>Ga0182736_1001050_pt1 | contig 30920 bp, 14 predicted proteins | sample eDN5th30CKraftBY_FD_128882 | JGI IMG/M metagenome (GOLD analysis project Ga0182736, IMG submission 128882) | Enriched backyard soil microbial communities from Emeryville, California, USA - eDNA 5th pass 30_C Kraft BY (version 2) (version 2) | ecosystem: Environmental > Terrestrial > Soil >...
CTCGGCTCCGGCGTCGGCGAGGCGGCGCGCGTCGTCCCGGCTCGGGTCGCGCACCACCGCGCGGACCGGGCTCCCGGCCGCGAGCGAGGCGCGTACCACCGCACTGCCCTGGCGCCCTGTAGCGGCGAGGACGGTGATCAGTTCGGACATGTCAGCTCTCCCGAGCGTCATCACGATAGGATCCGGGTTGCGGAACCCGTTTCGAACGATACGGAATCTGAAACCCGCTTAGCAAGGGGGAATGAAATGTCCTCGGCCCGGGCGCCACGTGCCGACGCCGCGCGCAACCGCCAGCGCGTGCTCGACACGGCGAAGGAGGTCTTCGCCACGGAGGGCAGGAGCGCCGGCCTGCTGGACATCGCAGCCCGGGCCGGCGTCGGCGCGGGCACGGTCTATCGGCACTTCCCGACGAAGGAGGCTCTTTATGCAGCCGTCGTGTCCGCTCGCCTGACCGAGCTCCTCGACCGCGTGCCGAGCCTCCCCGACGACCCGCCGGGTCAGCGGTGTGTCGAGTTCTGGCGGCTGGCGGTCAGGCACGCCTGCGAGAACGCGGCGCTGTGCGACCTCATCACAGCGGGTGATCAGAAGCTGAACGTCGATCCGGACGTGCGGCAGCGCTATGAGTCCGTGCTGGACGAGCTCGTCGGTCGGGCGCGCGACGCGGGCCGCCTCCGCGACAACCTGACGACGGCGGACGTCACCTCGCTGCTGGCTGCCGCCGTCACCGCTGAATCACGTCACCACGACGCGCCGCCGGGTCACCTGGCCGATCTGATTTCGGCATCCGTCTTCACCTAGCCGTGCGGTCGTCGGTCCTCTCACGCGGGTTCCCGGTCCGGCCGGTCCTCCGGGTGGTGGCGACCGCCGAGGTCTCGCAGCCGGATCCGCGGCCGGCTCGAAGGGGCCTGCTCGGGGGCATTCGCCAACGTCGCGGCGTATGCCCCGTACCGGGTGGCGAACGGCGAGGCCGACAGGCCGTGCAGCAGAACGGAGAGCAGGATCGTCCAGGCGGCGGTCTGCAGGAGCAGCCCCCCACCGGCCGCGTGCTCGAGCTCCTGCCACGCGAGGAGCGTGAAGACGACCGACGCGAGTCCTCGCGGACCGAACCAGCCCATGAATCCCACGGTGACCGGTCTGAGCCGGGTCCCGATCAGGGAGAGCGCGACCGGCACCATCCTGATGACGGTGACGCTCAGGATCGCGTACACGACGGGGCGTGCCGAGAGCCCGTGGGTGAACAGCTCGCCGAGGAAGAGCGCACCGAACACCGCCCACACGAGGAACGTGGCCGCCAGCCCGAGTGTCTCGGTGAAGCGGCCGGGCTCGGCGAAGCCGCGTTTCGTCACCGCGCCGAACAGCATCCCGCCGGCGAACGCCGCGACGAACCCGTTCCCGCCGATCGCGACGGAGCCCTCGTAGGCGAGCAGCGCGAGCGCGAGGATGGCGATCTGCTCCGACACGGGCGAGGTCCAGGCGCGGTCCTTGGCGAATGCGAGCAGCTTCCCGCCGAGGTATCCGACGACCACCGCCGCGACGAGCGCCAGGCCGATCTCCTTGAGGGCCTCGAGCCCCCACGCGCGGTCGCCGGCCCCTTCCTCCGCGGCGAGGACCGCGATGAACAGCGTGACGAAGGGAGTGGCGATCCCGTCGTTGAGGCCGCTCTCGACGTTGAGCGCCCGCCGGATCCGGGTCGGAACCAGCCTGTTGGTGACGACCGCCAGGCCGAGCGCGGTGTCGGTGGGCGCCAGGATGGTCGCGATCAACGCTGCCGCCGCCCAGGGGATCTCCGGGAACACGAGGTGAGCGACGAGTGCGCCCGCCACGATCGTCAGCGGCAGGCCGACGAACAGCAGTCGCGAGGGCAGGCCGGCATCGCCCTCGACCTCGCGCAGCCGCACCGTCGAGGCGTCGGAGAACAGCAGCAGGGCCAGCGTCAGTTCGGTGACGGTCAGAACCACCTCGTCGGTGACCGCCAGCGGGAGGACGTTCAGCACGGCGGGCCCGAGGATCGTGCCTGCCGCGACGAACACCATCGGGCCGGAGATCCACCAGCGATCCAGCTTCGACGACACGACGGTGTAGGCCACGACGACGACGGCGAGAGCGGTCAGGCCACCCATCGGCTCCCCCTTGCCGCGGCGTTCGACAGCACGACGACAGGCGGCGCGCCGCAGTACCCCGGGCCGGCGGCTTCCGAGCGGGCACCGCGGCCATCATCCGGTGCGCACCCGCCCCGGCCGTCACGCGGAAAGTGTGAAGCCGACCCTCGTACGCCCTCGGCGCGTTGCCGCGGGCGGCGCTACGCGCGGGCCGCGTCCGGTTGGAGCGTCGCGTAGTGGGAGGTGATGCGGCGCACCGTCCGGCCGTCGTGCAGGAACAGCTGGGTGAGGGCGGGCGGGCAGTGCAGCGGCTGGTCGGAGGGGTTGTGCAGCCGCAGATCGACGACCGTGAGCCCGGCGCCCGCGGTGACGCCCAGTGGTTCGGCGCGGACGCCGTCGTCGAACTCCGAGGCGAGTGCCGCGGCGAACCGCGCACGGTCGCGGCGGCGGACGCCGTCGAACAACTGGTACTCGACGTCGACGGCCAGGTGGTCGTTGAGCGCGCGGGTGTCGCCGGTGCGTTGGAACGCGGTCATCGCCGCGCCGAGCTCCTCGGCGTAGCGGCGGGCGCGGGCCCGGTCGGGGTGCGCCTGTGCGGCGGTGGCCAGCAGGGCGTCGGCGAGCCGGCGGTGGCCCGCGTGCAGGCGGCTGCGCACGGTGCCGACGGGCACCCCGCACGACGCCGTCGACCTCCGGCAGACGACCCTGCAGGACGACCGGGCCGGCGTCGAACCGGACCGTCCGCGCCGGCGGGGTCCCCGCCGCGCGGAGGCGTTCGAGCAGCCCCCACCGGTGCAGCCGGGCACCGCCCGGGACCTGCACCTGGTGCGTGGAGACCGTGTCGCTGGGGAACCGCGCGCGGTCCAGGGCGAGCACCGACAGCCCGCGGCGCGCCAGCAACAGTGCCGTCGAGGCACCGGCGACCCTGGTGCCGACCACGATGACATCCACCATGACGAGGAGATGCCGCGGGGCGCCGGAAAGTTCGCCGATGCCGACGGTTCACGCGGACGGATCAGTAGCTGAAGGTCGTGGCGCCCTCGTCACCGATCCACCGCCACATGGGCACGGTGCCGCCGACCTCGGCGCCGTCGATGAACCCGGTGCCGTCGAGGCCCTTGGCGTCGACGCAGATCGGGCACGCGAGGTAGGTCCCGCCCGCGGCGCGATAGCGCTTCATCAGCGTCTCCAGGGGAGGACAGCCGGTGCACGCCGTGCCGGTCGCCGTCCCGGGCACCATGAGGCGCACGGCCTCCTTGGTGAGGAACATGAGTGTGGGGCGGCCCTCCTCGGCCGCGCCGACCGCGACGAGGAACGCCACGGTGACCCGCTCGGGGTCCTCCAGGCCGGTGGTGAGGCTGATGACCGCCTTGCCCGTCATCGCGCACCCCCGTGCATCCAGCCGGAGCAGAGCAGGTCGACGGCGTCGAGCCGCCCGTCGCCGCTGACGAACAGATGCTGCTCGACGAGCCGGGACGCACCGGTCGGGGTGGTCAGCCGCAGCCGCCACCGCAGGCAGGCCTTGCCGGCGATCGTGCTGATCGCGGCGTCGACCACCTCGAGCTCGTCGGGTTCGCCGAACCAGCCGCGGAACCGGTCGGTGGCCGCTTCGGGACCGGTGGTCTCGACGGGCCCCCGGGGCAGCAGCGCCCGGAACCGCACGGCGTCGGTGAAGCAGTCGTGGACAGCGGGAAAGTCCTGCGCGGCAACGGCTTCGACGAGCCGTCCCGCGGTGGTGAGTGGTGGGCCGAGGGTCTGCACGGGATCTCCTCCGATCGATGACGAGTGATGGAGGTAGCGTCGCCGGACCGGGGCGGGGTCGCCTCGGGTGTTCACCCGAAGTTTCGGCGCGCCGCCCTCAGCCCTGGACCGGGTCGCCGACGAGGCCGTGGCGCATCGCGAACATCGCCGCCGCACCCCGTGTCGAGACCCCGATCTTGGTGTAGACGTGCTCGACGTGGCTGCCGACGGTGCGGGGCGCGAGGCTCAGTTCGGCGGCGATGGCCCGGTTGGAGAGCCCGCGCGCCACGAGTCCCAGCACCTGCGCCTCGCGCGGGCTCAGGCCCGCGGGCAACGCGGGGCGCCGCCGGACGCGGTGGCCCGCGGCGGCCAGCACCGCGTTGACGGCCTCGCCGTCCAGACGTCCGGCGGCGGCATCGGCACGCAGCAGCGTCTGCGCCGCGGCCGGTTCGGCGGCCGGGCGGTGCGGCCTCGGCTCGACCGCCGTCCGGTAGCGGACGGCGGCGGCGAGGACCCGCGCGGTGATCGGCAGGGCGTCGGCCCGCAGCCCCCGCGGGTAGCCCGAGCCGTCGAGCCGCTCGTGGTGCAGCGCGGCGAGCGTCCCCAGCTCCGCCAGCTGCGGTACCCGCGCCAGCGTCCGTTCGGTCAGGTAGGGGTGCATCCGGACGCGCTCCCACTCGCCCGCGCTCAGCGGCCCCGGCTTGTCCCACACCCCGCTCGACACCCCGTGCACCCCGAGGTCGTGCACCAGCGCTGCCCGCTCGACGAGCGTCACGTCGGCGTCGGGGAGACCCATCCTGCCGGCGGCGTCGGCCGCGAGTGCCGCGACGGCGGCGGAGTGGCCGAGGAAGCAGGGCGCCTTGAGGTCGGCGTAGTCGCCGAAGACGCGCAGGGCGTCGGTCAGCTCGTCCTCGGTCAGCGCGGGGGACTCGGCGGGCGACCCGTCGTCGAGGACGGACTGCCACGCCGACACCGCGTCGAGACCGTCGAACACCTCGTCGGCGTGCGCGCAGACGAGGTCGACGAGGTCGGGGTCGAACTCGGTGCCCCGGCGTGACCGCAGCATCGCGGTGGCGGCGCCGACGCCCCCGGCCCGGTGGTGCTGCTCGGTGTCGTCGGCGACGTGGACGACGCGGATCACCGGGTCGATCGCCGCGGCGCGCAGCCGTCCGGGCACACCGCGGCCGTCCCAGCGCTCGAAGGCCTGACCCAGGGCCCGCCCGATGTCGTCGGGCAGGCCGAGCCGCTCGGCGATGTCCGCCGTGGTCCGGCAGTGGGTGATCATCGAGCCCATCGCCTCGCCGACGCCGCCCGCGACGAGGAACCGCCCGATCGCCGTCAGCCGCCGCGCCGGCCCGGCGTCCCGTCCGACCTGCTCGACGAGGAAGCGCAGCATCGGCAGGCCCGCCTTGTCGACGGCGTAGCTCTCGGCGCGCAGCCGGCGGTCGTCGCCGAACCAGTGGGCCATCTCGTGCGAGTCGGCGACGCAGCCGACCCAGGCGAGCAGCGAGGTGTAGAAGACGGCGTCCTGCTGGGCGGCCGACAGACCGGCGAGGCGGGCCAGCCGCCGGGCGATGACGGTCTGGCGCAGGACGTGTTCCTCCGGCAGGCCGAGCCCGAGATCGGTCGCCAACGACAGCGCCGCCACGAGTTCGGCCTTGCGCACCCCCGACGGCAGGCCGCCCGTCGTCATGAGCGTCGAGCGTAGCGGCGGCGGCCGGGCGGCGGATCCACGAACACACGCGGGCCGTCGACGACGCTCGGGTGGGCTCCGGGCCGCCCGACGCGGCAGACTGCGGTGTGCCGACCGGCACGTGCACCCGCGCGGGCCGCTGGTCGACCGGATCGGAGGACGCCATGACGTTGCCGGCCGACGGCAGCCACCAGGCGACGGCGGGGGGCGGTGCGCCGCTGATGCCGGCCGCGTTCTTCGGCCACGGCAACCCGATGAACGCGCTGTCGGACAACAGGTACACCGCCGCGTGGCGCGCGTTCGGGATGGCCGTGCCCCGCCCGCGTGCGATCCTCGTGGTCAGCGCGCACTGGTACATCAACGCCACCGCCGTCACCGCGATGCCGCGGCCCCGCACGATCCACGACTTCTACGGCTTCCCGCAGGAGCTGTTCGAGGTGGAGTACCCCGCTCCGGGGATGCCGGAGCTGGCCGCCGAGATCGCCGACGTCGTCGAACCCACCTGGGTCGGGGCCGACGTCGACAGCTGGGGCATCGACCACGGCACCTGGTCGGTGCTCGTGCACGCGTTCCCCGACGCGTCGATCCCCGTCGTGCAGCTGAGCATCAACGCCGACAAGCCGCTCGACCACCACCTCGAGCTGGGCGCGAAGCTCCACGCACTGCGCACCCGCGGGGTGCTGGTCGTGACCAGTGGGAACGTCGTCCACAACCTTCGCGGGATGGACTGGAAGCTCACCGACGAGGGCTTCGACTGGGCGCGCCGCTTCGACGAGGCGGCCAGGGAGCGCATGCTGGGTGACCCGACGCGCTTCGCCGCCCTCGACGCGCACGCCGACTACCGGCACGCCGTCCCCACCCCCGACCACTTCATCCCGGCGCTGTACCTCGCGGGCCTCGCCGATGCGGCCGGCGAGGCGAGCGACACCAGGGTGCTGGTCGACGGGTACGCCTACGGCTCGTTGTCGATGACCGCCTACACGTTGGGCCTGTCCTGCCCGGCGTCGGCGTCGGTGGGCGGGTCTCCGCGGCCGCCCGACGACGTCCCGCCCGACGGCTCCAACATCTGAGCTCCGGGCGGCGCGTTCCGCGGGTCGCCCGCCGCGCGAGCGGGCACTCTCGGCGCGGCGGGCGGGTCGTGCCTGGTCAGAACGCTCGTACCTCGCGCACGTCGAGGTCGCGGAAGACCGGGTCCCCGTCGCAGAGCGCGCGCAGCTGCTCGGCGATCCGGCTGGTCGCGGGGTGCTTCGAGTTGACGGCCGCCTGCTCGGCGTCCGGGAACCCGACCACCTGGACGAAACGCCTCGGGTCGGACCGGTCCGCCCCGACGATGCCCCAGACGGCCGTCCGGTCGGTGCCGATCGCCTCCAGCCACTCCTGCTCGATGTCGGCGATCTCGTCGATCCGGTCGGTGGTGAACTCGATGAGCTGTACGAACGCGCCCGGCTCCACGTCGATCGCGGCGGCCTCGGTCAGCGCGGTGCGCAGCCCCTGCCGCAGCTCGTCGTCGTCGACGTGTCCGTGCACGTCGACCGCGTGGGCGGCCGCCGCCCGCAGCACCTCGTCGGGCTCGCCGCTGATGGTCAGCGAGCAGTTCGACTCGCTGGGGATCGACCGGCAGTCGAGAGTCACCCTGGCCACGTTCCCACCTCCACACTCGGGCCGAACCCCGGCGCGAGGGCACCGGGACACCGACCCAAGCCCTCTCGTCCGGTCGTGTCGATAGGCGGATCCGGTCTCCCCGTACGGCGGAGGCACGGCGCACCCGTCGGGTGTCACACCCGGGCGCGCCGGTGCCCGTAGGTGAGCAGCCACATCAGGTAGGGGGCGCCGAGCGCCGCGGTGACGGTCCCGACGGGGAGCTCGGTCGGGAGCACCGTCCGGGCGACGACGTCGGAACCCAGCAGCAGGAGCGCACCGAACACCGCCGACGTCAGCAGCGGTGGCCGGGCGGACGCGACGAGCCGCATCGCCACCTGCGGGACGACGAGTGCGACGAAGTCGATCGGCCCGGCGCTCGCGGTGGCGACCGCCGCCGCCGTGACGGCGACGAGCAGCGCGAGCGTCCGCTGCCGGTCGACGCGCATCCCGAGGCCGCCCGCGGTGTCGTCGCCGAGCTGCATCGCGCCCAGCCCGAAGGAGAGCGCGAGCGCGACCGGGAGCAGGACCGCGACCGTGGCCGCCACGGGCCAGACCTGCGCCCAGTCCCGGCCGTTGAGGCTGCCCGTGAGCCAGATGGTCGCCTTCGACGCGTCGTTGAGGTCGGCGATGACCAGCAACCACGAGGTGAGCGCCGCGGCGACGGCCCCGACACCGACGCCGACGAGGATCAGCCGGTTGCCCTCCACCCCCTTGCGCCAGGCGAGCGCATAGATCACGAGCGCGGTGAGCAGCCCGCCCACGAGTGCCGCGAACGGCAGGCTGCCCGTGCCCCAGAGCCAGGTCGCGAGCGGGAAGCTGCCGCCGAGCACGATGACGGCGACGGCGGTCGTCGAGGCGCCCGTCGTGATGCCGAGGACGTCGGGGCTCGCGAGCGCGTTGCGGGTGACGGTCTGCGTGATCGCCCCGGACAGCCCGAGCGCGGCGCCGACGAACACCGCGGTCAGCGAGCGCGGGAGGCGGAGGTCGAGTACGACGAACTGCTGGCCGGGGTCGCCGCCGCCGAGGAGCACGCGCAGCACGTCGAGGACCCCGATGCGGTACTCCCCGAGGCCGACGTTGACGGCCAGCATGAGCAGCGTCGCGGCCAGGCCCAGCAGGGTGACCAGCACGATCCGGGGCCGCCACACGCCGGAGAACCTGCGGTAGCGCACGGGGGTGCGGCCGGGGATCAGCACGTCGTCGGCCTCGAGCAGCTTCACAGCGACGCCAGCTTCCGACGGCGCACCAGCAGCACGAAGAACGGCGCGCCGACGACCGCGAGCACGATCCCGACCTGCAGCTCTCCCGGCCGGGCGACGAGGCGGCCGACGACGTCCGCGCCGAGGAGCAGCACGGCCCCCGCCAGCCCGGACGTCGGGACGAGCCAGCGGTGGTCGGGCCCGGTGAAGAACCGGCAGACGTGCGGCACGACGAGCCCGACGAACCCGATGGGCCCGCAGGCGGCCGTCGCGCCCCCGGCCAGCAGGGTGATCGCCACGAGGCCGATGACGCGGATCATCCCGACGTTGGCCCCGAGGCCGCGGGCGACGTCCTCGCCGAGGTTGAGCAGGTTGAGCCCGGGTGCGTTGGCCAGCGCCAGGACGACCCCGGCGACGAGGAACGGCGCGATCTGCGCGACGATGTCCCCGCCGCGACCGGCGAGGGCCCCGACCGACCAGAACCGGAAGACGTCGAGCGTCTGGCGGTCGCCGAGCACCAGTGCGGTCGTCATGGCGCCCAGGAACGCGCTGACGGCCACGCCCGCGAGCGCCAGCGTCACCGGTGTCGGGCCGTCGGGGCTGAGGGTGCCGAGCATGAACACCAGCACGCTCGCGCCGAACGCGCCGACGAAGGCGAACCAGACGTAGCCGTAGAGGCTGGTGATCCCGAGTGCGTAGACGCTGACCACGACGAGCAGGGCCGCACCCGCACTGACGCCGAGCAGACCGGGGTCGGCGAGCGGGTTGCGGGTGTGTCCCTGCATGAGTGCGCCGCTGATGCCGAGCGCGACGCCCACGGCGATCCCGAGGATCGTCCGGGGCACCCGCAGCGACAGGACGATGAAGTCGAGGTCGCTGCCGGTGGGGTCGGTCAGTGCCGACCAGACGGCCGCGGGCGGCAGCGAGCGCGACCCGAGGAGGAGGCCGGCCGCCGCGACGACGACGAGCAGCGCGAGTAGTACGACGATGATGCCGATCCGGCGGGCACGGGTGCCGCGACCGCGTTCGACCGAAGCGGTGGTGGTCTGGGCCACCGGGCCTCCGGGTGGTGTGGTGGGTGTCGGTGCGTCAGGGGTGCCCGGCGTGTCCGGGCGTGGCCGCCGCCGGGGGGACGTCCCGGCGGCGGCCGGTGCCGCACCCGCGCCGCGCAGGGCACGAGTAGATCAGGCGGGTAGATCAGGCGGGTAGATCAGGCATTGGACAGGTCCGCGACGGGCTTGCCGCCCACCGCGTTGGCGAGCTGCGGCACGACCTTGTCGATCGCGTACAGCAGCGCGCTCGGGCCGCTGTAGGACAGCGCACCGCCGAGCGGGGAGTCGAACGTCGTGTACAGCGTCCGGTCCTCCTGGACGACCTTGAGCCGGTCGAAGCCCGGCGAGCCCGCCATCTGTGCCTTCGTGGCGCCGGCGACGAACAGCACGTCGCGGTCGAGCAGGTTCAGGTTCTCCTGGCTGACGTCGCCCTTGGCGTCCTGTGCGGCGAAGCCGAGCGCGTCGAACAGCGCGCGCCGCGGGTCGCCCTTGGGGATGAGGTAGTGCCCGCCGTCCTCGGGGCCGTAGTCGACGACGAGCACCTTGCCGGCGAACCCGGGGTTGTCCGCCTTGGCCTTGTCGATCGCGCCCTTCACCTTGGTGACGAGGGCCTGCGCCTCCTGGTCCTTGCCGAGCACCTTGCCCGTGAGCAGCAGCTGGGCGTCCCAGGGCGTCTCCTCGTCGGGGAACTGGCTGGGCTGCAGGACGGTCGGCGCGATCTTGGAGAGCCGCTCGTACGTCGGCTGGTCGAGGGTCTCGTAGATCGCCAGGATGACGTCGGGCTGGGCGGCGGCGAGCGCCTCGTAGTCGATCTCGCCGTCCTTCATCTCGGTCACGCCCTTGCCGTCGGTCTCCTGCTCGACCCACGGCAGCGTGTTGTAGCTGTCGAACCAGCCGCGGGTGAGAACCGGCTGGACGCCCAGTGCGAGCACGAAGTCCTGGTCGTTGTAGCCGACCGTCGCGACCTTCGTCGGGTTCGCCGGCACGGTGACCGCCCCGTACTTCTGCTCGATCGTGACCGGTGCCGCCGCCGCGGTGCTCGGGGGCGGTGCATCGTCGCCTGCCGTCGATCCGCAGGCCGACAGACCGACCGTGAGCAGCAGTGCGGCGACCATTCCCAGGGACCGTGCACCGCTGCGGCGGACGCGGCCGCGGCGCACGTCAGAGGGAACCAGGAACCTCGGTCTCATAGCCTCTCCTTCGCAAAGTTAGCTGAGGCTAGCATTAGGAACTCGCCCGACAACACGATCGATCACGGCGTTCGGGGGCCCCTTCCGGCCGGGCATGTCCCCTCGCGGCCCGGGGACCTCGTGCAGGGCTTGGGAATCCGACGTGCTCTGTGTCACGCTTGCCCGGTTCACGGAGTCTCAGGTTAGGCTTACCTGAAATTCAGGAAGGTGGTCATGGCGCTCGTCATTTCCGGCGGCTCGATGCCGCCCGAGGTCACTCGACCGCACGCAGGGGGTTCGGAGCCCTTGGACCTCGTCGGGATCGGGTTCGGACCCTCGAACCTGGGGCTCGCGATCGCGATCGAGGAGCACGTCGCAGACGGTGGGCACCCCGTTCGTGCCGAGTTCGTGGAGGCCCAGGAACGCTTCGGCTGGCACACCGGGATGCTCCTGCCCGGGACGACGATGCAGATTTCCTTCCTCAAGGATCTGGCCACGCAGCGCAATGCGCGCAGCAGGTACAGCTTCGTGAACTACCTCTCCGAACGCGGTCGACTCACCGATTTCATCAATCTCCAGAACTTCTTCCCGACACGGGTGGAATTCCACGACTACCTGACCTGGGCCGCCGAGTCGGTGTCGGCGCGGGTGCGGTACGGGACGCGCGCGGTCGCCGTCCACGACGTCGACGGCGCGCTCGAGGTCGTCGCGGACGGCCCGGACGGCCGAATCTCCCTGCGCACGCGCAACGTCGTCCTCGCCGGGGGGCTCACGCCCCGCTTGCCCAGCGGGGTGCGGCCCAGCGCCCGGCAGTTCCACAACCACCGCCTGCTGGCCCGACTCGCGGAGCTGCCCGAGCCGACGCACCGGCGCTTCGTCGTGGTCGGATCCGGACAGAGCGCCGCGGAGGTCACCGAGCACCTCCTGGACCGCTTCGAGTCCGCCGAGGTGCACGGCGTGTTCAACCGGTACGGGTACAGCCCCGCCGACGACAGCCCCTTCGCGAACCGGGTCTTCGACCCCGCCGCCGTCGACGACTTCTACGTCGCCGAACCGGCCGTGCGCCGCCAGCTGCTCGAGTACCACCGCGGCACCAACTACTCCTGCGTCGACCTCGACCTCATCGAGAGCCTCTACCGCCGCGAGTACTCCGAGCGGGTCGGGGGGACGCGACGGCTGTTCCTGCGCGGCGCCAGCCGGATCCGCAGCGCGGTGGAGACCGCCGACGGCGTGCGGGTCCAGATCGAGCACAACCCGACGCGCACGGTCGACACGCTCGACTGCGACGCGGTCGTGTACGCCACCGGCTTCGACCCGATGCCGCTGCGCGACCTGCTGTCCGGGGTGTGCGACCCGCAGGCCCTCGCGGGCGAGCCCGCGGTGAGCCGGGACTACCGGCTGCTGACCCGGACGGAGCTGTCCGGGAACATCTACCTGCAGGGCGGCACCGAGCACACGCACGGGCTGTCGTCGTCGCTGCTGTCGAACATCGCCGTGCGGTCGGCCGAGATCCTCCAGTCGATCACGACGGCACTGGCGTCGACCGGGGACCGCGCGTAGATGCCCGAGATGACCGGTTCGCGAGTGCTCCTGACGGGGATCTCCCGCAACCGCCGTTGGCTGACCCTCGGGTCGGCGATGTACGGCGGGCACCAGATCTGCGAGGCGCTGGTCCCCGTCGTCATCGGTGTGATCATCGACCGGGCGGTCGCGACGGGTGACGTCGCGCAGCTGGTCGTCTGGGTGGCCGTGTTGGCGGTGCTGTTCCTCGTGCTGTCGCTGATGTGGCGGTTCGGCGCGCGGCTGCTCACCTACGCCGAGGCCGGCGAGGGCGCCAACCTGCGGATCGAGGTCGCCGGCACGATCCTGCGGCCCCGCGGCGTCCGCACCGACCTGCGGTCGGGCGAGCTGCTGACCATCTCCTCCAGCGACGCGGACAACGCCTCCTACTTCCTGGACTACATCCCGCGGATCGTCGCCTCGCTCACCGCCGTCACGGTCTGCGCCGTGACGCTGCTGCTCATCGACGTGCCGCTCGGTCTCGGCGTCGTGCTGGGCACACCGCTCGTGCTGGTGGTGCTGCAGCTGTCCGAGCCGCTGATCACCCGCCGCATCCAGCACCAGCAGGAGACGGCCGGCCGCGCCGCCGCGGTGGCGACCGACCTGGTCGCCGGGCTGCGGCCGTTGCGGGGCATCGGGGCGCACGAGCCGGCGAGCCGCCGCTACCGGGAGGTCAGCAGGCGGTCGCTGCGGGCGACGCTGCGCGCCGCGCGCACCCAGCGCGGCTTCGAGGGGATCTCGGCGACGCTGTCCAACCTGCTGGCCGCGGGCATCGCGATCGCGGCGGGCTGGCTGGCGCTCGACGGCGCGATCACCATCGGCCAGTTCGTCACCGTGATCGGGCTCGCGCAGTTCCTCGTCGAGCCGCTGGCCCAGCTCACCGTGGTGCCGAGCTGGATCGCCGAGGCGAGGGCGTCGGCCAACCGGGTCGCGATGGTGCTCTCGGCGCCCCCGCTCGTGCCCGACGACACCGCGGAGCTGCCCGCGCCGCCGCACGGCCTCGACGTCACCGGCCTGCACTACGGGAGCCTGCAGGGACTCGAGCTGTCGGTCGCCCCGGGTGAGCTCGTCGGGGTCGTCGCACCGCGGGCGGCCGACGCCGAGGCGCTGGTGACCGTGCTGGCCGGACAGCTCGCCCCGGAGGACTACCGCGGCACGGTCGCGGTCGCCGGGGTCGACGTCGCCGTCGCGGGGCACCGCGCGGCGCGGGCGGCGCTGCTCGTCGAGCCGCACACCACCGACGTCTTCACCGGCACGCTGCGCTCCAACATCGTCGTCGGGGACGACGAGGGCAGCCGGCCCGACGACCCGGACCTCCTCGACGCCGTGCTGCGCGCCTCGGCCGCCGACGACGTCGTCGAGGTCCACGCCGACGGGCTGGACACGCCCGTCTCCGAACGCGGCGCCAGCCTGTCGGGCGGCCAGCGGCAGCGGGTCGCGCTGGCCCGGGCGCTGCACACCCGGCCGCCGGTCCTGGTGCTGCACGACCCGACCACGGCGGTCGACCCCGTCACCGAACAGACGATCGCGCGGGGCCTGCGCGCGCTGCGCCACGGACCGGGCCGGCGCGGCACGACGCTGCTGGTGACCTCCAGCCCCATCCTGCTCGCGACCGTGGACCGGGTCGTGGTCGTCGACGACGGCGTCGTGCGCACCTCCGGGACCCACGACGAGCTGGTCGACCGCGACGACGACTACCGCAGGGCGGTGTTGCGCTGATGACCGCCGTGACGGAGACCGTCGCCACCCCCGACCGGCGGACCCTGCTGCCGGTCGCCGGTGCCCGCGAGTCGTGGTCGTGGCTCGCGGGCGAGCTGCGCCACCACCGGGCGCTGGCCGCGCTCACGCTGTTCGTCGGGATCGTCGCCGCCGCGGCGGCCGTGCTGCCGTCCTACGTCTTCGCCGCGCTCGTCGACGGCGTGCGCGACCGGGGGCCGACGTCGACGATCGTGATGATCTCGGTCGTCCTCGTCGTCGCCGCCGTGGTCGGCGGCGTGCTCAGCGGCGTCGCGGCCTACCTGACCAGCAAGCTCGGCGAGTCGGTGCTGGCGACGATGCGCGAGCGCGTCGTCGCCAGGGCGCTGACGCTGCCCACGCCCGTGCTGGAGAAGGCCGGCAAGGGCGATCTGCTCTCCCGCATCGGCGACGACGTCAACACCATCGGCCGCGCGGTCACCGACGTCCTGCCGAAGGTCATCTCGTCGCTGCTGATCGCCGTGCTCGGGTTGGTGGCGATGGCCGGGCTGGACTGGCGGCTCGGCCTGGCCGGGCTCGTCGCGGTGCCGTTCTACCTGGTGGCGCTGCGCTGGTACCTGAGGCGGTCGGCGCCGCTGTACGCGCAGGAGCGCAAGGCCGTCGGTGCCCGGTCCCAGGCGCTGATGGAGAGCATGATCGGCGCCCGGACGGTGCACGCGTACCGGCTGGAGCGTCCGCACCTGGCCGAGATCGACGCCGCCGCGATCCGCGCGCGCGACCTGAGCATCGGGATCGTCACGCTGTTCACCCGCTTCGTCGGGCGCACCAACCGGGCCGAGTTCGTCGGCCTGTCGGTCGTGCTCGTCATCGGGTTCGTGCTGGTCCGGGCCGACGTCGCGACGGTCGGCGCCGCGACGGCCGCCGCCCTGCTGTTCCACCGGCTCTTCGATCCGGTGGGCACCGCGCTGCACAGCTTCGACGAGGTGCAGTCGGCCGGGGCCTGCCTCGCGCGCCTCGTGGGCGTCGTGCGGATCCCGGACGACACGCGCGCGGGCGCGCAGCCCGGCGGGACGCCCGCCGACGCGTCGCTCGAGCTGGTCGACATCGCCTTCGGCTACGAGCCCGGTGCCCCCGTCCTGCACGGTGTGACGCTGCGGATCGAGCCGGGGGAACGGCTGGCCCTCGTCGGGTCGACAGGCGCGGGCAAGACGACGCTCGCCGCGATCGCCGCCGGTCAGCTCGTGCCCGACCGGGGCGTCGTCCGGCTCGGGGGGATCGACCTGGCCGCGCTCACCCCGGAGCAGGTGCGCGCGCAGGTGGCGATCGTCAGCCAGGAGGTGCACGTGTTCGCGGGCCCGCTGGCCGACGACGTCCGGCTCGCCCGGCCGGACGCGACGGACGACGAGGTGCGCGACGCGCTCGCCCGGGTCGGCGCGCTCGAGTGGGTCGACGCGCTGCCCGACGGGATCGCCACGGAGGTCGGGGAGGGCGGCCGCGAGCTGACCGCGGCGCAGGCCCAGCAGCTGGCACTGGCCCGGCTCGTGATCTGCGACCCGCCGGTCGCGATCCTCGACGAGGCCACCGCCGAGGCGGGCAGCCTCGGCGCCCGCGGGCTCGAACAGGCCGCCGCGGCGGCGACCGCCGGCCGCACGACGATCGTCGTCGCGCACCGGCTCACGCAGGCCGCCACCGCCGATCGGATCGTCGTCATGGAGGACGGGCGCGTGGTGGAGAGCGGCACGCACTGCGACCTGCTCGCCCACGACGGCCGGTACGCGCAGCTGTGGACGGCGTGGCGGTCGCAGGCCGTCGACGTCGTCCCGGCCACGCCCGGCACGGCCCACGTGCCCGACGCCTGACGCCGCGTCGCCACCGATCTCGTTCTGCCGCAACGAACCTCGATCGTCTGAGGTACCTGGGGAGAGTCATGTCCATCGAGTCCGCCGAACGTCTCCTGCCGCTCGCCGAGTGGAACGACCCCGAGCAGCCGGCGCACACCACGACGGTCGTGGAGCTCTTCGCCGGGGCGGCCGCCGCCCACCCCGGGGTCACCGCGCTCGTCGCCAGGGGACGGCGTCCGGTCCGGCTCACCTACGCCGAGCTGGCCCGGCACGTCCACCAGCTCGCACACCACCTGCTGGCCGGCGGCCTGACGGCCGAGCAGGTCGTCGCCGTGCACCTGCCGCGGTCACCGGAGATGGTGATCTCGGTGCTGGCGATCATGGCAGCGGGCGGGGCGTTCGTGCCGGTCGACCCCGAGTGGCCGGAGCAGCGTCGCCGTCAGGTGCTCGCGGACGCGGGCGCGGTCCACATGGTCACCACGGCCGACGACGGCGACCCCCTCGTCCCGGCGTCCGTCGTCGACCTCGGGGCCTGGCGCTACGCCGACCGGCCGGCGGACCGGCCGGACGTCCGGATCGAGCCCGAGCGGCTCGCCTACGTGATGTTCACGTCCGGCTCGACGGGCACGCCGAAGGGCGCGATGATCCGGCACGCGGCGATCGCGAACCGGTTGGAGTGGCAGGTCCACACGGTGCTGGGCTTCGGCCCCGGCGACGCGTCGCTGTTCAAGGCCCCGCTGTCGTTCGACATCTCCGTCAACGAGATCCTGCTGCCGCTCGTGTCGGGCGGGCACGTCGTCGTCGCCGACCCGGGCGGCGACCGCGACCCGCACCACCTGTTCGACCTGATCGCCACCGAGGGCGTCACGTTCGTCTACCTCGTCCCGTCGATGCTCGACGCGCTGCTGGAGATGGCCCGCGGCACGGCCGGGGGCGGCCTCGACGGGCTGCGGCACGTCTGGTGCGGAGGCGAGGCGCTGACGCCGGAGCTGTTCCGTCGCTTCCGCGCCCGGCTGACGACGACCATGTACCACGGGTACGGCCCGGCCGAGGCGACGATCGGCGTCACGCACGCGATCTACCGGCCGGGTGCGGAGCGGTCGGACACCTCGATCGGCCGGCCCAACCCGTACACCCAGATCCACGTGCTCGACGAGCGCCTGCGGCCCGTACCGGTCGGCGTCGGCGGCGAGCTGTACGCGGCCGGGTTCCTGCTCGGCCGCGGCTACGTCAACGCGCCGGGCGTCACCGCGGCCAGGTTCGTCGCCAACCCCTTCGACCCGACGGGCGCGCGCCTCTACCGCACCGGCGACCTCGCCCGCTGGCACCCGGACGGGACGCTGGAGTTCCTCGGCCGCGTCGACAACCAGGTCAAGATCCGCGGGATGCGGCTGGAGCCGGAGGAGGTCGAGGCCGCGCTGGCGGCGCACCCGGCCGTCCGCCAGGCCGTCGTCGCCGCCCGCTCGAACTCCGCGGGAGCGAAGTACCTCGCCGCGTACGTCCTGCTGCTCGACCCGGTCACCGAGGACGAGCTGCGCGGCTGGTGCGCCGACCGGCTGCCCGAGTACATGGTGCCGACCACCGTCACGGTCCTGGACACGTTCCCCCTGACCCCCAACGGGAAGGTCGACCGCCGTGCCCTCCCGGAGCCGCAGCGGCCGGCGCGCGAGCCCGGCCGGGCGCCGCGGACCCCACGCGAGGCGACGCTGTGCGCGGTCGTCGCGGAGGTCCTCGGGCTGCCCGAGGTCGGGGCCGACGACGACTTCTTCACCCTCGGCGGCGACAGCATCGTCGCGATCGGGCTGGTCAGTCGCGCCCGCCGGGAGGGCCTGGAGATCCGGCCGAGCGAGGTGTTCGAGCTGCGCACGCCCGCGGCGCTGGCGCTCGCGGCCCGCGACGCCGCGGGCGCCGAGCCGAGCACCGTCGCGCCGGTCGGTGAGCTGCCGGCGACGCCGGTCGTCGAGTGGCTCCACGCCACCGGTCCGTCGGAGGGCTTCTACCAGTCGATCACACTGCACGCCCCGGCCGCGCTGACGACCGAGCGGCTCGCCGAGCTGACGACGGGACTGCTCGCCCGGCACGACGTGCTGCGCGCCCGGGTCCGGACGGGCGCCGACGGCAGGCCGCGGGTCGACGTCCCGGCCGGGCCGGCGGCGCCTTCGGTCACGCACGTCCGCCTCGACCCGGACGAGCCCGTCGCCGACCGGGTCCGGCAGGAGACCGTCGCCGCGGCGGCCCGGCTCGACGCGAGCGCGGGCCGGATGCTCGAGGTCGTCCGGCTCGACCGCGGGCCCGACGCCCAGGGCCGGGTGCTGCTCGTGGTCCACCACGTGGTGGTCGACGGCGTGTCGCTGCGGGTCCTCGCCGAGGACCTGGGCCGGGCCTGGGCGGGCGCCGACCCGCAGCCCGCGACCACGTCGTTCCGGGAATGGGCGCTGCGCCTCGACGAGGCCACCCGCGCGGGCACGTTCGACGACGACCTCCCGTCCTGGCGCGCGGCCGCGGCCGCGCCGAACCCGGTGCTCGGCAACCGTCCGCTCGATCCCGCGACCGACACCGTCGCGACCGAGCGGGCGCTGACCGTCACGGTGCCGAGCGCGCTGACCGGTCCGCTGCTCGGCTCGGTGCCCGCGGCGATCCACGGTGGCGTCAACGACGCGCTGGTCGCGGCGCTCGGGCTCGCCGTGCGGGCCTGGCGCGGGCACGACCGGATCCTCGTCGAGATGGAGGGGCACGGCCGCGAGGCGGAGCTGCTGCCCGGGCACCCGCTCGACCTGTCCCGCACGGTCGGCTGGTTCACCACGCTCTACCCGGTGCCGCTGGAGATCACCGACGGCTCGCTCGCGGAGGTGGTGCGCTCGGTCAAGGAGCAGCTGCGCGCGGTGCCCCGGCACGGGCTCGGTTACGGCGCGCTGCGCTTCCTGGGTGGGCACGAGGAGCTGTCGGTGGCGCCGTCGCTGCTGTTCAACTACCTCGGCCGGTTCCCGGCCGGCTCGGGTGCGGACTGGTCGACGGCCGACGACGCGGCGGCCGGGGGCGAGCGGGTGCTCGGCGAGGACCGCGACCCGCGGATGCCGCTGCCGCGGGCGCTGGAGGTCAACGCCATCACCGTCGACACGGCCGACGGTCCGGTGCTCTCGGCCCGCTTCAGCTGGCCCGCCGCGGTCCTCGACGCCGCCGACGTCCGGGCGCTCGCCGACGAGTGGGTGCGGCTGCTCGGCGCGATCGCCACCGACGACACGGTCGCCGGGCACACCCCGTCGGACTTCCCGCTCGTGCCGCTCACCGCCGCCGACGTCGCGGAGCTGGAGCGGGAGGTGCCCGCGCTGCAGGACGTGCTGCCGCTGCTGCCGCTGCAGCAGGGCATGTACTTCCACGCCACGTTCGGGGACGGGTCCGTCGACCCGTACCGGATCCAGCAGGTCGCCGAGCTGACCGGGCCGCTCGACCCGGAGGTGCTGCGCGCCGCCGTGGCGACGATGGTCGACCGGCACCCGGCGCTGCGGGCCGGGTTCCGCGGGCTCGCCGACGGCCGGATCGTGCAGGTCGTCAGCGGGCACGTCGAGTTCGAGTGGCGGGTCGTGGACCTCACCGGGTCGGCCGACCCGGCGGCCGGGCTGGCGGAGGTCACCGCCGCCGAGCGCGCACGGCCGTTCGACCTCGCGCGCCCGCCGCTGGTGCGCTGGGCCGTGGTCTCGCTGACCCCGACCGAGCACCGGCTCGTCCAGACGCTGCACCACATCGTCGCCGACGGCTGGTCGTACCCGTTGATGTTCAACGACGTCGTCGACGCCTACCGCGGCACGCTGCGCGGGGTGCCCGCCGTCGCGCTGGGCAGGCACGTCGCGGCCGTCGCCGGGGCCGACGCGGAGCGGGACGCGCAGGTGTGGGCCGAGGCCCTCGCCGAGGTCGAGGAACCGACGCTGCTCGTCGACGCCGACCCGGGCGCCGCCGTCGGAGAGCACCGGATCGCCGCCGAGGAGCTGTCCGTCGACCGCTCCGCGGCGCTCACCGGGCTCGCCCGTGACCTCGGCGTCACCCTGTCCACGGTGCTGCACGCGGCATGGGGGCTGGTGCTGGGTCGCACGCTGGGCGAGGACACCGTCGTCTTCGGGTCGACGGTGTCGGGCCGGGCCGGGCAGACCGTCCCGGGGGTCGAGTCCGTCGTCGGACTGTTGATCAACACGGTGCCGGTGGCGATGTCGTGGACGAAGGCCGAGCCGGTCGACGACGTCGTCCGGCGGCTGCAGGACCGGCAGACCGCGGTGCTGGAGCACCAGCACGTCGGCCTGGCCGAGCTCGCGAGGTCGCGCGGGCTGCGCACGCTCTTCGACACGCTCGTGATCGTCGAGAACTTCCCCGAGGTCTACGGCCCGCAGGACGACGGGCCGGCCGTCCGCGGCTTCACGTCCACGACCTTCTCCCACTATCCCGTCTCGCTCGTCGCGTTCCCCGGCGAGCGGCTGACGTTGCAGCTCAAGTACGACGTCGACCTCGTCGCCGAGGACCGGGCCCGGGACCTGCTCGACCGCGTGCTGCGCGTGCTCGACCAGCTGGCCGCGGACCCGCGGACGCCGGTCGGCCGCTTGGAGCTGGTCGACGCCGCCGCCCGCACGACGGTCGTCGAGGACTTCAACGACACGGAGCTCGACCTCGGCGCGCCGACGCTGCGCAGCCGCTTCGAGCACTGGGTGCGCGAGACCCCCGACACCACGGCGGTGGTCTTCGAGGGCAGCTCGGTGAGCTACGCCGAGCTGGACCGCCGGGCGAACCTGCTGGCCCACGACCTGCTCGCGCGCGGTGTGTCGCGCGGGTCGGTCGTCGCGGTGCGGCTGGAACGGTCGATCGAGCTGATCGTCGCGCTGTACGCGGTGCACAAGGCGGGCGCGGCGTACCTGCCCGTCGATCCCGGCTACCCCGCCGAACGGATCGCGTTCGTGCTGGAGGACGCGCGTCCCGTCGTGGTGCTCGACGACCCGGCGGCCTTCCCGGTCGACGGCGACCCGGCGAACCCGGACACCGTCGTCACGCCGGCCGACCCGGCGTACGTCATCTACACCAGTGGCTCGACCGGCCGGCCCAAGGGCGTGGTGGTCCCGCACGGTGCCGCCGCCAACTTCCTGACCTGGATGCAGGAGCGCCACCGGCTCGAACCCGGCGAGCCGACCCTGCAGAAGACGCCGACCAGCTTCGACGCCTCGCTGCGGGAGCTGTTCTGGCCGTTGATGTCCGGCGCGACGATGGTGCTCGCGAAGCCCGAGGGCCACAAGGACGCCGCCTACCTCGCGGCGCTCATCGCCGAGCACGAGGTCACGACGGTGCAGTTCGTGCCGTCGATGTTCGCCGTGTTCCTGGAGGAGCCCGCGGTCCGCGAGCTGACCTCGCTGCGCCGGGTGATCTGTGGCGGCGAGGTCCTGCCCGCCGACGTGGTCCGGCGCTTCGCGGCGCTCTCCGACGCCGAGCTGCACAACGTCTACGGGCCGACCGAGGCCGCGATCGACGTCACCGCCTGGGACACCCGCGAGCGCCCGGTGGGGGCGTCGGTGCCGGTCGGGCGGCCGGTCGCGAACACCCGGCTCTACGTCCTCGACGGGGCGCTGCGTCCGGTGCCGCCCGGCGTCACGGGCGAGCTGTACCTCGCGGGCGTGCAGCTGGCGCACGGCTACCTGAACCGTCCGGGGCTCACCGCGGAGCGGTTCGTCGCGGACCCGTTCGTGCCGGGCGCGCGGATGTACCGCAGCGGCGACGTCGCGCGCTGGGACGAGACCGGCGTGCTGGAGGTGACGGGCCGCGTCGACCACCAGGTCCAGGTCCGCGGCTTCCGGATCGAACCCGGAGAGATCGAGTCCGCGCTGGTCGCGGCCGGGGCGACGCGGGCGGTGGTCGTCGTGCGCGACGGGCGGCTGGTCGGCTACGTGACCGGCCCGACCTCGTCGGACGCCCTGGTCGCCCGGGTGGCCGAGGTGCTGCCCGAGCACATGGTGCCCGCGATCGTGGTGGCGCTGGAGGCGTTCCCGTCGACGCCCAACGGCAAGCTCGACCGTGCGGCCCTGCCGGCGCCGGACTTCGCGGGGCTGGTGTCGGACCGGGCCCCGCGCACGCCGGTGGAGGAACGGCTCGCCGCGCTGTTCGCCGACGCCCTCGCCCTCGACCGGGTCGGGATCGACGACGACTTCTTCGCGCTCGGCGGTGACAGCATCACCTCGATCGCGGTGTCCGGCCGGGCCCGCCGCGCCGGTCTGCGCATCACTCCCCGCGACGTCTTCCGGCTGCGCACCGTCGCGGCGCTGGCCGGGGTCGTCGACGACGTCGTCACGGACACCGGGTCCGCCCGCGACGAGGGGATCGGCCCGGTCCCGCTCGTGCCGGTGATGGCGGAGGCCGCGCGCGACCGCATCCCGCTCGCGAACTTCTTCCAGTCCGCGCTCCTGCGCACCCCCGAGGGGCTGACCGGCGCGGACCTGGACCGGATCCTCGCCGCGGTGCTGGCGCGGCACGGGCTGCTCCGCGCGGTCGTCGAACCGGCGGGCGACGCCTGGACCGTCGAGGTGCCGGCGGGGACGACGCCGCCCACCGTCGTGGTCGAGCCGGGAGCGGTCTCGGCGCAGACCGTCGAGCGGGCGACCCGGGAGGCCGCGGCGGCACTCGACCCCGCCCGGGGCGCCCTGCTGCGGGCCGTCTGGTTCCGCGACGCGCGCGCCCTGCTGCTGGTGGCCCACCACCTCGTGGTCGACGGGGTCTCGTGGCGCATTATCGGCGGTGAGCTGGCCGCGGCGTGGGACGCCGTGCGGACGGGAACCGAGGAGCTGCTCGCGCCCGTCGAGACGTCGTACGCGACCTGGTCGCGGACGTTGCGCGAGGCCGCCGCGGCAGGCCGCTTCCGCGCGGAGCTGGAGCACTGGCGGGCCGTCCTCGCGACGCCCGACCCGGATCTCGGTGACCGGCCCCTCGACGCGGGCGTCGACGTGCAGGCCACGACCGACACCGTGACCGTCACGCTGCCGCCGTTCGCCGGGGCGGCGCAGGCGATCCACGGCCGCGGCGACGACGTCCTCGTGGCGGCGTTCGCGATCGCGCTGCACCGGTGGCGCCGCGACCGCGGCGTGGACGCCGGGCCGGCGACCGTGCTGCGGGTGAAGGGCCACGGCCGCGAGAGCGCGCTTCTCGGCGACCTCGACCTGTCCCGCACGGTCGGGTCGTTCACGTCGGTCTACCCGGTGCGCGTGGACCCCGGCGACGTGAGCGCCGCCGACGTCGACGAGGCCGGCGCGGCGCTGGCCCGCGCGGTCAAGGCCGTCAAGGAGCAGCTGCGGGTGCCGTCGGCGGGTGTCGGGTACGGCGTGCTGCGCCATCTCGACCCCTACGCCGACCTGCCCGACGTCCGTCCGCAGGTCGTGCTCAACTACCGCGGTCGCGGGCAGGCGACAGACGGCGACTGGGCGCCGCTGCCCGGCTTCGCCGCCGTCGGTTCGGGGCTCGACCCGGCCGCACCGGTGGACGCGCTCGAGATCAACGTGCTCGGCGAGGGCGACGCGGGGACGGCCACGCTGACCTGGCCCACCGGCATCCTCGGCGCCGCCGACGTCCGCGCCCTGGCCCGGCGCTGGACCGAGGTGCTCGACGCGGTCGCACGCTGCCCCGACCTGCGCGGGCACACCCCGTCGGACTTCCCGCTCGTGTCGCTGCGCCAGGACGAGGTGGCCGCGCTGGAGGCGGCGGGCCCCGTCGAGGACGTCTGGCCGCTCTCCCCGCTGCAGGCCGGGCTGTACTTCCAGGCGCGGTTCGCCGACACCTCGGCCGAGGGCGTCGACGTCTACCTCGCGCAGGACAGCATCGAGTTCGAGACCCGCCTCGACGTCGACGCGCTGACCCGCGCCGCCACGCTGCTGCTCGACCAGAACTCCGCGCTGCGGCTGGGCTTCACCGACGCCGGGCTCGACGCACCGGTCGCCGTCCTGCCCCCGCGGGTCGCGCCCGTCGTCACCGAGATCGACCTGTCCGGGCTCACCCCCGCCGAACGCGCGGAGCGCACCGCCGCGATCATGGCCGAGGACCGGCGGACGCCGTTCGACCTGGCCCGGCCCCCGCTGTTCCGGCTCGCCGTGCTGCGCGGCGACGGCCGCGACCACCTGCTGATGACGCGGCACCTGATCCTCTGGGACGGGTGGTCGCGGGAGCTGGTGCTGCGCCGGCTCTTCGGGGCCTACGAGGCCTATCGCCGGGGCGACGCGGCGGCGCTGCCCGCGCCGGCGACCGCCCGGTTCCCCGACTACCTCGGGTGGCTCGCGGAACAGGACGACGCGGCCGCGGCCGCGGCGTGGGCGCAGGCGTTCGCCGACGTCGAGTCGCCGACGATCATGTTCCCCGAGGCGGTCGGCAGCGACCCGGTGATCGCGACGCGGCTGTCGGTCGAGCTGTCCGAGGCCGACACCGCGCGGCTGTCCGCGCGGGCCCGCGAGCTCGGCGTCACCCTCAACTCGGTCGTGGCCACGGCGCTCGGTCTGGTGCTGGGGCACGCCGCGGGGACCGACGACGTCGTCTTCGGCATGACGGTCTCGGGCCGGCCCGCCGAGGTCGCCGGCGTCGAGTCCGTGGTCGGGGTCTTCCTCAACACGATCCCGGCGCGCGTCCGCCTCGACCCGGCCGACACCGTGGCCGACGCCGTGCGCGGCATGCACGAGCAGCGCGCCGCGATGATGCCGTTCGAGCACCTCGGGCTGGGCGAGGTCCAGCGCGCGGTGGGCCGCGGCCAGCTGTTCGACAACCTCTACGTGCTGCAGAACTTCGTCGACGACGAGGCGCTCACCGACGACCTGCGCGCCGACCACGGCATCGTCTCGGCCGACGGCGTCGACTCGACGCACTACCCGCTGACCTGGGTCGTCTACCCCGGCCCGCGGCTGTGGGTGAAGCTCGAGCACCGCAGCGACGTCGTCGCCCCGGAGCGGGCGGCCGGGCTGCTCGCGCGGCTGGAGCAGGTCCTGCTGCGACTCGCCGACGGGCTCGACGAGCGGGTCGCCGCGATCGACCTCACCACCCCGGCCGACCGCGCGGCGCGGATGGCCGAGTGGGCACGGGCCGAGCACGAGATCGGCACCGCGACCATCGCCGACCTGCTGGCCGAGCGCGCCGCCGCCGTGCCGGAGGAGACCGCGCTCGTCTTCGGCGACACGCGGGTCGGCTACGCGGACCTGGACGCCCGGATCAACCGGCTCGCACACCACCTGCTCGCCGCGGGGGCGGGCCCGGAGAAGGTCGTCGGGCTGGCGCTGCCGCGCTCGATCGAGATGGTCGTGGCGCTGTTCGCCGTGCTGCGCACGGGCGCGGCCTACCTGCCGCTGGAGCTGGAACAGCCCGACGACCGGCTGCACGGCATGATCGCCGACGCGCGCCCGTTGTTGGTGCTCTCGACGTCGGCGGTGTCGGCCCGGTTCCCGGGTGCCGTCGAGCTCGACCGCCTCGACCTGGCCGTGTACCCGGACACCGCGCCGACCGCCGAGCAGCTGGGGGCGTTCGCCCCCGGCCGGTCGGGACGGCTCGACCACCCGGCCTACGTGATCTTCACGTCGGGGTCGACGGGTAAGCCCAAGGGCGTCGTCACCCCGTACCGCGGGCTCACGAACATGCAGCTCAACCACCGGGCCGAGATCTTCGACCCGACGGTCGCCGCGGCCGGCGGGCGCCGGCTCACGATCGCGCACACCGTCTCGTTCTCCTTCGACATGTCGTGGGAGGAGCTGCTCTGGCTCGTCGAGGGCCACGAGGTGCACGTGTGCGACGAGGAGCTGCGCCGCGACGCCCGCGCGCTCGTCGACTACTGCCGCAGGCACGGGGTCGACGTCGTGAACGTGACCCCGACCTACGCCCGCGTCCTGCTGGAGGAGGGCCTGGTCCGGCGGCACCCGCTCGCGCTGATGCTGCTCGGCGGCGAGGCGGTGCCCGAAGCCCTGTGGACGGAGCTGCGCGAGACCACGCTCGGCTACAACCTGTACGGCCCCACCGAGTACACGATCAACACCCTCGGCGCGGGCACACGGGACAGCGCGACGTCGACGGTCGGGCGGCCCATCCACAACACCCGCGCGCACGTGCTCGACCAGTGGCTGCGCCCGGTCGACGACGGCGTCGTGGGCGAGCTCTACATCGCCGGTGCCGGGCTGGCCCGCGGCTACCTCGACCGGCGGGGCAACACCGCGGACCGGTTCGTCGCCGACCCGTGGAACCCGGGCGGGCGGATGTACCGCACCGGCGACCTCGTGCGCCGGCGGCCGGACGGGAACCTGGACTTCCTCGGCCGCTCCGACGACCAGGTCAAGATCCGCGGCTACCGTGTCGAGCCCGGCGAGATCGAGGCGGCGCTGGCCGCCCGGCCGGGGGTGCGCCGCGCCGCGGTCGTCGTGCGCACGGACGCCGACGTCAAGCGGCTCGCCGCGTACGTCGTGCCCGGCGGGTCGGTCGAGCCCGCCGACCTCGCCGAGGCGGTGGCCAGGGTGCTGCCGGACTACATGGTCCCGACGCTCTGGGGCGTGGTCGACGACCTGCCGCTGACCGTCAACGGCAAGCTCGACGTCGCCGCCCTGCCCGCGCCGCGGCCCGTCGCCCGCCGGGGCGGCCGGGCTCCCCGTACCGGGGCGGAGCGGCTGCTCGTCGAGATCGTGGCGGCGGTCGTCGGGCTCGACGTGGCCGACGTCAGCCCCGAGGACGACTTCTTCACCCTCGGCGGTGACAGCATCTCGTCGATCACGCTGTGCAGCCGGGCGCGCAAGGCCGGGCTCGAGCTGGCCCCGCGCGACGTCTTCCGCCGCCGGACGGTCGAGGCGCTGGCCGCCGCCGCGGGTAGGGCGACCGGGGCTCCGGCGGTGCGCGACGACGGCGTCGGCGACGTGCCGAACACGCCGATCCTGGCGGCGTTCCAGGACATGCCGCTCGCGAACTTCTACCAGTCGTCGGTGCTGCGCACGCCGACCGGCATGACGCGCGACGAGCTGGAGACGGTGCTCGCCGCGGTGCTGGCGCGCCACGACCTGCTCCGGGCGCGCGTCGTCGGCTCCGCCGAGGGCGGCTGGCGCCTCACCGTGCCCGGACCCGGCGGTTCCGTGCCGCTGGAGGTGACCGACGGCAGGCCGAGCCGCGAGCAGATGGCGGCGGCCACCCGCGCCGCCGCCGCGGCACTCGACGCCCGCGCCGGGACCATGGTGCGCGCGCACTGGTTCCGTGCCGGGGACGGGCCGGGGAGCCTGCTGCTCGTCGTCCACCACCTGGTGGTCGACGGCGTGTCCTGGCGCATCCTCGGCGCCGACCTCGAGCAGGCGTGGGCGGCCGTGCGGGCCGGGCGCGCGCCGGAGCTGGAGGAGGTCGCGACGTCGTTCCGCACCTGGGCCACCCGGATGCGCACGGCCGCCGACGAGGGCCGGTTCCGCGGCGAGGCCGCGTACTGGCGCGACGTCCTCGCCACCCCGGACCCCGACCTGGGCTCGCGCCCGCTGGACCCGGCCGTCGACGTGGCCGCGACCACCGACGACGTCGTGCTTGAGCTGCCGTCCGACGTCACCGGGCCGCTGCTGTCGACGGTGCCCGCGGCGATCTTCGGCGGGGTCAACGACGTGCTGCTGGCCGGGTTCGCGCTGGCCGTCGGGCACTGGCGACGCGTCCGCGGCCGGGCCGAGGACGCCGCCGTGCTGCTCACCCTGGAGGGCCACGGCCGCGAGCCCGACCCGTTCGACGCCGCGGGCCCGCTGGACCTCTCCCGCACCGTCGGCTGGTTCACCTCGCTGCACCCGGTCCGCCTCGACCCCGGAACCCCTGGCTGGGACGCCGTGCGCGCCGGCGGGCCGGAGCTGGCCCGCGCGGTCAAGGCCGTCAAGGACCAGCTGCGGGTGCCCAACCGGGGCATCGGGCACGGCGTGCTCGCCGATCTCGACCCCGCGGCCGGCCTGCCGGTCGTCGAACCGCAGATTCTGTTCAACTACCTGGGTCGCTTCGCCACCGGCGCGGCGACGGACTGGGGGAGCGTCGAGGAGTACGCGGCACTCGGCGAGGGTGTCGACCCGTCGTCGGAGGTCCGCGCGCTGTCGGTCAACGCGATCACCCACGACACCGCCGCGGGTCCGGAGTTCTCCGCGACGCTGACGTTCCCCACCGGGATCCTGGCGCGGGCGGAGGTCGAGCAGCTGGCCGCCCTGTGGGGCGAGGCGCTGCGGGCGATCGCCTCCGCCGAGGACCTGGCCGGGCACACGCCGGCGGACTTCCCGCTGGTCACGCTCACCGCCGACGACGTCGCGGAGCTGGAGACGACGGTCCCCGGCGGGCCGGTGGACGTCCTGCCGCTGCTGCCGTTGCAGCAGGGCATGTACTTCCACTCGGTCCAGGCCGAGGGCCGCGACCCGTACGTCATCCAGCACGTCCTGGAGCTGCGCGGCACGGTCGACCCCGACCTGCTGCGGCAGGCCGTCGCGGCGATGGTGGCCCGGCACGACGTCCTGCGCGCGGGCTTCCGCGAACTCTCCGACGGGAGGGTCGCCCAGGTGCTGGCCGCCGACGTGCCGCTCCCGTGGGAGACCTGCGACCTGCGCGAGCACCCCGAGCGGTTCGACGAGGTCGCCGCCGAACGGTTCCGCACCGTCTTCGACCTCGCCGCGCCGCCGCTGCTGCGCTACCTGCTCGTGAGGCTCGCCGACGACCGGCACCGCCTGGTGCAGACCATGCACCACCTGCTCGCCGACGGCTGGTCCTACCCGCTGATGTTCAACGACATCGCCGTCGCGTACGGGCAGCTCGTGCGGACGGGACAGGTGTCGCTCCCGGCGCCGTCGGTCACGTTCGCCGACCACGTCGCGGTGCTGGCCGGGCGCGCGCCCGAGGCCTCCCGGAAGGTCTGGGCGGACGTGCTCGCCCAGGTCGACGGCCCGACGCGGCTCGTCGACGCCGAGCCAGGGACCACCTCCGACGCCCCGCACGCCGCGGCCGAGCAGGTGCTCGACGCCGACGTCAGCGCGCGGCTGCTCGACCGCGTCCGGGCGGCCGGCGTCACGATCAGCACCGCCGTGCACGGCGCGTGGGGACTCCTGCTGGGCCGCACCCTCGGCCGCGAGCGCGTGGTGTTCGGCTCCACCGTCTCCGGCCGCGGCGACGACACGGCCGGCATCGAGGAGATCGTCGGCCCGATGATCAACACCGTGCCGGTCCCCCTCGCGTGGTCGCCCGGCGAACCGGTGTGCGACGTACTCGCCCGGCTGCAGGAACAGCAGCTCACCGTCCTGGAGCACCAGCATCTGGGCCTGACCGAGCTGGCCAGGGTCGCCGGGGTCGCGGGCGAGCTGTTCGACACGATCGTCGTGGTCGAGAACTTCCTGGTCACCGAGGCCGCCACCGACCCCACCGGGTCGGCCGGGCTCCCCGAGCTGGAGTGGATCGACGGCACCGACGCCGCGCACTACCCGGTCTCGCTGGTCGCTCACCCCGGGGACCGGCTGCGGCTCAAGGTCACCTACGACACCGGGCGCGTCGACGAGGCCACGGCCGAGCGGCTCGTCGGCCGGCTGGCCGGGTTCCTCGCCCAGCTCGCCGACGACCCGGACGTCACCGTGGCGGGGCTGTCGACGGGCGCCGAGGTCGCCTCGGCTCCGCAGCTCGTCCCGGCACCCGGCGCCACCCTGCCCGAACGGTTCCGCGCGGTCGCCCGCGCGCACGCCGACGCGGTGGCGGTCCGCGACGGCCGGGCCGAGCTGACCTACGCCGAGCTCGACGCGCGCTCCGACGCGCTGGCCGTCCGGCTCGCGGCGCACGGGGTGCGGGCCGGGACGCGCGTGGCGATCACGCTGCCCCGGTCGGCCGACGTCGTGGTCGCCGTCCTCGGCGTGCTCAAGGCCGGGGCGTGCTACGTGCCGATCGACCCCGGCTCGCCGCCGTCGCGCGTCGCGCACATCCTCGCGGACGCCCGGCCCGACTGCGTCCTGGCGGCCGAGGGGACGGCGGCGCTGCTGCCCGCCGACGGGCCCGCCGTGCTGACGCTCGACGGGCTCGACCCCGCCCGATTCCCGCGTCCTTCGCGGCCGCCGGCTCCGGCGGGGAGCGCGGAGGCGGACGCCTACGTGATCTACACGTCGGGGTCGACCGGGCTGCCGAAGGGTGTCGCGGTGCCGCACCGCGCCGTGACCAGCCTGTTCGAGGGCACGTCCGGGTTCGGCTTCGGGCCCGACGACGTGTGGACCTTGTTCCACTCCTACGCGTTCGACTTCTCGGTGTGGGAGATCTGGGGGGCGCTGCTGCACGGCGGGCGGCTCGTCGTCGTGGACGACGACGTCGTGCGCGACCCGCAGCGGTTCCGCGCGCTGCTCTCCGACGAGCGCGTGACGGTGCTCAACCAGACGCCGTCGGCATTCCGGTCGCTGGTCGCGGCCGACCGTGACGACGACCGGCCGCTCGCGCTGCGCCACGTCGTGTTCGGCGGTGAGGCGCTCGACCTGCGGCGGCTCGCACCGTGGTACGCGCGGCACGCCGACACGGCGCCGCGGCTGACGAACATGTACGGCATCACCGAGACCTGCGTGCACGTCACCGTCCGGCCGCTCACCGCCGCCGACGCGACGCGGCCCGACAGCGTCATCGGCGTCGCGCTGCCGACGCTGGCCGTCCACGTCCTCGACCAGTACCTGCAGCCGGTCCCCGCGGGCGTCGTCGGCGAGGTGTACGTCGCCGGCAGCCAGCTGGCGCGCGGCTACCTCGATCGGCCCGGTCTGACGGCGGCCCGCTTCGTCGCGAGCCCCTTCGTGCCGGGGGAGCGGCTCTACCGCAGCGGCGACCTGGCCCGGTGGACCGACGACGGCGAGCTCGTCCACCTGGGCCGCTCCGACCACCAGGTGCAGCTGCGCGGGTACCGCATCGAGCCCGGCGAGGTCGAGGCGGCGCTGCTGCAGGTCGACGGCGTCGACGGCGCGGCCGTCGGCGTGCAGCACGACGCCCAGGGGCGCCCCCGGCTCGTCGCGCACCTCGTCGCGCCCGCGACGCTGGACACCGACGCCGTGCGCCGGCACGCGCAGACCGTCCTGCCCGCGCACATGGTCCCGGCGCTCTACGCCGTCGTCGACCGGCTCCCGCTGACCGTCAACGGCAAGCTCGACCGCGACGCGCTGCCCGCGATCGCAGCCCCGGCAGCACCCGCGGCGCCCGCCGCCGCGGGCCCACCCGCCCCGGGCGTCACCGCCGAGACGCTCGCGGCCCTGTTCGGCGAGA
>Ga0182736_1001052_pt1 | contig 30881 bp, 27 predicted proteins | sample eDN5th30CKraftBY_FD_128882 | JGI IMG/M metagenome (GOLD analysis project Ga0182736, IMG submission 128882) | Enriched backyard soil microbial communities from Emeryville, California, USA - eDNA 5th pass 30_C Kraft BY (version 2) (version 2) | ecosystem: Environmental > Terrestrial > Soil >...
ATCAACTGAGGTCGTGACGACCCCGGTAGCCTTTGCTGATGGGCGTCGACGGGGTCTGCATTTCCGAACCGGGTCCGAATGCCTGACGACATCGCCGGCATGCTGCTGGCGCGCCTCGGCGATCAGCATCCGGGACTGCGTACCCGGCAGCGGGATTGGACCTGGGACGAGGTGGTGCGCGAGTCCGCCGCGCGCGCCGCGTTGGCATCGGCGTTGCGACGAGACGGGCCGTTCCACATCGGCGTCCTTCTGGACAACACCCCCGACTTCGTGTTCTGGCTCGGCGCGGGCGCGCTGTCGGGCGCGGTCATCGTCGGGATCAACCCGACCCGCGGGGATGCCGAGATGGCCGCCGAGATCCGCCACGCCGACTGCCAGCTGATCGTCACCGACGCGAGCGGATCCGGTCGGCTGCGCGGCCTGGACCACGGCCTGGACCCCGAGCGCTTGCTGGTCATCGACGATCCGGACTATCCCGCGCTGGTCGACGCGCACCGGGGGGAGCCCGCCGCGGCGGCCGGCGTCGGCCCCGAAACGCTGATGCTGCTGTTGTTCACCTCCGGCACCACCGGCGCCTCCAAGGCGGTCAAGTGCAGCCAGGGCCGGCTGACCCGGATCGCCGAAACCGCCACCAACAAATTCGGCCACGTGCGCTCGGATGTCGACTATTGCTGCATGCCGCTGTTCCACGGCAACGCGATCATGGCGCTGTGGGCGCCGGCGCTGGCCAACGGGGCCACGGTCTGCCTGACGCCGAAGTTCTCCGCGTCGCAGTTCCTGCCCGACGTGCGCTATTTCGGGGCGACGTACTTCACTTATGTGGGCAAGGCCCTGGGCTATCTGCTGGCCACCGAGGAACGCCCCGACGACTCGGACAACACCCTGGTCCGTGGCTTCGGCACCGAGGCGTCACCGCAGGATCAGGCGGAGTTCCTCCGCCGGTTCGGCGCCGTGCTGCACGAGGGGTACGGATCCAGTGAGGGCGGCAACGCCGCGCTGCCCGACCCGGCGGCGCCGCCCGGCGCGTTGGGCCGCCCCGCGCACTCCGGCATCGCCGTGGTCGACCCACAGACCCGTATCGAGTGCGTACTGGCCGTCCTGGACGAGCACGGCCGGGTGGTCAACGCCGACGACGCGGTCGGCGAGATCGTCGACAAGACCGGAGCCCGTGACTTCGAGGGCTACTACAAGAACGAGGACGCGGACGCCGAGAAGGTTCGCGGCGGCTGGTATTGGACCGGCGATCTCGGCTACCGCGACGAGGCCGGCTTCTTATACTTCGCGGGCCGGCGCGGCGACTGGATCCGGGTCGACGGTGAGAACACCTCGGCGCTGACCATCGAACGGGTGCTGCGGCGGCATCCGCTGGTGATCACCGCCGGGGTGTACGCGGTGCCCGACCCCCGCTCCGGTGACCAGGTGATGGGTGCCGTCGAGGTCGCCGACCCCGGCGGCTTCGACGTTGCGCAGTTCGCCGCGTTTCTGGCGGACCAACCCGACCTGGGCAGCAAGGGCACGCCCCGGTTCCTGCGGATCTCGACCGGCCTGCCCGTCACCGGTTCGAACAAGGTGCTCAAACGCGAACTGCAGGAACAACGTTGGCACACCGACGACCCGGTGTACCGCTGGGTGGGCCGAGGTGGGCCGGTCTACGCCCGGATGACCGACGACGACAAGCAGACCCTGGACGCCGAATTCGCGGCCCACGGGCGGCAGAGTTATATCTCCGTGCCCCGCTGCTAGCCCTTCCGGTCCTCCCAGGGGCTGTAGTCGGCGATCAGCTCCTCCTGCGGCGGGCGCTGCCCGGCCGGAACGTGCTGCAGGTTGATCCGGATCCGGTACCAGATCGAGCTCGGCCCGCGCATGCCGTCGACCAGCACGTCCTCGGGCGCCAGCCGTTCGGCCGCCGGGGCGTGCCGCTCCCGCCAGACGTCGAGGGCGGCCATCGCCTCGTCGCGGGTCTTGGTGCGGGCGATCTCGATCAACGGCAGCGGTGAGGTGCGCCGGCCGTCGACGTTCTTTCGTGCGCCGCGCGGCGCCTTCTCCGCCGGGCCCTGCGCTTCGGCCAGCTCCAGCAGCGACTCCAGGTCGCCGACGGTGTCATCCATGCCGGCCCACGGGTCACCGATCGCCGCGACCCGCTCGGGCACCGTGGCAATGGTGAACGCCGCCGGATCGGACTCGGGAACCTCCTCCCAGAACAGTGGCGTGGAGACCCGGGCGTCGGCGGTGGCGCGCACCGAGTAGGCCGAGGCGACGGTGCGGTCCTTGGCGTTCTGGTTGAAGTCGACGAAGACCCGGGCGCCCCGCTCTTCTTTCCACCATCGGCTGGTCGCCGACTCTGGCGCGCGCCGCGCGATCTCCCGGGCCACCGCCTGCGCGGCCAGCCGGACCTGCGGAAACTGCCAGCGGGGTGCGAGGCGCGCGTAGATGTGCATGCCCCGCGAACCGGACGTCTTGGGCCAGGCGGTCAGCCCATGATCGGCCAGCACCTCCCGGGCCAGCAGTGCCACCTCGACGATCTGCGGCCAGCCGACGCCGGGCATCGGGTCCAGGTCGACCCTCAGCTCATCGGGATGGTCCAGGTCGGCGGCGAGCACGGGATGCGGGTTGAGATCCACGCAGCCCAGGTTGATCACCCAAGCCAGCCCGGCCGCATCGTCGATCACGACCTCCTCGGCCGATCGACCCGAGGCGTAGCGCAGTTCGGCGACCGACACCCAGTCCGGGCGTTTGGCCGGTGCCCGCTTCTGGAAGACGGCTTCGGCGTCGATGCCGTCGACGAAGCGTTTTAGGATCATCGGCCGCCCGGCCACTCCGCGCAATGCGGCGTCGGCCACCGACAGGTAGTAGTGAATCAGGTCCAGTTTGGTGTGCGGGGCGGTGCCGTCACGGGCCGGGAACACCACCTTGTCCGGGTGGGTAACCGCCACCCGGTGTCCCGCCACGTCCAGCGACAACCCGCCGGCCATGATCGCAATGCTAATGATGAGGTCGAATCCGCCGCCCGGCAGCGACCTGAGTCACATAAGGTTGCTCCATGGCAAAGCTCACCGACCTGCCCGGTCAGGCCGTAACCACGCTCGGCCGCTACCTCGAACGCGGCAACGCCGAGCTGCACTATCTGCGCAAGGTCATCGAATCCGGTGCTCTGAAGATCGAGTCACCGCGAATCATTGCGAACGCACTCGTCGACGGGGCCCGGTGGGGCGAGCTGGGAATGATTCCGGCCCTCAATGCCCGCCGTAACCCCAATGGCCTCGCCGTCATCGACGACGACGGCAGCATCACCTTCAAAGAACTCGACGCGGCCGCCAACGCGGTAGCCAACGGCCTGCTGGCGATGGGCGTGCGGGGCGGCGACGGGGTGGCGATCCTGGCCCGCAACCACCGCTGGTTTCTGATCGCCAACTACGGCTGCGCCCGGGTCGGGGCCCGGCTGATCCTGCTGAACAGCGAATTCTCCGGCCCGCAGATCAAGGACGTCTCCGAACGCGAAGGCGCAAAACTGATCATCTACGACGACGAGTACACCGCTGCGGTCGCGAAGGCCGACCCACCGCTGGGCAAACTGCGGGCGCTGGGCGTCAACCCGGATTCGGAGGAACCGTCGGGCAGCACCGACGAGACGCTGGCCCAGCTGATCGCCCGCAGCAGCAAGGCGCCGGCGCCGAAGGTCACCAAGCACGCGTCGATCATCATCCTGACCTCGGGCACCACCGGCACCCCCAAAGGCGCCAACCGCAGTACCCCGCCCACGCTGGCGCCGATCGGCGGAATCCTGTCGCACGTCCCGTTCCGTGCCGGTGAGGTGACGTCGTTGCCCTCGCCGATGTTCCATGCGCTGGGCTACCTGCACGGAACCCTGGCGATGTTCTTCGGCTCGACGTTGGTGCTGCGCCGGCGCTTCAAGCCGGCCACCGTGCTGGAGGACCTGGAAAAGCACAAGGTGACGGGGATCGTCGTCGTCCCGGTCATGCTGTCGCGGATCCTCGACCAGCTGGAGAAGACCAGCCCCAAACCGGACCTGTCGCACCTGCGGATCGTGTTCGTTTCGGGGTCGCAGCTGGGGGCCGAGTTGGCGACCCGGGCGATGAAGGACCTCGGGCCGGTGATCTACAACATGTACGGCTCCACCGAGGTCGCGTTCGCCACCATCGCCGATCCGGACGACCTGCAATACAACCCGGCGACGGTGGGACGGGTGGTCAAGGGCGTCAAGGTCAGAATCCTCGACGACAACGGTCACGATCTGCCGCAGGGCGAGGTGGGGCGGATCTTCGTCGGCAACTTCTTCCCGTTCGAGGGCTATACCGGCGGCGGTGGCAAGCAGATCATCGACGGGCTGCTGTCCTCGGGCGACGTGGGCTACTTCGACGAGCGCGGTCTGCTCTACGTCAGCGGCCGCGACGACGAGATGATCGTCTCCGGCGGCGAGAACGTCTTCCCGGCCGAGGTCGAGGACCTGATCAGCGGGCATCCCGACGTGATCGAGGCGACTGCGTTGGGCGTCGAGGACAAGGAGTGGGGTGCGCGGCTGCGCGCTTTCGTGGTGAAAAAGGAAGGCTCCACCGTCGACGAGGACGCCATCAAGGTCTACGTGAAGGAGCACCTGGCGCGTTACAAGGTTCCGCGCGAGGTGGTGTTCCTCGACGAGCTGCCGCGCAACCCCACCGGCAAGATCCTCAAGCGCGAACTCCGCGACCTGTAGGCCCGGGTTCCTGGCGCGAGCAGACGCAGAATCGCACGCGGGATGCCCCGCGAATGCGATTCTGCGTCTGCTCGCGGGCTATCCACAGCGGTGAGTGGCGGTTGCTTCGGGGCCTCCGCAGACTGCGGGGATGTATGCGGAGGCCCTGGCCCTACTTCACGAAGCCGGCGGGTTTGCGACGACGCGACAGCTGTTGACGATGATGACCCGCCAGCAACTCGACGTCCAGGTGCGCAAGGGCGGACTGGTCCGGGTCTGGTACGGCGTGTACGCCGCGGCGGAACCCGACCTGGTTGGGCGTCTGCGCGCGCTCGATCTACTTATGCGGCAGCCCGCGGTGGCCTGCCTGGGAACCGCAGCTCGGCTCTATGGCTTTGACACCGAGAACACGACCGCGATTCATGTCCTGGATCCCGGGGTGCGGATGCGACCGACCAGAGGGCTGATGGTGCATCAGCGGATCGGAGCCCCATTGCGCCCGATTGCAGGTCGGCTTGCCACGGCTCCGGCGTGGACCGCCGTTGAGGTGGCGCGCGAATTGCGGCGGCCCCGCGCGCTCGCAACGCTCGACGCCGCAGTGCATGCGGGCCGGTGTTCGCCGCGCGAGCTTGAGCTGGCGGTACTCGAGCAGCACGGCCGGAAAGGCATCGTTGCGGTGCGTGACCTGCTGCCCTATGTCGACGGGCGCGCTGACTCGGCAATGGAAAGTGAAGCGCGGCTGGTGATGATCGATTACGGCGTCCCAACCCCCGAGCTTCAGTACCCGATCTATGGGCGGAACGGTGAAGTCTGGCTAGCCGATTTCGCTTGGCCGGAAGTGATGGTGGCCGCGGAATACGAGAGCATCGACTGGCATGCCGGCGGCCCCGCCATGCTGCGGGACAAGATCCGCAACGGCGGCATCCAGGACGTCGGCTGGACGTCGATTCCCATTGTCGTCGACGATGTCCGGCGTCATCCCGCCCGGTTGGCTGATCGGATCAACCGCCAGTTGGCCCGCTCCCGGCTGGCGAGTTGACCGAGCACGCTGTCATCGCCGAGCAGACACAGAATCGCACGCGGAAGCCCCCGGGAGTGCGATTCTGTGTCTGCTCGCGGCAAAAAAGCGACCCCTACGGATCGCGGGGTAGGCCCAACAGCCGCTCGGCGATGATGTTCAGCTGGACCTCCGAGGTGCCGCCGTAAATCGTTGTGGCACGGCTCATCAGCAGATACTCGGCCCACCGGCCCGGCAGCTGCTCGCGATCGCCGATCGCGGCGTCCCCGCCGAACGTCCCCACCGCGAACTCGGCGTAGCCCTGCGTGGTGCGCATCGACAACAGCTTGGACACCGCGGCCGCCGGCATCGGGTCGCGACCCGCCAGCGTCAGCAGGGTCGAGCGCAGATTGAGCAGCTTGGCGGCGTGCCCCTCGGCGATCAACTCGCCGGCCCGGCGGTGCTCGCCCTGATCGAACTGGCCGTCGCGCATGAACTCCACGAACCCGTCGAGGCTGGCCAGGAACGGCATCTCCGAGCCGCCGATCGAAACCCGTTCGGCCGTCAGCGTGTTGCGGCTGACCTCCCAGCCCCGGTTCACCTCGCCGAGCACCAACTCGTCCGGGACGAACACGTCGTCGATGAACACCGTGTTGAACATCGCCCCGCCGGAGAGTTCACGCAGCGGGCTGATGGTCACCCCTTCGCTTTTCATGTCCAGCAGGAAGTAGGTGATCCCGTCGTGTTTGGGAACCGAGGAGTCGGTCCGTGCCAGCAGGGCGCCCCAGGCGGAGAACTGCGCGGCCGACGTCCAGATCTTCTGACCGCTGATCCGCCAGCCGCCGTCGACCTTGGTGGCCTTGGTGGTCAGGCTGGCCAGGTCCGAGCCCGCGCCGGGCTCGGAAAACAGTTGGCACCACACCATTTCCCCGCGGAACGTGGGCGGCAGGAAGCGCTGCTTCTGCTCGTCGGTGCCGAACGCCACGATCGACGGGATGAGCCACGCCGCGATGCCCATCGCCTGCCGGCGCACCCGCCCGGCGGCGAACTCCTGCTCGATGATGATCTGCTCGATGGGTTCGGCGGCCCGCCCCCACGGCTTGGGCAGGTAGGGCAGCACCCAGCCGCCCTCGGCGATCGCGACGGTGCGCTCCTCGCGCGGCAGGGCCTTGAGCGCGGCCACCTCGGCGGCGATCTCAGCGCGCAGCTTCTCGGTTTCGGGATCGAGGTCGATGTCGATCTTGCGCATGCCGCCGGCGGTGGCGGTGTCGAGGACCTGTTGCGGGTACTCGGCGCGGCGGCCGAATGAGGCGGCCAGGATCAGCGCTCGGCGATAGTAGACGCCCGCGTCGTGTTCCCAGGTGAAGCCGATCCCGCCATGCACCTGGATGCAGTCCTGGGTGCAGTGCTGCGCGGCCTCCGGAGCCAGGGTGGCCGCGACGGCCGTGGCGAACTGCACCGTCGACCCCGCGGCGTCCCAGCCGTTGCTGTCGGCCTCGTCGATCGCCCGGGCGGCATCCCACACCGCGGCAGTGGCCCGCTCGGTGGTGGCGATCATCTCGGCGCATTTGTGCTTGATGGCCTGGAACTGGCCGATCGGCCGGCCAAATTGTTCGCGGATCTTGGCGTATTCGGCCGCGGTGTCGGTGGCCCACCGGGCCACCCCGACCGCCTCCGCGGACAGCAGTGTGGAGATCAACGCCTGTGCCCGCGCCTGGCTGAGGTTGCTCAAGACGGCCGTGTCGGCGACCTCGACGCCGTTGGCCCGCACGTGGGCGATCGGACGCAGCGGGTCCACGCTGGTCACCGGCTCGATCTCGAGTTGGTCGGCGGCCAGCACCACCCACGCCGCACCACTGTCGATCGCCACGGGCAGCACCAGCAACGACGCCTCGGCGGCCGCCGCGACGGCGCGGGCCTCACCGCGGATCACCAACCCGTCGCCGTGGGCGGTGGCGGTCAATCCCGGGCTGAGCGTGTAGGTGGCGATGGTCTCGCCGGTGGCCAGTCCGGCCAGCTCGGCGGCGGTCGGGTCGTGGGCGGCGATCAGGGCGCTGGCGATCGCCGACGGCACGAACGGGCCGGGCACCGCGCCGTAGCCGAACTCGGCCAGCACCACCGCCAGCTCCAGGATGCCGAAACCCTGCCCGCCGACCTGCTCGGACAGGTGCACTCCCGCCAGGCCCTGCTCGGCGGCGGCCCGCCAGTACGGCGGTGGATTCTGGATCGGGGTGTCCATCGCCGCGTGCAGCAGCTCGGACGGCACCGCCCGGGCCAGCAGGGACCGCACGGAATCGGCCAGGTCCTGATGTTCAGAGGTGATCGCTATCGGCATGATGCGCCTTTCGGTGGGGACGTAGTGGTCAAACTAACAACCAGTCGGTTGGTTGACCACGTGGGTCAGGGGTTGGCCATCTCGCAGCCGACGGCAGTTGTCGACGGCCGCGGTCAGATAGCGTCGCATGGTGTCGGCGGTGTACCAGCTGACATGCGGGGTCAGCACCACGTTGTCCAGGACGAGCAGGGGATTGTCCGCGCCGACCGGTTCGACGGCGAACACGTCGAGTCCCGCCCCGGCCAGCCGCCCCGTCGACAGGGCCTCGACCAGGGCGGGCTCGTCGACGACTCCGCCTCGCGAGGTGTTGATCAGAACCGCGTCCGGTTTCATCCGCTGCAGCCCGGTGCGATCGATCAGGCCTACGGTCGCCTCGGTCAGCGGCACGTGCAGTGACACGACGTCGGCTTCGGTCAGCAGATCCGGCAGTGGCCGCCACCCGGGCCGACCGTCGTCGCGGGTGCTGGTGTGCAGTACGCGGGCACCCATGGCGGCCACCATCGCGGCCACCCGCTGGGCGACGCTGCCGTAGCCGACCAGACCGACGGTGCAGCCGCCGATGTCGCGGCAGCGCTCGCCCAGGTCGGGATCGGTGGGCCAGCCGCGCCCGGCGCGGGTCGAGCGATCCAGGGGCAGCAGCCGGCGCAGTACCGCCAGCATCAACAAGACGGTGCCTTCGGCCACCGAGGCGGCGTTGGCGCCGGGCATGTTGGCCACCGCGATACCGCAGTCGGTGGCGGTGTCGACATCGATGGTGTTGATCCCGACGCCGAACTTGTGGACCAGCCGTAGTCGGGGGCCGCTGCGCAGCTCTTCCCCGGTCAGCGGCCGCAGCACATGCCAGATCACCTGGGCCTCAGTCAGTTCGCGCCGGAAGGTGGCGTCGTCATCGGCGGCGCACCACCGGATGTCCAGCCAATCTGACTCGGGCGCAACGAAATCGCTGACCTTGGGGCCGGGAACGAAGTGCGCCAGGACCCTCAGCCCCACCGTTGGCCGATCCACTCGGCGATGATGTCGGCCTGGGCGTCACGGGCGCCCGGGGTGGTGAAGTAGTGGTCGGTGTCGATGCTGCGCAGGGTCTTGTCGGTGCCGGCCAGACACGAGTAGATGAGCTCTGCGTCCGAGGGGAACACCCCGGTGTCGGCGTGAGCGTTGATCACCAGCCCTGGTTCGTGGATGCGCGCCAGGTGCGGTTCGGCGCTGGTCTGGGCGGTCCGCAGGCTCCACATCCCGAGCCAGTTGCGCAGCGTGGTTGCCGCGGCGATCCCGCGCGCGGACCGGTTGGCTTTGACCGGCACCCCCGCGTAGCACATGTTGGCTTGGCGGGTGGTGGGTTCCAGGGTGGGATCGACCATGCGGGGGTCGGCCCAGGTGCGCATCACGCTGAACGGCCGGTCGGAGAACCCTGCGGCGCCAATGCGTTTCAGTTCGGTTTCGGCCCAGTCGGTGATGGCGTGGTTGCGGGCGACCTGCGCGGCCCGGTAGCGGGCGATGAACTCCGGTGGGTAGGGCGGACCGTTGTGCTCAGCGAACAGGTCCAGGTCGGGGTCGGAGGGCACGGGGTCGTTCTCGTCGACGACGGCGCCGTCCATCCAGGCGGTCAGCACTTCGGGACGCCCCGGGTGGGCGGCGCTGGCGACATAGCCGTCGGCGGGCAGCAAGTCGGTGAGCCCGGCCGCGGGTCGCATTCCTGGCAGCGGCGTGACGTTGGGTTCATGCGCCTGCGACTGGTAGGCCGCCATCAACGACCCGCCACCGGAGTTGCCCAGCAGCACCACCGTCTTCACGCCGGCGACCTCGCGCAGCCACCGGACGCCGACCCCGATGTCCACCAATGCGTGGTCGAGCAGGAAGCTGCTTTCGAACCCGCGAAAGCGGGTGTTCCAGCCCAAAAAGCCGATGCCGCGGGCAGCCATGAAATCGGCGAGGTAGTGCTCGCTGAAATCGATCTGGTAGTGGGTGGCGATCATCGCCACCTTCGGATTATGGCCTGCGGCACGGTAGTACAGACCCTGACAGGGGTATCCACCGGCCCCGGCCCGCTCCGCGGTGGGGGACGGCAGGCCGATGAATTCCCGGGCGATCTCCGGCATGGTCAGGAACCTTCCTCGGTGTAGATGGCCCGATAGAACACGTTGGCCAGGGTGCGGATGCAGGCCTCGTCATCGGGGTCGGCGGGCGGGGTGCCCGCCGGGCGCGGGGCGGCCAGTTGGACGTAGCAGAACTGGTTGAGCATTGACACGATCGCCACCGCGAGCAGTTCCGGGTCGTCGTCGGTGCAGTGGCCTTCGGCTTGGGCACGTTTCACCATTTCGGTGATGAAAGACGTTGGCTCCGCGCAGATCTCCGCCCAATACCGAGCGAAGTCGTCGTTGACCATCGCCAGCTGGGAAACCCCGACCATCTCGGCAAGCCGGTTGCGGTAGGTGTGCCAGTGCGCGGCGGCGGCCTGCTCGATGCGCTCTCGGTTGGACAGGCCGTGGCGCACCGCGCTGGATGCCCGCTCGCCGGCCTCGTCGCGGAACCGCAGTGCCCACTCGCGGACCATGGCCTCTTTCGAGTCGTAGTAGTTGTAGAACGACGCCGCCGACCGGCCGGCCTCGGCCGCGATGTCGGCGATCGTGGTGGCCAGGACACCCTTGCGGGCGATCACCGCACGGGCGGCGGAATCGATCGCGGCCTGGGTGCGCCGGCCCCGATGGGTGGGCAACGGGGCGCGGGGAGCGGGCTGCTCGGAAAGGGTCGCCACCGAATCACCGAATCCTGTCGCTGCGGGGTCTGGATAAGAGCTGAATCTGATGTTAGGTTCAGATTCGGGACTTGACCAGAGGAGTCGCCATGATCAAACCGCACGGTGTCAACACCGAGTTCGAGATCAGTGGGATCAACCACGTCGCGCTGGTCTGCGCCGACATGGCGCGAACGGTCGACTTCTACAGCAATGTGCTCGGCATGCCGCTGGTGAAGTCACTCGACCTGCCCGGCGGGATGGGGCAGCACTTCTTCTTCGATGCCGGCAACGGGGACTGCGTCGCCTTCTTCTGGTTCGCCGATGCTCCCGACCGGGTGCCGGGCATCTCCTCGCCGGCCGCCATCCCCGGCGTCGGTGAGATCACCAGCGCGGTGAGCACCATGAATCACCTCGCGTTCCACGTGCCCGCCGACAAGTTCGATGCCTACCGGCAGCGCCTCAAGGACAAGGGTGTCCGTGTCGGCCCCGTTCTCAACCACGACATGTCCGACTACCAGGTCAGTGCGACGCTGCACCCCGGCGTCTACGTGCGGTCGTTCTACTTCCTTGACCCGGACGGGATTACCTTGGAATTCGCCTGCTGGACAAAAGAATTCACCGGCAACGAGGAACATGTCACGCCGAAGACCGAAGCCGACCGGCGGGTTGCGGCAGCAACCTAATCCCGATACAGCGCCGGGTCCCCGAGCTTGTCCAGCAATGCGGCCAACTGCTCGATCAACCGTTCCGGCTGGAACCGCACTTCACCGGCGAGCCAGGCGCTGATCGTCTGGGCCACCCCGCCGACAACGAAGTGCCCGGCCGCCTTGATCCGGTCGTTCTCCGGCAGACGCAGGACACTGCCGGCGTGCTGACCGGACAACATCGCGAGCAGCGCACTGGATTCCACCCGCTTGCGGACGACGACTGCGTTGCTCAGGTGCACGCCGAACAACAACCGCCCGATCCGCGCGTCGCCGGCGATCGTGCGCACGATGTTGGCCATACCGGCGCGGGTCTGTTGGTCGGGCGGTGCCGACTTCACGATGGACTGGGTCTTGGCGGCCAGGTCCGCGATGACGGAGTCGAAGACCGCGCTGACGAATTCGTCCTTGTCGGCGAAGCTTTCGTAGAAGTAGCGGGCGGTCAGACCCGCCTGCCGGCAGACACCACGCACGGTCAACTCGGGGACCTGCGGCACCTCGGCTCCGAGTAGATCCAGGCCGGCCTCAAGGAGTCGGGCGCGGCGCGACGCGCGCCGGTCGGCGGCGTCGACACCGCCGTACGGACGCGTACCCGAGACGTTGGCGGAGACCATGCCCATCATCTTGACACCGAGGCCGAACCCGGAGCAATATCAGGAAACACACGTTCTCAGAATTGGGGTGGGTGGCTATGACAGCAAGCGCGTTGCTACAGCAGGTGGAGCGTCCGGTCAGCGCACCGCCGGACCCGAATCGTCGCCGTGCCCCCAAACAGCACAAGGGCCTGGACATCTCCGACGGCATGTTCGGCCTGTCGTTGATGGCCGGCTCGGCCAACGTGATCATGCAGTTGGCGCGCCCGGGCGTGGGCTACGGGGTGGTGGAGAGCAAGGTCGACAGTGGCCGCGCGGATCTGCACCCGATCAAGCGGGCCCGCACCACGATCGGCTACCTGGCGGTGGTGGCCCTGGGTACCGAAGCCGAACGGCAGGCGTTCAAGAAGGCGGTGGACAGTGCCCATCGTCAGGTCCGCTCCACCGCGGGCAGCCCGGTCAAGTACAACGCCTTCGACCCGCAACTGCAGTTGTGGGTGGCGGCGTGCTTGTACAAGGGCTCGGTCGACCTCTACCGGATGTTCTACGGCGAGATGGACGAGGAGGAGGCCGAACAGCACTACCAAGAGGCCAAGATCTTCGGTACCGCGTTGCAGATGAACGAGGAGATGTGGCCGGCCGATCGCGCGGCGTTCGACAGGTACTGGCAGGAGCAACTGGACACCAACATCCACATCGACGACACGGTGCGTGACTACCTCTACCGCATCGCCGCGGTCCGGATGCGCGGGGTGACGCTGCCGGGCCCGCTGCACAAGCTGGTGGAGGGGCCGATGTTGTTCATCACCACCGGCTTTCTGCCGCAACGGTTCCGCGACGAGATGCGGCTGCCGTGGGATGCCAACAAGCAACGCCAGTTCGACTCCCTGATCGCGCTGCTGCGGATGGCCAACAATCTGACCCCGGGCCCGCTGCGACGCTTCCCGTTCAATGCCCTGATGGCCGATATGCGGTGGCGGATGCGGACCGGCCGGCCGCTGGTCTGAGGGCCGTTCACTCGTCGCTGCTTCGGCCCCTGGTCAGCGCCGTCAGGTAGTAGGACATCAGATAGAAAGCGGCGAACAGGCCGGCTGAGGAGATCGTCGCGATGACGAACTGCACGGTTTGTCGTTGCGCTAGAGGGTATTCGTTTACCGATTCAATGAATCCCAGTGCGACGCCGAATAAACCGAGGAGTATGAAAATGGATGCGAAAACTATTCGATCGTGTCCGTCGTTCAATAAGGCGTGACCGTGGAGCAGTGAACCCGTGATGGAAGCGTCAAAGACCAACCATAGTCCGGCAATAAACCACCACAGCCCACGTGCGGTCGCGAGCCAGTCTTCGAGGCCGAGTCGCCGACGATTGACCCCTGGCCAAACCCGCGCCCCGTCCACGTCGGCATTCGTATCGGAAGAGGTAAACGCGTAAATTTTGCCCCGAATCCGGATGTAGGGCGTGTAGTAGAACGCGGACCACACCATTACGCCTAACATGAACGCAGCGACACCCAACCCCAGCTTGATTTTCGGATAGGCAGCTAGGAATGCCAGCACCGCGGACAGAACTGCGAGCGACCAATAGATCTGACGCTTCGGTGGCAGAGGTATCGTCAGAAATCCCACAACGATTTGGGCAGCGATACACGCAACCACACCGATGACGAAACCGTTACCCACGCTAATACCCCAACACCTTATCTACTGCTCCTTGGCCCAGTATTGAGCCGCCGATCATTCCACCGGCGACCGCGAAGGGTACGGCAATTTCGGGCGCGACCAAGAAGGACACCAGTAATCCGGCGGTCCATGCTCCGGTCGCACCGCCTGCCCAACGGCCGCCGAACTCCGCTGCGCCCTGCGTGAGCGAGACCTTTCCGCTAACCACATCCATCACGGTGAGTGCGCCATCGAGCGCGGTGGCCGCGCGCCCGAGACTCTTACCGAACTTCGTCAGCGCTTCGGCGTCCGCTTTAGCGAAGGCGTTTGGGTCGACGCTGTGACGCACGGGGGAGACCGCCACGCCGTGTGTCTCCAATCCTTTGCCGACGCTGCCGGATGCATTGGACAGTTGGTTGAAGAACTCCCTGGGCGGCATCCCGTTCTCGATGGCGGTGATGGCCTGCTGGACACCTGCGGCGGAGACGCCGCTACTGCGGAGACGGTCGGCGAAGCCGTTGAGCGCGAACGCGCGGGCGGCCGCTTCGGCGTCGTCGAGGGCCCGGGTGGCCTGGTCTGCGGTCATTGGCGAAAGGTCAGGGATTAGCGATCCGGATTCCAGGCGGCGTTGCAGGTCCACCCGGTTGGCGGCATTGCTCCGGGCGTCACCGCCCAGCACCGGGTCCATCGGCAGCGGTCCGATGAAGGTGGCCATGCGGTAGTCGTCGAGGCGTTCGCCGGCCAGGTGCCGGGCCTCGGGATCGGCGGCCGGATCGGTGGCGGTGGCGTAGTCCCGCAGCCGCGCGGCGGCGGCGGCCTTCTCCGGCGTCATCTGTCCGGGGCGATCCACCAGCGCTTGGTCGTGTTCACGCTGGGTGACGCCGTAGGCGTCGGCGGAGTGATCGGTCTGCTGGCCTTGGTTCGGTTGGCCGTCGCCGTCGTAGCCGTGCAAGGGCGCCGGGTCGTAGCCGTCGGAGAGCAGTTTGCTGGTGGCGTCTTGCAAGACCGCTGCGTAGTCGTCGCGGAGCTTTTCGAGCTGATGCAGGATACCGGCGGTGTCGTCGATGGCGACCTGCTCCAACCCGGCGGTGTCGATCTGCGCGGACTGGTACATCCCGATGCGGTTGTCGATGTCTTGGAGCTGGATCTGCAGGGCGTTGATCTTCGCGGCTGCCGCTTTCTGGGCCTCGGCCAGGGCGGCGGCGATGTTTTCCAGATCGGTACCGATGGTGGTGAGTTGGGATGGCTGAAGGTGCAATCGCTCGGTGGCACGCTGGACTTCGGCGGAGTCGTTGATCGGATGCTCACCGTTCTCCCGGTTCCAGGCCGCGTGAAAGCGTTGGCGCGCTTGGGCGAAGGCCGCACTGGATTCGGCGGTGCAGGAACCGGCGTCGTGGAATGCCCGCGCCAGCTCGTCGACGACGGCCGGGTTGCCGCTTTGCAGGGTGTTGTTGACCTGCCACGGGTCGCCGCCGGCGGCGTCGATCAGCAGCGCCAGGTTTATGTATTGGAGGTGCACCGCACCGCACGAAGCTGGGCCGCGTTGTGCTGATCCATGCCGGTGAACTCGCGCGCGGCACGGTGCGCCTTGTCGCCGACCTCGGCCAGGGTGCGGCGGTGGTCTGTGAGGGCGGTGATGTGCTCGGCGTGGGCCGTGGATAACGCGCCGTGGAAGACATCGGCGGCGCCGAAGCTGCCGAAAATGCCCGCCGCCACGAAGGTCTGGCCCAACCGCGCCGCCCCGGCCTGAGCATGCGCGCTGGCGCCATGGGTATCCGTCGCGCCCGAACGCAGCATCGCCGGATCGACAAACACTCCCAACCCCTTTCAGGTCAGTCATCGACAACTCTGGCAGCCGGCCCCGCCAGCGTCAATTCACCCGGCGATAATCCGGCGGCCGCCGGACTGCCCGCCGGTAGGCTCAACGCCATGTCATCGGCCACGACACCCGCCGCACTGAGCGGCTATGAGGCGCGATGGCAGCAGCACAACGCCGAACGTCGCACCCAGATCCTGCGCGCGGCGGTGCAGGTGATCGAGGACAGTCCGCCCGGCGCCGATATCTCGGTGCAGGCCATCGCCAAACGCGCCGGTGTCGCCAAGTCGGTCATCTACCGGCAGTTCAGCGGCAAGGACGAATTGGAGCGCCGGATCCGCTCCTATCTGGTCGACGACTTCGCCGCGGTACTCGATGCCAAGCTCGACGTGTCCACCGGTTCGCTGAGGGAGATCCTCAACCGCTCGGTGCTGGCGGTCGCGGACTGGATGGTCGACCATCAGCGGCTGAACGAATTCGCCCGCCGTGGACCGACTTTGGAGGGCCCACGGGACGCCACCGAGGAACTCAAGCGTCGCATCGCGCTGCGCGGGGCCGACATCATCTCCTCGGTCGCCGAGGCGATCGGGGTGGGCGGCGAGGTTTTCGAGTCCGTGCCGTTCGTGGTCGTCACCATGGTGGACGCGACGTTGGCCAGCTGGTTATCGGAGTCCCCGCCGACCCGATCCCGTTCCCAGATGGCTGAAACGCTGGCCGACATCATCTGGTACATCCTCGACGGCGCGGCTCGCTCGATCGGGCTGGTGCTGGATCCGGACGAGGAGCTCACGGCGGTTGTCGAGGCCCTGAGACGGCCCTGACGCAGCTCCCTCAGGCGGCGTGGGCCCGGTCGGGCTCACCGCGGTAGCGGGCGCGCGGGCCGTCGATGCGCAGCAACCGCCAGGCCAGCCGGCTGGCCCGGTTGTTCAGTCCCAATTCGTCGGAGAGGGCCCGCATTTCACCGAAGTAGCCGGCCAGGATCCGGCGAGACGCCGGCCCCCGCCAGAACGCCGCGCGCATCACCTCCGGCGGAATCCCGAACTGCTCGGCGAATGACTTCGGCGGTGCCATGATCTCCCCGGCCAGCCAGCGCATCGCCAGCGGAAACAGCACGCTGATGATCCGTCGTCGCCGGGGTGTCATCGTCGGCACATGGACCTTGAGGAACTCGTTGGCGAACGAGATGTGGCGTGCCTCTTCCGCGATATGAATCTGCATGGTCCGCAGCACGGCCGGCGGCAGGCCGGCGCCCTCGCGGATCAGCGCCTTCTGGAAGTGGTCGATCGGTTCCTCGCCGGCCAGGATGCCGATGACGAAGATGATCGGGTAGCGGCCGCCGACCAGCCCGATATAGGGGGAGAAGCGGCGGAATCGGCGCTTCATGCCCGGCACATCGACACCGATCCGGTTCACCAGCTCCTGGAACATCTGGATGTGGTTGCACTCCTCGGTCATCTCGTGCAGGCAGTAGCGGAATTCCGGTGAGCCATTGGGCAGCTTCATGATGTAGGCCATCAGCCCGCGGATCAGAATGCTTTCGAAGGCCGCGCCCACCTTGATCGAGTTGGCCATGCGCCAGCGGCCGATCTCGATCTGCCGCTCCAGCGGCTGAGCCTGATACCACCGGGTCGCGCCGAGTGAATCGGCCCGGGGTGAAAGCACCCAGCGGGGATCGTGCGGATCGATCGCCATCTCCGGGGCGTCCCACCCGACGTCGGTGAACGGGTCGAAGTGCCGGCGGACCGATCCCTCGGAGAGGACCTGCAAGGCTTGGGTGTAGTCGGTAGAGGTCATCGTCAACTCCTGGGGGACAGCGTTTTTCACAGGGCGCGCGCGATGATTTCCTTCATGATCTCGTTGGTGCCGGCGTAGATCTTCTGAACGCGCTGGTCGGTCCACATCCGCGAGATCGGGTATTCGGTCATGTATCCGTAGCCGCCGAACAGCTGCAGGCACTCGTCCGCGACGGCCATCGCCCGGTCGGTGGTCCACCACTTGGCCATCGCCACGGTGGGAATGTCGAGTTCGCCGCGGATGTGCTGTTCGATGCAGTCGTCGATGAACACCCGGGCGATCTTGGCCTCGGTGGCGACCTCGGCCAGCTTGAACTTGGTGTTCTGGAAACCGAAGATGGGCCGGCCGAAGGCCTGACGTTCCTTGGTGTAGCGCAACGTGTGCTCGAGTGCGGTCTCCATGCCGGCCACCGAACCGACCGCGATGATCAGTCGTTCCTGCGGCAGCTGCTGCATGAGCTGGATGAACCCCTGGCCTTCGACGGTGCCGAGCAGGTTCGACACCGGGACGCGCACGTCGTCGAAGAACAGCTCGGAGGTGTCCTGGCCGCGCTGCCCGATCTTGTCCAGCGACCTGCCGCGCCGGAAGCCGGGGCGATCGGCCTCGACCAGCACCAGGGAGATGCCGCCGGCGCCTTCATTGGTATCGGTCTTGACCACCGTGATGATCAGATCCGCCTGCTGGCCATTGGTGATGAAGGTCTTCGATCCGTTGACCACGTATTCGTCGCCGTCACGGATCGCGCGGGCCTTGACGTTCTGCAGGTCCGATCCGGTGCCCGGCTCGGTCATCGCGATGGCGCCGACGACCTCGCCGCTGGCCATCCTCGGCAGCCAGGACTTCTTCTGTTCCTCGGTGCCGTAGGCCAGCAGGTAGTGGGCGACGATCGTGCTGTGCACGCTCACGCCCCATGAGGTGTCGCAGACACGCGCCTGCTCCTCGATCAGCACCGCTTCGTGGGCGAAGCTGCCGCCGCCCCCGCCGTATTCCTCCGGGATGGACAGGCACAGCAACCCCAGCTCGCCGGCTTTGTTCCACAGGTCGCGATCGACTTGGTGCTGGCCGATGAACTTCTCGGTGTTGGGTGCGATTTCCTTCTCGCAGAAGGCGCGGGCCAACTCGCGCAGCGCGTCGAGGTCATCGTTCATCCAGGTGGAGCGGCGGTTGGACAAGGCAGATTCCCTATCTGGAGGTCTTCGAGATTTACCGAGACGTGCGGTCCCATCAAACTCGTTCAACGTACTCGACCGCAGCGGCGGGATCAAGAGAATCGGTTCGTTCCCAAACAGAACCTGTGAGGAAACTTGACGCCAGGTCGGGGCAGACCTACAGTTACGCTACCGTCAATAGAAAAAGAATGACGGTTTCAAACAAGGGAGAATTTTCATGAAGTTCCGTGCACTGGGTGTGGCGGTAGGTGGCGCTGCGGCAGCGGCGTTCCTGGCGGCCGGGACTGCCAACGCCGATACGGCCGAAACGCCGGCGCCGACGTGGACGCCGGTCTACCAGATCGACACCGCGGAGGTCCTCCAGCAGGCGAACTCGTTCATCAACACGTGGGCCGTCGGGTCCACCTTCGTCAACGCCGACACCACGCTGGTAGGAACCACGTACCTCACGCCGTCGACGGGTGGGCTCAACACCCTGTTCATCGACGAGGCCACCAAGGACGTCTACAACCAGAATCAGTTGGGTCTGGGATTCACCAACCTGTATTACGACGCCGCCGGTGACGGCAAGGACGTCGTCGACATCCTGAAGACGCCGTTCGGCAACATCGACATGTCCTCGATGGCGTCGTTGTTCGCCCCTGCCGACGTGTCGACGCTGATCGAGGTCTCGCCGGAGAATGCGCTGGAGAGCGCCGGGCTGTACAGCGCGCTGAACCTGGCGTATGGCGAGGACCTTCCGGAGAACCTGACCTGGACTCCGGTGTACGGCGCCGATGACGCGCAGTTGCTCGTCGACCAGGACCCGTTCTCGCAGACCTGGAAGCTGAATGCCACCTTCGTTCCCAGTGAGGGCGACACGCTGGTGGGCACCAACTACCTCACGGAGTCGCTGTTCGGCGCCGGGATCAACGACGTGTTCGTCACCGACGATGGAGACGTCTACGCCCAGAACCAGCTGGGCTTCGGCTTCACCAACCTCTACTACAACGCCGCCGGTGACGACACTGCCGCCGTCGACTTCCTCAAGACGCCGTTCGGCAACATCGATATGTCGTGGGCGGCGTCGTGGTTCGCGCCGGCCGACTACTCCGACGTCGACGTGATCACGCCCGACGCCGACCTGGCAGCCGCCGGTCTGTACAGCGCGCTCGACCTCGGCCTGCCCACGCCGGACGCGTAACCGACCACAACAGCACGCACGAATGCCCCGGTTCGCCGGGGCATTTCGTGTTGGTCGGATGCCTCACCGCACCACTTCTCGCTGGACGGAATCGATTCGCCGGGTCCAGCCGCGGGCGTCGAGATACTCCAGCAGCGGGATCATCACGCGGCGGGTGGTGGCCAACGCCTGGCGGGCCTGGCTGGCCGTGAACGGCTGATCCAGTCGGGCCAGCTCGCGCATCGCCAGCGCGGGTGCACTGGGCAACAGCACCAGCCCGTCACGCAGACGCAGCAGCCGCCCGGCTCGTTCGGCCGCAGCCAGCTCGCGGGTGCGCAGCTGCAGGGCGGCGAGGTCGTCGGCGTCCGGCGCGCGGAACGGATCGGCGGCCAGGCGCGATTCCAGCTCGGCGACCGCGGCTTCAGCCGGGCCGAGATCGGTGCGTCGGCCTGGCAGCTGGATCAGCCCGTTGTGCTGCTCCAGCCCCGCGCTGCGCACCACATCATCGAGCAGGACGGGATCGGGAAGCTCCAGCAGGTCGACGGCCGCGCCCCGGGATAGCCCGGCGGCCAACGGATCTCGCCTTTTCAGTTCCTGCAGCGCGGCTTGCAGCCGTTCCCGCCAGGCCTCGTGGGCCGGGGCGTGCACCCACCAGTCGCCGACCACCCGGACCCCGGCGGGCACCGTTGGGCATTCGCAGCCCAGCATGCGCAGTCCCTGTTGGGTCACCGCACCGCGGCGCGCCACCTCGGCGCGCGCCCGGGCGACGTCGTCGTCGGGATCGAGATCGGCCAGGGCGGCGGTTCGCCGGGCCGCGTCGCCGCGCCGTCGCAGGGCAGGCGGGTCGGCGTCGAGCACCAGCACCCCGCCCAGCACCCTGCGGTTGCCGGGATGGCGCAGCACCAGCCGGTCCCCGGTGACCAGCGGCAGCGGGTGCTCCAGCGTGAGCCGGGCGTGATCGTCGTCGAATCGCCGCAGTCGCACGGGGATCGCCGCCGTCCCGATATGCGCCATGACCCGTTCCGGGACCGCACCCAGCGCCGCCCCGCTGCGTCGCCGCACGTCGATCACGCCGGTGCTGCGCCACCTGTCCGGCGTTGTCAGCGTGGCACCGCGATGCACCTCGTCGACGGCGACACCGCGCAGGTTTACCGCGACCCGGGCCACCGGCCCCACCGTCGACAGCGGCTCCCCACAGCACTGCAGGCCGCGGATCACCACCGGCACCGGGCGGTTCCCGCCGAGCAGGTCCAGATGGTCGCCGCGCGCCAGCGTGCCGGCGGTCAGCGTGCCGGTCACCACCGTCCCGGCGCCGCTGATCGGGAACGCCCGGTCCACCCACAGCCGCACTCGGTCGCCGGCTCGGGGCGACGGGATGCCGGCCAGTACGTCGTCGAGGACGGTTCGCAGCTCCGGCAGGCCGGTGCCGTCGACCGCGGACACGGCGACGATCGGGGCATCACGCAGGCCGGTCCGGGCCAGTTCGCTCCGGGCTTGATCCGACACGTCGGCGATCCGGCGATCGGCGGCCCGGTCGATCCGGGTCACAACGACCAGACCGTGGGAGATGCCCAGGGCGGCAACGGCATCGCGGTGATCGTCGGATTGCGCCCGCCAGCCTTCGTCGGCGGCGACCACGAAGCACACCACCGGTGCGGGACCGAGTCCGGCCAGCGTGTTGGGCAGAAACCGTTCGTGGCCCGGCACGTCGACGAAGGCCACCTGCCGGCCCGATGTCAGCCTGGTCCAGGCGAAGCCCAAATCGATGGTGAGCCCGCGCCGGCGCTCCTCGGCCCACCGGTCGGGTTCCATGCCGGTGAGTGCGTGGACCAGGGTGGACTTGCCGTGGTCGACATGGCCGGCGGTGGCGACGACGAACACGCTCAGTCGATCCGGTCGAGGGCGGCGCGCACCGCGGCCAGCAACCGCTCATCGTCGGCTTCGGGCACACAGCGCAGATCGAGCAGGCAGGCGCCGTCGTGCAACCGGGGCAGCACCGCGGGATCCCCGGCGCGCAACCGGGCCGCGGCCGCCTCGGGCAGCCGGACCGCCCAGCCCGCCAGCGGCACTCCGGGGGCACCTCCGCCACCGACCCGACCGTCGTGGGCGATGACTCCGGCCCCGACCGCGGCCGCCAACCGTTCGGTGCGGGCGCGCAATCGGTCGGGGTCGGCGTGCAGCGCCTGTGTCACCGGGGGAGCGGGGCCGGCCACCGTGGCCTCGAGCGCGGCCAGCGTCAGTTTGTCCGCGCGTACGGCGCGGGCCAACGGGTGACGGGCCAGGCGGGTGATGACCTCGGTGCGGCCCAGCGCCAGCCCGGCCTGCGGCCCGCCGAGCAGCTTGTCGCCGCTGCCGGTGACCACGTCGGCGCCGTCGGCGAGCGCGGTGGCGGCATCGGGTTCGCCGGGCAGCAGCGGGTCGGGAGCCAACAGGCCACTGCCCAGATCGGCCACCAGCGGCACACCGTGTTCGCTTGCCAGCGGCCGCAATTCAGGCAGGTCGACGGCGGCGGTGAAGCCGTGGATGGCGAAGTTGCTGGGATGCACCTTGAGGATGCAGCCGGTCTGCGGTCCGAGGGCGTCGGCGTAGTCGTGCAGGTGGGTGCGGTTGGTGGTGCCCACCTCACGCAGCGTCGCACCGGTGGATGCGATCAGATCCGGCAGCCGGAAGCCGGCGCCGATCTCGATCAGCTCGCCCCGGCTGACCACCACCTCCCGGCCGGCCGCCAGCGCGGTGGTGGCCAGCACCAAAGCGGCCGCGCCGTTGTTGACCACCAGTGCGTCCTCGGCGGCCGGGCAGGCGGCCAGCAGTGCCGCCCGGGCGGCGACACCACGTTTGGACCGGGCGCCGGTGGCCAGGTCCAGTTCGACGTCCACGTAGCCGCTGGCCGCCACCAGCGCCGCGACCGCCGCATCCGACAGGGGTGCGCGACCGAGGTTGGTGTGGACCACCACCCCGGTGGCGTTGAGCACCGGTCGCAGCGTGGTCCCGCAACCGTCCGAGATAGCCTCCAACACAGTGGATTCCACCAGTTCGGGGCTCAGCTCACCGCGCCGCGCCCGGTCCTGGGCGTCACGCACCAGGGCGCGGACGACGTGATCACCCAGCCGGGTGCGCGCCGCGAGCACAGCGGGCAGCGCCAGCAGGGCGTCGGTACGCGGAATGCCGCGACGCGGATCGGTCAGGCTCACTGCGCCTCCTGTCGGATGGCGGAGGCGGACGGGAATCGAACCCGCCAGGCCGAGCTGCTCGGCCTCACCGGTTTTGAAGACCGGGGAGCCCACCAGGACCCAAACGCCTCCGCGGATCAACCTAGCCCGGCGACGATGCGGGCGAGGGACGAGCCCGTTGAGGAGGCGGGCGATCGGGACCAGCCGGCGACGATGCGGGCGAGGGACGAGCCCGTTGAGGAGGCGGGCGATCGGGACCAGCCGGCGACGATGCGGGCGAGGGAGGAGGCGGTGTGATTAGCCTGGACCGATGACCCCAGAGGCAGTCCGGCTCACCGGCTACGCGCGTGGCGGCGGCTGCGCCTGCAAGATCCCACCGGGCGAACTGGAGGATGCGGTGCGCGGCCTGACCGGTCAGGCGCACGACAACGTGGTGGTCGGGCTCGACGACGGCGACGACGCGGCCGCCGTCCTGGTGCGCGACGACCTCGCGGTGCTCTCCACGGCGGACTTCTTCACCCCCGTCGTCGATGACGCCTACGACTGGGGCCGGATCGCCGCCGCCAACGCGCTCTCGGACATCTACGCGATGGGCGGGACACCTGTGGTGTCGATCAACCTGGTCGGCTGGCCGCGGGAGACCCTTCCCATGGAGTTGATGACCGAGGTGCTGCGCGGCGGGCTGGCGGTGGCCGAACAGGCGGGCTGCCCGGTGATCGGCGGGCACTCCATCGACGACCCCGAACCCAAGTACGGCATGGCCGTCACCGGGGTGGCCGATCCGAAAAAGCTGCTGCGCAATGATGCCGCCGCGCCGGGACTGCCGCTGACGCTGACCAAACCGATCGGCGTCGGGCTGCTCAACAACCGGCACAAGCGCACCGGCGAGGTGTGCGCCGAGGCGGTGTCGGTGATGACCGGGCTCAACCGGGCCGCCGCGCAGGCCGCCGTGACGGCCGGGATCCGGGCAGCCACCGACGTCACCGGCTTCGGGCTGCTCGGCCACCTCTACAAGATGTGCCGGGCCTCGGGGGTGGGCGCGGTGATCGACCGTGGCGCGGTGCCGCTGATCGACGGTGCGGCCGAGGCACTGCGCGACGGGTTCGTCTCCGGAGGCACCCGGCGCAACCTGGACTGGGTACGCCCGAGCCTGCGTCCCGGGCCCGGGATCAGCGAGGACGACCTGCTGCTGCTGGCCGACGCGCAGACCTCCGGCGGTCTCTTGATAGTCGGCGAACTTCCCGGGTACCCGGTGATCGGGCATACCGTGGCGGGAAGCGGAATCGAGGTGCGATGAGCCAGTTCAAAGTGGGCGATCACGTGCGGTGGAATTCCGAGGCCGGACATGTGACCGGCAAGATCACCGAGGTCCATACCAAAGACACCGAATACAAGGGCCATATCCGACGCGCGAGCACCGATGACCCGCAGTACGAGATCAAAAGCGACAAGACCGATCACATCGCCATGCACAAGGGGCCGGCGCTGGAGAAGCTGAGGGATTAGCCCGCCGTGGTGATCGAATCGCCGGTGATGCCCGCCGCCCGTCGTGCCGCCAGGCGGCGTTTCTGCGGCTCGATCGTGTAGCGCGGGTCCTTCGCCGACTCGATGCCGGCCTCGAACACCCCGAAGCGGGTCAGCGCCGAGGCGCCCATCAGTGCCAGCCCCGACAACGCCGCCACGCCGCGGTGGCGCCCGCTCACCAGCGCGCCGATCCCTCCGGCGATCGCCAAGCGTTCGCTGGCCCGCAGCATCACCCCGGCGCGGCCCCGATGCAGCGGTTCGGCGGCGATCGGGTCCATCCGGTGCGCCATGGCGCGGGTCGCGATCACATCGCCGAGCACCCCGAGCACCGCCAGCCGTCGCGCCGGTCCGGCCTCGTCCACCGGCGTGGTCAGCATCGCCAGCCCCCCGGAGGCCAGGCTCGCCGAACTGACGAACACGAACGGCAGGTCGCGGTGCGCGCCGTGCCAGGTCGGGGTGGCGGTGTCGCCCAGCAACACCGCGGTGTAGACGGCCAGTGGTGCCGCGAACACGGCGGCCTCCAAGCCGGCCGGAGCCTCCGCGGCCCGCAGCACGCCGCGCAGCGGGCCCAGCGGTAACCGCCGGCCGGTCATCCGATCCAGCTCCGCCGCGGCGGCCACCGCGGTGCCCGCACCGAACCCCGACAGGATCCAGGAGCCCAGGCTCATCGGTGAGGTCAGCTTGATGGTGCGCAGCATGTTGACGAAGCGTTCCGGGCGACCGAGGTCGCTGATCAGGGCCGCCGCGCTCAACACGATCGCCACCAGCGCCGCCAGCCGCGAGTTGCGCCGCAACACGTTCCGGCCGGTGAGCTGGGCGCCGGCGGCCAGCAGGCCCGAGCCGCCCGCCAGTCCGCCGAGGAACAGGTACGCGGCGATCTCGTGCGACCACGGCGCGGGCTTGACCACCGGGCGCCCGTAGTAGGAGGTGAACTGCACGTCGGGCACCATCGGCATCTCTCGGCCACCGTCCCCACCGCCGCGGCGCCGGCGTCTGCCGCCGCGCCGCGGACCATCCGGCACGGTGCTCACGGGCGTCCCAAGAACGCGAGCGCGGCGGCGGCCAGCATTCCGGCCGCGGCCAGCGCCGACCGCTTGAACATCGTCGGCAGGTCCGCGGTGCCCACCCGCGGGTCCGGTGGCAGGCCGTAGACCTCCGGCTCGTCGAGCAGCAGGAAAATCGACCCGGTGCCGCCGACCCCGTCGTGTTCATTGGCGCCGTAGAGCCGGGCTTCGGTGCGGCCCTGCGCGTGCAGCCGGGCCACCCGCCGGCGGGCGTCGGCGACGAGCTCGTCGTGGTCGCCGAACTTGATCGATTCGGTCGGGCAGGTCTTGGCGCACGCCGGGATCTCGCCGTCGACCAGCCGGTCGTAGCACATGGTGCACTTCTGGGCTATGCCGGAGTTGCGCACCTCGGGGGCTTGGCCGCGGGCGGTCTTCGGTGCCGCGGTGCCGTCGGTGCGGCGCTCGATCACCCCGAACGGGCACGCCGGCACGCAGTTGCCGCAGCCGTTGCAGACGTCGTCTTGCACCACGACCGTGCCGAACTCGGTGCGAAAAAGCGCGCCCGTCGGGCAGACATCCAGACACCCGGCGTGCGTGCAGTGCTTGCACACGTCCGAGGACATCAGCCAGCGGAACTGATCGGTGTCCGGGGGTGCGGTATCTTCTTCGCTGCCAGGCATTTTCGGCATGCCCAGGCTGATCAGCTGCCGGCCCGACTCACGAGCCTCCTCGATCGCGTCGCGGCCCTGCTCGATGAACGCGACGTGTCGCCAGGTGTTGGCGCCCAGCGCACCGGTGTTGTCGTAGGACGACCCGAGCAGCTCCAGCTCGCCGTCGGCCGGGTTGTGATTCCATTCCTTGCAGGCCACCTCGCAGGCCTTGCAGCCGATGCAGATCGAGGTGTCGGTGAGGAAACCCTTGCGCGGGTGTGGCGACGGCCACCGGGCGTCGGCAGTGGGGTCGGTCGGTCCGGACAGTTGGCCCATCAGTCCCGCCTTTCCGGGTCGATAGCGGTGTTGCCGGTCTCCGGTGTTGTGCCGGAACGGCTTTGGTACTCGGCGATCAGGCGCAGCAGTTCCTCGCCGTGCGGGCGCCGGCCGGGCCGGATGTCGCATGACCCGGCCTTGGATTCCTGGATCTGCACGTTGGGGTCAAGGGTCACCCCGAGCAGGTCGTTGGCGGCGTCCCCGCTGACCACGGCGTCGCCGCCGACTCCCCAGTGGTAGGGCAACCCGATCTGGTGCACGGTGTGCCCGCCCACGATCAGCGGTGTCATCCGGTCGGTCACCAGCACCCGCGCCTCGATCGCCGCCCGCGGCGAGATGATGGTGGCCCAGCCGTAGTTCTCCAGACCCCGTTCGGCGGCCAGGGCCGGCGAGACCTCGCAGAACATCTCCGGTTGCAGCTCGGCCAGATACGGCAGCCAGCGGCTCATCCCGCCGGCGGTGTGGTGCTCGGTGAGCCGGTAGGTGGTGAACACGTACGGGTAGACATCGGCGCCCGGCTCCCCGGCGCTCGGAGCCGAAAGATTGTCCTTGCGGGGGAACGTGATTCGGGCTGGGTTGCGCTGCTGGCGATAGACCGCGTTGGCGATCGGCGACTCCTGCGGCTCGTAGTGGGTGGGCAGCGGGCCGTCCACCAGCCCTTTCGGGGCGAACAGCCAGCCCTTGCCGTCGGGCTGCATGATGAACGGGTCGTCGCCGGCCAACGCATCCGGACCTCCCGAGGCCGGATCCGGTCGAGCACCCGGCGCGCGGTCGATCACGAAGTCGGGCACATCATGGCCGGTCCAGCGGCCGGCCTGCGCATCCCACCAGACGTAGCGTTTGCGTTCGCTCCACGGCACTCCGTCCGGGTCGGCCGACGCACGGTTGTAGAGGATCCGCCTGTCGGCCGGCCAGGCCCAGCCCCATTCGGACTGGTTCGGGCTCGGCCCGCCGCGCGGCACCCGGCGGGCGGCCTGGTTGACGCCGTCGGCGTACACCCCGCAATAGATCCAGCAGCCGCCGGCGGTGGATCCGTCGGCGCGCAGCTCGGTGAAGGACGACAGCGGCGCGCCCGCGTCGTCGCCGGTGAGCTGATGGCCGTTGATCTCGGCCAGCACGAACTCCGGGTCGGGGTCCCCGTGCTCATCGACCGGGTAATCCCAGACCAGGTCCAACAGCGGGCGGTCCCGCGGATCGGTGGAGCCGGCGAGCTTGGCGCGGATGCGGTTGCCGAGCGTGATGAAGAATTGCAGTTCGCTGATGCAGTCTCCCGGTGGGGCGACGGCCTGATGCCGCCATTGCAGCAGCCGCTGGGTCTGGGTGAACGTCCCGGCCTTCTCGACATGGCTGGCCGCGGGCAGGAAGAACACCTCGGTCTCGATGTCTTCGGTGCGAAGCTCGCCGGAGGCGATCTCGGGCCCGTCCTTCCACCAGGTCGCGGACTCGATCAGGTTCAGGTCCCGCACCACCAACCACTTCAGGTGCGACATGCCCAACCGTTGCTGACGGCCGTTGGCCGAACCGACCGCCGGGTTCTGGCCGAGCAGGAAATAGCCCTCCACCTCGTCGGCCAGCATTCCGGTCACGGCCTGATAGGTGCCGTGTGGGCCGGTCAGCTTCGGCAGGTAGTGATAAGCCCAGTCGTTGTCGGCGGTCGCCGAGTCACCCCACCACGCCTTGAGCAGGCTGACCAGATACGCGTCGGCATTGGCCCAAAACCCCTTCTGGCTCTTGGAGCCGACGCGGTCCAGGTACTGCTCCAAGGTGTCGTCGCGCCCGGCCTTGGGCATCGGCAGGTAGCCGGGCAGCAAGTCGTAGAGCGTCGGGATATCGGTGGAGCCCTGAATGCTGGCATGCCCCCGCAGCGCCATGACGCCGCCGCCGGGCCGGCCCACATTGCCCAGCAGCAGCTGCAGGATCGCCGCGGTGCGGATGTACTGCGCGCCCAGGGTGTGCTGCGTCCAGCCCACCGCGTATGCGAAACAGGTGGTGCGTTCGCGTCCCGAGTTCTCGGTGACCGCGCGGGCCAGGTAGTCGAACATCGCGGTGTCGATACCGCAGACGTCGCGAACCATCTCCGGTGTGTAGCGCGCGTAGTGCCGTTTGAGGATCTGGAACACCGTGCGCGGGTGGGTCAGGGTTTCGTCGCGCTGCACCCGGGCGTGCTCGAGCGGCGCTCCGGCGGCACCGAGTGTCTCACCGGCTGAGCGCCCCGATGCGCTGACGCCGTGTTCGTGTCCCCCGCCGGGCGAGCCGATGTCGTCCCCGTCGGCGTCCGCACTCTGGTAGGCCCAACTCGACGGGTCGTAGTGCCCGGTCTGCGGATCGAACCCGGAGAACAGCCCACCCAGGTCCTCGGTGTCGCGGAAGTCCTCACTGATCAGCGTTGCGGCATTGGTGTAGGCCAGCACGTACTCACGGAACCACAGGTCGTGGGTGAGCACGTGGTTGATCAGCGCACCCAGCAGCACCACGTCGGAGCCGGCCCGGATCGGAATGTGCTTGTCGCACACCGCCGAGGTGCGGGTGAACCGCGGATCGACGTGGATCACGGTGGCGCCCCGGCTCCTGGCTTCTTCGACCCACTGGAAACCCACCGGATGGCACTCGGCCATGTTGGAGCCCTGGATGACGATGCAGTCGGCATTCGCCATGTCTTGCAGGGTTTGCGTCGCGCCACCGCGACCGAAGGAGGCTCCCAGACCGGGAACCGTGGCGGAGTGTCAAATACGAGCTTGGTTGTCGATCTGTATCGCGCCGGCAGCGGTGAAGAGCTTCTTGATGATGTAGTTCTCTTCGTTGTCCAGCGTGGCGCCGCCCAGCGAGGCGATCCCCATGGTGCGCCGCAGCGGCCGGCCGTCGTCGTCGGTGTCCTGCCACTTGTTCCGGCGTGACGCGATGAACCGGTCTGCCACCATGTCGATCGCGGTATCCAGCTCCAGCGGCTGCCACCGGGTGGCCCGGGGCGCCCGGTAGAGCACGGTGATCTGGCGGCCCGGTGAGTTGACCAACTGTTCGCTGGCCGCACCCTTGGGGCACAGCCGTCCGCGGGAGATCGGCGAGTCCGGGTCGCCCTCGATCTGCACCACCTTCTCGTCCTTGACGTAGACGCGCTGGCCGCAGCCGACCGCGCAATACGGGCAGACGCTGCTCACCACCCGGTCGGCGGTCGCGGTGCGCGGAGCGATGCCACGGGTCTGGTCGGAGGTGACCGCCGGGCCGCGGCCGAACACGTCGCCGGTGCGCAGTTGCCGGATTACCGGCCACTCCAGGAATTTTCGCTGAACCATCCCTGCAGCGTAGTCCCGTGGCCCCGATGCGAGGCGCTGTTGCGCGGCAACCGGGCGCGGCGCAGAACCCGACCCGCGATGATGGAGCGATGAGTCGGATAACGCAGCGTCGGCGGGTCAGCCACCTTGCCGCAGGGGATGCGACGCAGCGGTCCGAGACGCTGGCGGTCGAGGAGCCGCTGGAAATCCGGTTGGGCGGTGTTCCGTTGACGGTCACCATGCGCACGCCCGGATCGGATATCGAGCTGGCGCAGGGTTTTCTGCTCACCGAGGGCATCATCACCGGGCGCGATGACGTGCTCACCGCGCGATACTGCGCCCAGCCGGACGGAACCAACACCTACAACGTGCTGGACGTGACCCTGGCCCCGAACGTACCGCCGCCCGCGGTCGACGTCACCCGAAACTTCTACACCACCTCGTCCTGCGGCATCTGCGGCAAAGCCTCATTGGAAGCGGTGCGGCTTGCCAGCCGCTACGCCCCGGGGGACGACCCGGTTCGCCTTACCGCGGCGGCACTGACGGCGATGCCCGACCAGTTGCGGGCCGCCCAGGACGTCTTCGCCACCACCGGTGGCCTGCATGCCGCGGCGCTGTTTGACTTCGCCGACGGCGGCACCATGCGGGCGGTTCGCGAGGACGTCGGCCGGCACAACGCCGTCGACAAGGTGATCGGGTGGGCACTCGAACACGGCCACGTGCCGCTGGCCGGCAGCGTGCTGCTGGTCAGTGGCCGCGCCTCGTTCGAGCTGACCCAGAAGGCGGTGATGGCCGGGGTTCCGGTGCTGGCCGCGCTGTCGGCCCCGTCGTCGCTGGCGGTGGACTTGGCCGTCGAATCGGGATTGACCCTGGTGGCGTTTCTGCGGGGCGCTTCGATGAACGTCTATAGCCGGTCCGACCGCATCGTCGGCTGACAAATCCGCAATCGCGGGTATATCGCCGGTGAATTATTCGCAGATCCTGTTACATTCCGGACAATTCGTCCTCTGTTATTGACCGAACCTCCTTGCCCGGGCGTACCGTCGTGGAGTGCCGCAGTGGCGCTGCGACGACGCGGCCGCGACGGGTCGCGGCCCGGGAACCGGACCGGCACGGTTCACGACTAACCGGTAGGAGAGAAGGGAGTGCGGTGATGAGTATGTTGGATGCCCATATTCCGCAGTTGGTGGCGTCGGAGTCGGCGTTTGGGGCCAAGGCGGCGTTGATGCGGTCGACGATGGCGCAGGCTGAGCAGGCGGCGTTGTCGGCGCAGGC
>Ga0182736_1001053_pt1 | contig 30833 bp, 26 predicted proteins | sample eDN5th30CKraftBY_FD_128882 | JGI IMG/M metagenome (GOLD analysis project Ga0182736, IMG submission 128882) | Enriched backyard soil microbial communities from Emeryville, California, USA - eDNA 5th pass 30_C Kraft BY (version 2) (version 2) | ecosystem: Environmental > Terrestrial > Soil >...
CCACCCCACCAGGAAAACGACAACCCAAACCCACCACCGCGATCGGCTCAGTATCCCCGGCCTCAGCCACCGCCAACCGCGCCGTCAAATCATCAATCTTGCGCAACGCCTCAGCGACAATCGCCCGGCGGTCCGGCCCCCCGGCCGGTACACCATTCATCTCGCTCAACTCAACCTCCCCGAAAGCCGCGCGAGCAGCCCCTCATCGCTTCACACAGACCGAGCAGAAGCATCCAGTCGGTCGAATCCGTCCCGCTGGTACATCTCCACGCAGCTGGAGCGCCGGATCTTGCCGCTTGTCGTGATCGGAATGGCGCCCTGCGGCACCAGAACCAGATCGCCGATCGCCAGGCCGTGTGCCTTCGACAGCGCGGCCGTGACCTTCCGCCTCACCTCGTTCAGCCTGTCCTGGACCTCCTCATCCGAGCCCCCCTTGTTCTTGAACTCGGCGATCGTAACAAGCTCCTCCGACCGGCTGTTCGGGATGGAGACCGCGGCCACGCGACCGCCGGTGATCTCCTGGACGGTGGCCTCGATGTCGTCCGGGTAGTGGTTTTTCCCGTCGACGATCAGCAGGTCCTTGATCCGGCCGACGATGTAGAGCTCGCCGCCGGAGATGACCCCGAGGTCGCCGGTCTTGAGCCAGGGCCCCTGCGGCGTGCCCGGCGACGGGTCGACCAGCTTGCCGGAGAACGTCGCCTCGGTCGCCTGCTGGTTGTGCCAGTAACCCGCGGCGACGTTGGGACCGTATGCCCAGATCTCGCCGACCGTGCCCTCCGGGTTCTCCGTCTGGGTGTCCGGGTCCACGACGCGAACCGTGCAGGCGCGCGGCACACCGCAGCTGACCAGTTCGACGCCGCCTTCGGGCCCGCTGGGCTCCGCGGTGCCGTTCGCCAGCTTGGTGTAGTCGAAGCGCGCGGTCGGCGGCGGGTTGCCGGGGGTGTTCGAGGTCAGGTAGACCGTCGCCTCGGCCAGGCCGTAGCCGGGCCGCAGCGCCGCCGGGTTGAGGTTGAACTTGGCGAACCGCTCGACGAGCCGGCGCAGCGTCGCCGCGTGCACCCGTTCCGCACCGAACGCGAAGGTGTGAACATGTCCCAGGTCGAGCCCGGCCATGTCCTCGTCGGAGGTACGCCGCACCGCCAACTCATAGGCGAAGTTCGGTCCACCGGTGTAGGCGTTGGGATAGCTGGCCACCAGCTGCATCCAGCGGGCCGGCTTGGCCAGGAACGCCATCGGGCTGAAGATCACCGCCTGGTGGCCCCCCACCAGCGGGAAGATGATGCCGCACATCAGGCCGAGGTCGTGGTAGAAGGGCAGCCACGCCACCAGGGTGGTGTCGGCCGGTACGGCCTTGCCGACGTTCTCGAACGTGTCGGCGATCATCTGCCGCATGTTCTCGATCGCGTTGTGGTGCCCGACCATGACGCCGGCCGGGGTCCGGGTAGACCCGGAGGTGTACTGCAGAAACGCCGTCTTGGTGTGCACTGTGGCGGCGGCGGGCGCCTCCAGCGGCTCGGAGTCGAGGTCCAACGCGTCCACCTCGATCACCACCGGCGGTGTACCGCCGAGGTCACGGATCGAGTTGGCGATGTCGCCGACCGCAGCCGACGTGGTCAGGATCGCTGCCGGGGAACAGTCGCGCAGTGCTGCCGACACTCGCTCGTCGTGCGCACCGAACATCGGCACCGGCAGCGGGACGGCGATCATGCCCGCCTCCAGCGCGCCGTAGAACCCGACGATGTACTCCATGCTCTGCGGGGCCAGCAGTGCCACGCGGTCACCCGGGGATGCGCAGGTCGCCAGCTCGGCAGCAACCACCTGTGCGCGGTTGCGCAGCTGCGACCAGGTCACGGTCTCGCGGTAGCCGGCCGGGTCGACGTCGAAGTCGATGAAGGTGTACGCGGGTGCGTCCGGCTTTTCCCGGGCCCGGTCCGCCAACAAGGTCGGAATGTGCGATTGAGTAACCGGCATAGCGATGTTTTCTCCTTGTGCTGTCAGGTCCGCGGACCTCACCTGCTGAGTGGTTCGTCCCGGTCGAAAGTCATCAGGTGTGTGGTCCGAACTGACGATTTCGCTGCGCGATTGTCCTGCACAGCGGAGGTATGCAATTGGATTAGCGACATATGGTGGATTAGCGACATTTGGGTTGCTTCCCCCTGCGAAGTCAGGCCCGCGGGCAGCGTTGCCCCGGCCTGCTCAGCTGAGTGCTTCAGCCTGACCGGGGGCCGGTTGCCCGCCGCGCCGGCACAAGGTGGGGGCGGGTACATCCGGGCGCCGTGATCGCGTAGCCGACAGGGCCGGCGCGGGTGATTCGACCATCGACACGGGTACCCCTTCTGGATGTTTGGAACCTTCGCAAAAACGCCTTGGACCCCGACATCCCAGGTGTTTCCCTCCCGCGGAGGCTACCACGTAGGCGCTGTTGACAGGGAATTTATGGCTGTCATACAGGGCGAACGCAGCAGATTCGGAATGTTAACGCAGATGTTGTCCCCAGCACCAGGGGTCACACCGGCACCAACAGGTACTTCACAGAATTGGCGCCGCCGGGCACGGTGTCATCCGCGGCAATAGACCGCAAGTTTCTCCTCGATTTCGCCGACGAGTTCTGGCAGGTGATCGTTGAGATAAAAGTGGTGGCCGGGCGCGGTGAACGTCCGCACGCTGAACTCGGCGGTGGTGCGCTCGGCCCACGGGGCGACCTTCTCGGCGGTGGCGACGTCGTCCTCGTCTCCGCGGAAGGCGACGATCGGGCACGACACCCGGGCCTCGGGCGGGCAGTCGTAGTTCGCGATGGCCTTCAGCCCCCGCAGCGTCGGCAGGATCTTCGCCGCGAACTCCTCGTTCTCCAAAAACTCCGGATTGACTCCGGTCATCTGGCTTACCGCCTCGAGCAGCCCCCGGTCGGAGTCGCCGATGTTGTCATAACCCGCACGCCCCGGTGCGCCCGCTGCGGACAGGAACAGCGCCGCGACCGCCTTGCCGTCCGCCTCGAACCGACGGGCCACCTCGAAAGCCAGCAGGGCGCCCATGCTGTGGCCGAAGAAGGCCGCCGGGCCGTCGGTGGGCGTGGGCAGCTTCTCACAGACCCGGTCGGCGAGATCTTCGATGCTGGTGAACGCACCGAGGTCGTGGTTACCGCCCTTGCCCGGGTACTGCACTCCGATGCGTTTGACATCGGTAACGAACGCTTTGGAGAACGGAATGTAGTACTGCGGCGATCCGCCGGCGTGCGGGAAGATGTAGAGCTTCGGCGTACGGTCAGTCACTCGGGACACCCTAACGGGGCCGGCCGAGCCGGGTGCTATCCGGTCGCGGCATCCCGTTCGGCGAACGGCGCCCCGAGCCGCGGGACCGGGGTGTATCCGTTGCGGCGGGCCCCGGCGGCGCCCCGGCGGATCAGCGCGGCGGCGCCGACGAAGCCGGCGTGGTCGACCGCCAGGAACGGGGTCAGCAGCCGGTTGTGCACGAAGCCGATCGCGAGCCCACTGGCCGGATCAGCCCAACCCAGGGAGCCGCCCAACCCGATGTGGCCGAAGCCCGGCAGCGCCGATCCGAACGGAACCGCGTGGTAGCCCAGGTGGAACGCCAACGGAAACCCGACGGTCCGGTCCAGTTCCAAGCTGCGCCGACCGGTCAGGCCGCCCACCAGCCGGCGCGACAACAGCTGGGTACCGTCGATCCGCCCGCCGTTGGCCAGTGCGCCGTACAGCCGGGCCAAGCCGCGGGCGGTGGCCACCCCGTTGACGGCGGCAGCCTCGGTGTCCAGCAGTGGGATGTCGCCGCGCAAGGTGCTCATCACACCGGGGAAGTAGATGGCGCCGAAGCCCCCGTACGGCAGCATCGCGGCCGCCCTGGACGCCAGCAGCTCCACCGCCCGGTTGCGGCGGTTGCGCTGGGGCATGATGATCTCCGCGGCGACGGTCGGCGAATCCACCGGCGGACGACCCAGGTGCAGCCCGTCGGTGTCCAGCGGGCCGGCGAGCTCGGCGCGGAACAATTCGCGCATGCCGATGCCGGTGACCGCCCGGGCCAGCCCGGAGAGCAGCCAGCCGTAGGTCAACGCGTGATAGGCGGACTTGCCGAACTCGCGTCCCGGCGCCGCGGCGGCCATCCGCGCTTCCATCGTGACGTGGTCCAGTAGGTCTGCCCTGGTGGCGCCGTGCAGGTGGGTCAGCCCCACCCGGTGGCCCAGCAGCTGCCGGACGGTGATCGCGGCCTTGCCGCTGGCGCCGAACTCCGGCCAGTACTGCGCCACCGGGGCGTCGTAGTCGATGAGACCGCGGTCGACCAACCGATGGATGACCGTCGACGCCGCGCCTTTGGTCGCCGAGAACACCATGGCGCCGGTGTCGGCCGACCACGGCACCCGGCCCGCCCGGTCCGACCACCCGGTCCACACGTCGACGACGGGTTTGCCGTCCAGGTAGACGGCCAGCGCCCCGCCGCCGTAGCGGCGGCCGGGGAACATCGCGGCGAAAGCACGCACGGCCCAGGCGAAGTTCGGATCTGCCATGCCGTGCACGTTCGCCGGAAGCGCCGTCTGGCGAGCGTCGGGATACTGCATCATGACTGGAATCTACCCCGCGACCGGCACACATAAGTTGTGTTATTGGATTGCGTCGGCCGCAGAGTCCTAGTTCCAGATGGCCTCGAGGATTCGCTGGGCGGCCAGCGCGGGAGTCAGTTCACCGCTGAGCACCTGCTGTTCCACCTCGGCGCGCACCCGGCGCACCGACGGATCCGACAGCGCCCGCTCCAGCACCGCATCCTGCACCAGCTGGCGGGTCCAGTCCACCTGCTGCGCGCGGCGCCGGTTCTCGAACTCACCGGCGTCGATCAGGGTCTGCCGATGCCGCTCGACGGTGTCCCAGAATTCCGCCAGCCCGGTTCCCTCGATGGCACTCATCGTCAAGACCGGTGGCCGCCAAAGGGTTTCACGGGGATAGATGAGCCGGATCGCGGTCGACAGCTCCCGTGCTGCCATCCGCGCCTCGGCGAGGTGTTCGCCGTCGGCCTTGTTGACCACCACGACGTCGGCCAGCTCCAGCACGCCTTTCTTGATGCCTTGCAACTGGTCTCCGGTGCGGGCCAAGGTCAAGAAGACGAAGGTGTCGACCATGTTGGCCACCGTCACCTCGGACTGCCCGACGCCGACGGTCTCGATCAGGATCACGTCGAAGCCGGCAGCCTCGAGCAGCACCACCGTCTCGCGGGTGGCCTTGGCGACCCCGCCCAGGGTGCCCGATGTCGGCGAGGGACGGATGTAGGCGTCGGGGTGCGCGGCCAGCCGCTGCATGCGGGTCTTGTCGCCCAGGATCGAGCCCCCGGTGCGGGTCGACGACGGGTCGACGGCCAGCACCGCCACCCGGTGCCCGTGTTCGATGAGGTGCATTCCGAGCGCCTCGATGGTGGTCGACTTGCCCACGCCCGGGACGCCGGTGATACCGACCCGTCGGGCCCTGCCGGCGTGCGGAAGCAACGCCAGCAGCAGCTCCTGGGCCTGTTGGCGGTGGTCGGCGCGGGTCGACTCCACGAGGGTGATGGCCCGCGGCAGCACCGACCGATCCCCGGAGCGCACCGCCGCCGCCAACTCGGTGACGGTGTCGGACACGTTGTCGGCCATCTATTTCTGGTCGGCGGCCGGTTCTGCCGGGTCGCCGGGCTCGGCGAGCTCGTAGCCTCGCCTGGACGCCAGGGTGTGCAGCAGATCCACCGCGGCGTCGGCGATCACCGTTCCGGGCGGGAAGATCGCGGTCGCCCCGGCGGCGTAGAGCTCGTCGAAGTCGCCGGGCGGGATGACTCCCCCGACCACGATCACGATGTCGGGCCGGCCCACCTGCGCCAGGGCGTCGCGCAGCGCCGGCACCAGCGTCAGGTGCCCTGCGGCCAGCGACGACACCCCGACCACGTGCACGTCGTTGTCGGCGGCCTGGCGTGCCACCTCGTCGGGGGTGGAGAACAGCGCGCCGACATCCACATCGAACCCGATGTCGGCGAACGCGGTCGCGATCACCTTCTGGCCGCGGTCGTGCCCGTCCTGGCCCATCTTGGCGACCAGGATGCGAGGCCGGCGGCCGTCGGCCTCGGCGAACTTCTCGACCAGGGCGGTTGCGCTAGCGATGTTGCTGCCTTTCCCGACTTCGTCACGGTAGACGCCGGAGATGGTACGGATCTCGGCCTGATGGCGACCGTAGACCTTCTCCAGCGCATCCGAGATCTCCCCGAGGGTGGCCTTGGCCCGGGCGGCGTCGATGGCCAGCGCCAGCAGGTTGTTGCCCAGCCCGTCCTCCCCCGCCGACCCCCCAGCACCGGCGGCCCGGGTCAGCTCGGCCAGCGCCGCCTGGCAGGCCTGCTCGTCGCGCTCGGCCCGCAACTGCTGCAGCTTGGCCAGCTGTTCGGCGCGCACCCGGCTGTTCTCGACCTTGAGTACCTCGATCTCGGTATCTTCGGCGACCTGGTACTTGTTGACGCCGATCAGCGGCTGACGCCCGGAGTCGATCCGGGCCTGCGTGCGGGCGGCAGCCTCCTCGATGCGCAGCTTGGGGATGCCGTCGCTGATGGCCTGGGCCATGCCGCCGTGCTCCTCGACCTCGGCGATGTGGGCGCGGGCCCGCTGTGCCAACTGGTGGGTCAGCCACTCCACGTAGTAAGAGCCGCCCCACGGGTCGATCGGGCGAGTGGTGCCCGACTCCTGCTGCAGCAGCAGCTGGGTGTTGCGGGCGATGCGGGCGGAGAAGTCGGTGGGCAGCGCCAGCGCCTCGTCGAGGGCGTTGGTGTGCAGCGACTGGGTGTGGCCCTGAGTGGCCGCCATCGCCTCGATACAGGTTCGCGCCACGTTGTTGAAAACGTCCTGGGCGGTCAGCGACCACCCCGAGGTCTGCGAATGGGTGCGCAGCGACAGTGATTTCGCGCTCTTCGGGTTGAACCGGGCCACCAGCTCGCTCCACAGCAGCCGCCCGGCGCGCAGCTTGGCGACCTCCATGAAGAAGTTCATCCCGATGCCCCAGAAGAACGACAGCCGGGGCGCGAACTTGTCGATGTCCAGGCCGGCGTCCAACCCGGCCTTGATGTAGTCCACCCCGTCTGCCAGCGTGTAGGCCAACTCGAGATCGGCTGTGGCACCGGCCTCCTGGATGTGATAGCCCGAGATCGAGATCGAGTTGAACTTGGGCATCTTGGCGCTGGTGTAGGCGAAGATGTCGGAGATGATCCGCATCGACGGCTTCGGCGGGTAGATGTAGGTGTTGCGCACCATGAACTCTTTGAGGATGTCGTTCTGGATGGTGCCGGCCAGCTTCTCCGGCGGCACCCCCTGCTCCTCGGCGGCCACCACATACAGCGCCAGGATCGGCAGCACCGCGCCGTTCATGGTCATCGAGACGCTGACCGCGCTCAGGTCGATGCCGTCGAATAACTGCCGCATGTCCAGGATGGAATCGATTGCCACCCCGGCCATTCCGACGTCGCCCTGCACCCGGGGGTGATCCGAGTCGTAGCCGCGGTGGGTGGCCAGGTCGAACGCGACCGAGAGGCCCTTCTGTCCGGCGGCAAGGTTGCGGCGGTAGAACGCGTTGGAGTCCGCCGCGGTGGAGAACCCGGCGTACTGACGAATCGTCCACGGCTGGTTGACGTACATCGTCGGATACGGCCCGCGCACGAACGGCGCTTCGCCGGGGAAGCTGTCCAGCGGGTAGCCGTTGGCGACCGCGGCGGCCCGGTCGGCGGCGGTGTACACCGGTTTGACGGCGATGCCCTCCGGGGTGTGCCACTCGAGTTGCTCGGGGGTGTAGCCGTGCGCCGCGGCGGCAGCCGCGACATGCTCGGCGACGGCGGTCTCGGTCACCGGTTCGGCGACGCGGTCACCGTGCAGCGCGACCTCGGCGAAGCTGCCGACGGTGCCGTGTGAGGTGCTGGTGGTCATGGCTCTCAAGCCCCCAATCGGGTAAGTAAGTCCGACAACGCCTGCACCGCATCGATTTTCATCGTCAGGTACTCGTCCGGCTTCGGATCGGTGTCGGCGTTACGAGCCAGTGCCTTGGCCGGCCCCGCCAGGTAAACCCGGTCGACGCCGGCGGCGCGCGCCGCCCCGATGACCGCGGCCGCTTCCGCGCCGTAGCGGGCATCGCTGCCGCACAGCACCGCCACGCCCGGCGAGCCGGCGTCGGCGACGGCGGCGGCCACCTGCTCGGCGTCCACCGTCCCGGGGTTGATCACCGCGATGCCGCCGGAGGCCAGCAGGTTGGCGGCGAACGTGGTCCGAATGTTGTGTTCGGCCATCGGTCCCAGCGGCAGCAGCAACACCTGCGGTCGCGCACCGGTGCGCGCCAAGTAGGCGTCGGAGCGGTCCCGCAGCTCCTCGAACTGCGCCGCGTAACGCCGAACGCCGGCCGGGGCATGCTGCGTCGCGGACGGCGGCAGCGGCGGCTCATCGAGGTTCGGGTACTCGTTGACCCCGGTGATCGCGTTGCGGCGGTGCGCGATGTCGTCGGCGCGGGCGGCAGCGACCGCGGCGATCCGTTCGGCGAGGTGCTCGCGGGCGGCCTCGAAACCACCGAGCGCTGCACGCTTTTCGAGCTCCTGGAACTGCCGCCACGCCTGCTGCGCCAGCTGCTCGGTGAGGTCTTCGACGAACCACGATCCGCCGGCCGGGTCCAGCACCTGGCCCAGGTGCGACTCCTCCAGCAGGAGCAGCTGGGTGTTGCGCGCGATGCGCCGGGCGAAGCCGGCCGAGGTGCCAGGCTGGCCACCCGCGATCGCGGCGTCGAACGGCCACACCAGCACGGTGTCCGCCCCGCCCACCCCGGCTCCGAAGGCGGCCAGCGTGGTGCGCAGCATGTTCACCCACGGGTCGCGCTGCGTCATCATCGCCAGCGAGGTCTCGGCGTGGACGATGGCGGCGCCGGCTTCCGGTGCCCCGGCAACCTCGGTGACCCGTGCCCAGAGCTGGCGCACCGCCCGGATCTTGGCGATCGTGATGAATTGGTCGTCGTCGGCGGCGATCCGGAAGCTGATCTGGCGAGCGGCGTCGGCGACGCTCAGGCCGGCGTCGGTGAGCAGCCGCAAGTAGGCCACGGCCACGGCCAGCGCACCGGCCAGCTCTTCGACCGCCCCGGCGCCCAGGTTGTGCAACGCGGGGCCGTTGACGGCGATCGCCCGCACACCGCGCTGACCGGCGGCACGCGAGGCTGCGGCGATCACCTCGTCGATGGCCGGGGCAGGCCGGCCTGCCAGCGGCGCGGTCAGCGGGTCGGCGCCCAGATCCACCGACAGGTTGGCCCGGTTGTCCGGGTCGAGGCCGTCGACCAGCCCCAGCATCACCTCGGCGACGGTGGTGTAGTCACCGTGCCCCGCTCCGTCGAGCAGCACCGGAACCAGTTCCAGGTAGACATCGTCGAAGACGCGCCGCAGCTCACCGGCCGGCACTCCGCCGTCCCCGACCCGCAGGACCAGTGCGCTGACCCCTTCGGTCAGCGCACCCAGCACAGCGCCGTTGATGTCCGCGCCGCTCTGCGAGGCCGACACCACACCGTTGGCCGGGAAGACCTCGGCGACCTTCCAGCCGGTGTTGACGTCGCGCAGGGCGTCGGCGCCACGCACGTAGGGCCAGCTGCCCGGCAGCGGCGGCTCCGGCAGCGCGTCGAAGGCGGTGTAGAGCGCCCGGATCGCGAAACCGTCCGGTCCCTGCACCGGGGTGTCCAACAGCCGCTCGGGCTCACCGCCGGTCTCTGCCTCGATATCGGCTGGCTCACGGCGCGCACTCTTGGCCAGCACCCCGGCCACCGCGGCGCGCCAGCGGGCGCGGGCCTGCTCCGGGCCGGCGGGTTCGGCGGACACGTCGATTGACACCGGCGGCTCCTATGGTTACTCATGAGTAGCAGATCGATCGCTACCCGACACGTGTTAACCAGGCTAAATGATGGCGATCGGTGGGTGCGGCGGAGGTGTGCCCAGCGGAGAAACACCCGCTGTGCGACGCAACGCGTTAACCATCGGCCCGTACGCTGAGCCCGTGAAGTCCGCCGACACCGCAATCCCGCAGGCGTTGCGCAGCGCATGGCCGGCCCTGGTGGCCACCGCGCGCCAAGTAGCGGTGTGGCGGTTGGCATTGACCACCGCGGCGATCGTGATCCTGGTGGCGGTGGCGCTGCTGGTTCCGGTGCCCACCGCCGTGCAGTTGCGCGACTGGGCCCAGACCCTCGGCCCGTGGTTTCCGCTGGCGTTTCTGACCGCGCACACCGTGGTCACCGTATTCCCGTTCCCCCGGACCGCCTTCACACTGGCCGCCGGCCTGCTGTTCGGGCCCTGGCTCGGTGTGGTCCTGGCGGTGGCCGCCAGCGCGCTCAGCGCGGTGACCGTGCTGATCCTGATGCGGGTGTTCGGATGGCAGCTGAGCCGGGTGGTGCGCCATCCCCGGATGGACTCGCTGGACGCGCGCCTGCGCCACCGGGGGTGGCCGGCGGTGGTGTCGCTGCGGCTGATTCCGGCCATTCCGTTCTCGGTGATCAACTACGCCGCCGGCGCGTCGGCGGTGCGGCTGCTGCCCTACACGGTGGCCACCCTGATCGGTCTGCTTCCCGGCACCGCCGCGGTGGTGGTGCTCGGGGACGCCCTCACCGGCGATGTGAGCCCGCTGCTGTTCGCGGTGTCGGCGTGTACGGCCGCCGTCGGGGTGGCGCTGCTGGTCTATGAGGTGCGCACCCATCGTCGATACCCGAACGCCGCGGATACCGCCGTGACCGAGGAGCCCGCCGAACCGGCGGTGACCTGCTGAGCATGTCTATCCTCGCCGACGCCGCCAGTCGACTGTTGCGTTCGCGGCGGCTGATGCGGGCGCCGATCTGGCTGTATCGGGCACGGCTCGGCGGCCTGCTCGGCGGGCGACTGCTGATGCTCGAGCACATCGGGCGCAAGACCGGGAGCGCACGCCGGGTCGTTCTGGAAGTCCTTGAGGCCCAAGGCCATCCGCGAGCCGACACCTACATCGTGGCGTCGGGCTTCGGGGACCGCGCCCAATGGTTCCGCAACATCCTCGCCAATCCCCGGGTACGGGTCTACGCCGGCAGCCGGCGCCCCGCACCGGCCACCGCCCGCGTACTCGACCAAGGCGAGGCGGACCGGGTGCTGGGCGACTACATCCAGCGCCATCCCCGCGCCTGGGAACAGTTCAGCGCCGTGCTCGAACGGACGCTGGGCGAGCCGGTGACCGCCACCGATACCGCGCTTCCGATGGTCGAGCTGCGGTTGGACCGCTAGCCGACGCTTCGGCTGCCCAGCAAACGCGCCGCCCCGGCGGTGAGCCCGGCCATGATGTCGCCGGCCGGAGCGGGGGCCCCGATCAACCCGGCGGCCTGGCCCACGGTGACGTTGGCGGTGCGGTAGTCGGCGTCGGCGACGGCCTGCCGGTATTGTGCGGCGACCTGCTCGCCCGCAGCCGCCAGTTCGGCTTCGGCGCCGTGCCACCGATCGGTGAAAGCGTTGCGCAGCACGCTCATGGTGTGCCCGGCCGGCCATCGGTGACCGCGGACCACGTCGTACACGCTGGTGCGGCAGGTGCTGTCGCCGGTGGCGGCCGCGACCGTCTGACGTGCTGCGGGGGTGGTCAGCGCTTCGTCCGCGGAGTAGAAGAGGCTGCCGCACAACACCCCGGATGCGCCGAGCATCAGCGCCGCTGCCAGACCGCGCCCGTCGGCGATGCCCCCGGCGGCCAGCACCGGGACGTCGCAATCGCGGGCGGCGACCAGATCGGCGATCTCGGGCACCAGGGTCATGGTGGTGCGCCGGCCGCAGCCGTGCCCGCCGGCCTCGATACCCTGTGCCACAAGCACATCGGCGCCGCACGCCAGCGCGCGGGCGGCCTGGTCGAGATCCTGGACCTGGCAGATCAGCCGCGCGCCCGAGCCCTTGATCGCCGCAGCGAACGGCGCGGGATCGCCGAACGAGAGCATGACCGCCGCCGGGCGGTAGCTCAGGGCCACCTCCAGCAGCCCAGGCTGTTCGGCCAGTGCCCAGGTGATGAACCCGCAGCCGACCCGGGCGTCGCCGGCCCGGTCGAATTCGCGCCGAAGCCAGGGTTCGTCGCCGTAGCCACCGCCGATCAGGCCCAGTCCACCCGCCCGGCTGACCGCCGCGGCCAGGCGGCCGCCGGCGGCGACGGCCATCGGCGCGCAGACCACCGGGTACTCGACATCGAGCAATTCGGTAAATGCTGTGGAAAGGGCATTGGCAAACAACACGAAGGGCTCCTCAATCCGGCAACAATTCGGTGTAAAACGCTCCACACATATCGGGAGGAACACCGGTACCCCGTTAAAGTCTTCCTCAGTGCCATGTGCGGGTACAGCACGATTTTAGAAGTACTCGACGGATTGAAAGGACCGGATCAATGGCTGATCGGAACGTCGCAGTGCGCAAGTATTTGACAGAATTGATCGGCACGTTTGTTTTCATGTTCGCGGTGATCGGCATCGTGTTATCCGGCACCGAATGTGTCGCCGCCACCGCGCTGGGCATCGGCTCGGTGCTGATGGTGATGGTGTACGCCAGCGGCCACATCTCCGGTGGTCACCTCAACCCGGCGGTCTCCATCGCCGCGTATCTGCGCGGCGCCCTGCCCGCAGGTGACCTGGGGCCCTACATCGTCGCTCAGTTGGTCGGCGCGCTCGCGGCCTTCGGCGTGGGATTCGGGTTGTGGCACGACAAGTACTCGACCGGGACTCTGGATCTGAGCGGGGCCATCTGGCCGGCACTTCTGGCCGAGCTGATATTCACCTTCGCGCTGTGCTACATCGTTCTGCACACCGCAACCAGCAAAGACAGTGCCGGTAACAGCTTCTACGGCCTGGCGATCGGGTTCATCGTGACCGTCGGCGTGGTGGCGGTCGGCGCCATCTCCGGTGCCGCGTTCAACCCGGCCATCACCTTCGGCCTGATGTTGTCGGGAATCTTCGCCTGGAAATACCTCTGGGTGTACCTGGTCGCGCAGGTACTCGGCGCGGTCGTGGCCGCCTACGCCTACAAGGCGACCAGCCTCGACGAGCACACCGCCGCCCGCAAGGGTTAGCGTCCGCGTCCCGACTTCAGGGCCCGTACCCCGCCGTCGGCGGTGTGCGGGCCCTGAACCGTCATCGCCGCGAACACCGCCAGCAGCAGCACCGCGGGAACGATGTTCGCCACCCGGTTACCGACCCGCAGGTGAATTCCGAGCGCCCCGGCGAAGTACAGCGTCAACGCCGCGGTGGTCGCCCGCGCGACCAACGGGAAGCGGAACACCGAGGCCAGGCCCAGCGCGGTGACGGCTTTGGCCACCGGGACCGCCCGGCGGAGCCGGGGCGGGATGCGCATGGCATCCATGTTTGCCGCGACGTAGGGCACCGGGATCGCCGAGGCCACCGCGTCACCGGCCAGAAACGCCGCCAGTGCCGCGTAGGTCGGTCGCGCGGTCAGAACGCTCACGCCAGGCCGGGATCGAGCTGCGGCGGGAGTATCGCGCCCTCGACCGGCTTGCGCGCATCTGCCTCGGCCTTGGCGACCGCCTGCGCGATCGCCGGGTCGGTCTGGGTGGTGAACCAGTCGGCGACCTCGTCGCTGTCGTCCGCCGGAGAGGTCGGATTCTCGTCGACGGGCGACGGCTGGTACCGGAAGACACCGTCTTCGCCGGGCGCACCGAGCAGCTTGGTGAAGCCCTGCAGGGCGGTGTTGAAATCGCTGGGGACCACCCACACCTTGTTGGCCTCGCCGCGGGCCATCTCCGGCAGCACCTGCAGGTACTGGTAGGCCAGCAGTTCGGGGGTGGGCCGGGCGGCCTTGATCGCGGCGAAGGTCTTCTCGATCGCCTTAGCCTGCCCCTGCGCCTGCAGGTAGGCGGCGGCCCGCTCGCCCTGGGCGCGCAGCATCCGGGATTGCCGCTCCGCCTCAGCGGCCAGGATCGCCGCCTGCTTGGCGCCCTCGGCGGTGAGGATTTCGGCCTGCTTCTCCCCCTCGGCCTGTTTGATCGCGGCTTCCCGCTGCCCCTCGGCGGTCAGGATCATCGCCCGCTTCTCGCGGTCGGCCTTCATCTGCTTCTCCATCGACGCCTGGATCGACGGCGGCGGATCGATGCTGCGCAGCTCCACCCGGGCCACCCGCAGACCCCAGCGTCCGGTGGCCTCGTCGAGCACGCCGCGCAGTTGGCTGTTGATCACCTCGCGGGAGGTCAGCGTCTGCTCCAGGGTCATCCCGCCGACCACGTTGCGCAGCGTGGTGGTGGTCAGCTGCTCGACACCGACGATGTAGTTGCTGATCTCATACACCGCGGCCTTGGGGTTGGTGACCTGAAAGTAGACGACGGTGTCGATGTTCAGCGTCAGGTTGTCCTCGGTGATCACCGGCTGCGGCGGGAACGACACCACCCGCTCGCGAAGGTCGATGCGGGCGCGCACCCGGTCGATGAACGGCACCAGCAGGGTCAACTGGCCGCTGACCGTGCGGCTGTAGCGGCCCAGCCTTTCGATCACCGCCGCTTCGGCCTGGGGAATCAGCGCCACCGACTTGGCGACCACGATCGCCGCGAACAACACCAGTACCGCCAGCAGAACCAGGCCGGTCGTTGCGCCTTCCATGAGCACTCCCTTTCTCTACAAGACCTTGCCGACCACCGCGGTCGCCCCGTCGATATGCAACACCGTGACCTGCTCGCCCGGTTCGAAGACATCCCCGTCGGCCAGCGGGCGGGCCGTCCAGATCTCGCCGTCGAGCTTCACCTGGCCGCCGTGCTGTTCGACGCGGTCGAGCACCAGCGCGGTCTTGCCCTGCAGGGCCCGCACCCCGGTCTCACTGCCCGCCCCGGCCCACAGCCTCCGCCGCAGGGCGGGACGTACCAGCACCAGCAGCAGCACCGACACGACCAGGAACACCGCGCCGTCGGTCCACAGCGGCCAGTCCGTCAGCCAGCTGACCCCGGCCGCCGACAGCGCGCCCCCGGACAGCATCAGCAAGAACATGTCGCCGGTGAGCGCCTCGGCGCCGGCAAGCCCGAGCGCGAAGACCAACCAGACCAGGGCAGTCGACATGCGGCCAGGATAGCCCGAGATTCACCCGAATCCGTGCGGACCGGACAGCCAGCGCGGACAACTACACTGCCTTGCATCATGTGGTGTCCGAGTGTCTCGCTGTCGGTGTGGGCCAATGCCTGGCTCGCCGGTCAGGCCGCGCCAGACGACCTGTTGGACGCACTATCGGCCTGGGCGCCAGTGCAATCGGTGGCGGCCTACGACGCGATCAGCATCGGCGAGGCCGGCCTGCGCTGGTCCGGTGGGTCCGGCGGCGGCGCGGCGTCGCTGCTGCAGGTGGTGCGCGGCGCGGCGATGCAAGGCGCCGGTGCGGCCATCCAACCGGTGTTTCCGGTACCGGGCGATGTGCGCGGTCTGCCGGCCGGAACGGTCTTCGAGCGGGAAGCCATCCTCGCCGGCGAGGCGGTGCTCATCGGTGCGCCGGGCGCGGGGTCCCCGGTCGGGCTGGTGCCGGCGTTCAGCGACGACACCGACACCGCCGAGGACACCACCTTCCCGGCCGATGCCGAGGCCCCGGTGACCGAGCTGTCCTGGACGGTCCATGCCGTGCCCGCCACGGTGCCGGTGGAGCATCACGATCTGGGTGAGGCGGAGTACGCGCTGCGGTCGGCGGTCCGGACGGCAGCGGACGCCTTGGCCGTCACCGGCTCGGGCTGGGCCGGCCAGCTGGGCGACGATCCGCGAATGCTCGTCGAGCAGTTGGTGGAATCGCAACGGCACCACCGCATCCCAGACCACGCACCGACTCGCGCGGTGCGCGTCTTGGAGACGGCCGCCCACGTCGATGCCATCATCACGGTCAGTTCCGGGCTCACCGTGGGGGCGCAGTCCTCGGCGGAGGTGCAGCACGCGACCGACGCGGTGCGGCCCCTGGCGGCGGTGGTGCGTTCCTCGCGCAGCGCCGCGGTGAGCGCGATCCTGCATTCGGCCTGGCGGCGCTAGGCCACCGGCGGCTGACCGGCGGGGGCGACGGCCGCGGCGCAGTGCGAGGAACCGCAGCGCGCACCGTTGACACCGAAGCCGCAGCCCAGCCCCACCGGGCCGGGCGCGCGTTCGGGTTCGCCGCCCTCGCGCAGTTCGTCGATGAGACCGCGCGCCAGGCGGGCCAATCGCCGATCCGCGTTCGGGGTGCTCGCGCGGGCGTAGGCGATTCCGGCGGCCTGCGCCTGCAGCCGCACTTCGTGGTCGAGATCCCAGACCACCTCGATGTTGTCGCTGAGGAACCCGATCGGACACACGATCACCGCGGGCACACCGGCAGCGGCCAACCCACCCAGGTGCGCTTCGACATCGGGCTCCAGCCAGGGCACCTGTGGGGGCCCGGAACGCGACTGCCACACCTGGTCGTAGTCGGTGTAGCCGGCCGCGGCCGCGACCAGTGCGGTGGCGTGGGCGACCTGGCGGCTGTAGAGCCGCGGGCCGTAGCGTTCGTCGGCGGCCACCGGTATCGAGTGCGCGGTGAACACCAGGCGTGCCGAGTCGCGCAGGCCGGCCGGCAGCTCCTCGGCAGCGGTGGCGATCGCCTCGGCGAACATCTCCACGAACAGCGGATGGTCGAAGTAGTGCCGCAGCTTGACCAGTTCGGGGGCCCGCTCTCCGACCGCCCGCCGCGCCCGGGCGATGTCTTCGGCGTACTGCTCGCAACCGGAATAGCCGCCCCAGGCCGAGGTCGCCAGCACCGCGGCGCGGCGGACGCCATCGGCGGCCATCTGCGCCACCACGTCCTCAACGTAGGGTGCCCAGTTGCGGTTGCCGAAATACACGGGCAGCCCGGGCAATTCGGCACGCAACGCCTCGACCAGCCCCCGGTTGATGGCGTTGATCGGTGACACCCCGCCGAAATGCTGGTAATGCTCGGCGACGGCGTCGAGCCGATCCGGTGGCACGCCGCGGCCCCGGGTGACGTTTTCCAGGAACGGCCGAACCTGCTCGGGGCCTTCAGGTCCGCCGAAAGACAGCAGCAGGACGGCGTCTAGCGCCATTCAGAGCAACTGGGTGTGGGCGCCGCCGTCGGCGTAGACGACCGTGCCGGTTGTCGCCGGCAGCCAGTCCGACAGCAGTGCGCAGACCGTCTTGGCCACCGGGGTGGGGTCTTTCATGTCCCAGCCGACCGGGGCGCGCTGGTCCCAGCCCTCCTCGAGCAGGCGGATCTGCTCACCGGCGCCCTCGCCCAGCGCACCGCCGACGATCGCACTCATCGCCAGGGTCCGGATCGGGCCGGCCGCAACGAGATTCGACCGCACGCCTTGTGGGCCGGCTTCCCGCGCGACGAAGCGGTTCACCGACTCCAGTGCACTCTTGGCCACCGTCATCCAGTTGTAGGCCGGCATCGCCCGCGTCGGGTCGAAGTCCATCCCGACGATCGAGCCGCCCGGGTTCATCACCGGCAGCGTCGCCTTGGCCAGGGAGGCGTAGGAGTAGGCGGAGATGTGAATGCCCTTGGCGACGTCCTCGTAGGGGGCGTCGAAGAACGGGTTGACACCCATCCCGGTCTGCGGCATGAACCCGATCGAGTGCACCACGCCGTCGAGCTTGTTGCCCTCCCCGATCACCTCGGTGATCCGGTCGCCCAGGGTGTCCAGATGTTCCTGATTCTGCACATCGAGCTCCAGCAGCGGGGCCGGCTCCGGGAGACGATCGATGATGCGCTGGATCAGCCGCAGCCGGTCGAAGCCGGTGCACACCAGCTGCGCGCCGGCCTCCTGGGCCACCTTGGCGATGTGGAATGCGATCGAGGAGTCGGTGATGATCCCGGTGACCAGAATCCGCTTGCCTTCGAGAATGCCTGCCATGTGAAAAATCCTCTGTCTTCGTGAGTGAACGAGTCGCTAGTGGCCCATGCCCATGCCGCCGTCGACCGGGATGACCGCGCCGGCGATGTAGCCGGCGTCCTCGGAGGCCAGGAAGCTGACCGCCCCGGCCACCTCCTGTGCGGTGCCGACGCGCTTGGCCGGGATGAACTCCAGTGCGCCCGCCTGGATCCGCTCGTCGAGCGCCCGGGTCATCTCGGTGTCGATGTAGCCGGGTGCGACCACGTTGGCGGTGACGCCCGCCTTGGACAGCTCGCGGGAGATCGAGCGGGCCATGCCGATCAGACCGGCCTTGGCGGCCGCGTAGTTGGCCTGGTTGCCGATGCCCCACATGCCCGAGACCGACCCGATGAAGATGATCCGGCCGAACCGCTTGCGCTGCATGCTGCGTGAGGCGCGTTGGGCCACCCGGAACGCCCCGGTCAGGTTCGCGTCGATGACCTCGGTGAACCGCTCCTCGGTCATCCGCATCAGGAACGCATCCTTGGAGATACCGGCGTTGGACACCAGCACCTCGACGGGCCCCTGGTGCTCCTCGACCTCTTTGAAGGCGCGGTCGACGGCGTCATTGTCGGTTACGTCGCACACCACCCCGAACAATCCCTCGGGCGCCCCGGAGCCGCGGTGGGTCACCGCCACCTTGTGGCCGTCGGCGGCCAGCCGCTGAGCGATCGCCAACCCGATGCCCCGGTTTCCGCCGGTGACAAGGACCGAACGGGACACGAACGGTGGTTTGACGGGGTTTTCGGCGGGTTCTGCAGCATCTGTCACCCGGCCAACTTATCGGACCAACACGTTGACTCTGCGCTGAGGGCGCGAGCTACTCGCACTTCTGCGCCGTGAGCGCAGAGTCAACGGCCGCAGTCGACCTCAGGCGGGCAGGCGCCGGTTCAGCAGCAACGCCGCCAGCCCGGACAGCGCCAGGATGAATGCGCCCAGCCGCAACCAGCCGGTGGACGCGTCACCGCGGATCGTCTCGTAGCCGATCTGATCCTGCAGGGTGGCGTAGACCTCCTTGAGCTGGGCCAGGCTGGAGGCGGTGTAGGCGGTGCCGCCGGAGAGGTCGGCGATCTTCTTCAGCGAATCGTCGTCGACCGGCACCGGCTGGCGTTGCTCGTTGATCTCGACGTAGCCGTAGGGCGTGCCGAACGAGATCGTCGAGACCGGCACCCCCTGGTCCTTGGCGGTGCGCGCCGCGGTGAACGCCCCCTTGGGGTTGTCCGGGTTGGACGGGACGGTCTCCTTCCCGTCGGACAGCAACACGATGCGGGCCGGAGGCGGTGTGTCGCCGCCGCCGATGACCGCGCCCACGGTGGCGATCGCCTGCAGTGCGGTGAAGATGCCCTCCCCGGTGGCGGTCCGGTCGGCCAGTTGCAGCTTGTCGATCGCCGCCTTGGTGGCCTCGCGGTTGGTGGTCGGCGAGGTCAGCACGGTCGCGGTGCCGGCGTAGGCGATCAGCCCGAGGTTGATACCGGCGGTCAGCTCGTCGGCGAACTGCTTGCCGGCCTCCTGCGCGGCCACCAGCCGGCTGGGCTCGACGTCGGTGGCCCGCATCGACTGGGACACGTCGATCACCAGCATCACCACCGCACGGTTGCGCGGAATGCGCACGTCGTGGGTGGGGCCGGCCATCGCGACGGTGAACAGCAGCAGCGAGCTCACCAGCAGCACCGCCGACAGGTGCCGCCAGCGGGTCGGCGCCTGGGGCGCCACGCTTTCCAGCAGCTCCATGTTGGCGAACCGCAGGATCCGCCGCTGCCGCGCCACCTGCATGAGGATGTACAGCGCGACCAGGCCCAGGACGACGAACAAGAACAGGAAGAACCACGGGTGAGCGAAGCCGGACAGCGTCATCGGCCCGAGTAGCGGCAATGTCATAGCAGACCTGTCTTTTGCATGCGGGTCGAAATCAGGGCATCCCCGCCAGCGCCCCGCGCCGGCGTGACTCGACGAATCGGACGATGTCGGCGATCCAGTCCCGATCGGTGCGCAGTGCCAACAACGGTGCACCGCAGCTGCGCAACGCGTGCGCGACGTCGGCGCGGTGGGCGGCGGCGGCCCGGGCGAAGTCGTCGCGCAGTTTGGCGTCGATGGTGAACTCTCGGGTGACGCCGGATTCGGTGTCCTGCAACACCACATCGCCGACGTCGGGCAGTTCGACGTCACGCGGATCGAGCACCTCGATGCCCAGCACCTCGTGGCGGGCCGCGATCGCGCGCAGCGGCCGCATCCAGTTGATCGGCCCGAGGAAGTCACTGATCACGACGGCCATGCCGCGCCGCCGTTCGGGCCGGCGCAGTGCGTCGATGGCCGCCGCCAGGTCACCGCGCACCCCGACCGGGGCCCGTGGCGTGGTGGCGATGGTGCGCAGCAGCGTCTGCTCGTGGTTGCGCCCGGAGCGCGCCGGCACCCGCACGATCCGTTCGCCGTTGGCCACCAACGCGCCCAGCCGGTTGCCGCCGCCGCTGTTGAGGAAGACGATGGCCGCGGCCGCGGCGACCGCGAGGTCGCGCTTCTCGCAGGTGGAGGTGCCGAAATCCATGCTGGCCGACATGTCGATCACCAGCCAGGTCTCCAGCTCCCGGTCGGCGATCATCTGCCGCACGTGCGGGTGGGTGGTGCGCGCCGTGACCGACCAGTCCATCCGGCGCACGTCGTCGCCCGGCTGGTAGAGCCGTGACTCGCCGGGTTCGGAACCCGGGCCGGGGATCAGGCCGAGGTGATCGCCGTGCAGCACCCCGTCGAGCTTGCGTTTGACCGTCAGCTCAAGGGTCCGCAGCGCGGCGGCCAGCTTGGGGTCACGGATCCCGCCGCGCAGCATGGACGGCGGTGCGGTACTGGTTCCCGGGTCTGGTGCTCCCTGCCCGGTGCCCCGGTCGCTCACCGACCGCTGGCCACTGCCGCCGCGGTCGGGGCACCCGGCGGCGCCGAGTGCGGTTGCTGCGGAACCGCGTTCACCTGCGGCAGCGCCACGGTCTGCAGCACCCGGTTGATGACGATCTCCGAAGTGATCTCATCGGCGAGTGCGTCGTAGGACAACACCAGCCGGTGCCGCAGCACGTCGGGGATGACCTCGATGACGTCCTGCGGGATCACGTAGTCGCGCCCGCGCACCAGGGCCAGCGCCCGCGAGGCGGAGATGATGCCCAGCGAGGCACGCGGCGACGCCCCGAACGACAGCCAGTTCTTCACGTCCGGCATGCCGAACTGCTCGGGCTGGCGGGTCGCGGTGATGACCCGGACCACGTAGTCGACCAGCGCGTGGTGCACGAAGTTGTTGGCCGCCAGGCCCTGCAGCCGCAGCAGGTCGCCGGGGTTGAGGATCTGCTTGGGCTCCGGCGGGGTGACACCCATCCGGTAGATGATCTCGCGCTCCTCTTCCGGTGACGGGTAGCCGACGTTGATCTTGAACAGGAATCGGTCGCGCTGCGCTTCGGGCAGCGGGTAGACACCTTCGTGCTCGATCGGGTTCTGGGTGGCCATCACCAGGAACGGGTTGGGCAAGGGAATGGTCTTGCCGCCGATGGACACCTTGCGCTCCTGCATGACCTCCAGCAGCGCCGACTGCACCTTGGCCGGCGCCCGGTTGATCTCGTCGGCCAGCAGGAAGTTGACCATCACCGGACCGAGTTCGGTGTCGAACTCCTCGCGGCCCTGCCGGTAGATGCGGGTACCGATGATGTCGGTCGGCACCAGGTCCGGGGTGAACTGGATGCGGGCGAAGCTCCCGCCGACCACCTTGGCGAAGGTCTCCACGGCCAGGGTCTTGGCGACACCGGGCACGCCCTCGAGCAGCACGTGGCCCTTGGCCAACAGCCCGACCAGGATCCGCTCCACGAGCTGGTCCTGCCCGACGATGACGCGCTTGACCTCGAAGATGGCCCGCTCCAGCGCGTGTACGTCGGCGGCGAGCCCTGAGCCGGGGCCCTGGGCACCCTCCGAGCCGGGGAAACCGCTGGCGCCCGGGGGCGTCCCATCCGATGACGTCATCGAGAAATCCTCCACAAAGGTCGGTCAGACACAACTGCTTGCACGGCCCGCGGGCCGAGGGGCAGCGTCGTGCCCGCGTTTCACTATTCCAGGGTTAGCAGCATCCGTCGACGTACGGGCCGTCAGTACTCGATGATCCGGGTCAGATACGGCGTCATCCCGGAGGTCCGCACCGGGCTGACGACGACCTTGCCGGCGCTGCCGGAGGCCTCCAGCATCTTTCCGCCGCCGAGGAACATGGCAACGTGCTGGCCGCCACCGGGCCCCCAGAACATCAGGTCGCCGCGGCGGGCCTGGCTGGGCGGAATGTGCCGGCCGGCCTTGTACTGATCGCCGGAGAACCGCGGGATCAGGACGCCGACACCCGCGAAGGCGTAGCGCATCAGGCCCGAGCAGTCGAAACCGACGGTGCCGGCCCCGGAGTCGATGCCCTTGCTGGGACCGGTCAGCGAACCGCCGCCCCAGGAGTACGGCACCCCCATCTGGGAGCCGGCCCGGCGTATGACGTACTCGATGGCCTGCTTGCCGTGCACCCGCTGGCCCGGCGACACGTTGCCGACGGCTTCGTCGCCGACGTTGAAGCCCAGCCCGGACAGGAACTTGCGGCCCAGGTCCATCGTGGTCTGGGTGGCCTGCGCGGTGGCCTGCAACGACGCGTTGGCAACGGCCAGCGGGTCACCGGGGGCCCCGGCGCTGATCACCGCGGGCAGGGTGGGGTCCCATCCGGGATCGGCCGCCGCCGGTGCCGACAGGCCCAGCATCACCGGGACGCCCACCAGCAGCGATCCGATGAGGCTCAACAGCCGTAAGGAATTCTGTCGCATCAGCTCCGCCGTCAGTATTCGATGTATCGGACAACAAAAGGCGTCATGCCGCTCTTGCGCACCGGCGACACCTTCACGGTCTGTCCCACGTCGGGCGCCTCCAGCATCAGGCCGTTGCCCAGGTAGAGGGTCACGTGTTGACTTCCGCCGGGGCCGTAGAAGATGACGTCACCGCGCCGCGCCAGTGCGGTCGGGATCTGTCGGCCCATCTTGTACTGCGAGCCCGAGTAGTGCGGCAGCTTGATCCCCACCCCGGCGAAGGCGTACAGGATCAGCCCGGAGCAGTCGAATCCGACGGTGCCCGAACCCGATCCGATGCCGCGGCTGGGACCGGCGGCGTTGCCACCGCCCCAGGAGTAGGGCACGCCGCGCTGTGAGAGCCCCCGCCGGATCACGTATTCCGAGGCCTGCCTGCCGTACACCCGCGGGATGCGGCCGTTGGTGATACCGGGGTCATCGGGTTTGGCCAGCCCGATCGACTGGAGGAACTGGCGGCCCAGGTTCGAGGTCACCTGCGCGGAGGTCTGGGAGATGCCGAGCACCTGGTTGATGACCGCGATCGGGTCGCCGGGGATGTTGGCGCTGGGGATCATCGGCAGGGTGGGGTCCCATTCCCCGTCCCACTGGTCGCTGCGCTTGGCGGGCGCCGGGCCCCCGGAGGGGTCGATCGGATTGCCCCACCGGTCACCGGAGGGCCCGCCGGCCGGTGCCGGGGTCTGGTCCTGGCCGCGGGCGGCGACCAGCTTGGCCTGCGCCTGGTTGCGCTGCGCGGCCAGCCGGTCGATCTCGCCCTGCTGTTCGCCGAACCTGCGCTGGGTCTCGGTGAGCGCGGCGACCGCGGCGTCCTGGCTGGACTGCGCGTCGGCGACCGCCTGGTCGGCCTTCTGCTTGGCCAGCCGGGCCGCCGACTCCTTGTTCAGCTGCTCGGTGCGGGCCCGCTTGAGGTTGTCCAGCGCCTGCTGGGAGCTCAGCGCCAGGGTCCGGCCGGCGGCGGCGGTGGCGATCATCTCCGACGGGTCGGTCGCGGTCAGGTAGCTGTCGGACGGTCCGTTGACGTAGGTCGACGCGGCAAACGTGTTGAACCTGCGCTGGGCGGCGACGATCGCGGCGTCGGCGTCGGCGATCGCCTGGTGACTGGCCTCCACTTCCTGCTGGGCGGCGGCCGCATTCTCACGCGCGGTCTGCAGTTCCACCAGGGCCTTGTTGACGCTCTCCTTCTCTTCGGCGATCCGGGCCCCCAGGTTCTGCAGTGCCTGGTTGGCCTCGGCGACGTCGGCGATCAGCGCGGCGATGCTGTCGGGGCTCGGCGCCGGTTGGGCCGCCGCCAGCCCGGGGGTTCCCCCCAGCAGCGCAGCGCTGAGCACCGACGCTGTGGCGGCACGGGCCAGCCTGGCGGCCCACGGGAGGACAGCGCCCTCGGAGCCACAGCGGATGCGTCTCATTCGGCTTGGATCTCCTCGGACTCGGGCAGGGGCGCCGCGCTCTTCGGCCGGTGACGACAGCACAGCTAACAGCTGCGACTTTTGAACCATACGTCACATCAGTCACTGGAGAAACGTTCGTAACAAACTACGTCTTTGTAATTAAGCGGGTTGTGACCGACTGGTGACCTACTTCTTTGCCGCCATACGAAAGGCGGCGATCACCAATTGCCCAAAGGCAGTGAGTTCAGGCGGTAAGAGCGCTATTCCGCGGTCTCGGCGTGAGCGGCAGCGCGTTTGCTGCGCGCCTGCAGAAACCGGGTGCCGACGGCCGCTGCCGCTACCCCGATCAGCAGTGCCACGGTCAGTCCCGTCCACGGCAGATCGGGGGTCGTCAATTCATTGAGGAAATTCCGCGCAGACACCACCGGATCGCCGGTTTTGGCGTGATCCTCGGCGGCCTCCAATTTGGCCCGGTGAAACTGTCCGCTGTAACTGCCGACATAAGTCGTACTGAGCACCAGCACGGTGGAGTCCGGGTAGTCATAGCCCACCACCGTGGCGACATCGCGCAGCGCGGTGTCCATCCCCGGGTTACGGGCGACCTCCACGATCTTGAGGTCGATGCCGTCGCGGGCCGCATCGGCCACCACGTTCCGCAACGCCGGCACGTCGGCGGCCGGCGCGCTCACCCCATCGACGGCCACGGCAACCTTGACCAGCGCCATGCATTCATCCGGCGGGGTGGCCGGGTCGAGGCCGACGGTGATGCAGAGCTCGCCGGGAATGTAGGCCGGCGGATGCGGGGTGGTCACGGGTGTTGACGGTATCAAGTGCCGCCCAGGTGAGGTGATCCTTACTTCATGCAGGACACGCGTACTGTTAGGGTTTACGACGCCCGTCGGCGCGGACCCGTCGATGGATGAGGACTCGATCTCGGGGAGTTGAAGTGACCAGCAAAGATTCGGTGAATTCGTTCGGAGCACGCGACACCCTGACGGTAGGCGCCGACGAATATCAGATCTACCGCCTCGACGCCGTCCCCGGCACCGAGAAACTCCCCTACAGCCTCAAGGTGCTGGCCGAGAACCTGCTGCGCACCGAGGACGGCGCCAACATCACCAAAGAGCACATCAACGCGATCGCCAACTGGGACCCGGCCGCCGAGCCCAGCGTCGAGATCCAGTTCACCCCCGCCCGGGTGGTCATGCAGGACTTCACCGGCGTGCCCTGCATCGTCGACCTGGCCACCATGCGGGAAGCCGTCGCGGCCCTCGGCGGTGACCCCGCGAAGGTCAACCCGCTGGCTCCGGCCGAGCTGGTGATCGACCACTCGGTGATCCTGGACGTGTTCGGTCGCGCCGACGCCTTCGAACGCAACGTGGAGCTGGAGTACCAGCGCAATGGCGAGCGCTACCAGTTCCTGCGCTGGGGCCAGGGCGCGTTCGACGACTTCAAGGTCGTCCCGCCGGGCACCGGCATCGTGCACCAGGTCAACATCGAGTACCTGGCCCGCACCGTGATGGTCCGTGACGGCGTGGCCTACCCGGACACCTGCGTGGGCACCGACAGCCACACCACCATGGTCAACGGTCTCGGTGTGCTGGGCTGGGGTGTCGGCGGCATCGAGGCCGAGGCCGCGATGCTCGGCCAGCCGGTGTCGATGCTGATCCCCCGGGTGGTCGGGTTCAAACTGACCGGTCAGATCAAGCCGGGGGTGACCGCCACCGACGTGGTGCTGACCGTCACCGACATGCTGCGCCGCCACGGTGTGGTGGGTAAGTTCGTCGAGTTCTACGGCAAGGGCGTGGCCGAGGTGCCACTGGCCAACCGCGCCACCCTGGGCAACATGAGCCCTGAATTCGGTTCCACCGCAGCGATTTTCCCGATCGATGACGAGACCATCAACTACCTGCGCCTGACCGGCCGCAGCGAGCAGCAGCTGGCCCTGGTGGAGGCCTACGCCAAGCGTCAAGGCATGTGGCACGACCCGGCCCGGGAGCCGGTGTACTCGGAGTACATCGAACTGGACCTGAGCACCGTCGTCCCCTCGATCGCCGGACCGAAGCGCCCGCAGGACCGCATCGAGCTCTCCGACGCGAAGACCGCGTTCCGCAAGGACATTCACAACTACGTGGACGAAGAGGGCAGCGCCCCGCACAGTCAGCTCGACGAGGCGGTGGAAGAGTCGTTCCCGGCGTCGGACCCCGCGGTGCTGTCCTTCGCCGACGACGACGCGGCGGTGCCCTCGGCGGCCAACAACTGCAGCGGCCGGCCCAGCAAGCCGGTCAAGGTCTCCTCGGCCGACCGCGGTGACTTCATCCTCGACCACGGCGCCGTCGTCGTCGCCGGCATCACCTCGTGCACCAACACCTCCAACCCCGAGGTGATGCTGGGCGCGGCGCTGTTGGCCCGCAAGGCCGTCGAGAAGGGCCTGACCGCCAAGCCGTGGGTCAAGACCAACATGGCACCCGGATCGCAGGTGGTGACCGACTACTACAACAAGGCCGGCCTGTGGCCGTATCTGGAGAAGCTCGGCTTCTACCTGGGCGGTTACGGCTGCACCACCTGCATCGGCAACACCGGCCCGCTGCCCGAGGAGATCTCCAAGGCGATCAACGACAACGACCTGTCGGTGACGGCGGTGCTGTCGGGCAACCGCAACTTCGAGGGCCGCATCCAGCCGGACGTGAAGATGAATTACCTGGCCTCCCCGCCGCTGGTCATCGCCTACGCCATCGCCGGCACCATGGACTTCGACTTCGCCTCCGAGCCGCTGGGTAAGGACCACGACGGCAATGACGTGTTCTTGAAGGACATCTGGCCGAGCACCGCCGAGATCCAGGAGACCATCGCCTCCTCGATCGACCGGGACATGTTCACCAGCTCGTATGCCGACGTGTTCGCCGGCGACGAGCGCTGGCGCTCCCTGCCCACCCCGGAGGGCAACACCTTCGCCTGGGACGAGAAGTCGACGTATGTGCGCAAGGCGCCCTACTTCGACGGAATGCCCGCCGAGCCGGCACCGGTGGCCGACATCACCGGTGCCCGGGTGCTTGCGCTGCTGGGTGATTCGGTCACCACCGACCACATCAGCCCGGCCGGCGCGATCAAGAAGGGCACCCCTGCCGCCCAGTACCTGGAAGCCAACGGCGTCTCCCCCCGCGACTACAACTCGCTGGGCTCGCGGCGCGGCAACCACGAGGTGATGATCCGCGGCACGTTCGCCAACATCCGGCTGCGCAACCAGCTACTCGACGATGTGTCGGGCGGCTACACCCGCGACTTCACCCAGGACGGCGGCCCGCAGGAGTTCATCTTCGACGCCGCGCAGAACTATGCGGCGCGCAACATTCCGCTGGTCGTGCTGGGCGGCAAGGAATACGGGTCGGGCTCGTCGCGCGACTGGGCCGCCAAGGGCACCGTGCTGCTGGGCGTCAAGGCCGTCATCACCGAGTCGTTCGAGCGCATTCACCGCTCCAACCTGATCGGCATGGGCGTGATCCCGCTGCAGTTCCCGGCCGGGGAGTCCGCGGCGTCGCTGAAGCTCGACGGCACCGAGGTCTTCGACATCACCGGCATCGAGGAGCTCAACAAGGGCAAGACGCCGAAGACGGTGCACGTCAAGGCCACCAAGAGCGATGGCAGTGCAGTCGAGTTCGACGCGGTGGTGCGCATCGACACCCCCGGTGAGGCCGACTATTACCGCAACGGCGGCATCCTGCAGTACGTGCTGCGCAACATGTTGAAGTCGAAGTAGGTCAGGTAGGCCACGTAGGCGGCGAGCAGCTGATGCCCAGGGTCAGCGAGGATCACCTGGCGGCCCGGCGTCGCCAGATCCTTGACGGCGCGCGGCGGTGTTTCGCCGCCTACGGCTATGACGGGGCCACGGTGCGACGGCTGGAGCAGACCGTCGGGCTGTCGCGGGGGGCTATCTTCCATCACTTCCGCGACAAGGACACCCTGTTCTTCGAGCTGGCCCAAGAGGATGCCGCGCAGATGGCGGAGGTGGCCGCCCGGTCCGGCCTGATCGGCGTCATGCGGGACATGCTGGCCGCGCCGGAGCAGTTCGACTGGCTTGCCACTCGCCTGGAGATCGCGCGCAAGCTGCGCCACGACCCGGAGTTCCGCCGCGGCTGGGCGGAGCGATCAGCCGAATTATCCGCTGCGACAACGGATCGGCTGCATCGGCAGAAGCAGGCCGGCCGACTGCGCGACGACGTTCCCAGCGATGTGCTGCACACCTATCTAGACCTGGTGCTCGACGGCCTGGTGGCACGGCTGGCCTCGGGAGAGGATCCCCGGCGACTGTCCGCGGTGCTCGACCTGGTGGAGGATTCGGTGCGGCAGCGCTGATTTCGGTTGTGCGGCTTTCGGTTCGCCAGCCCGGCGCGAGCGTGCACACAATGTCAGTGGCGCCCGGCGTGTCGCGCGCAAACGCGCACGCTCGCCGGGGGTGAACACTCAGCGGGACCGGGTGCGGTGGTTGGGCCCGCCGCGGCTACGCATTGCCACACCGGACGCCCGCAACATGCTGTGTACCGAACCGTATGACCGCCCGGTAGACGCCGCCAGGGTGCGGATGCTGGCCCCGCGCTCGTAGGCGTTGCGCAACTCGATCAGCTGTCGATCGCGCAGCTTGTTCGGTTTCGTCGTCGCCACGTGCCCTCACCACCCCTTCGCCGTACCAACGGGTTCAGCGTAGGAAGGCATCGGCGATGCCGGGCGGCTTTGGCTGAAATCCAGACGGACCGCGACCCGGGTGCTATGCCAGCTCGATCAGATCGCGGTAGTCGGCCGACCAGTGATCCTCGGTGCCGTCGGGCAGCAACACCACCCGCTGCGGATCGAGCGCCTCGGCCGCGCCCGGGTCGTGGGTGACCAGCACGACGGCCCCGGTATAGCTGCGCAGCGCATCGAGCACCTGCTCGCGCGAGGCCGGGTCGAGGTTGTTGGTCGGCTCGTCGAGCAGCAGCACGTTCGCGGTCGAGGCCACCAGACCCGCCAGCGCCAGCCGGGTCTTCTCGCCGCCGGACAGCGTGCCGGCCGGTTGCTCCAGCTGCGGCCCGGTGAACATGAACGCGCCCAGCAGGCCGCGCAGATCCTGTTCAGAGGTGTTGGGGGCGGCATGGACGGTGTTCTCCCACACCGTCGCCGCGTTGTCGATGGTGTCGTGCTCCTGGGCGAAATAGCCGATCTTGCAACCGTGTCCGGGCTCGAGCTGACCGGCGTCGGGGGTTTCCACTCCGGCCAGCACCCGCAGCAGCGTGGTCTTACCGGCACCGTTGAGGCCCAGCACCACGACCCGCGAACCCCGGTCGATGGCCAGGTCCACGCCGCTGAACACCTCCAGCGAGCCGTACATCTTGGTCAGGCCGCTGGCCATCAGCGGAGTCTTTCCGCACGCGGCCGGCGTCGGGAATTTGATCTTGGCGACCTTGTCGGCGACGCGTTCCTCGTCCAGCGCGGCCAACATCCGGTCGGCGCGGCGCAGCATATTCTGCGCGGCAACGGCTTTCGTGGCCTTAGCGCCCAATTTGGCTGCCTGGGTGCGTAGCGCGGCGACCTTGCGTTCGGCGTTGGCACGTTCCCGCCGGCGCCGCTGCTCATCGGTGGCCCGGGCGTCGAGGTACTTCTGCCAGCCCATGTTGTAGACGTCGGCCTCACCGCGCACCGCGTCGAGGAACCACACCCGGTTGACCACATCGGCCAACAGGCCCACGTCGTGACTGATCAGCACCAGTCCCCCGCTGTGGTTCTTCAAGAAGTCGCGCAGCCAGCCGATCGAATCGGCGTCGAGGTGGTTGGTCGGTTCGTCGAGCAGCAGGGTGGTCTCGGCGCCGGCTCCCCCTGCCCCGCCCTCGCCGGCGGCGAACAGGATGCGGGCCAGCTCCACCCGGCGGCGTTGCCCACCCGACAGGGTCCGCAGCGGCTGGGTCAGCACCCGATCCGGCAGGCCCAGGCTGGTGCAGATCCGGCCCGCCTCGCTCTCGGCGGCGTAGCCGCCCAGCGCGGCGAATCGCTCCTCGAGCTGGCCGTAGCGGCGGATGGCGCGGTCCCGCTCGGTGTCGTCGACGACTTCGGCCATCAACACCTGCTGCTTCTCCAGGTCGGCCAGGATCGTGTCGAGGCCGCGAGCCGAGAGCACCCGGTCACGGGCCAGGACGTCGAGATTGCCTTCCCGGGGGTCCTGCGGCAGGTAGCCGATCTCGCCGGTACGAGTGATGGCGCCCGCGTAGGGCTCGCCTTCACCGGCGAGGATCCGCAGCGTGGTGGTCTTGCCGGCGCCGTTGCGGCCGACCAGGCCGATCCGGTCGCCGGGTTGCACCCGCAACACCGACCCCACCGAGTCGAGCAGCGTGCGCGCTCCGGCGCGGACCTCGAGGTCCGTAGCGGTGATCACGCGCGCGTACTCCTGAGCTATTTGTCGTCGGTGAAGACCGGTGGGCGCTTCTCGGCGCGCGCAGCGACGGCTTCCTCGAAGTTGCTGGTCAACAGGCGCACATAGAGCTGTCCGAGCCCCTCGGCCTGCATGTGCCCCTCCAGACTACCGGCATCGAGTCCGCTCCACAGCGTCCGCTTGGTCAGTTCGGTGCCCGGCCGGGAGAATCCGGCGATCCGCTCGGCCAGGTCATAGCAGGTATCCAGCAGATCCGCCGGCTCGACCACCCGGGACACCAACCCGATCCGCTCGGCCTCGGCGGCGTCGACGTCGCGGCCGGTGAGCATGATCTCGAA
>Ga0182736_1001054_pt1 | contig 30808 bp, 30 predicted proteins | sample eDN5th30CKraftBY_FD_128882 | JGI IMG/M metagenome (GOLD analysis project Ga0182736, IMG submission 128882) | Enriched backyard soil microbial communities from Emeryville, California, USA - eDNA 5th pass 30_C Kraft BY (version 2) (version 2) | ecosystem: Environmental > Terrestrial > Soil >...
ACACCCACTGGGCGTCGGTCACCGAGGAGTCATACGCCGGTTTGCAGGTACAGACACACACCCGACCGGATGATCAACAGGTCCGGGCGACTACTACGGCCGCCACGCCGAGTGATCACCAGGTTTCACAACACTCTCTAAGAGCAAGGGGCTGCCGCAGGCTCCGGATCGGGGCGCCGACCGCGTTCTCGACTCCCGCCGGGCCGCGCCGCCCCCCGGTCGACGCGCGCCCCGTCGGGAGTGCTCGAGTGGGTCAGAGGTGGCTGAACCCGCCCGACTCCTGCTTCGTCATGGGAATCGTGACCGGGTGCTTGCCGAAGTGGGCGACGGCGTCCCGGAAGTCGTCGAGCAGCAGGGAGGCCATGTCGCGGCTGACGCCGAGGCGGACCAGGATGCGCTGGACCGCGATGTCCGAGGCGGTCCCGGTGAGGGTGTAGGCGGGCACCTGCCACCCCTTGGTGCGCAGCCGGTCGGCCAGGTCGTACAGGGTGTATCCGGGGTCCTCGCCCTCGCGGATCCGCCAGGTGACCGTCGGGATGCCGGTGTCGGGCCTGCTGTCGCACAGCAGCTCGAAGGGGCCGAGCTTCACGATCTCGGCGGCGAGGTACTGGCCGACGTCGTACGACGCGTCGTGGATGCGGCGATAGCCCTCGCGCCCGAGCCGGAGGAAGTTGTAGTAGCTCGCGACGATCTGCCCGGCCGGCCGGGAGAAGTTGATCTGGAACACCGGCATGTCGCCGCCCAGGTAGTTGACGTGGAACACCAGGTCGTCGGGCAGCTCGCCGGCGTCGCGCCAGACGACCCAGCCGACACCGAGCGGTGCGAGCCCGAACTTGTGTCCGGAGGCGCTGATCGACTTCACCCGCGGGAGCCGGAAGTCGAAGGCCAGGTCGGGCGCGCAGAACGGGGCGAGGAAACCGCCGCTGGCGGCGTCCACGTGGATGTCGACGTCGAGGCCGGTGTCGGCCTGCAGCTGGTCGAGGGCGAGCGACATGTCGGCCACCGGCTCGTACGCACCGGTGTAGGTGACGCCGAGCGTCGGCACGACCATGATCGTGTTCTCGTCGACCCGTTCGAGCATCGAGGCCGCGTCCATGGCGTAGCTCCCGGGGGCCATCGGGACCTCGCGCATCTCGATGTCCCAGTACCGGGCGAACTTGTGCCACACCACCTGTACCGGGCCGCACACCATGTTCGGGTTGTCCACCGGCTTGCCGGCCGCCCGCCGCTTCGCCCGCCACCGCCACTTGGCGGCCATCCCCGCCAGCATGCACGCCTCCGACGAGCCGATCGCCGAGGCGCCGACGGTGTTGGCCGCCTCGGGCGCGTTCCACAGGTCGGCCATCATGTGCACGCACCGCCGCTCGATCTCGGCGGTCTGCGGGTACTCGTCCTTGTCGATCATGTTCTTGCTGACCGACAGCGCCATCAGGCCCATCACCTCGGGCTCGACCCACGTCTGGCAGAAGGTGGCCAGGTTCTGGCGCGCGTTGCCGTCGAGCATCAGCTCGTCGGACACCAGCTGGGAGACGTCCCGCGGAAGGCTCTCCTCCTGCGGGAACCGGTACTTGGTGACGGGCCTGGTCAGGTCGCGGTCGACGAAGACGCAGTCGTCGAGCTCGTCGCGGACGGTGTCGCGGTCGTGTAGCGGCATTCTCGGCATCCCCTCTGCTCGGCGCCGACCGCGTCGGGCTGCACGGTGGTCACCGCGGGTCGGGGCGCCGCCTGCCTCGAGCACCCCGGTGGGCCCCGACCGTGACCGCCCGCGGCGCGCACCGTCATCACCCGGAGGGGGTGGACCGCGGCAGGGCGGCCCGCCGGGCCGAATCGCCCGGCCCGGGTGGTCCCGACCGCGTGCGGTACCGACGACGATCGACTGGTGAGCCTGGGGGACGCCTTCGAGTTGCCACGGGACGCCCGGGTGCGGGACACGGCCGGGCCTGGGTCCCTGCTCAGCAGGGTGGAGTGGGAGCACGCCGACGGCTCGACCGCCACCTGGGAGTCCCGGCCGGCCCGCAAGCGCGGGTTCGTCGAGGTGGTCCGGGAGGGCACCGTCACGCGGATCTTCGCGCGGCCGGCCGTCGCCGTCCGGCTGCGGCGGTGCAACGACATCTCGGGGGTGTCGTTCTTCCTCGGCGGCGCGCTGTTCACCGTCGGTGCGCTGCTGGCGCAGTACGACGGGGCACCGCTTCCCGTCATCGACTGGACGTTCCTGATCGGCGGGTTCTGGTTCTCCCTCGGCGCCTATGCGGCCCTGGTCCAGGAGCTGAACTCGCCGCGCCGGATCGGCGACGACGGAGCGCTCGTCGCCCGCCCCTGGCGGTGGTGGGCGTACGAGCCGAACCGCCCCGGCTGGGTGGCCGCGTTCGTCCTGTTCTGCGGCACGCTGGCGTTCGCGATCAGCCTCGTCGACGCGTTCGTGTCGGACCTGAGCGCGCGCCAGGTCGACCGGCTGGTCTGGGCACCGGAGGTGGTCGGCTGCATCCTGTTCCTGGTGTCCGGGCACGTCGGGATCATGGAGGTCTGCCACGGTCGGTTCCGCGTGCTGGCCTCGTCGCTGGGCTGGTGGATCGTCGTCGTGAACCAGGTCGGGTCGTGGCTGTTCATGCTGTCCGGGATCGCCGCCTTCGTACGGCCCGTCACCGGCGAGGCGATCAGCGTCGGGGTGGTCAACTGGGGTACCGCCTCGGGCGCGGCCTGCTTCAGCGCGGCGGGGCTGGCCCAGTTGTTCGAGCGGCCCGCGGTCGCGCCTCCGGCCGGCCGGGACCCGGCGGCTCCCGCGGACGAGCAGGTCGACGACGTGACCGAGGAGCGGTCGGGGCCGCGCTGACCGACCGCGCCGCTCACGGCCCGCCGTCGTCGAGGGCGGCGCGCAGGATCGCGCGGCCGTTCCAGCGCATCAGCTCCAGCGCCTCCTCGCGGGGGTAGCGGGCGACGTCGACCAGCCAGACGAACGCCTCGATGCCCGTCGCCGCGCGGATCGCGACGGCGAGCCGGTCGCGGTCGACGTCCGGGTGGGTGGCGGCGAGCGGTTCCAAGGCGTCGGCCAGCCAGCCGATGACGCGCCCGCGGCGCAGTACCGGGCCGGTCGGCTCGGCGCCGGGTTCGAGCGACAGCCGCAGCGCCGCCCGCAGCTGCATCTCCCAGTCCCGCACGATCCGGTTCGTGGCAGCCAGCAGCAGGTCCAGGCGCTGCACCGGGTCGTCGGGCGGGTCGTCGGGCAGCAGCGAGTCCTGGTCGACCTCGGGGTAGGCGGCGGCGACGAGGGCCCGCTGGTTCGGGAAGTACCGGTACGCCGTGGTCCGGGAGACCGCGGCCGCCTCGGCAGCCTCCTCGACGGTCGGCGTCGTCCCGTGGGACAGCAGCTCGCGGGCGGCGGCGACGAGCGCGGATCGGGTGCGGGCCTTCTGGTTGCGCCGGCCGGTGAGCTCGTACGGAAGTGCCTCTGACGCCATCGAAGCCATTGACGGTCACGGTACCATGGTGTCCTTCATGGTACTCAAGCCCCGCGAAGGTGGAGGTGTCGTATGAGCACGGACACGGCGAGCGCGGCGTCGAGCACCGACCCGGTCGTCACCGACCCCGGCCTGTACTCGGTGGTGTTCGAGAACGAGCGCGTGCGGGTGCTGGAGTACCGCGACGAGCCGGGCGACCGGACGTGCGAGCACACCCACCCCGACATGGTGATCATCCCGTTGGCCACGTTCCGGCGCCGGCTCACCGTCGACGGCCGCACGGTCGAGGTCGAGAAGACCCTGCACGAGGCCGGGTGGGTCGACGCGCAGACCCACATCGGCGAGAACATCGGCGACGTGCCGACGCACGCGCTGTTCGTCGAGCTGAAGTAGCGGCGCTCAGCCGTTCACGGGGGAGACCGACACGATCTCGCCGCGGACCGTCACGATGATCATGCCGCTCTGCCGGTGCTCGTTGGAGACGTAGATCCCGAGCTGGTCGGCCGGACGCGTCGGGAAGCCGAAGACCATGTAGGTCGACGTCGGATCGGTGACGCCGACCCGCTCCGGTGCCTCCGCGAGCAGCCTGCGCAGGGCCGCCTGGTCGACGGTGGCGAGGTCGACGAGCGGGTCGTCGAGCTTGCGGTTCCCGCCCATCGACGCGTCGAACTTCCGCGGCGGGTAGTCGACGCGGCGGGTGTGCCGCGGATCGTCGGGCTCGAGGACCTCGATCCGTGCGTACGTCGGATAGACCGTCGCCCCGACGACCGTCGTGCCGCGGTGCTCGGTCCGCAGCCACGAGAGCATCGCGTCCCAGCCCGCGGCGGTGAACAGCGGTCCCTGCGTCGGTGCGCCGTCCGCCGCGGCCGCCCCGGGAGGCCCCGCCACGGGATCGACCGACCGCCCGACGCTGCACATCGTCACCACCAGCGCGACGACCAGCACACCCGCGAGGCCGACGAACCACACCCCTGCGCGGGAGCGGCGGCGCGGGCGCGGGGCCGGTGGCGGCGGCGCGCCCTGGAGGTCCGCGGTGAGCACAGCGAGCTCGGCCAGGGTGGCCGCCGTCATCGCCGCCGCGACGCGCTCGCGGTGTTCCACGGTGTCGAGCTGCCCGTCGACCAGCGCGCTGTCGAGCGCCGCGCAGGTCGCCGACCGGTCGGCGTCGCGGGCGCGGGTGGCGCGCCGCGCCGCCCCACTGCTCACGTCGCCCGCCGTGATCGGGGCGGGGTGCCCGCCGACGACGACCGGGGTGACCCGTACCTGCGCGAAGGTGACATCTCTGCCTTTCGTGAGGCGCTGAGAATAGACGCGCGGCCGGGACCGATGAGTCGGGGCGGTCGAATCGGTCCATCCGGGCATGACGCCCGTTTCTTCTCCCGCGTTGCCGCGGGCCGTGGTCGACGCCGCGGTGGCCGCGGAACGGGAGGACTCCGGCTGGACCCACGGCGAGGGCGCCGAGCTGCGCGGACCGGACGTCGACCTGCTGCTGGTCGCGTCGGGGCGCCCGGCGGGCCTCGGGGCGCTGGCCGGCCCGGGGGTGGACGTCGTCGCGGAGAGGCTGGGCGCCGGCTGAGGCGGCCGGCGGCGGGAGCGCGCGGTTCGTCCGGGCCCGGCGGACGGTCGATCGTGAGCAGCCGGCGTACAGCTCGTCGGCGCAGCCTGCGCAGGCGTCGGCCTGCCGCGTGCCGTCCGGCGGATCTTGCCGGCGTGGGAGACGCTGGGGGCGATGCCGCACACCACGGGTCCGCAACTCCCCGCGCCGCAGTCCACTGCGTCTCCGGCCGCCGCTCTCGACGAGCGTGGGCTGCGGCGCGTCCTCGTCGTGCTGTGCCTGACCCAGGTCGTCGGCTGGGGCATCCTGTACTACGCGTTCCCGGTGCTCGCACCGTCGATCGCCGACGACACGGGCTGGTCGGTCGCGACCGTCACCGCCGCGTTCTCCGCAGGACTCGTGGTGTCGGCCGTCGTCGGGATCGGGACGGGCCGGGCGCTCGACCGGATCGGGCCGCGGCCGGTCATGACCGCGGGCTCGGTCCTCGCGGCACCGGCGATCGCCGGGGTGGCGTTCGCGCCGTCGTTCCCGCTGTTCGTGGCGGCGTGGCTGGTGGCGGGCGTCGCGATGTCGGCGACGCTGTACCCGCCCGCGTTCGCCGCGCTGACCCGCTGGTGGGGGCCGCGCCGGGTCACCGCGCTCACCGCCGTCACGATGCTCGGCGGGCTGGCCGGGACGGTGTTCGCGCCCCTGTCGGCGACGTTGCTCGATCATCTCGGCTGGCGCCACGCCTACCTGGTGCTGGCGGTGGTGCTCGCGCTGGTGACGGTCCCTGCGCACCTGGTCGGGCTGCGTGGGCCGTGGCCCGCCGCCCCGCGCGCGGACACCTCCGACGACGGCCCCGCGCCCCGGGCCGTCGTGCGCAGCAGGGCGTTCGTGCTGGTGGTGGCCGCCGTCGCGCTGGGCACGTTCACGTCGTTCGCGGTACTGGTCAACCAGGTGCCGCTGCTGATCGAGCGCGGCCTGTCGACGCACGCCGCGGCCTGGGCGCTGGGTCTCGCCGGGGTCGCGCAGCTCGTCGGGCGGCTGGGATACCGGCATGTGACGGGACGGCTGAGCGCGCCCACGCGTGCCGTCGTCATCCTCGCCGCCACCGCGGTGACGGCCGGCCTGCTCGCCCTCGTCCCCGGCCCCGCCGCACTGCTGTTCGGGGCGTCGCTGCTGATGGGCGTGAGCCGCGGGATCGTGACGCTGCTGCAGGCCACCGCCGTCAGCGACCGCTGGGGTACCGCGCACTACGGCCGGCTCAACGGGATCCTCTCGGCGCCGGTGACCGTCGCGACCGCGCTGGCGCCGTGGGCCGGGGCGGCGCTCGCCGGCGTGTTCGGTGGGTACCCGCCGGTGTTCTGGCTGCTCGCCGGCTGTGCGGCGCTCGGTGCGGTGCTCGCGCTCGGGACCTCGACCGGTCCCGGCGGCGCCCGGTCGGGGCGGGCAGCTGAGACCGGCCCGAGCCGGCACGACGGCGCTGCCGCCGCGCAGGAATGACCCGACCCATGCCCCGACCCGGCCCCCGGGACGTTTCGTCGCCGCTCGAACGGTCGACGGTCGGCTAGCGTCGGCGGGACCCGGGACAGGACGACCCGGGCAGGGCGACATGGGGGAGCGCGCATGACCACGACGGTCGCGACGGAGCCGGTGGCCGAACGGCCCGGCCGGGGGATGCAGCTCGCAGACCGGGTGCTCGACCGTGTGTGGCGGCTGCCGTCCGGCGGCCGGTACACCGTCACCCGCGGCCTGCGCGCGCCGATGCGCGACGGCGTCGAACTGATCGGCGACCTCTACACCCCGGCCGACGTCGAGCCCCTCGGCACGATCCTCGTCCGCGGCCCGTACGGGCGCACCACCCTCAACAGCCTCGCGTTCGCCCGCGTCTACGCCGCGCGCGGCTGGCAGGTCATGCTGCAGAGCGTGCGCGGGACGTTCGGGTCGGGCGGGGCGTTCGACCCGATGCGGCGCGAGATCGAGGACGGCCAGGACACGGTCGCGTGGATGCGCGGGCAGCCGTGGTTCGACGGCACCTTCGCCACCCTCGGCCTGTCCTACCTGGGCTTCACCCAGTGGGCCCTGCTGATGGACCCGCCGCCGGAGCTGGCCGCGTCGGTCGTGGTCGTCGGCCCGCACGACTTCAACCTCTCCGCGCACGGCATCGGCTCGTTCTCGCTGGCCGACTTCCTGGGCTGGAGCGACATGGTCGCCCACCAGGAGGAGGGCACGCTGCTGCGGCGGCTCGTGCGCGAGCGCTCGGCCGCGCGCCGCCAGCAGTCGGCGATGGACGGCATCCCGCTCGTCGCCTCGGGGGAGGCGCTGCTCGCGGGGAAGGCGCCCTGGTATCGCGACTGGGCCTCGCGGCCCGAGCCCTCCGACCCGTTCTGGCGGCCGATGCAGCTCTCCGCCGCGCTCGACCGCGTCCGCACCCCCGTTCTGCTCGTCGGCGGCTGGCAGGACCTCTTCATCCGCCAGACCCTCCAACAGTGGACCCACCTGCACGGGCGTGGTCTCGACGTGGCGCTCACCGTCGGCCCCTGGACGCACGCCGACGCCGCGGCCCGCGGTGGCGGGCGCGTGGTCAAGGAGGCGTTGGACTTCCTCGGGTCCCGTGTCGCGGGGCGGCCCGCCACCCGCCCGACGCCGGTGCGCGTCTACGTGACCGGTGCCGACCCCGGGTGGCGCGGCTCGACCGACTGGCCGCCCCCGACGACGCCGCGCAGCCTCTACGTCGAGCCCGGTCGTGGGCTGGCGGCGGCCGCGTCGGGACGCCCCGCCGCGCCGGTCACGTTCACCTACGACCCCGCCGACCCCACCCCCGCGCTCGGTGGGCCGCTCCTCGACCCCAAGGCCTCCGGCGTCGTCGACAACGGCCCGCTGGAGGCGCGCGCGGACGTCGTGACGTTCACCGGCGAGGCGTTGACCGAGACGGTCGAGGTCGCGGGGACGATCGTCGTCGAGCTCGCGCACCGCAGCGACAACCCGCACGCCGACCTCTTCGTGCGCATCTGCGACGTCGACGAGCGCGGCCGCTCGTTCAACGTCACCGACGGCTTCGCCCGGCTCACCGACGCCGACCGCGAGCAGGTCGTGCGCGTCGAGCTGGCCGGGACCGCGCACCGGTTCGGCCCCGGCCACCGGATCCGGCTGCAGGTCTCCGGGGGCGCGCACCCGCGGCTGGCCCGCAACCTCGGTTCGGGAGAGCCCGCCGCCACGGGCTCGACGCTGCGCCCCTCGGCCCGCACACTCCCCGTCGACGGCCGCTCCCGGGTGCTGCTGCCGGTCGTCGGCTGACGGCACGGCGTCCCGCTCCCGACCGGCCGACCGACCGGTCGTGTCCTCAGCGGGCGCCGCGCAGGGCGCCGATCCCGAGGTCCCCGGCCGACCTGGCCGGCGCGGGCTCGGCGGCCGCGGCGGCGGTCCGGGCGGGCGGCGGGTCGTCGAGCATCGCCGTCGACGGCACGAAGAACAGGTTGCCGGTGACGGCCGTCGAGACCTCCAGCAGCCGATCCGTGTTGCCCACCGGTTCGCCGACGAACATCCTGGTCAGCATGCGTTCGGGGACGTCGGGGTCGGCGGCGTACCCGATGAAGTACGTGCCGTACTCGCCGCGGGCGATCGACCCGAACGGCATGTTGTCGCGCAGGATCTCCCGCTCGGTCCCGTCCTCCTCGACGATCTGCGTGAGCGCGACGTGGGAGTCCGAGGGCTGGGTCTGCTCGTCGAGCTCGACGTCGTCGAGCATCCGCCGCCCGACGGCATGTTCGCGCGCCTCGACGCTCTGCGCCTGCCAGGCGCCGAGGTCGTGCAGGTACTTCTGGGTCATGACGTACGAGCCCCCCGCGAAGTCGGGGTCCTCGGCGCCGATCAGGACCGCGGCGGCGGCGTCGTCGCCGGTGGGGTTCTCGGTGCCGTCGACGAACCCCAACAGGTCACGACGGTCGAAGTAGCGGAACCCGTGCACCTCGTCGATCACGTCGACGGCGGCGCCGAGGCGGTCGCGGACGAGCCGCGCCAGCTCGAAGCACGGGTACAGGCGCAGGGCGCGGACGTGCAGGAACAGGTCGCCAGGTGTCGACGGCGCGTGGTGGCGGCCGCCGACGACCTCACGGAAGGGATGCAGGCCGGCGGGGCGCGGACCGTCGAAGGTCCGGTCCCACAGGTCGGAGCCGATCCCGACGATGCAGGTCAGCCCCTCGTCCGGGAGCCGGAAGCCGACCGACCGGACGATCCCGGCCACCTCGGGCAGCAGGTCACGGACGGTCTGCTCGCCGCCGTCGGCCACGGTCAGGGTGAGGAACACCGCGCTCTCGGTGAGCGGCGAGAGCACCGCCTGCGGCTGGGGGTCCACCGGCACGCGTGTCTCCGATCGTCGGCCGGCCGCCGGGCCCGTCCCGGCAGCCGCCGCCGATCTTCCCGACGCCCACGTCCTTCCCGCAACGGATTGCCGAGTTCTGAGACACCGCACATCCCGGCGGTCGGGCCGGCCCGTGCGACGACTCCGGGAGCTCAGGAGGCCTTGCGCACCGCCGCGGCGAGCTCGTCGCGCGTCATCGACGACCGGCCGGGGACGTCGAGCTCGCGGGCCAGCGCGGTCAGCTCGGCCTTGGTCGCGTCGCGCAGGTCCGGTGCCTTCCCCCCCTTCGTGCGCGACGACCGGGATCCCGACTTCTTCGTGCCCTTCTCGGTGGCCTTCTTCTCGGTGGCCTTCTTCCCCGTCGCCTTCGTCCCGGCCCCGGCCCGGGACTGCTTCGCCTCGGACACGCTGCGCTCGAGCGCCGCGAGCAGGTCGGACATCTCCGTCGGGTCCGGCGGGGCGGACTCGACGACGGTCTCGTCGCCCTTGCGCTTGTCCTCGATCAGCTCGTCGACCCGATCGCGGTAGGTGTCGCGGTAGCGCGTCGGGTCCCACGAGGTGCTCATCGAGTCGATCAGGCTCGTCGCCATCGCGAGCTCCTTGCCCTGCACCCGGACGCCTCCGGGCAGGTCGAGGTCGGCGGGGTCGCGCACCTCGTCGGCGAAGTACAGCGTCTGCAGGGCGAGGACGTCGCCGTCGGGCCGGACCGCCGCGAGGTACTCCTTGCCGCGCATGACGAACGTGCCCACGGCCGCGCGCCCGGCCTCCCGCATCGCCCGAAGCAGCAGTGCGTACGGGCGGCCGTACTGCTCCTCGGTCGGGGCGAGCCAGTAGGTGCGTCGGAACCAGATGGGGTCGATCTCGTCGAGCTCGACGAAGTCGGCGATCTCCAGGTTGCGGGAGCGGCCGGGCGCGATCGCATCCAGCTCGTCGGGTTCCACGACGACGTGCTCGCCGTCGCCGACGTCCGCCCCCTTGACGATGTCGTCGAAGTCGACCTCGTCGCCGGTCCGCTCGTTGACCCGCTGGTTGCGCACGCGGTCCGACGTCCCGCGCTCGAACTGGTGGAAGTGGATCGTGTGGTCCGACGTCGCCGGGAACAGCCCGACCGGGATCGACACCAGGCCGAACGTGATCGAGCCGGTCCAGATCGCGCGCGCCATGCCGGGGCCTCCTCGAGTGTCGGTCGGGCGTGTCGGCGCCCGGGATCTCCCTACCCGCACCGGCCCGGTCGTACGCCGTCGACGGGTAACGTGCGGGTCGGCACGGACGGTCGGCGCGGACGGTCGGTGCGGGCGGTCGGTGCGGACGGTCGGTGCGGACGACGGCACCGACGCCCGGTGGCGAGGCGAGGAGCACGATCGGTGATGACGGACCCCTGGACGTCCGGAGCGCCCGAACCGGTGCTGGTGACGATCGGCGACATCACCGTCACCCCGTCCTGGGTGGTCACGCCGGCGGGCAGCGCCCCGGTGTCGTCGGTGCAGTGGCACGTCACGGACATGTCGGTGACCACGCGTGAGATCCCGACGTGGGCGATCGTGTGCGCGGTGATCTTCTTCCTGTTCTGCTTCCTCGGGCTGCTGTTCCTGCTGGCCAAGGAGGAGCGGACCGTCGGCAGCGTGCAGGTCGTCGCCCAGGCGCCGGGGTTGCTGTACTCGACGCAGATTCCGGTCTGGTCGCTGCACCAGGTCCACGACGTCAACGGCCGCGTGAACTACGCCCGCTCGATCGCGATGACCGGCCGGTGAGGGCGGCGCCCGCGGCGCTCACCCCGGGCCGCGCGGTCGCGGGCTACGTGGTCGTCGCGGCGTGGGCGGGCGCTCGGTCGTGGCCGGTGGGGTGCCCGTGGCGCAGGCTCACCGGCCGGGCCTGCCCGGTGTGCGGGCTGACCCGGTCGGTGGCACTGGCGTGGCGAGGGCGGTGGCGGGAGTCGTTCGCGGCGCACCGGCTGGGCGTGCCGCTCGTCGTCGCCGTCGCCGCCCGAGTGCTCGTCAGGCCCGTGCCAGGTTCTCGCGCAGGGTCGCGCCCGCGTAGTCGCGCTGCATGAGCCCGCGCTCCTGGAGCACCGGCACGACCATCCGCACGAACTCCTCGAACGCCCCGGGCAGGTGCGTCGCGGCGAGCACGAAACCGTCGCAGGCCTCCGTCTCGAACCACTCCTGCATCTGGTCGGCCACGTCGACGGGCGTCCCGACGAACCGCGGCCCCTGCAGCAGCGTCGCGCGGTGCGCGGCCAGGTCGCGGACGGTGACCTCGCGGCCCAGGTGTGCGCGCACACCCTCGGCCAGCCCGCGGATGCCCGAGCTCGCCTCGATCATCTCGGCGGTCACCGGGTCGTCGAGGTCGTGCTTGGCGAAGTCGTAGTTGAGCAGCTCCGACAGCAGCGCGAGCGAGGCGAGCGGGTGGACGTAGCGCTCCAGGAACAGCCGTTCCTTCTCCAGCGCGATGTCGCGGGTCTCGCCGACGACGGCGTAGGCCATCGGGAGGATCTTCACCGAGCCGGGGTCGCGGCCCGCCGCGGCGACGCGGTCCTTCTGGTCGCGGTAGTGGGTACGCGCGACCTCCAGCCCCGGGTCGCCGGTGAACACGACGTCGGCCCAGGACGCGGCGAACTCACGGCCCCGCCCGGACGACCCCGCCTGCAGGATCGTCGGCCGGCCCTGCGGCGGCCGCGGCACGGTCAGCGGCCCGCGCACGGTGAACCACGTCCCCTCGTGCCGGATCTCGTGGACCTTGTCGGGGTCGGCGAAGATCCCGGACTCGCGGTCGAGTACCAGCGCGTCGGCCTCCCACGACTCCCACAGCGCGACGACGGCCTCCATGAACTCGTGCGCCCGGTCGTAGCGCTCGTCGTGGCCGAGGTGCGACTTCAGCCCGAAGTTCTGGGCCTCCGAGTCGTTGATCGAGGTCACGACGTTCCAGGCCGCCCGTCCCTTCGACAGGTGGTCGAGGGTCGCGAACGTGCGGGCCACGTGGAACGGGTCGAAGTAGGTCGTCGAGTAGGTGGCGCCGACGCCGATGTCGCGGGTGGCCCCGATGATCCCGCCGAGCACGGCGGTGAGGTCGAGCTTGACCGGCCGCGCACCGTAGCGGACCGCGTCGGCCACCGAGTCGCCGTAGACGCCGGGCATCGCGAGGCGGTCGTCGAAGAAGACCATGTCGAAGCGGCCGTGCTCGAGCGTGCGCGCGATGTGGGTGTAGTAGTCGAGGTCGAGGAAGCCCAGATCGGCCGACGGGTAGCGCCACGATCCCGAGTAGACGGTCACGTTGCCCGCCTGCATGAAGCCGACCATCGTCATCCTGCGCGGCTGCGACGTCATTGCGGCTCTCCCGTGGTCATGCCGAGCAGCTCGGCGGTGGCGGTGATCGTGGCGGCGTGGCGCAGGTGCGCGGCGTCGACGAGCATCCCGTCGAGCCCGGTCGCGCCCTTGCCGGAGCGTTCGGCCTCGCGGTAGGCCTCGACGATGCGCCGGGAGCGCTCGATGTCCTCCGGCGTCGGGGCGAACGCCCCGTTGGCGATCCCGACCTGCGAGGGATGGATCGCCCACTTCCCGACGTACCCCATCGCGGCCGCCCGGTCGCAGACCAGCCGGTAGGCGTCGGGGTCGCGGTAGTTGGGGAACGGGGCGTCGATCGCGTCGACCCCGGCCGAGCGGGCGGCGACGACCACGCGGGCCCTGGCGTAGTGCCACATGTCGCCCGGGTAGTCGACGACCGGGTCGAAGTTGCCGTCGACGCGCGCGCCCTGCGAGGCCGAGAAGTCGCCGACGCCGAAGATGATCGCCTCCAACCGGTCCGACGCCCTGGCGATCTCGCCGACGTTCTCCAGCCCCTCGGTCTCCTCGATCAGCACCTCCAGCCCGACGCGGTGCTCCAGCCCGAGCGTCGCCTCCAGCTGGGTGAGCAGCACGTCGACCCACCAGACGTCGCGGGCCCGGCGGACCTTGGGGACGATGATCACGTCGAGGGCCTCGCGGGCGATCGTGAGCACCTCGATGACGTCGCCGTAGGCCCACCGGGTGTCGACGCCGTTCATCCGGATCGCTCGCGTCGTGCGGCCCCAGTCGAGGTCGCGCAGCGCGGCGCCGGCCTTGCCTCGGGCGGCCTCGCGCTCGGCGGGGGCGCAGGCGTCCTCCAGGTCGAGGAACACCAGGTCCGCTCCGGAGGCCGCGGCCTTCGCGAACATCTTCTCGTTGCTGGCCGGCGTGGCCAGCTCGGACCTGCGGGGTCGCACGGGACGTTCCGGCACGGAGCGCCTCCTCGTCGGGGTCGTCGGGGTCATCGGCTCATCGGGGGACGGACCTCAGATGACGCCGCGGTCGCGCAGCGTCGTGATCTCGGCCGACGACAGGCCCAGCAGGCCGCCGTACACGTCGTCGTTGTGGGCGCCGAGCGGGGCGCCGAGGTGCTCGATGCCGCCCGGGGTGGCCGACATCCGTGGCACCGGCGCCTGCACGCGCATCGCGCCGAGCTCGTCGTCGGACAGGGTCGGGTAGACGTCGCGGGCGGTGAGCTGGGGGTCGGCGAGCAGCTGCGGGGCGTCGTAGATCGGGGCGGCGGCGACCTCGGCCTCCTCGAAGACGGCCATCGCCTCGTCGAGGGTGTGCGCGCCGATCCACTCGGCCATCACCGCGTCGATCTCCGGGGCGTGCTTGAGTCGTTGCTGCGCCTCGGCGAACCGCGGGTCCGACGTGAGGTCCGGGCGTCCGACGGCGCGCAGTGCCCGCATCGCGATCGACGGGGCGCTGCCCGACATGGCCAGCCACTTGCCGTCGGAGGTGCGGTAGGTGTTGCGCGGCGCGGAGATGTCCCAGCGGTTGCCCATCCGGGTGGGGACCTCGCCGAGCTGGTCGTAGGTCAGCACCGGCTGCTCCAGCAGCCGCGCCAGCGGCTCGATCAGGTTGACGTCGATCAGCTGCCCGGCGCCGCCGCGGGCGTCGCGGTGGTAGAGCGCCATCATGACCGCGTAGGTCGCGGTCAGCGCGGCGACGCCGTCGGCGAGCATGAACGCGGGCAGCGTGGGCGGGCCGTCGGGGTGGCCGGTCATGTGCGCGAACCCGCTCATCGCCTCGCCGAGGGTCCCGAACCCGGGGCGGTCGCTCTTCGGCCCGCCGGCGCCGTAGCCGGTGACGTGCAGCATCACCAGCCCGGGGTGCTCGGGGGCCAGCGCGTCGTAGGACAGTCCCCACCGTTCCAATGTGGACGGCCGCAGGTTGACCACCAGGACGTCCGCCGACCGGGCGAGCCGGCGCAGCAGGTCGCGGCCGGCCTCCTCGCGCAGGTTCAACGTCACCGACTTCTTGTTGCGCCCCAGGCTCTTCCACATCAAGCCGACGCCGTCGCGCTGGGCGCCCCACTGCCGCAGCGGGTCGCCGCCGTCCGGCTGCTCGATCTTGATCACCTCGGCGCCGAACTCGCCCAGCCAGGTCGCGACGAGCGGGCCCGCGGCGAGCGTCGCCGCGTCGATGACGCGCAGCCCGGCGAGCGGTCCGGCGGCGGGGGAGGGGGTCACGTGCGCTCCTGTCGACGATCGGTCTGGTGTTCGGGTACCCCGCTCGGCGGAGCGGTCGAGCCGCCGGGGTGCAGTCGGGGGGCGACGAGCACGGGCCCGGGTCCGGGCGGTCCCGCTGCGGGCGGGTCCAGGAGGTCGAGCAGCAGCCGCGCGACCTGCCTGGCGAGCCCGCCGTAGTCGACGGCGATCGTGGTGAGCGGGGGATCGGCCAGCGCGAACCACTCCGGGTCGCCGTAGACGACGAGCGAGAGGTCGTCGGGCACCCGGCACCCGCGTGCCAGCACCGCCGTCGCCGCCGCGACCGAGAGCGAGCCACTCGCGACGATCAACGCCGTCGGCGGCGGTCCCGGGCCGTCGAGCAGCCGCGCGACGCCCAGGGTGCCGTTGTCGCGGGTGGGTGCGAGCAGCAGCGTGCGCGACGGCGCCGGCTCGAGCCCGGCGGCGGCGAGACCGCGGCGCCAGCCCCGTAGCCGGGCCGCGCCGTTGGACAGCGCGACCGGTGTTCCCAGGAACGCGATGTCGGTGTGCCCCAGGGCGGCCAGGTGCGCGACGGTGTCGACCACCGCCTGCTCGTCGTCGCTGAACACCCCCGGCGCCTGCAGGCCCCCGGCTCGGTGCAGCTCGACGACGGGCATCGTCGCCAGCAGCTCGCGGCTCGCGTCGAGCATCCCGGTCGTGGCGGAGATGACGAGCCCGGAGATCCGGCTGGCCGCGAGCTCGCGCAGCTGGTCGAGCTCGCGGCGCGGGTCGTCGCCGGTGATCGTGAGGATCATCTGCGTGCCGCGGTCGGCCAGCACCCCGGCGCACTCCGCGGCGACCGCCGAGTAGGCGAGCGTGTCGACGTACGGCACGACGAACCCGACGAACGCGTCGCTCGTCGTCGACGCGAGGGCGCGGGCGAGCCGGTTGGGGACGTAGCCGCGCGCCTCGGCGTGGGCGCGGATCCGGGCGGCGAGCTCGGGCCGGACCGCGCCGCTGCCGTTGAGCGCGCGCGAGACCGTCGCCGTGGAGACGCCGAGCTCGCGTGCGAGGTCGACGACCCCGACGGCGCCCCGTCGCCCCCGTCCCGTCATGACCGTCCCGTCGTCGTCCGTGCGGTGTAAAGGCTTACATTCCGCGGTCCCGGCAGTAGACCATCGTCACGCGGTGAGGGCAACACCGACCGACCGGACGGTCGTGTCGTCGGCTATTCTCGCTGGTCCGAGCGAGTGAAGGAGGGGACCCATGAAGGCGGCGCCCCAGGGTACGGCCCGGCGGGCCGAGATCGTCGCGGCGGCCGCCCGGCTGTTCGACGAGCGCGGCTATCACGCCACGTCGATGGACGACATCGCCGCGGCCGTGGGGATCAAGAAGCCCACCCTCTACCACCACGTGCAGAGCAAGACCCAGATCGTCATCTGGATCCACGACGAGCTCGTCCACGACCTCACCGACCGGCTCGAGCAGCGTGTGGCCGACAAGCTCCCGCGCGCGGAGATCCTGCTGCGCGTCATGGACGACATCCTCGGCCTGCTGGAGACGCGCCCCGGGCACCTGCGTGTCTACTTCGAACACCACCGCGAGATCCCGGGCGAGGAGGGGCGGGTGGCCCGGGAGATGCGCGACCGCTACACCGAGACCGTCCGGCAGCTGATCGAAGAGGGCGCCGCCGCGGGCGAGTTCCGCGTCGAGAACCCCGGCCTGACGACGTTCGCCTTCTTCGGCATGTGCAACTGGGCCTATCAGTGGTACCGCCCCGGCGGTCCGCTCACCCACCAGGTCATCGCCCGCTACTTCTGGCAGATCTTCATGTCGGGCATCGCCACCGGCCCCGAGGTCCTGGAGGGCCACGCCGACCGTCTCGACGTCTGACCCGCGCTGTCGTCGGTCAGGGATGGCGAGGGGCGTCGCGAGCCGACCGGATCCTGGCACGCACGCACGCACGCACGCTCGTCGTCGCAGCCGGCGGCCGGCCGACGGCCCCCGGGCGGACGTCCGGTCTCGTGCTGGTGGGCGGCGGGCATGATGTCGTAGCGTGACCCCGACCGTCTGGTCGGTCGGGCGACGGGGCCCGGTCGCGGTCGTACCCCGGAGCCGGGGAACAGCCCAGGAGGTCCCGTGACCCGCGTCGCCCGACCGGTTCCGACCCGCCCGCGCAGGCTCCGCGACTCGGGCTGGACGCTGCACGGCATCCTCGCCGCGGCGGCCGCGGCCGAGCCGGACCGGCCCGCCGTCGAGTTCACCGGTGCCCGCGGTTTCACCACCGCCGAGCTGCACGAGGCCGTCGGCGGGATGGCCGCGACGTTGCGCGCGAGGGGGATCGGGCGCGGTGACCGGGTGGCGCTGCTCGTCGGCAACCGCCCCGAGTTCCTCACGACGTTCCTCGCGTGCTCGGCCCTCGGCGCCGTCGCGGTGCCGCTCAACACGGCGTTGCGCGGCCGGGCGCTCGCCGAGACGCTGCGCCAGTTCCTGCCGTGCCCGCTCGTCACCGAGGCGGCCCTCGCCCCGAACCTCACCGCGCTGACCGGTGACGCGGCGCCGACCGCGCTCTGGTCGGTGGATGCCCTGCCGGGCGCGCACCGGCTGGAGCCTGTCGCGGAGCCCGCCACGCCGGCGCCGGACATCCAGCCGTGGGACGTCGCGACGATCCTGCTGACCTCGGGGACGACGGGCCTGTCGAAGGGCGTCATGTGGAGCCACGCCACCGCCCTCACCTTCGCGGACACCTCGACGTGGGTCATGGGCTACACCGCCGACGACGTGATCCACACCTGCCTGCCGCTCTTCCACATCAACGCGCTGCTGACGGCGCTGGTCCCGGGCCTGCTGACCGGCGCGAAGGTCGTCGTGGCACCGCGTTTCGGGGTGCGGACGTTCTGGTCGGACCTCGCCGACTGCGGCGCGACCGTCACGAACATGATGGGCGCCATGGGCGCGCTGTTGTGGCGGCAGGAGCCCACGCCCGCCGAGACCGCGCACCGGCTGCGGCTGGCGATGGTGCTGCCGCTGCCCGCGGACCGGCACGAGTTCGAGCGCCGGTTCGGCGTTCCGACGACCGAGGTCTACGGCTCCACCGACACCGGGATGCCGATCGGCATCCCCTTCGGTGAGCGCCGGCCCGGGTCGTGCGGGAAGCCCGCCCCTGGGTTCGCCGTCGATCTCGTGGACGCCGACGACGAGCCCGTCGGACCGCGCGAGCTGGGCGAGCTCGTGACCCGTCCGACGGCCGCGTTCGCGGGCACGCTCGGCTACTGGCGCAACCCCGAGCACACCGCGCAGGTACTGCGCAACCAGTGGTTCCACACCGGTGACCTGCTGCGACGCGACGACGAGGGCTGGTACTACTACGTCGACCGCGGCAAGGACGCGCTGCGGGTGTCGGGGGAGAACGTCTCGAGCGTCGAGGTCGAACGCGCGCTGCTGCGCCATCCCGACGTCGCCGAGGCCGCGGTGTTCGGGCTGCCGGGAGAGTTCGGCGAGGACGCCGTCGCGGCGGCCGTGGTCCCGCGGCCGGGGCGGACGGTCGACCCCGCGCAGCTGCGCGCGTTCGTCACCCCCGATCTGCCGTACTTCGCCGTGCCGCGCTACCTCGACGTGCGGGAGTTCCTGCCGCGCACCGCGACAGAGAAGGTGCGCAAGGCCGAGCTGCGCGCGGAGGGCCTGCGGCCTGGGATGTGGGACGGCGGCCCGTCGAGACGCTCGTGAGGCGCCCGGCCTCCCTCCGGCGCGCCGGGCCCCCGAGCGCAACCTGACGGTCCTCGCGCGGCCGTTCCGCAGCAGTGAGGTTGCGGCCGGGTCGTGGCACGCAACCTCGCGGTTCTCGCAGGGCGCGTTCGCAGCGCTGGGTTTGCGGTCGGGGCGGGGCTACGGGCCGACGGGGAGGACCGAGCGGGCCGCGCGCGTCACCGCTGCGACGGCCGCCGGGTCCGCCGCCGCGATCTCCGCGGCCAGCTCGAGCGCGGCGGTCGTCACCCTGCCGGGCTCGGCCAGCCGGCTCGCCAGTCCGATGTCGACGGCCTCGGCCCCGGTGATCCGCCGTCCGCTGAGCAGGAGGTCGCGGGCCGGGGCCTGGCCGACCGCCCGGACGATCCGGTGGATCGCGCCACCGCCCGCGAGGATGCCGAGCGTGGCCTCTGGCAGCCCGAGCCGGACGCCCGGCGCGACGACGCGGATGTCGCAGGACAGCGCGAGCTCGAGGCCGCCGCCGAGGCAGGCGCCGTCGACCGCGGCGATCGTCGGCGCCCCGACCTGCTCGAACGCGCCGTAGACCTGCTGGCAGAGCTCCACGTAGGACACCTGTTCGGCGAGGTCGGCGCGGGCCATGTAGGGGATGTCGCCGCCCGCGGCGAAGATGCGCGGCACGGCACTGCTCACGACGACGGCGCGGGTCCCCGCCGGGACGCTCGCCAGTGCCTCGCCGACCGCCTCGAGGAACGGCCGGTCGAAGGCGTTGACCGGGGCCGAGTCCATGACGATCTCCGCCACGGCGTCGTGCAGTCCGACGTGGACCCCGGGACGGCGTCCGAACGCGACGCCGCTCACCGGCCGTCCGGCCCGGTGAACCGGGGGTCCCGCTTCTCGGCGAACGCCGAGAGGCCCTCCTGTGCGTTGGCGCCCGCGCGGACGGTGCGCCACAAGGACAGCTCGGCGGCGAGCCCGGCGGCGAACGAGTCCTGCGAGGCCCCCAGCGCGAGTCGCTTGGTCGCCGCGAGCGCCTCGGGGGACAGCGCGGCGAGGCTCGCGGCGAGTTCGAGCGCCGCCGCCGGGTCCGGGACCAGGCGCGTGACCAGGCCCCACGCCAGCGCCTCTGGCGCCTCGACGGTCCGGCCGGTGATCAGCAGGTCGCGCGCGACGCCCTGCCCCACCGCACGCACGAGCCGTGCGACCGTGCCGCCCACCGGGAGCGCCCCGGCCGCCGGCGTGGGCGCTCGGACCACGACGGTGCCCGGCGCGACGCGGACGTCGCAGCACAGCGCGAGGTCGAACGCGACGCCGGTGCACCGGTCGCCGAGCAGCGCGACGGTCGGCAGCGGCAGGTCCTCGACGACGGACAGCGCCTGCTGCCACGCGGTCACGGAGTCCTCGTCGACCGGCCGGTCGACGGCGGCGTCGGACGGGAGCCGCAGGAGGACGGCGCGGGTGCCTGGCGGCAGCGCGGCCAACGTCGCGACCAGTTCCGTCAGCGCGTCGGTCGCCGACCCGGCCGCGAGCTCCACGACGGCCACGGGGTCACGGGCGGGCCGCGGCGCGACACCGCGGGGATCGGGCGTCGACGCCTGCACGGGCTGTCCTCCAAGGCGATCCGTAACGCGACCGACTGGTCGGTCGAGAGACTGGCGTGCCCTTCCGTGCGGTGTCAAGCGCGGTCAGAGCGCGTTTCGACCCAGGTGCGGGGCGTGTCCGAAGAGTTCCTTGACGACCTGTGTGGCGGCCCCTAGGGTTTCGGGCCAGCACCCGACCGACCAGTCGGTCGTGCCTGTCCGAAGACCCCGGAGGAGCCGTAATGACGCGGTGGAGAAACCGACTGGGCGTGGCGTTGGCCGCCGCGACCGCGCTGCTGGTGGCGGGCTGTGGCGGAGGCGGGTCGTCCGACTCCGGCGGCTCGGGCGCGGGCAACCAGACCCTGCAGTTCGCGGTCGTCGCCGAGCTCACCGGCAAGTACGCGCCGTACGGGCTGCAGCTGCAGGCGGGCGTCAACGAGGCGGTCAAGGACCTCAACGCGTCGGGGCAGTACCCCTTCACGATCGAGCCCAAGTTCTACGACTGCCAGAGCGAGCAGGCGATCTGCGTCAGCAAGACCCGCGACGCAGTGACCAGCGACAAGATGCCGCTGGTGATGGGGCCGGTCGTCAGTCTCGACATCCTGCCCTCGGCCGAGGTGACCCAGCGGGCCGACACCCCGCACGCGGTGTTCGCGGTGCTGCCGGACATCACCGACAAGTACACGAACACGTTCCGCTGGAGCGCGCAGAACGACGTCAACAACAAGACCGTCGTCGACTTCGTCAAGGCGAAGCTGCAGCCGGGCGAGGGCGTCGCGATCGTCCACGCCAACACCGACTTCGGCAACGGCGGTGCCAAGCAGCAGGCCGACGGCCTGGCCGCGGCCGGCATCACGCCCGTCGCCAACATCGGCCACGACCCGTCGCAGGCGGACTACACCCCGGTGATGGTCGAGCTGAACCAGAAGAAGCCCAAGTACATCCTGCTGTCGGACTCCGACCCGGCCGACGTCGCGAAGCTGCTGCGCCAGGCGCGCGAGAACGGTGTGACCGGGCAGTGGGTCGGCGCGGACGCCTCCGGCGCCATCCAGCTCGCGGGCGACGACGCCAAGGGCTACATGATCGTCTCGCCATGGTTCCCGAACAACGCGTCCGACCCGAACTCGATCGAGCTCTCGCAGCGGTTCGTCGCGGCCGGCATCAAGGACCCGGGCTGGATCGCGGCCATGGCCTACGACGCGACCAAGGGCGTCGCGGAGTCCGCGAAGGCCAAGGGCCTCACGGCCGCCGACATCACGGCCGGCATGGAGTCGCTGACGAACATGCCGGGCAAGGCCGCGAAGTCGTGGACGTTCACCAAGGACAACCGCCGCGGCCTCACCGACTCGACGATCGGCCAGTGGAACGGCACCGGTTTCGAGACCGCGTGGCCGCAGGGCTGACCTGATCGGCCCGGCCCGGCCGCAGGAGCCGACCTGACCGGCGCCGGCCGAGCAGCACGACGAGAACCGACCAGGACGGCCGCGGGCACCGCCCGCGGCCGTCCGACCGGGAGGCGGATCGGTGAGCACCCCCAGCACGACCCCGGCGTCGCCGGACACCCGGCTCGACGCGACGACCGACGACCCGCAGCCGCCCTCGTTCACCGCCGAGCGCCACCTCGCCCCGAAGTGGGCGCGGTGGGGGCTGCCGGTGGTGCTCGCGGTCGCCGCGGTCGCGCTGCCCTTCGTGGGCATCGACAGTGCGCAGCAGTTCCTGTTGGCCTACATGGCGATCATCGCGTTGCTCGCGGTCTCGCTGCACTTCCTCATGGGCATCGCCGGCCTGTTCAGCCTGGGCCAGGCGGGCTTCTTCGGCGTCGGCGCCTACGTCGGCGTCGTACTCATGGACAAGCTCGGGTGGGACGGCGCGATCGCGCTGCCGCTGGTCGCCGTGGCCGGTGCGCTGGTCGGGCTGCTCATGGCGGTCGCCACGCTGCGCGCCTCGGACCTGTACCTGGCGCTGACCACGCTGGCGTTCGGCTTCGTCGGCGAGAACGTGGTGCGCAACATCGACTATCTCGGTGGGGCGCAGGGCCTCGCGGGCTTCGACCTGAACTTCTTCGGGCTGACGCTCGACGACCCGCTGCTGATCTACTGGATCGGCCTGGGCTGCCTGATCGTGTTCATGGTCATGATCACGAGCATGCGCCGCAGCCGGTTGGGCCGGGCCCTGATGGCGGGCCGGGAGGGGCCGATCGCGGCGCGCAGCATCGGCGTCGACACCGGGCGCTACCGGTTCCTGGCCTTCGGGCTGTCGGGAGCCTTCGCGGCGGTCGCGGGCTCGCTCTACACCGCGTACGCCTACGTGCTCGACCCCTCGGTGTTCGGCCTGGGCCTGACGACGACGGTGCTGACGATCGCGATCGTCGGCGGGCTGCGCTCCATGCCGGGCGTGCTCGTCGCGGCGGTGGCGCTGACCTGGTTCCGCAGTGCCGTGGACGGTGAGGCGATCTCCGAGTACGTGCTGCTGTTCTACGCGGCACTCGTCGTCCTGACCCTGCTGTTCCTGCCGCAGGGCATCGGCGGCGCCATGTCCACGTCGTTCAGACGACTGGCGAACCGGAAGGGGCGCTCGTGACCGAGCCACTGCTGCGCGCGCGGGGCCTCACCCGGCGCTTCGGCGGCCTCGTCGCCGTCGACTCCGTGTCGGTCGACGTCGCCGAGGGCGAGGTCCACGGCCTCATCGGACCCAACGGTGCCGGCAAGACGACGCTGGTCAACATGCTCACCGGCGTCGACCGCATCGACGACGGCACCGTGCACTTCGCCGGCGAGGAGACGACGGGACTGCCCTCGCACAAGCTCGCCGCGCGCGGGATCGCACGGTCGTTCCAGACCTCGCAGCTGTTCGAGGACGAGGACGTGCTGGCCAACGTCATGGCCGGCCGGCACCGGCACCTGCGCTACCGCTTCCCGCACGACGTGCTCTACACCCCGCGGACCGCGCGGGAGGAGCGGGCGAGCCTCGTGCGGTGCGCGGAGCTGCTGGCGATGCTGCGCCTCGACGACGTCGCGCACCGGCACGTCGGCGAGCTGTCCTACGGCAGGCGGCGGCTGGTCGAGATCGCCCGCGCGCTGGCGACCGAGCCACGGCTGCTGGTGCTCGACGAGCCCGCCGCGGGGCTGTCGGGCGTCGACGTCGACCTGCTGGAGGGCGTGCTGCGGGACCTGTCCGCCGCCGCTTACACGATCCTGATCATCGAACACAACATCGGGCTGGTCATGGGCATCTGCGACCGCGTCACCGTGCTGGCCGAGGGCGCCGTACTGGCCCAGGGGCCACCCGCGGAGGTCCGCGTCATGCCCGAGGTGATCACGGCCTACCTGGGCAGGAGCGCCGCATGACGCTCGAGGTCGAGAACCTGTCGGTGGGCTACGGCGACGTCCCTGTGGTTCGCGAGGTCAGCCTGGAGGTCGCGGTCGGCGAGGCGGTCTGCCTCGTCGGACCCAACGGGGCCGGCAAGACGACGACGCTGCGCGGGATCATGGGCCTCTCGAGGCCGACGGCGGGCGCCGTCCGCTGGGAGGGCACCGACCACGCAGGCAGGCCCGCGTGGTCGCGCGCGCACGCCGGGATCGCGCTCGTCCCCGAGGGCCGGCACGTCTTCGGGCCCCTCTCGGTCGTGGAGAACCTCGAGGTCGCGGTGCGTGCCGTCGGCGGGCGGCGGGTCGGTGCGCGCATCGACGCCGCGATGGACCGCTTCCCGCGGTTGCGCGAGCGCCGCGCCCAGCCGGCCGGGCTGCTGTCCGGCGGAGAGCAGCAGATGCTCGCGATCGCCCGCGCGCTCGTGCAGGAACCGCGGCTGCTGGTGATCGACGAGATGTCGCTCGGGCTCGCGCCGGTGGTGTACGAACAGGTGGGTGAGGCCGTGCGCGGGCTGGTCTCCGACGGGCTCGGGGTGCTCATGGTCGAGCAGAACGCGGCACTGGCGATGTCGTTGTGCAGCAGGGGATATCTCATGTCCGGTGGGCGGATCCTGCTCGGTGGCACCGTCGAGGAGATGGCGCACGAGGATGCCGTCGCCCACCTCTACTTCGGGGCGGTGTGAGAGATGGACAAGCTCCTGCAGCTCGTCGTCGCCGGCCTCGTCACGGGGTCGATCTACGGCCTGATCGCCACCGGCTACGCGGTGCTCTACACCGCGACCGGGTTCGTCAACTTCGCGTTGGGCGCGCAGGCCATGCTCGGCGGGTACCTCGCCTACGTGTACTTCCCCGCTCTGCCGCAGTGGGTGCGGATCGTGATCTCGCTGGTCGTCGGGGCGGTCGTGTCGGTCGTGTCGTGGAACCTGCTCTACAAGTGGGCCGCGAGACGGGCGATGCTGGCGGCGGTGATCATGTCGTTCGCGCTGGCGATCGTCTTCGAGGAGATCATCAGACTCTCGGCGGGTGGGCTGAACGTGCCGGCCCCCTCGCCGTTCGGCCGCGCCGTGTTCCAGCTCGGTGCCGTGACGATCTCGGCCCACCAGCTGGCGGTGGTCGTCGTGTCCGCGGTCCTGTTCACCGGGCTCGTCGTCATGCTCGGCAGCAAGCGCGGCGCGGCCGTGCGGGCCATGTTCGCCGACGCCGAGACCGCCGAGGTGCTGGGCATCCGCACCGCCCGGCTGACGACGATCCTCTTCGCGGTCTCGGGCGTGTTCGCCGCGGTCGCGGGCATCCTCGCCGCCCCCCTGCTGACGCTCTCGCCCTACATGGGCCTCAACCTCGCGCTGATCGGCTTCGTCGGCGCGATCCTCGGCGGCCTCGGCCGGATCGGGACGGCGATCGCCGGCTCGATCCTGCTCGGGCTGCTGGAGGCGTTCTTCGCCGGCTACGTGTCGGCCGACTTCCGCACCGCGCTGGTGTACGCGGTGTTCGTCCTGGTCCTCGTGATCCGCCCGGCGGGCCTGCTCGGCCGGGTGGCGAAGGTGAAGGTATGACGCAGAAGTACGAGACGATCTCCGTCGAGCGCGACGGGGCGGTCGCCCGCATCACCCTCGACCGCCCCGACAAGCTCAACGCGCTCGACCCCGTGATGCTCGAGGAGCTGCTCGACGCCGTCGGCGGGCTCGCGGCCGACGAGGACGCCGCCGCCCTGGTCCTCACCGGCCGCGGCCGGCTGTTCTCCGCGGGCGTCGATCTGTCGACGCCGTTCTTCATGGAGGACCTCGACGAGAAGCAGGCGTCGACGGTGTTCAGCGGCAAGCGCCTGCTCGACTGGCAGCACCGCATCATCGCGGGCCTCTACGAGCTGCCGTTCCCGACGATCGCCGCGGTCAACGGCGACGCCGTCGGCGGGGGCGGGTTCGGCCTCGCGATGGCCTGCGACCTGCGGCTCGCGGTCCGCGGTGCCCGGTTCTGGATGGTGCCGGGGGCGCTCGCGGTGGTGCAGGACTTCGGGTTGTCGTGGCTGACGCAGAAGGCGATCGGGCCGTCGCGGACGCTGCAGATGGCGTTGCTGGGCAAGCCCGTCCTCGCCGAGGTGGGCGAGGGGTGGGGCCTCGTCAACGAGGTGCACGACTCCCCGGAAGCGTTGCGCACCAGGGTCGACGAGGTCGTCGCACAGCTCAACACCATGGGCCCCGACGCGATCCGGATGCTCAAGCTCGTCATCCGCAACGGCGCGACGAGCCCGCTGCGCGAGCAGCTCGCGATGGAGGCCGTCGCCAACGGCCTGACGTTCCAGTCCGCCGAGTTCGCCGAGCGCAAGGCGGCCTACCTGGACGGCCTGCGGAAGAAGGGCGCGAAGTGACCGTCCCGGCCACCATGCGCGCGGCCCGGCTGCGCGAGATCGAGGGGACGGTCCGGCTCGTCGTCGACGAGGTGGACGTCCCGGCCCCCGGCCCGGGCGAGGTGCTGGTCCGGGTGCGCGCGTGCGGGCTCAACCAGGTCGACCTGCTCACCCGCGACGGCAGGACCCCCGCCGCGGTCCCGCTCCCGCACGTTTCCGGCACCGAGGTCGCGGGTGACGTCGCCGCCGTCGGCGAGGGCGTCAGGAAGTGGCGCGGCGGCGAGCGCGTCGTCGTCGACCCCGTCCTCTCCTGCGGGGAGTGCGCGTTCTGCCGCGTCGGACGGGACAACATGTGCCTGCGCGGCAAGATCTACGGCGTCCAGACCCACGGCGGGTACGCCGAGTACGCGATCGCGCCGGCGGCGCAGCTGCTCCCGATCCCCGACCACATGGACCACGCCACCGCCGCGGCCGTCGCCGTGACCGGTCCGACGGCCTGGCACATGCTGCGCCGCCGCGCCGACGTCCGGGTCGGCGAGGACGTGCTGGTCATCGCGGCGGGCGCGGGCATCGGGGTGCTCGCGGTGCAGATCGCGCGGCTCGCGGGCGCCCGCGTCGTCGCCACCGCGGGCAGCCCGGACAAGATGGCCCGCGCCGCCGACCTCGGCGCCGACCACGTCGTCAACCATCGCGACCCCGAGTGGGCCGACCAGGTGCGGGCGTGGACCGGTGGGCGGGGCGTCGACCTGGTGTTCGAGCACGTCGGTGCCGCCACCTGGGAGGGCAGCCTGCACGCCATGGCCCGCGGCGGCCGGCTGGTCACCTCGGGCGGGCACTCGGGCTTCACCGTATCGCTGGACCTGTGGCACCTGTTCGTCAAGGAGCACACGGTCATCGGCTCCTTCGCCGGCTCGCGCCAGGACCTCGTCGACGTGCTGGACCTGGTCGCCCGCGGCCGGCTCCGCCCCGTCGTGCAGGACACCGTCGGGCTCGACGGGATCGAAGGGGCACAACGACTTCTGGAGGACCGCGGCGTGTTCGGCAAGCTCCTGCTGGACCCGGCGCGCTAGATCGGGGGGATTCGAGATGAGCACCATCGCCGAACGGGTCGCCGGGTTCACGAGCGGCCTGCAGGCCGACGCCCTGCCGGCCGACGTCCTCGAGAAGATCCGGGTGACGCTGCTGCACAACCTGGCCGTCGCCCTGGCCGACGACGTCGTCACCGGGGTGTCGTTCCGCTACGCCGAGGCCCTGGGTGCGGGCAGCGGGGCCCGGCTGTTCCGGACCGGGGCCGCCGCCGCGCCCGACACCGCCGCGTTCGTCAACGCGACGATGATCCACGCCCGCGCCCAGGACGACGTGTACTTCCCCGGGCTCACCCACGTCGGCGCGACGCTGGTCCCGGCGGTGCTGGCGCTGGGCGAGGAGCTCGACGCGTCCGGCGCCGACCTGGTCGCCGCGCTCGCCGCCGGCTACGAGACCGCGGGCGCACTGTCGCAGGGCTTCGCGCCGCGCACCACGCCGCGGGGTTTCCGCGCGACGGGTGTCTACGGCGTCCTCGGCGCCGCCGCGGGCGCGGCCCGGCTGCTGGGGCTCGACACCGCGACCACGGCCGACGCACTCGGCATCGCGACGAGCCTCGCCGGCGGCACCAACCAGACGTGGGTCGCGGGCAGTCAGGAGTGGCTCTTCCAGGTCGGCTTCTGCGCCCGCAACGGGCTGCTCGCCGCCAGGCTGGCCGCGGCGGGAGGCGCCGGAGCCCCCGACGCCTTCGAGGGCGCGCAGGGCTTCTACCGTGCGCTGCTCGGCGAGGAGACCGACCTCTCGACGGTCGCCACCGACCTCGGCGAGACGTGGCGCGTCCGCGACGTCACCTACAAGCCGCTGCCGGTGTGCGCGATCCTGCAGTCCCCGGTCACCGACGCCCTGTCGTTGCGCGCCGAGCACACGCTGACACCCGAGCTCGTCGGCGCCGCCCGGCTCAGCCTGTCCCCGGGGGAGGCCGCCTATCCCGGGACCGACTCCGTCGGACCGTTCCGCGGCGCGGGCGACGCCCTGATGAGCGCCCAGTTCTGCCTCGCCGTCGCGCTGGAGAAGGGCACGGTCACCGCGTCGGACCTGCTGCGCACCGACGACGCCGGGCTGCTCGAGCTCGCCCGGCGGATCGCGGTCGTGCCCGACCCCGCGCTCGCCTCGCGCTCGTTCAGGCTGGAGATCGACCTCCGTGACGGCGGCCGGGTCGAGCACGTCGGCGAGGACGGTGCGGCCGACTTCAACTGGGACCGCGAGGGGCTGCTCGCGCAGATCGCGGCGATGTCGGCGGAGATGCCGCCGGACGAGGTCGTCGCCGGGCTCGTCGACACGGTGCTCGACGTCGAGAACCGGTCGGTGCGCGACGTCGTGTCGGCGATGGTGACGTCGTGACGGCCCTCGTCGACGAGGCGTACGAGAAGGCGAGCGCCGGCGTCGGCAAGGTCCAGGAGATCCGGATCGGCGTCCTCGACGAGCGTGCCCTGCAACGGTTCGCGCTGGTGGTCGGGCACACCGACGGGCCGTATCAGGACCCGGCCGCGGCCGCCGATCTCGGGTACGCGGGCCTGCTGGCGGCGCCGCTGTACCTGACCGCGGTGCTCGGCTGGGACACCGGGCCCGCCGAGTCCGACCTGCTCGCCGACGGCAACTCCCGCACCCCGCTGGGCGACGTCGACGTCGCGGGGCTGCGGCTCATGGGCGGCGGCCAGGACCTGACGTTCCACGAGCCCGTCGTCGCCGGGCTCGACGTGGTGATGCACGCGGAGGTGACGGCGGTGACGCGCAAGGAGGGTCGCTCGGGCCCGCTGCTGGTGATCGAGGTCCACCGGCGTTACGTCGAGGCCGGCGACGGGCGGCTGCTCGTCGAGTGCCACGAGAGCTTCCTGGCCCGATGAGCGAGCGCAGCGAGCGGATCATCGACGCGGCCGCCGCCGGGTACCCCACCGCCGCCGACGTGAACGTCGGCGACCCGATCGGCGAGCTCGTCGTCACCCCGACCGAGATCACCCTGTTCCGGTTCAGCGCGTTGACGTGGAACCCGCACCGGATCCACTACGACCACCCGTACGCCGCCACCGAGGGCTACCCGGGCCCGCTCGTGCAGTCGCACCTGCACGGGTCCTACCTGGCCCGGCTCGTCGTCGAATGGGCGGGGCCGCGCGCACGGCTGCGGCGTTTCCGCTGGCAGAACCGGCAGTACGCGATCCCCGGCGACGAGCTGCGGATCACCGGGACGGTCACCGCGGTGAACGGACGGCTCGTCGACTGCGAGCTGGCCGAGACCAACCAGCGCGGGGAGACGTGCGCGCCGGGCCGGGCGACGGTGGAGCTGCCCTCGTGACCGTCTCCGCCGACCAGGCGCTCGACCTCTACCGCGTCATGGCCACCATCCGGGTCTTCGAGACGACGGCCGGGTCGCTGTTCGCCGCGGGCGAGCTGCCCGGGTTCATCCACCTGTCGTCGGGCCAGGAGGCCGTCGCCGCCGGGGTGTGCTCGGTGCTGCGCCGCGACGACGCCCTCACCACGACCCACCGCGGCCACGGGCACTGCATCGCCAAGGGCGGCAAGGTGTTCGGCATGCTCGCCGAGCTGTACGGCCGCGCCGCGGGCTACGGCAAGGGCCGCTCGGGCTCGATGCACATCGCGGACAGCTCCGCGGGCATCCTGGGCGCCAACGCGATCGTCGGCGGCGGGCTGCCGATGGCGCTCGGCGCGGCGTGGAGCGCGCAGGTCCGCGGGGAGGACCGCGTCGCCGTGGCCTTCTTCGGCGACGGTGCCGTCGCCGAGGGGGTGTTCCACGAGACGCTCAACCTCGCGGCGCTGTGGCGGCTCCCGCTGGTGCTGGTGTGCGAGAACAACCGCGTCGCGGAGATGACGCCGTCGTCGGTGCACCTGGCGACGACGCGCGTCGCCGACTTCGCGGGCCCCTACGCCATCCCCGGGGTCACCGTCGACGGCAACGACGTGCTGGTCGTGCGCGACGCCGCCGCGACCGCGGTGGCGCGGGCCCGTGCGGGGGAGGGACCGACGTTGCTCGAGTGCGAGACCCACCGCATCCGCGGGCACTTCGAGGGCGACCCGCTGCGCTACCGCAGCGCGGAGGAGACGGCGGCCTGGGCGGCGCGCGACCCGCTCGTCCTGTTCCGGGCCCGGCTCGCCGAGCTCGGGGTGCCGTCCGCACGGGTCGAGGCGGTCGACACCGAGGTCGCGGCCGAGGTACGCGACGCCGCCGCCGCGGCGGCCGCCGCGGCGCCTGCCCCCGTGTCCTCGCTGCTCGACGACGTGCGGCCGGGGGTGTCCTGATGGCTCGGCTCAAGTACTGGCAGGCGATCAACCAGGCGCTGCGCGAGGAGATGGCCCGCGACGAGGCGGTCTGCGTCCTCGGCGAGGACGTCGGTGCCCCGGGCGGCCCGTTCGGCGCGACCAAGGGCCTGCTCGACGAGTTCGGTGCCGCCCGGGTGCGCGACACCCCGATCAGTGAGGCCACGATCGTCGGCGCCGCGCTCGGGGCGTCGATGACCGGGCTGCGGCCCGTCGTCGAGGTGATGTTCCTCGACTTCATGACCGTGGCGATGGACCAGGTCGTCAACCAGGCCGCCAAGGTCGGCTACATGTCCGGCGGCCACTACCGGGCGCCCATGGTCGTCCGCACGATCTGCGCGAGCGGGCGCAACACCGGCCCCCAGCACGCGCAGAACCTGGAGGCCTGGCTCGCCCACGTCCCCGGGCTGACCGTGGTGTGGGGCTCGAACCCGGCCGACGCCCGGGGCCTGCTCAAGTCGGCGATCCGCGACGACGGGCCCGTCGTCGTGATCGAGAGCCTCGCCGAGTGGTCGCGCCGTGGCGAGGTCGCCGACGACCCCGACGCGCTCGTCCCGATCGGGGTCGCGGCCGTGCGCAGACCGGGCACCGATGTCACCGTCGTGACCTGGGGCGGAGCCGTGCACCGCGTCGACG
>Ga0182736_1001056_pt1 | contig 30771 bp, 30 predicted proteins | sample eDN5th30CKraftBY_FD_128882 | JGI IMG/M metagenome (GOLD analysis project Ga0182736, IMG submission 128882) | Enriched backyard soil microbial communities from Emeryville, California, USA - eDNA 5th pass 30_C Kraft BY (version 2) (version 2) | ecosystem: Environmental > Terrestrial > Soil >...
GGATCGTCGAGCACCGCGTCCAATACTCCAGCGTCGCGCGATCCTGATCGCTCAGCGACAGTTGCGATGACGACATACGCCATCATCGCACATGTCAACTAACTTATGCCGCAGGACACTAGGAGACCCGGGCCAGCCGCGGCGGCGCCGCGCTCGGGCGGCCGAGGAAGTAGCCCTGGCCGAGCCCGGCGCGCAACTCGCGCAGCGCCGCCAGCTGCGACGCGGTCTCGATGCCCTCGGCGATCACCTCGAGCTCGAGCGTCCGCGCGAGGTCGACGATCATGCCGACGAAGCTGGACTCGCGGCGCCCGGAGGTCAGCCCGTCGACGAACGGCTTGGCGATCTTGAGCGCGTCCAGCGGCAGCGAGTGCAAATAGGAGAGCGACGAGTAGCCGGTCCCGAAGTCGTCGAGCGCGATCTTGACGCCGAGCGAGCGCAGCTCGTGGAAGCGCTCGACGCCGGCGGCGGCCACCAGCTGGGACTCGGTGATCTCGATCACCAGCTGGGACGGGTCGATGCCGGACTCGTGGACGGCGCCGAGCACGTTCTCGACCAGCCCGGGGTCGCGCAGCTCGGCGACGCTCAGGTTGACGTGCATGCGCAGCGGCTCGACCGTCGGATCGGGCTCGGCGTCCTGCCAGCGGCGGGCCTGACGGCAGGCCTCGCGCAGGACGTGGCGGCCCAGCGGGACGATCAGGCCCGTCTCCTCGGCCAGCGGCACGAACTCGGCGGGCGGCACCAGCCCGCGCGCCGGGTGCTCCCAGCGCACGAGCGCCTCGGCGGCGACGATCCGCCCGCTGTCGAGCGCGACGATCGGCTGGTACTGGACGATCATCTGCTCGCGCTCGATCGCCTTCGCCAGCTCCTCCTTGAAGTCGTGCCGGCGCAGGATCGCGGCCGCCATCTGCGGCTCGAAGAGCTCGAAGCGCGCCTTGCCCTTGGACTTCGCCTGGTACATGGCGACGTCGGCGTTGCGGATCAGCTCGTCGCTGTCACCGCCGCTCTGCTGGGAGGACGCCAGGCCGACGCTGAGGTGCACGGACACCAGCTCGTGCCCGGCCTCGACGGGCAGCTCGAACGCCTTCAGGATCCGGCGCGCGACCGCCTGACCGTCGATCAGCGGGTCCTCGACGCCCGGGATCATCACGGCGAACTCGTCGCCGCCCAGGCGCGCGACCGTGTCCTCCGGGCGCACGCAGCCGCGCAGGCGCGAGGCGACGGAGACCAGCAGCGCGTCGCCGACGCCGTGGCCGAGCGAGTCGTTGACGGTCTTGAAGTCGTCGACGTCGACGAACAGCACGGCCACCTGGCGGCCGTCGGCGAGCTCGTCGCGCACGCGCTCCATGAACAGCGTGCGGTTCGGGAGGTCGGTGAGCGGGTCGTGGTAGGCCTGGTGGTGCAGCTGGTCCTGCAGCGAGCGCAGCTTGTTGACCGCCTGCTCGAGCCGGTCGTACTGGAGCGCGACCGCGGCGTTGTTGGCCAGCGCTTCGAGCAGGCGCAGGTCGTCGGCGCCGAAGGAGCGCTCCAGCCCGACCCGGTTGGCGAGCAGGATCGTGCCGATCGTCCGCTCCTCGCCCGGCAGCATCGCGACCATCGCGTGGCGGATGCCGCGGGCCTGCATGTGCGCGCGCAGGTACGGGGAGCCGAACGGCGGGGTCAGGGAGACGACGGGGTGCTCGGCGTCGACCAGGTGTGCGAGCTCCTCGGCCACGATCCGGTCGGCGGCCTCCATCGTCACGCGCATGTCGCCCGGGCCGTGCGTGGTGCGCAGCGGCTCACCGTCGGCGGTGAACAGCAGGACCTCGGCGATGTCGGCGTTGAAGGCCTCCAGCGAGCGGGCGAGCAGCGCTTCGAGCGCTTCGGCGATCTCGGGGGAGCGGGAGAGCGTGCGGTTCGCGTCGTAGAGGAACTCGAGGCGCTCGTGGCGCTGGCGCTCGGAGATGTACGCGCGGTAGACGGCGAACACGGTCAGCGCCGGGACGAGCAGGACGGGCACGGCGCGCGGGTCGGTGGCGACGACGAGCGCGGCCGCGATCGCGATCGACGCGTTGATCAGCGTCACCAGCGCGTCGGTGGCGAACATCTGGAAGAGCATCGGCGCGCGCACGTTGCCCTCGGCGATCGCGATCGCGCCGCCCAGCAGCAGGATCGTCAGTGCGCCGCTGGAGAGCGTCGCGGCGTAGAGCCCGACCCAGGTCGCGGGCTGCAGCGCGTCGGCGGTGCCGGCCACGAGCTCCAGCACGGCGGCGGCGGCCGTGGCGGCGAGCGCGAGCTGGGCGAGGTTGAACGCGAGCTTGACCAGCTCGAGCCGCCGGATCACGCCCCAGACGACGCCCGTGCCGAGCAGCGCGCCGAGCACGAAGTCGTCGCCGGTCGCGAACACCAGGCCGAACACGAAGGGGAGGTCGGCGAGCGAGAACGAGTGCGCGCTGCGGCGGAAGCGGACGTGGACGACGCAGATCTCGGCGCACGCGAACCCGAGCGCGACCGCCCACCACGGCAGCTGCGGGTCGGCGTGGGCGCCGAGGCGGTGGGTGAACAGCGCCCAGGCGAGGGCGGCGAGGACGGCGAGCGCACCGACGTAGATCCAGACGAGGAACTCGCGCGACACGTGCGGGCGGCGGCGCACGGTGCTCGCAGAAACGGCCATCGCTCACCTAGTCGGCAGGCGGTGCGCGAGCTTGAGTAGAACAACCGTCCAGGGTGCGGGCGCAGCGCTTTGGCGGAGCCCCGCGAGTCCGCGGCGCCCGCGCCGCCGTCCGGTTCGACAGCGTGGACAGGTCGACCCCGTGAACATTCAGCCACCGGTACATGCCGGATCGGCCCGCGGCGGCGCACCATTGTCGGCATGACCTCCGCAGCCGCCACCGCGCCCCCGATCCGCCGCCTCGCGCTCGTCTCCACCGACGGCCGCTCGGACGCCAGCGTCCGCCGCTTCCGCCTCGCCCGCCTGCGCCTGGAGGACCGCGAGGTCGCCCGCGCCGAGCGCTTCGCCCACCTCAAGCGCGCACACGATTAGCGTGGCTTGAGCCCGCGGGGCTAAAGTGCCCGCCATGGGCAACTCCTCCGCGCTCGGAACCTTCGCTCGCAAGGCGATCGCGTGGCTGATCGTCATCGCCGCGGCGATCCTGCTGTTCAAGTTCGTCATCGTCGCGCTGGCTGGGTTCATCCAGCTGGTGTTCGGGCTCGTGCTGCTCGCGCTCGTGGCGTGGGCGGTGCTCTGGGCCCTCAAGCGACTGTGATCTACCTGCTGGTCGCGCTCTGGTTCGGCATCGCGACCGGCATCGTGGGGCGCCTGCGTGGCTCCTCGTTCTTCATCTGGGCGATCATCGGCGCGGTCGTGCCGGTGATCGGGCTGTTCGTGGCCCTCGCGTACCGCTCCGAGCGCGATGAGGTCCGGCGCCAGTGCCCCACGTGCGGCAAGGTGATCAAGCTGCACGACCAGATGTGCATGCGCTGCGGCACCGACCTCGACTTCCCGGACGTCGGGGTCAAGCCGGAGTCGGCCGCCCTCCGGCACAGCTAAACTCCGCATTTCCTCGCGTATTTCAGGAAGGAGCTGAGTGAGCCGATGATGCGTGCTGTCGACGCCATCATGGAATGCCTCAAGGCCGAAGGCGTCGACGTCGTATTCGGCTATCCCGGCGGCGCCAACCTGCCGACGTACGACGCGTTCGTGGACGCCGGGATCCACCACATCCTGGTCCGTCACGAGGCGGGCGGCGGCCACGCCGCCGAGGGCTACGCGAAGGCGACCGGCCGCGTCGGCGTCGTGTTCGCCACGTCCGGCCCCGGCGCCACCAACATCGTCACCCCGCTGACCGACGCGATGATGGACTCGGTCCCGCTGGTCGCGTTCACCGGCCAGGTCCGTACCGAGCTGCTCGGCACGGACGGCTTCCAGGAGGCGGACACGTTCGGCATCACGATGCCGATCGTCAAGCACTCGTTCGTCATCCAGCACCCGGCCGAGATCCCGCGCGTGGTGCACGAGGCGTTCCACATCGCCCGCACCGGCCGCCCCGGCCCGGTCTTGGTCGACATCCCGCAGGACCTCAGCCGCGCCGAGATCGACTATCAGCCGGTCGAGGACGTGCACCTGCCCGGCTACCAGCCGACGGTCGACGGCAACTCCAAGCAGATCCGCCTCGCGGCCAAGGCGCTGGCCAACGCGCGCCGGCCCGTGGTCTACGCCGGCGGCGGCGTCGTGTCGGCCGAGGCGTCGGAGGAGCTGACCGAGCTGGTGCTCACCGGCAACCTGCCGACGACCACGACCCTGATGGGCCTCGGGACGCTGTCGGCCGAGCACAAGCAGTGGCTCGGCATGCTCGGCATGCACGGGACCCGAACGGCGAACTACGCGATGGACGAGGCCGACCTGATCGTCGCCGTCGGCGCCCGCTTCGACGACCGGATCACCGGCAAGCTGTCGGAGTTCGCGCCGCGCGCGAAGTTCATCCACATCGACATCGACCCGGCCGAGATCTCCAAGAACGTCCCGGCGCACATCCCGATCGTCGGCGACGCCAAGCGGATCCTGGCCCGGCTGGTGCAGGAGTACCGGGCGCTCGATCCCGACGCCGCCCGGCTCGCCGGCTGGTGGGAGCGGATCGACCACTGGCGCGCGCAGTACCCGCTGCGCTACGACGACACGGCGGACACGGAGATCAAGCCGCAGTACCTCGTCCAGGCCCTCTACGAGGCCACCAACCGGGGCGACTGCATCCTGTCCTCGGACGTCGGCCAGCACCAGATGTGGGCCGCGCAGTTCTTCGGCTTCTCCAAGCCGCGCCGCTGGATCAACAGCGGCGGCCTGGGGACGATGGGCTTCGGCCTGCCGGCGGCGATCGGCGCCGCGGTCGGCTGCCCGGACGTCCCCAGCGTGCTGCTGACCGGCGACGGCTCGTTCCAGATGAACATCCAGGAGCTGGGGACCGCGCGCCAGTTCGACGTCCCGGTCAAGTGCGTGATCATGGACAACGGCTACCTGGGCATGGTCCGCCAGTGGCAGGAGCTGTTCTGGGACCGCCGCTACTCGAACGTCGACATGGGGTCGTACCCGGACTGGGTCAAGCTGGCCGAGGCCTACGGGGCGACCGGCGTGCTGCTGACCGACAAGACCACGCTGGTCGACGACCTGCGCACCGCGCTGGCGACGCCCGGCCCGGTCGTGATCGACGTCAAGGTCACGCGCGAGGAGAACACGTATCCGATGATCGCGCCTGGCGCCGCCGCGCGGGAAATGGTGGGCTGAGTCGTGGGCGAACCCGGTACCAAGGAGATCCTCTCGCTCGAGGAGCTGGAGGCGAGCGCGGGCGTCCGCACGGGGCGCAAGCACATCCTCTCGATCCTGGTCGAGAACAAGCCGGGCGTGCTGACCCGCATCGCGGGCCTGTTCGCGCGCCGCGGCTTCAACATCGACACGCTCGCGGTCGGCCCGACCGACGACCCGACGCTGTCGCGGATCACGCTCACGCTCGACGGGGCGATGCACCCGATCGACCAGGTGACCAAGCAGCTGCACAAGCTGGTCAACGTGATCAAGATCCGCGACCTCGAGCCGACGGAGACCGTCGCGCGCGAGCTGGCGCTGTTCAAGATCTCGGCTGACGGCTCCAGCCGCGCCGAGGTCATGCAGATGGTGGACATCTTCCGCGGCCGGATCATCGACGTCGCCAAGCGGTCGGTGATCGTGGAGGTCACCGGCTCGTGGGAGAAGATCGAGGCGTTCGAGCGCATGGTGCGCCCGTTCGGGCTGATCGAGATGGCGCGCACGGGGGAGATCGCGATCTCGCGCGGGCGGGGCGAGACCTGAACCTCCTGCTCGAGCAGCGGACCGCCGTCGACGCCGCGCTGCTCGAGCGCGCGGCGCTCGCCGTCAAACGCGCGCGCCGCGCCGGGCGCCCGGTGCTGTTCGCGGTCACGACCCGCGTGGCCGCGGACCCCAGCGCCGTCGTCTTCGCGTCGCGCGCGCCCGGCGAGGACTGGTTCTGCTTCGAGCAGCCCGACCGTGACGGCGCGGCGCTGGCCGCGCTCGGCACGGTCGCGCGGCTGACCGCCTCGGGGCCGGACCGCTTCAAGCGCGTCGCCGCGCAGTGGCGCGAGCTGGTCGCCGGCGCGGTGGCGGACGCCCCGGACGGCCCGCCGGGCGCCGGCCTGGTCGCCGTCGGCGGGTTCGCGTTCGCGCCCGATGGCGGGCACGCGCCGCACTGGGCGGGCTTCGAGGCCGCCGACCTGATCGTCCCGGAGGTCGCGCTGGCGCGCCGCGGCGACGACGTGCGGCTGACGCTGGCGGCGCTGGCGGCGCCCGACGACGTGCCCTCGGAGCTGGCCGAGCGGCTGTCGGGCCGCGTGCTGAAGGCCGAGCCGCTGCCGCTGCTGGATCCCTCGCCCGCGGGCCGCTTCCGGATCGACTCGGTCGCGCCGCCCGAGCACTACGAGCACGCGGTCGCGCGCGCCGTCGAGCGGATCCGCGCGGGCGCGTTCGAGAAGATCGTGCTGGCCCGCGAGGTGACGGTCCAGGCGCCGACGCCGCACGACGTGGCGGCGGTCTTCGACGTGCTGCGCGGCGGCTTCGAGTCCTGCTACGTGTTCTGCGCCGGGCGCGGGGACGCGGCGTTCGTCGCCGCTTCGCCGGAGCTGCTGATCCGCCGCGACGGCCACCGCGCCCAGACGGTCGCGCTGGCGGGCTCGACACGCCGCTCGGCCGACCCCGGGGTCGACGACCACCTCGGCGAGCGCCTGCTGCAGTCGACCAAGGACCGCGAGGAGCAGGCGATCGTGGTCCGGCGGATCGCCCGCGCGCTGCGCCCGCACGCCGTCTGGGTCGCCGCGCCGGACGAGCCGACGCTGATCAAGGTCGCGAACATCCAGCACCTGGCGACGCCGATCCGGGCCCAGCTGACGGCGCCCCTGAGCGCGGTCGAGCTGGCCGGGGCGCTGCACCCGACGCCCGCGGTCGGCGGCGAGCCGCACGCCGCGGCCGCGCCGGTCATCCCCGCGCTGGAGGGGATCGACCGCGGCTGGTACGCGGGCGCCGTCGGCTGGACGGACGCCAACGACGACGGCGAGTTCTGCGTCGCGCTGCGCTGCGCGCTGCTGCGCGGGGCCGAGGCGCGCCTGTACGCGGGCGTCGGCGTCGTGCGCGACTCGGACCCGAGCGCCGAGCTGGCCGAGACCGAGATCAAGCTCGGCGCGCTGCTGCCCGTCCTGTCGGGCTGAGCTACCAGCCGGTGGTGCCGCCGCCGGACGGGCCGTCCAGGCGGTTCTTGGCGTCGCGGTCGAGCTTGAGCTTGCCGGTCTTCACCAGCACGGTGAAGACCACGACCACGACGAGGACCCAGAACAGGAAGATCGCCAGGAAGATCCAGGGCATGGCGCAAGGCTACCGTGCGCGCACGGCCTCCCACACCTCCCGGTGCAGCTCGACGTTGCGCTCGCGGTCGGTGCGCGCGCAGACGATCGTGGTGCGGTCGGCGGCCAGCGCGCGGGCCAGCGCGGCCCGGAACGCGTCGACGTCCGCGACCCGTTCGTAGCCACAGCCGTAGAGCGCGGCGGCGTGCGCGAAGTCGAGTCCGTGCGGGGTGGCGACGTGCTCGACGAACGCGTCGCCCTCGCCGGAGACCGGCAGGAAGTGGAAGATCCCGCCGCCGTCGTTGTCGATCAGCACGATCACGAGCTTGAGCCCGAGGCGCGACGCGGCCAGCAGCCCGCCGACGTCGTGGGCGAGCGCGACGTCGCCGATCGTCAGGACGGTCGGGCCGTGGCCCGCGGCGGCGACGCCGAACGCGGTCGAGACCGTGCCGTCGATGCCGTTCGCGCCGCGGTTGGCGAGCACCCGGAACGGGGTCTCGCGGACGCCGAAGAACGTCTCCACGTCGCGGATCGGCATCGAGGAGGCGACGACCAGCGTGGCCTCGGGCGGAAGCAGCGTGCCCAGCTCGGCGGCGATCCGCGGCTCGGTCAGCCCGGTCGGGCCGACGGTGCGGGCGATCGCGCGCTCGGCCGCCCGGTCGGCGGCGCGCCACGTCTGCAGCCAGTCGCCCTTCGGGCGCGGCAGGCGGTCGGTGAGCGCTTGCAGCGTCGCGCGCGGGTCGGCGGGGGAGATCGTCCCCACGACCTGCGCCGGGTCCTGCCAGTCGGGCCCGAGCGCGACCTGCAGGGCGTCGCTGGCCGCCAGCCACGTGCGCAGCGGCTTGGACGTCGGCAGGTCGCCGACGCGCAGGATCAGCTCCGGGGCGTGCGGCCAGTCCGGGTCGCGCAGGAACGCGTCGTAGTGCGCGATCGCCGCCGCGCCGCGGCGGGCGCCGGACAGCGGCTCGGCCAGCAGCGGCGCGCCGGCGCGCTCGGCGAACGCGGCGATCGCCGCGCCCAGGTGCGGGTCGCGCTCGGCGCGCCCGGCGACGACGATCGTCCGGCGCTCGCGCAGCTCTTCGAGCAGCCCGTCGAGCAGCCGCGGGGACGGCGCCTGCAGCGCCGGCGGGCGCGTCACCCACGGGCGGCCGCCGGCGCGGCCGGGGACGATCTCGGTCTCCGGCAGGTCACCGTCGGGCACCAGCGGCTCGCGCAGGCTGAAGTTCAGGTGCACGGGGCCGGGGCGCCCGTCGAGCGCGGTGTAGAACGCGCGGCAGGCGAGCTGGCGCAGCCAGCGCACGCGGGCGGCGCTGGCGGGATGGTCGTCGACCTCCACGAACCACTTGGCGGCGCCGCCGAAGAGCTTGACCTGGTCGATTGTCTGCCCGGCGCCCAGCTCGCGCAGCTCCGGCGGGCGGTCGGCGGTCAGGATCAGCAGCGGGACGCGGGCCTCGTAGGCCTCGATCACCGCGGGCGCGTAGTTCGCGGCGGCGGTGCCGGACGTGCAGGCGAGCACGGCCGGGAGGCCGGTCGCTTTCGCGAGGCCGAGCGCGAAGAAGGCGGCGCAGCGCTCGTCGATGTGGGAGGTGGCGCGCAGGCGCGGCTCGCGCGCCAGCGTCAGCGCCAGCGGCGTCGAGCGCGAGCCGGGCGAGGTGCAGGCGTCGCGCAGGCCGCAGCGGACGAGCTCGTCCACGAAGGCGCGCAGGCCGAGGTACGTGTCGGTTCCGGGCATGATTGGGGTGGATGCCCCCGAACCTCGTCCTGTTGCATGGCTTCACGCAGACCCGCCAGAGCTGGCGGCGGACGGTCCAGGCGCTGCAGGGACGCTATCGCGCGCTGGTGCCGGATCTGCCCGGCCACGGCCAGGCGGCGCTGCGGACCGCGTCGTTCGACGCCTGCGCGGCGTACGTGCGCGCGCTCGCACCCCGGTTGACGCTGTGCGGGTACTCGATGGGCGGGCGGATCGCGCTGCACACCGCGCTGGAGCTCGGCCCGGCCGTGGTCACGCGGCTCGTGCTGGTGGGCGCGTCACCCGGGCTGGCGGACCCGGAGCAGCGCGCGGCGCGGCGCCGGGCCGACGACGCGCTCGCCGACCGGCTCGAGGGCATGGAGATCGAGGCGTTCGCGCGCGAGTGGGGGTCGCAGCCCCTGTTCGCGGGCCAGCCGGAGCGGGTCGCGGCGGCCGCGCACGCCGACCGGCTGCGCAACACGCCGGCCGGGCTGGCCGCGGCGCTGCGCGGGCTCGGGACGGGCGTGATGGAGCCGCTCTGGGGGCGGCTGGGGGAGCTGACGACCCCGGTCACGCTGGTCGTCGGCGAGCGCGACGAGAAGTTCCGGGCGACCGCCGAGGCGATGCTCGCGCGGCTGCCGAACGCCGAGCTGGTGCTGGTGGCGGGCGCCGGCCACGCCGCTCAGCTCGAGGACCCGGGCGCGGTGGCCCGGGCCGTCTACCAATCGGGGTCTTCCTCCTCGTCGGCCTCGGCGTAGTCGTCGTGGTCGAAGTCGTCCTCGAGGAGGTCGTCGAAGTCCGCGCCGTCGCGCATGATCGGCTCTGTGGAGTGCTGGTCGCCGTGTTCGGCGTGTTCGATCAGGTCGGCTTCCGCGAGGTCGAAGCCCTCGCTTTCGCCTTCACCCGCCTCGATCAACGGTTCGAGCGCGGGATCGACCTTGTCATCGGGCGTCTCGGGCCATTCCGGTGCCATGCCCGGAAGGCTACGTCATGCCAGGCCCGGAACGGAAGGCACGATGATCGTCGGCTCATGCGGGCCGCTGAGCGGGGTGAGGCCGCAGTGGCGGCGGATGCCCAGCGCGGCGGCGACGTGGACGGCGGCCGCGACGCCGAGCGGCCCGTCGAACGTGGACGCCAGGTAGGCGCCCTCGCGGGCGTCCGCGAGCACCTGCGAGATGCCGCCGCGGGAGATCTTCAGGCAGACGAGCGGGGTCGCGCCGGAGGCCGGGGCGTTCGTCTCGTCCATCGCGATCGGGATCGGGGACGCGGCGGCGACGGCTCGGAGCGCCTCGACGCCGTGGACGGGCTCCTCGCACAGCTCGAGGCCGATCGGCGCCAGCGCGCGCAGGTTCGCCAGCGCCTCCTCCGGCGTCGTCCAGGCGCCGTTGGCGTCCGCGCGCAGCAGGACGTCCGGGCCGGCGGCGGCGCGGACGGCGGCGAGCCGGCCGGCGTCGTCGCCGACGCCGACCTTGACCTTCAGGCAGCCGAAGCCGGCGGCGACCGCTGCCGCCGCGGCCCGGGCGGCCCCGGCGCGGTCGGTGGCGCCGATCACGGCGTTGACGCGGACGCTGGTCGCGGCGTCCGGGTTCAGCAGCCGCGCGAGCGGCAGGTTCGCCTGGCGGGACCTGTGGTCCCAGAGCGCGAGGTCGATCGCGGCCAGCGCCTGGGGGAGGTCGCGCTCGGCCCGGCAGGCGGCCAGCGGGTCCTCCGGCGCCGTTTCGAGCACGCGCGCGTAGGCGTCGAGGGCGGCGGTGACCGCGGCCAGCGACACGCCGTCGTAGGGCTCCAGCGGCGCCGCCTCGCCCTCGCCGGAGGTGCCGTCGGGGAAGTCCAGGCGCACGCGCAGGACGTCGCGGCGCTCGAGCGTTCCCCAGGCAGTCGTGATCGGCGCGGCCGGCGTGTAGGCGACCGGCCGGACCGTCAGCTTCATCGCGACAGCAGCAGCCCGGCGCTCAGCAGCACGCAGAACGCGAGCTGCAGCAGGCCGGTGCGGGCGAGTGCGCCGTTCAGGCTCGGGCCGTCGACGCGGTTGCGGACGACGCGGACGATCGGCGCGGCCAGCGGGAGCGCCGCCCACGGCAGCAGCAGCCACGGCGTCAGGTGGTCGCCGCCGAGCACCCAGGCCAGCGGCGCGGTCACGAACGCGACGTAGATCAGCAGCGCGTACCCGACCCGCGCTCGCGCGCGGCCGAGCCGGACCGCGAGCGTGCGCTTGCCGGCGCGCCGGTCGGTCTCCAGGTCGCGGATGTTGTTGACCATCAGGATCGCGGTCGCGAGCAGGCCGACCGGGACGGCGAGCACGAACGCCTCCCAGGTCAGGTGCTGGGTCTGGGCGAAGAACGTGCCGGTCACGGCGACGAGGCCGAAGAACAGGAAGACGAACACCTCGCCGAGGCCCTCGTAGCCGTACGGGCGCGGGCCGCCGGTGTAGAGCACGCCGGCGAGGATGCTCGCGATGCCGACCAGCAGCAGCTCCCAGCCCGCGACCACGATCAGGTAGACGCCGACCAGCGCGGCCAGGCCGAACGCCACGTAGGTCGCGATCAGCACCTGCTTGGGCGGGACGAGGCCGCCGGCGGTCACCCGCACGGGGCCGAGCCGGTCCTCGGTGTCGGCGCCGCGGCGGGCGTCGCTGTAGTCGTTGGAGAGGTTCGTGCCGATCTGGATCAGCAGCGCGCCGAGCAGCGTGGCGATGAACCTGGGCAGGTGGAACGTGCCGAGCGTGGCCGCGTACGCGGTGCCGACCAGCACGGGCGCGGCGGCTGCGGGCAGCGTCCGCGGCCGGGACGCCATCAGCCAGATCTGCAGCGGGCTCAAGGGCGTTTGGGGAAGCGCGCGAAGTCGGGGGTGCGCTTGGCCTTGTAGGCCTCGCGGCCCTCCTTCGCCTCGTCGCTGGCGTAGAAGAGGAGGTTGGCGTCGTGCGCGAGCTGCTGGATGCCGGCGAGGCCGTCCTCGTCGGCGTGGAAGCTGGCCTTGATCAGCCGCAGCGCGAAGGGGGAGAGCGCCAGCATCTCGCGGCACCACTCGACGGTCGTGGCCTCGAGCTCGGCGAGCGGGACGACCGTGTTGACCAGGCCCATGTCGAGCGCCTGCTGGGCGTCGTACTGGCGGCACAGCAGCCAGAACTCCTTGGCCTTCTTCGGGCCGACCAGGCGGGAGAGCAGGCTCGCCCCGTAGCCGCCGTCGAAGGAGCCGACCTTGGGGCCGGTCTGGCCGAAGCGCGCGTTGTCGGCCGCGATCGTGAGGTCGCAGACCAGGTGCAGCACGTGGCCGCCGCCGATCGCGTATCCGGCCACCATCGCGATCACCGGCTTCGGCAGGCGCCGGATCTGGACGTGCAGGTCGGTGACGTGGAAACGGCCGACGGCCTGGCCGCCCGGCACGTAGCCCGTGTCGCCGCGGACGCGCTGGTCGCCGCCGGAGCAGAACGCCTTGTCGCCCTCGCCGGTCAGGATGATCACGCCGATCGACGTGTCCTCGCGCGCCCGCTCGAGCGCGTCGCTGACTTCGATCAGGGTCTCCGGCCGGAACGCGTTGCGCACCTCGGGACGGTTGATCGTGATCTTCGCGATCCCGTCGTCGGAGTGCTCGTACTTGATGTCCTCGTAGTCGGCCGCGGGAGTCCAGTGCACGGTCGGTGAGCCTAGCTACTCTCGGCCGGTGGTCTCGTGGCTGGCGCGTGCCGATCCCTCCGTCCTCGCGGTCGAGGACGGCGACGGCGCGCTCACGTACGGCGAGCTGCACGCGCGTGCGCTGGCCGGCGCGGTGGCGCTGCGGGGCGCGTCGCGGGTGGCGATCGCGCTGCCGCCGGGGCTCGACTTCGCGGTCGCGCTGCACGCGTGCCTGCTCGCGGGGGCGGCCGCCGTGCCGGTGGACCTGCGCGAGCCGGCGTGGCGTCTTGCGGGCGCGACGGCGGTGATCGACGCGCCGCTGCCCGCCGCGGCGTCGTCGCCACCTGCTGCGATCTCGTCGCCGCCTGCCGCGATCTCGTCGCCACCTGCCGCGATCTCGTCGCCGCCCGCGATCTCGTCGCCGTCGTCCGCCGGCGGCGCCGTTCCGCCGGCGAACGGCGGGCATCGAGGCGGCGGCGGCCCGGCGCCGCGCCCGTCGTCCGCCGTCGCCACGCCCGCACCGACCGTCGCCGCGCCTGCGTCCGCCGCTGCCGCGCCTGCGTCCGCCGCCGCCGCGTCCGCGCCTGCGTCCGCCGCCGCGCCTGCGTCCGCCGCCGCCGCGTCCGCGCCCGCCGCGCTCTCGTCGGCCGCGGACGCGCCCGCCCTCGTCGTCCACACGTCCGGCACGACCGGGGTTCCCCGCCCGATCGTGTTGACGGTCGGCAACATCGTGCACAACGCGCTGGGCTGCTCCGTCGCGCTCGGCCACGACCGCCGCGAGCGGTGGCTGTGCCCGCTGCCGCTGAGCCACGTCGGCGGCCTGATGGTGCTGCTGCGCTCCGCGATCTACGGCACCACCGCCGTGCTCGGGCCGGCGGACCGCGACGACGTGACGATCGCGTCGCTCGTCCCGACGCAGCTCGGGCGGCTGCTGCACCGCCCGCCGCCGCCGTCCCTGCGCGTGGTGATGCTCGGCGGCGCGCCCGCCGATCCGTCCCTGCTCACCCGCGCGCGCGACGCCGGCTGGCCGGTCGCGCCGACGTACGGGCTCACGCAGGCGTGCTCGGCGGTCACCGTCGCCGAGGTCGGCGACGTCGAGACGTCCGGCCGCCCGCTCCCGGGCCTGAGCGTCACGATCGCGCCCGATGGCGAGATCGTGGTCGAAGGCCCGACGACCGCCGGCGTCCTGCACACCGGCGACCTCGGGCGGATCGACGAGCGCGGGCGGCTGATCGTCCTCGGCCGCCAGACGGACACGATCGTCTCCGGCGGCGAGAACGTGATGCCGACCGAGGTCGAGGCGGCGCTGCTCGCGCACCCGGCGGTCGCCGAGGCCGGCGTCTTCGGCCGCGCGCACGCCGACTGGGGCGAGGCGGTCACCGCGCACGTCGTCCTGCGCGTGCCCGTCGAGCCCGAGGAGCTGCGCGCGTTCGCGGCCGCCCGGCTGGCCCGCTTCAAGGTCCCCAAGACGATCGAGCCCGTCGCCTCACTGCCCCGCAACGCGTCCGGCAAGCTTCTGCGGCGCGAGCTGCGCTAGCACCCAGCCGGGCCGCCGCAGCAGGTCCTCCTCCGTGAACCGCAGCACGACGTAGCCCGCGGCGCGCAGCGCGGCGTCCCGGATCCGGTCGTCGGCCTTCGACCGCGGCCGCCTGTGGCCCTCGCCGTCGACCTCGACGCACAGGCCGGGCCAGAAGAAGTCGACCTCGAAGCCGTTGACGATCACGTTGCGGCGCGGCAGCGGGAGCCCGGCGCCCTGGACGAGCCGCCGGAAGCGCTGCTCGAGCCGGCTGCGCGACCCGGCGCTGCCGCGCACGTGCAGACGCAGCGCCTCCTCGAGCACTTTCACGTGGCGCCGCCCGTTCGCCCGCGCCAGCGCCGCCTCGGTGGCCGCGAGGTCGAAGATGCGCCGGAACGCGGCCTCGTGGATCACGTTCGCGATCTCGTCGGCGTCGTTGGTGTCGGTCAGGTCGACGAGCATGCGCGCGACGGTGGCGACCGGGATCCGGTCGACCACGGTCACGTCGCGCGGGTCGAGGCGGCGGCAGGTGTGGATGCGCAGGCCGGGCTTCGAGGCCCGCGGCCTGGGTGCCAGGACGTCGATCGTCGGCGGCACCCGCCTGACCACGCGGTGCAGCGCCGCGGCACTCCCGCCGGTCAGCGCCGCCCCGTCACCCGCGGCCAGCACGGCGGCCATCCAGCGGCCGTGCCAGGACAACGCGGCGTGGCCATAGGCGTAGACACCACGGTAAAGGGGGTGGAGGCGGCCGGCCCGCACCCACTTGGCGATCGCCGCGGTGCTCATGCCGAGCTGGCGCGCAGCCACGACCCCGTGCTGCTGCGCGGCCAGGGCCCAGGGGGGTGTTCCGAGTTTGCTCACGCATGGTTAGCAAAGTCGAAACACCCCCCACGGCTCAAGACGAGAACGTCAAGAATGACGCGCGAAACCGTTACAACTTTCCCATGGAACCGAGAGACCGATGGATCCGCGCGGCGGCGGGGTGGGAGACCAGGGCCGACCGGTTCGGGCGCGACTCGATGCCCGTGTCGAGCTGGCTGGTGGACGCGATCGCGCCCCAGCCCGGGTACACGGTCGTCGATCTGGCCGCGGGACTGGGGGACACCGGTTTCCTGGCCGCCGAGTTGGTCCAGCCCGGCGGCACGCTGATCACGTCCGACTTCGCCCCCGAGATGTTGGCGGCCGCGCAGCGGCGCGCGCAGGCCAAGGGCATCACCAACGTGCGGTTCAAGCAGATCGACCTGACCAAGCCGATCGACATCGAGGCCGCGAGCATCGACGGCGCCGTGTGCCGCTGGGGCTTCATGCTGCTCAACGACCCGGAGTCCGCATTGCGCGACGCCCGCCGGGTCCTCAAGCCGGACGCCACGCTCGCGCTCGCCGCCTGGGCCGGCAAGGACGAGAACCTGTGGAACGCCGGACCGACCGGCATCCTGCTCGACCGCGGCCTGCTCGAGCTCGACGAGGGCCCCGGCCCGTTCACCTGGGCCGACCCCAACGCGATCGCCGAGCACCTCGAGGCCGCGGGGTTCATCGAGCCGACCGTCGACGCCGTCGAGTTCACGATGCACTACGACGACGTCGACGACTGGTGGACCGCGCAGACGCTGATGTCCCCGCGCACCAAGGAGGCCGACGCCAGGCTCGACTTCGCCACCCGCAGCGACGTCCTGGCCGAGCTGGAACGGGTCGCGGAGCCGTTCACCCAGCCCGACGACAGCCTCCGCATCCCCGCCCGCACGTGGGTCGCGGCCGCGACCGCATAAGATCGCAACCCATGTTCTACGACGACGACGCGGATCTCGACCTGCTGAAGGGCAAGACCGTGGCCATCCTCGGCTACGGCTCCCAGGGCCACGCCCACGCCCGCAACCTCAAGGACTCGGGCGTCGACGTCGTCGTAGGCCTGCGCGAGGGCAGCAAGAGCATCGAGCACGCCAAGGCCGCCGGCCTGACCGTCACCAGCATCGAGGACGCCGCCAGCCAGGGCGACATCGTCATGGTGCTGCTGCCGGACGAGAAGCACCACGAGGTCTACGAGGCCTCGATCAAGGACGGCATCGCGCCCGGCAACCTGCTGCTGTTCGGCCACGGCTTCTCGGTCCACTACCACGAGGTCGAGCCCCCGCCGGAGGTCGACGTCGCGCTGGTGGCGCCCAAGGGCCCGGGCCACCTGGTCCGCCGCCAGTACCTCGAGGGCTCGGGCGTGCCCTGCCTGATCGCGGTCGACAAGGACGCGACCGGCAACGCCCAGGCGCTCGCGCTGGCCTACGCCAAGGGCATCGGCGGCACGCGCGGCGGCGTGATCGAGACCACGTTCAAGGACGAGACCGAGACCGACCTGTTCGGCGAGCAGGCCGTGCTCTGCGGCGGCGTCTCCGAGCTGGTCACCGCGGGCTACGAGACGCTCGTCGACGCCGGCTACGCGCCGGAGATGGCGTACTTCGAGTGCCTGCACGAGCTCAAGCTGATCGTGGACCTGATGTACGAGAAGGGCATCACCGGGATGCGCCACTCGATCTCCAACACGGCCGAGTACGGCGACCTGACGCGCGGCAAGCGGATCATCTCCGAGACGACCCGCCAGGCGATGCGCGACGTCCTGACCGAGATCCAGGACGGCACGTTCGCCCGCGAATGGATCGCGGAGAACCGCGCCGGCCAGGAGAACTTCCAGCGCATGCGGGCCGAAGGCCAGGGCCACCAGATCGAGCGCGAGGGCAAGCAGCTGCGCTCCATGATGTCCTGGATCGACACCGAGTTCGAGGAAGGCTGAGTAGCTACTCTCGGAGGGCTCCCAAACCCCCCTCCGAGAGATCCATGGCGCCCAACCCCTATACGAAGCAATACCTGATGACCGCGGGCCCGACGCCCGTCCCGCCCGCGGTCACGCAGGCGATGGCCACGCCGATGCTGTATCACCGCGCGCCCGCGTTCGTCGAGCTCTACGAGCGCGTGCTGGCCAAGCTCCCCAAGGTCTTTCAGACGTCCAATGACGTCCTGACGTTCGCGGCCTCCGGCTCGGGCGCCATGGACAGCGCCGCCGCGAACCTGATCCGCCCGGGCACGAAGGTGCTCGCCTGCGCGGCCGGCAAGTTCGGCGAGCGCTGGATCGAGCTCGCCAAGGCGTACGGCGCGGACCTGACGACGTACGAGCCCGGCTGGGGCGAGCGGCTCGACCCGCAGGAGATCGGCCGCCTGAGCGAAGGCCAGGAGATCGTCTTCGCCACGCTGAGCGAGACGTCCACCGGCATCGTCAACGACGTGCAGGCGATCGCCGCCGCCGTCGGCGACGCGATCCTCGTCATCGACGCCGTGTCCGGCCTCGGCGCCGCCGAGCTCAAGCAGGACGAGTGGGGCGTCGACGTGGTCGTCGCCGGCAGCCAGAAGGCGCTGATGATCCCGCCGGGCCTCGCGTTCGCGTCCGTGTCGGCCAGGGCGCTCGACTACGTGGAGGCGCGCCCGGGTGGCCGCTACTACTTCGACTGGGTCAAGACCGCGAAGGCTCAGCGCAAGGGCAACTCGCCCTTCACGCCCGCCGTCCCGCTGTTCCAGGGCCTTGACGTCGCGCTCGACCTGATCGAGCAGGAGGGCCTGGACAACGTCTTCGCCCGCCACGACCTGCTCGCCCGCGCCACCCGCGCCGGCGCCGCCGCCCTCGGCCTGGAGCTGTTCGGCAACCCGGACGAGCGCAGCACCGTGGTGACGGCGATCGAGCTGCCCGAGACGATCGACGGCGGCAAGGTCCCGGGCGCGCTGCGCAAGCTCGGCATCACCGCCAACGGCGGCCAGGACCACCTCAAGGGCAAGATCCTGCGCGTCGCGCACTGCGGCTACTTCGGCGCCTTCGACATCCTGACGTCGCTCAGCGGCATCGAGATGGTGCTGGCGCAGCTCGGCCACGACGTCGAGCTCGGGGCCGGCGTCGGCGCCGCCCAGCGCGTGTTCCTCGAGGCCGGCGTTCCGGCGGCGGCGTAGATGACGCTCACCGAGCCCTACCGCGTCCTGGTCGCGGAGAAGATCGCCGACACGGGCGTCGAGCTGCTCAAGCAGCGCTTCGACGTCGACCTCGGCACCGACTGGAGCCGCGACGACCTGCTGGAGCGAATCGGCAGCTACCACGGCATCCTGATCCGCTCGGCGACCAAGCTGGACGCCGAGGTGATCGAGCGCGCGGACAACCTGCGCGTGGTCGGCCGCGCCGGCGTCGGCGTCGACAACGTCGACGTCGCCGCGGCGAGCAAGCGCGGGATCATCGTCGCCAACGCGCCCGAGGCCAACACGGTCGCGGCCGCCGAGCACACGGTCGCGCTGATGCTCGCGCTCGCCCGCAACATCCCGCAGGCGCACGCCAGCCTCACGTCGGGCAAGTGGGAGCGGTCGAAGTTCGGCGGCACCGAGGTCGAGGGCAAGACGCTCGGCGTGCTCGGGTTCGGCCGCATCGGCCAGCTCGTCGCGATCCGCGCCCGCGCGTTCGGCATGCGCGTGGTCGCGTTCGATCCGTTCGTGACCGCGGAGCGCTTCCGCGAGATCGGTGCCGAGAAGGCCGAGACCGCCGAGGAGGTCCTGGGCGCTGCGGACTTCATCACGCTGCACCTGCCCAAGACGCCCGAGACGCAGGGCTTCATCAACGCCGAGCGGCTCGCGCTCTGCAAGGACGGCGTGCGGATCGTCAATGTCGCCCGCGGCCCGCTCGTGGTCGACGAGGACCTCAAGGCCGCGATCGACTCCGGCAAGGTCGCCGGCGCCGCGCTCGACGTCTTCACGACCGAGCCGATCACCGACCACCCGCTGTTCGGCTACCCCAACGTGGTCGTCACCCCGCACCTGGGCGCGAGCACGGCGGAGGCGCAGGACCGCGCGGGCGTGCAGACGGCCGAGCAGGTCGTCGCCGCGCTCACGGGCGGCGTCGTCTCGACCGCGGTGAACATCCCCGCGGTCAGCGCGGAGGACATGGAGGTGCTCGGGCCGTTCATCCCGCTCGCCATCCGGCTCGGCCAGATCGCGACCGGCCTGGCCGGCAGCGTGGAGCGGGTCGAGGTCGAGCACATGGGGCGGATCGCCGAGCGCGACACGCGCCTGCTGACGCTCTCCGTCCTCAACGGCGTCTTCGCCGGTCGCACCGAGGAGGCCGTGAACCTGGTCAACGCGCCCGCGCTGGCCGAGGAGCGCGGGATCGCGGTCTCCGAGCGGCGCGAGGCCAACGCGCGCGACTACGCCGACCTGATCCGCGTCACGCTGGTCAACGGCGATGAGCGCGTGCGCGTGGTCGGCACGACGCTCGGCCAGCTCCACCGCCCGCACCTGCTGGAGGCCTGGGGCCAGCGCTTCAACCTCCAGATCGACGACCCGCACCTGACGCTGTTCCGCTACCGCGACGTGCCGGGCATGGTCGGGCGCGTCGGGTCGGTCCTCGGCGAGCACGGGATCAACATCTCCGCCGCCGCCGTCGGCCGTCAGACCGAGCAGGCGGACCTCGCGGTGATGGCGGTGACCACCGACGCCGCCGTGCCCGAGGCCGTCGTGCAGCAGATCGCGGCCTCCGACGGCTTCGTCGACGGCCGCACGATCGCGCTCAGCTAGAGCACGGGCGCGGCCGGGGGCTTCGCCTTCGGCCGCGCCCGGCAGGTCGCGCTCCAGCCGGGCTCGTCCGCGAGCCGGCGCGCCTCCCGCGCCAGCGCGCGGACCGTGCGCGACGCGTCCAGCAGCTCCGCCCACGGGGCGTCGAGCCCGCCGCGCAGCGTCGCGTCGGCCAGGAAGGCGAGCGAGCCGGCGCTGCCGGACAGCCGCAGCACGCGGCCGCGGCAGGTCTCCGTCGGCCCGGCCGCGCTCGCGAGCTCGCTGAGCATGCGGCCGTTGGCGGTCGCGAACCCGTTGGCCCGCGCGAGCAGCGGCGTGGCGCAGCGGCGGTAGCTGCGGTTCGGGCGCGCGGAGCGCGTCGCGCGCGCCTCGCAGGCGGCCAGCTCGCTGTCCGCGCGGCGCGTCTCGGCGACGGTCGTGCGGCGCAGCCGCGCGAGCGACTCGCCGGCCGGAGCGTCCCAGCGGGCGGGGGCGTCGGGCGCGGGCAGCGGCGGCTGGGACGGCGTGGTCGGCCACGCCGGCGGCGCGGCCGGCGCGGGGCGCAGCGCGAGAATCACCGGCAGCGCCAGCGCGATCCACGCCAGCGCGCCGACCAGCAGCGATCGCTTCAAGACCTACTCCCATCCGTGGGTACGGGAGCGATGTTATGTCGCCGGGCGGGGCTCCCGCAAGCGAGGCCGGACTTCCGTCGAGCCCAGATCGGCGACGAATCCGGGCTCGCCGGTGAGTCGGCGCAGCGCGGCGACCACGGTCTGGTCGTACGCCTCGGACTCGGTCTCGAGCAGCGCGAGGGCGCGCTCGGGCGTCCAGGCGGCGCGGTAGACGCGGTCGGACACGAGCGCGTCGTAGACGTCCGCGACGGCCAGGATGCGCGTCTGGAGGCTCATCCGGTCGGCGGTCAGCCCGCGCGGATAGCCGCTGCCGTCGAGCCGCTCGTGGTGGTCGGAGACCAGGCCGCGCACGGCTTCCGGGAAGCCGCCCAGCTCCTCCAGCAGGCGGCGGCCGTCGGCCGGGTGGCGCTTGATCGCGGCGAACTCCTCGTCGGTCAGCGCGGCCGGCTTGCGCAGGATCTCCAGCGGCACCGACAGCTTGCCGATGTCGTGCAGCAGCCCGCCGACGGCCAGGTGGCGGCGGGCGGTGGCGGACAGCTTGAGGTCCTCGGCGAGCCGCGCGGCCAGCAGCGCGACGCGGCGCGTGTGCGCCTCGGTGGAGACGTCGCGGCGGCCGAGCTGGGCGAGTAGCGCGCGCACGCGCGGGCCGAGGTAGGCCTCCTCGCCGGCGACCAGCTCCGGCGCGGTGAGGTCGCCCACCAGCGGGCGGGACGCGCCGGCGCGCTTGAGATCCAGCGCGACCGGGATCGAGACCAGCGGCACGGCCAGGATCTCGACGATGTGCCCGGTCAGCCAGGCGAGGGTCATCGCGCCGACGACCAGGTTCGCGTACAGCGTGACGGCCAGCCAGGCGCAGCCGAGCGCGACCGTGATGTCGGCGACGCGGCGGGTCAGCAGGTAGGTGCGCACGGCGCGCACGACCAGGACGGCCAGCAACGCGGACCCGGCGGCCAGCAGCGCCAGCGCGGGGAGCGACCGCGGCTCGGGGACCGTGGGGAGGTCCTGCGGGAACGTCAGCGCGAGCGCGCCGAGCACCAGCAGGCCGGCGAACAGCGCGCACTGCGTGACGATCAGCGCCCGCACGTCGCTCGGGCGGCGCAGGGCGGGCAGCGCCGTCAGCGCCAGGACCGCGGCGCCGGCCGGGACCGACAGGCCACCGGCGAGCGCGATCACCCCGTTCGGGCCGACGATGACGCCGGGCGTGGCGAGCGCGTGCAGGGCGAACAGCGCGGTCATCGTCGAGAACGCCATGCCCATCAGCAGGCTGCGGCCGTCGCGGGCGCGCGCGCCGGCGACGCTGAGCGCCAGGGACGCGACGCACGTGATCCCGGCGATCGCGCCGACCAGCGCGAAGTGCAGCGGACCCGGCATCATGAAGGGCCGTGAGCCGACCGCCGCGACCACGACCATCGGCGCGATGGCGGCCAGCAGCGTCAGCGGCAGCACGGCTCGGGCGCGGGACATCGTCCCGGCTATCGGCCGGGCGCAACCGTTCTGTAGCGGCATGAGGCTGGGCGTCTCGGCGGCCCTGGTCGGCGGGCGCCTGGTGGCGGGCGACGTCGCCGTGCGCGACGGGCGGATCTCGGCGGTCGGGCTGGGTGGCGGCGGGCGCGGCGTCGCCGCGCCGGGCTTCGTGGACCTGCACGTCAACGGGTTCGCGGGCGTCGATTTCCTGACCACGGGACGCGACGGCTACGAGCGCGCGGGCGCCGCGCTGCTGGCGAGCGGCGTGACCGCGTTCCAGCCGACGTTCGTGAGCGCGCCGGAGGCCACGCTCGTGGCCGCGCTGCGGGAGGTGCCGGCGGAGCCGCGCGGGCACGGCGGCGTGTCGCCGCGGAGTACCGGCGCGGCGTCGCCGCGCGGCGGCCCGGCGCACGCGCGCGGCGCCGCCTCGTCCTCCGCCGCCCCGCGCGTGCTCGGGGCCCACCTCGAGGGGCCGTTCCTCGCCCGCGCGGGCGCGCACGACCCGCGCGCGCTGCGTGCGCCTGACCTCGCCCTGCTGCGCCGGCTGCTGGACGCCGGGCCGGTGACGCAGGTGACGCTGGCGCCGGAGCTCGACGGCGCGCTGGAGCTCGTCGACGAGCTGGTGCGCCGCGGCGTGACCGCAGCGGCCGGTCACACGAACGCGGACGCCGCCGCCGCACACGCGGCGTTCGACCGCGGCGTGCGCACGGTCGCGCACCTGTTCAACGCGATGGCGCTCGGCACGGCGCGCGAGCCGGGGCTCGTCCTCGCGGCGCTCGGGCGCCCGGACGTGACCGTGCAGATGATCGGCGACCTGGTGCACGTCGCCCCGGACGCGCTGCTGGCCGCGTGGCGCGCCGCCGCCGGCCGCTTCGCGCTGGTCACCGACGCCGCGGCGCCCGCGGGCGCGACCGACGGCGAGTTCGTGCTCGGCGGCCGCCCCGTGCGCGCGGCCGGCGGCGTCGTGCGCGGCGCCGACGGCGGGCTCGCCGGCTCAGCGCTGACGATGATCGCCGGCGTGCGGAACCTGGTCTCGCTCGGGATCCCGCTCGAGGACGCGCTCGCCGCCGCTTCGCGCGTCCCCGCGAGGATCGCGGGGCGCCCCGACCTGGGCACGCTGGAACCGGGCGCGGCCGCGGACGTGGTCGTGCTGGACGATCGGCTGGAGGTGGCGCGGGTGGTGGTGAACGGTGTCGCTGGCGCGTGACGAGATGGCCGAGCAGCCGGCGGTGGTCGAGCGGCTGCTGCGCGATTGCAGGACCGCGCTCCAGGCGGCCGCGGCGGACATCGCGGCTCGCCGCCCGCGCTTCGGCGTGATCGCGGCGCGCGGCTCGTCCGACAACGTCGGCCGCTACGCCCAGCACCTGCTCGGCCGCTTCACCGGCCTGCCGGTCGCGCTCGCGACCCCCTCCCTGCACACGCTCTACGACGCGCCCGTCGACTACCGCGACGCGCTGGTGCTCGGGATCTCGCAGTCGGGCGCGTCCCCGGACGTCGCCGCCGTGCTCGAGGCGGCGGCGCAGCAGGACGCGATCACCGTCGCGATCACGAACGAGCCCGACTCGCTGCTGGCGCGCGCCGCCCGCCACGTGATCGAGCTGCGCACCGGCCCGGAGCGGTCGGTCGCGGCGACCAAGACCTACACGGCGTCGCTGGCCGCGGTCGCGGCGCTCGTGCGCCCGGACGCGCCGGAGCTCGCGACGCTCCCCGACGCGCTCGCCCGCCAGCTCGCGCGCGCGGTGCCGGACGACACGGCCGCCGCCTGGCGCGACGTCGCCGTGATCGGCCGCGGCGTCGCCTACGGCACCGCGTTCGAGGCGGCGCTCAAGCTGTCCGAGCTGACCGGGATGGTCGCCGTGCCGTGGTCGACCGCGGACTTCAGGCACGGCCCGATCGCGATCCTCACGCCCGGGTTCCCGATCCTCGCGATCGCGCCCAAGGGCCCGACGCTGCCCGGCATGCGCGAGCTGCTCGCGGCCGCCCGCGGTGCGGACATCACCGCGATCTCCGACGCGCCGGACCTCCCGGGGCGGACCCTGGCGCTCGAGCCCGTCCCGGAATGGCTGTCGCCGCTGGTCGCGGTGATCCCCGCTCAGCAGCTGGCGGTCGGCGCGGCCGAGGCGCTCGGCCGGGACGTCGACCGCCCGGCCGGGCTGCGCAAGGTCACGCGGACGTCCTGACCGCGTCCCGCCGCGCCAGCGCGCGCTGCACCAGCACGTTGAGACCCATCAGGACCAGCACCGCCAGCAGCAGCATCGTCGCCAGCACGTTCACCTCGGCCGGCACGCCCTGGCGCGTCGCGCCGAAGATGAACAGCGGGAACGTCTGCGTCTGGCCGGCGTTGAACGACGTGATCACGTAGTCGTCGAAGGAGATCGCCGCCGCCAGCATCGCCGCCGCCGCCACGCCGGGCGCGATCATCGGCAGCGTCACCTTGCGGAACGTCACCCACTCGGTGGCGCCGAGGTCCATCGACGCCTCTTCGATGTGCCGATCCATGCCCTCCAGCCGCGCTTTCACCGTCACCACCACGTACGACAGGGTGAACATCACGTGCGCGATCACGATCGTCACGAACCCCGTGTTGATGTTCAGCGTCAGGAACATCGCCAGCAGCGCGGCGCCGAGGACCACCTCGGGCGTCGAGAGCGGCATGAACACGAAGAAGTCGATCCCCGCCCGGCCGCGGAAGTTGTACCGGACGAGCGCGACCGCCATGAACGTCCCCAGCAACGTGGCGATCACGGTCGCGATCAGCGCGATCTCGATCGAGTTGGTCATCGCCTTCGCCAGGTCCGCGTCCGCGAACGGGTGCGCCCAGTGACGCAGGGTGAACCCTTCCCAGGTGAAGTTGAACCGGCCGCGGTTGTCGTTGAACGAGAAGAGGACGACGATGAAGACCGGGATGAACAGGTACAGCAGCGCCAGCACCGACCAGATCCCCAGCACCCAGTGGCGCAGCCGGTCACGCGACGAGGTCACCGGCTTGGGCGCGGGCGGGGCGCTCGCGGGCGGCGCCAGCGTGTCCGTGGCCGCCATCTAGATCGCCGCCTCCGTCAGGTTGCGCGCGCCGAGCAGGCGCGCGTACAGCAAGATGCCGATCAGGATGAACAGCATCAGCGTGAACGACAGCGCGGCCGCGGTCGGGTAGTCGAGGATGTTGAGGAACTTCGACTGGATGACGTTGCCGATCATGTACTGCCGCGGCGTGCCGAGCAGCGCGGCGTTGATGAAGTCGCCGCACGCGGGGATGAACGTCAGCAGCGAGCCGGCGAAGATCCCCGGCAGCGCCAGCGGCAGCGTCACCTTGCGGAACGCGGTCGCGCGGCTGGCGTAGAGGTCGGTTGCGGCCTCGAGCAGCCGCCGGTCGATCTTCTCCAGCGCCACGTACAACGGCAGCGCCATGAACGGGAGGAAGTTGTACGTGATGCCCGCCACCACCGCGACGCCCGAGGCCAGCAGCCGGCCGTCGGAGCCGAGCACGCCGATCGACCGCAGGATGCTCACCACGCGGCCGTCGTCGGCCAGGATCAGCTGCCACGCCACCGTCCGCAGCACGAACGACATGAAGAACGGCAGGATGATCAGCAGCAGGATCAGATTGCGGAAGCGGCCGGCGTGGAACGCGGTGAAGTACGCCAGCGGGAACGCGATGATCAGGCACAGCGCGGTCGCGATCCCGGCGTAGAGGATCGAGCGCCCGAACTGCACCTTGTACTGGCTGATCGCGTCCCAGTAGGTGTGGAACGCCCAGGTCAGCGTGTAGCCGTTCTCCGGGTCGCCGGTCATCAGCGACACGCTGGCCTGGTTGAGCAGCGGGTACGCGAAGAACAGCAGCAGCCACAGCAGGGCGGGGGCCAGGAACAGCCACGGCACCAGCCGCCGGCGCGTGCGCAGGCTCATGCGCCCACCACCTTCGCCATCGCTTCCTTCATCGTGCGCTCGTCGGTGTCCGACAGCGCCGGGTAGGCGTGGAGCTGGTTGAGGATCTCGTCCGACGGGAACACGAGCGGGTTGTTCGCCAGGTCGGGGTCGGACTTCTCGACGATCTCCTTGACGCCCTTGACCGGGGAGAGGTAATTGACGTACAGCGCGATCTTGGCGGCGATCTCCGGCTCGTAGACGAAGTTCATCATCGTCTCGGCCGCGTACACATGCTCGGCGTGGGCCGGGATCATCATGTTGTCGGTGAACATCATCGCGCCCTCGTCCGGGTAGACGAACCGCAGCTCCGGGTTGTCGCTCTGCAGCTGCACGATGTCCCCCGAGTACGCGAGCGCGACCCAGATGTTGCCCTTGGTCAGGTCGGTCGTGTAGTCGTTGCCGGTGAAGCGGCGGAACTGGCCGGCGTTGTTGGCCTGGTCGATCTTCTCGATCGCCTGCAGGATCTGGTCGATGCTCGCGGTGGTGGGGTCCACGCCCATGCCGAGGAGCACGGTGCCCGCCGAGTCGTAGGGCTCGGAGAGCATCGTGACCTTGCCCTTGAAGGCCGGGTCGAAGAGGTCGTGGACCGAGGAGAGGTCGCGGCCCGTGTTCTTCGGGTTGTAGCCCAGCCCGACGGCGCCGGACTGCCAGGGCACCGTGTACTGGCGCTTCTTATCGTAAGGAATCGTCCGTAGGTGGTCGACCAGGTTGGCCGTCACGTTCGGCAGGTTGGTCTTGTCCAGCGGCTCCAGCCAGCGGTTGCGCACCCACTTGAGCGACATGTAATCGGTCAGGACGACGATGTCGCGGCCGATCGGCTCGCCCGCCTGCAGCTGCTGGCGGACCTTCCCGAGGAACTCGTCGTTGTCGTTGATGTCCTCGATGTAGTTGACGTGGCCGCCGTAGCGCTTGTCGAACGTCTTCAGGACGCTCTTGTCGATGTACAGCGGCCAGTTCGAGAACGTCCAGTTGCCGAGCGGGACCTTCGGGTGATGGACCGCGGCGACCGGGGTCGCCGCCTGGCGGGCGCGCTCCAGCGTGCCCTCGATGCCGCAGCCGGCCAGCGAGCTCGCGAGCGCGAGCGATCCGGCGCGGCCCAGGAACGTGCGCCGCGTGCTCCGCGGGTCAGCCACGCGCCACCACGAACGTGTGCTCAGGCCGCCAGGCGAGCTGGACGTCGCGGCCGACCGCCAGCGACTCCGGTTCCGCACCGTCCGTGTTCTGCGTGAACACGTTGAGCTCCTCGCCGCCCGCGGTGTGGATGACGTACTGGATCGTGATCCCCAGGAACGCGGCGACCACCACCTTGCCGCGCAGGACGTTGGCGCCGTCGGGCACCGTCTCGCCCTCGGGCAGCAGCGTGATCTTCTCCGGCCGCACGCCGACCCGGACGGCGTCGGACCCGTGCGGGCCGACCCGGTCGCTGGGCACGTGCAGGCTGGCGCCGTCGTGGGTCTCGACGCGCGCGTGGCCGTTGTTGACGGCGCGCACGCTGGCGTCGACCAGGTTCGAGATCCCGAGGAAGTTGGCCACGAAGGCGGTCTGCGGGCGCTCGTAGAGGTCGGTCGCGGTGCCGGCCTGCTCGATCCTGCCGCCGTTCATGACCGCGATCGTGTCGGCCATGCTCATGGCCTCCTCCTGGTCGTGCGTGACGTGCACGAACGTGATCCCGATGTCCTGCTGGATGCGCTTGAGCTCGATCTGCAGCTGCTTGCGCAGGCGCAGATCGAGTGCGCCGAGCGGCTCGTCGAGCAGCAGCGCGCGCGGGCGGTTGACGAGCGCGCGGGCGAGCGCGACGCGCTGCTGCTGGCCGCCGGACAGCTGCGCCGGCTTGCGCTTGCCGAGGTGGCCGAGCTGGACGAGCTCCAGCGCGTCGCCCGCGCGCTTGCGGATCTCGGCCTTGCTGACCTTCTTGCGTTCGAGCCCGAACGCGACGTTGCGTTCCACGGTCAGGTGCGGGAACAGCGCGTAGGACTGGAAGACGGTGTTGACGTCGCGGCGGTAGGGCGGGGCGTCGGTGACGTCGGTGCCGCCCAGGAACACCCGGCCCTGCGTCGGGTTCTCGAACCCGCCGACCATCCGCAGTGTCGTCGTCTTGCCGCAGCCCGACGGCCCGAGCATGGCGAAGAAGCTTCCGCGCGGAATCGAGAGCGTGAGGTCGTCGACCGCCGTCATGTCGGCGAACCGCTTGGTCACGCCTTCGAGATGGATGTCGGCCTCGGTCTGCGTTGCTGCCACCCTCGCTCTCCTTCCTCGGACCGCCGCCCACCTTTTCGGTTCCCGTAAGGCCCCGCAATGGACAGTGGGTCGGATGTTCCGCAATCATGCATGACGGAGCGTCATGCTGAGCCTTGCCGATGTGCTGGACCTGCCCGTCGTGCGCCGGGCGCTGCCGGAGGTGGTCGCGGGTGACGCGGCGCTCGGGCGGGCGATCCGCTGGGCGCACGTCGTGGAGATGCCGGATCCGGACGATCTGCTGAAAGGTGGTGAGCTGGTGCTCACCACCGGGCTCGGGGCCGGTGCGGACGGTTCGGCCTGGACGGCGTCGCTGGTCGAGCAGGGGATGGCCGCGCTCGCGGTCGAGCTCGGGTCGAGCTGGCGGGCGATCCCGGCGCCGGTGGTGGCGGCCTGCGGGCGGGCCGGCGTGCCCGTGGTGGCGTTCCACCGGCCGGTCCGGTTCATCGAGATCACCGAAGCGGTGCACGGGGCGGTGGTCAACGCGTCGTTCGCCCTGCTGGAGCGGGGGGAGCGGATCCACCGGCGCTTCACGGAGCTGATCCTGCAGGGGCGCGGCGTGCCGGAGATCCTGGCCGAGCTGGCGGCCGCGGTGGGCAACCCGGTCGTGCTGGAGGACGCGTCCGGGGCCTTGGTGTACTACGTCAGCGGGCCGGTGGGGGACGACCTCGCGCTGTCGGCGTGGACGGACCTGCACCGGGCGGAGGATCGGGGCGAGGCGCTCGAGGGCGCGCTGGCCGCGGACGTGCGGCTGCACGACGCGTCCTGGGGGCGGCTGCTGGCGCTCGCGCTGGACCGCGGGCTCGACGACTTCGACCGCGTGGCGGTCGAGCGCGCCGCGCTGGCGGTCGCGATCGGGCTGCTCGGGCAGCTGCACGACGAGCAGCTGCGGGCGCGCTCGCGCGGCGCGTTCCTGTCGGATCTGGCCGACGGGCGGGTGGAGGAGGCCGACGCGCGGCGGCGCGCCGAGGTGCTCGGGCTGCCGGGCGCCGGGCGGGGCGCGCTGCTGCCGGTGGTCGCGACGTGGCGGGCGCCGGCGCTGGCGCGGGTGCGGGGGCGCAGCGGGGAGGCGAGCGTCGCCGACGGGATCACGTGGACGCGGCTGTCCGGCGAGCTGCGCGCGGCGCTGTCCTCGACCGGGTTCGGCGTCCTGCTCGGGCCGCGCGACGTCGACCTCCTGCTGATGCTGGCGCTGGGCGCGCGCGAGTACGACGCGGCGCTGGCCGAGCACGTCGCGCACCTGTTCCACGGCGCGCTGGATCGGCACGGGCTCGGGCCGGCGGACACGACGCTGGCGATCGGCGCGCCGGCGGAGACGTGGACGGCGGCGGGGCAGGGGCTGCGGCGCGTGCGGCGCTCGGCGGGGGCCGCGACGGCGTTGCCCGTCGCGCGCTGGCACGACGCGCGGCGGCCGGGAATGACCGACCTGCTCTACGAGCTGCGGGACTCGCCGGAGCTGGACGTGTTCGTGTCCGAGCAGCTGGGGCCGCTGCTGACCGACTCGTCGCCGCGCACGCGGGTGCTGCTGGAGACGCTCGAGGCGTACCTGGCGGCGGGAGCGCGCAAGGCCGAGGCGGCGCGGGCGCTGCACCTGGAGCGGCAGTCGCTGTACCTGCGGCTGCGCCGGATCGAGGAGACGCTGGGGGTGTCGCTGGACGACGAGGACGTCGTCCTGGGCCTGCACCTCGCGCTGCGGGCGCTGCGGTTCCGCCGCGGGCGGCGGTGAGGGGGCGCGCGGCGTCACCGGGCGCTTCGCGGGGCGCGGGTGGCGCGGCGTCCCCGGGCGCCTCGCGGGGCGCGAGTGGTCACTTTCTGGCGCTATTCGCCGCAACGCGACCTCTCGCCGCGGCGATGCCCCGCACGAGGTGGTCCGCGATCTGCTCGGGGGTCGGTGGGCAACCGGGGATGCGGATGTCGACGGGGAGGACGTCCTCGAGCGCGCCGATCAGCTCGGAGGCGGCGCCGAGGACGTTGCAGCCGAGCGCGCAGTCGCCCAGGGCGGCGACGAGGCGCGGCTCGGGCATCGCGTCGTAGGCCGTGCGCAGTGGGCCGGCCATCCGCGTGGTCACCGGGCCCGTGACCAGCAGGATGTCCGCGTGGCGCGGAGAGGCGACGATGTCGAGGCCGAGCCGCGGCAGGTCGTAGAGCGGGTTCGAGGCCGCGCCGAGCTCGTGCTCGCACCCGTTGCAGGACCCGGCGTCGACGTGGCGCACCGCGAGCGAGTACGGCGTGTCGCGGCGCAGGCCGGCCGCCCGCCGAATCGCCTGGAGCTGACGCAACAGCACGTACATCAGCGGTCCACGCAGGCGTAGCAGAGCTCGAAGCTCTTGTTGATCAGCGGGAAGTCCGGCAGCAGGCAGCCGGCCGCGGCGTGCGCGACCGCCGGCCAGTTCGCGTAGGACGCCGTGCGCAGGCGCAGCCGCGCGACGGTCCCGCCGGCGACCTCGACCGCGCACAGCGTCGCCCCGCGCGGCGACTCGACGCGCCCGACGCCGATGGCGAGCCCGGAGTCGCGCGCGCCCGCGCCGCGGCCGAGCGAGGAGTCGCGCGAGGGGGCGCCACGGCCGAGCGCCCCGTCGGGCGCGCTTGGGGCGCCGCGGCCGAGCGCGGAGTCGCGCGTGCTTGGGGCGCCGCGGCCGAGCACGGCGTCGCGCGCGCCCGCGCCGCCGCGGCTGCCGTCGTCCCGCGTCCGCCCGGCCGCGACCGGCGCGGCGAGCAGCTCGTCGAGCAGCTCGCACGTCGCCTCGA
>Ga0182736_1001059_pt1 | contig 30653 bp, 11 predicted proteins | sample eDN5th30CKraftBY_FD_128882 | JGI IMG/M metagenome (GOLD analysis project Ga0182736, IMG submission 128882) | Enriched backyard soil microbial communities from Emeryville, California, USA - eDNA 5th pass 30_C Kraft BY (version 2) (version 2) | ecosystem: Environmental > Terrestrial > Soil >...
CGCCGACGCGATGGCGCAACAGGGCGCTGCGCTCAAGAAGCTCGTTGATGCGGCTGGCCCGCTCTACAAGAGCCTCGATGAGCCCCAGAAGAAGCGTTTCTGGGCGCTGGCGAAGCTCGGCGGCGAGCGCGGCGGCTGGCAGCGCGGACATCATCGCGGCCACGACCGGATGCATCACGGACCGCGCGGATCGATGGGTGGCCCCGGCGGCCCGGGTTCGGACGCGCCGCGCCCGCAGTAACGACGGGCAGGGTGCCAGCCGGCGCCCGGCCCAGACGCGAAGTGGATGGCCTGCGACCGCCTCTCGCCGAGGACCGCTCCCATCCCAGAAACCGCCGGGTTCGCCCGGCGGTTTTTGCGTTGTGGATCGAGGGGTTAGCGGGCCGCTGCCGGTGGTGATCAACGCTTGCCATGGCGGGATCGCTTTGCTACAGGACGGCCTCGCTTGAGCGGCCTTCGAAGCCGTTTTGGCGCTCCGGGCGCTTAGCTCAGTTGGTAGAGCAGCTGACTCTTAATCAGCGGGTCGTAGGTTCGATCCCTACAGCGCCCACCATTTCCCCGGAAAAATCTGGCTGATTTTGCGGTGACGGCACACGGCCGTCTCCGCCGTGCCCTCTGTCGGGGACCCCTAAACGCGGCTGTACACGTCTTCCAGGCGCTCGATATCGTCTTCGCCGAGATAGCTGCCGGTCTGCACCTCGATGAGCTCAAGCGGAATCTTGCCCTTGTTGGCAAGACGATGCACCGCGCCGATCGGGACATAGATCGATTCATTCTCGTGCACGGCTTTCACGGCCTGCTCGAGGGTCACCTCGGCGGTGCCGCTGACCACGACCCAGTGCTCGGAGCGATGGCGGTGACGCTGCAGCGACAGCACGCCGCCGGGCAGGACGACGATACGCTTCACCTGGAAGCGCTCGCCCATGTCGATCGACTCGTAATAGCCCCACGGCCGGTGCACGCGGCGATGCACCACCGCTTCCGGGCGCTTGTCGGCTTTCAGTTTGGCGACGAGGTCCTTGACCTCCTGCGAGCGCGCGCGGGGCACCACCAGCGTGGCATCGGCGACACTGACGACGACCAGATCCTCGACGCCGATCAGCGTGGTGAGGCGGCCTTCCGAATGCACGACGCAGTTCTTGGCGTCCATGAGGGCGACCGGGCCTTGCAGCACATTGCCGCTCGTATCGGTCGGAGCGATGTCGAAGAGGGCATCCCAACTGCCGATGTCGGACCAGCGGAAATTGCCGGTCACCACCGCAGCGCGATCGGTGCGCTCCATGACGGCATAGTCGATCGACTTCTGCGGTGAGCGGGCGAAGGCCCCGGCATCGAGGCGGACGAAGCCGAGGTCGGTGTTGGAGCGGGCGACGCTGTCCTCGACGGCGCTCGCCATGTCCGGCTCGAGCCGTTTAAGCTCGTCGAGCAGCACGTCGGCACGGAACAGGAAGTTGCCCGAATTCCACAGATAGCCGTCCTGCACATAGCGCGCGGCGGTGGCCAGGTCCGGCTTTTCGACGAAGCTTTCGACTTCCGCGGTCGTCGTGCCGTCGATCGGCTTGCCCGGTCGGATATAGCCGAAGCTGGTCTTCGGCTCGGTCGGCTTGATACCGAAGGTGACGATGCGGCCGCGGTCGGCGGCGGCGCGTCCGGCGACGCAGGTTTTGCGGAAGTCTTCCGGGTCGAGGACGATGTGGTCGGCGGCCAGCGCCAGCACGACGGCCTGCGCATCGCGCATCAAGGTAATGGCGGCGCCGGCGGCGATGGCCGGGCCGGAGTCGCGGCGCATCGGCTCGATGACGACGGTGACGTCGATGCCCAGCTCTTCAGCCTGACGGCGGGCGAAGAAATGGAAGTCGGGGCCGGTGACGACGATCGGTGTGCCGAACTCGGGGCCCCGGACGCGCAGCAGGGTCTCCTGATAGGTCGAATGCTTGCCCATCAGCGGCAGGAATTGCTTCGGCAGCGCGTCGCGGGACACCGGCCACAGCCGCGTTCCGGCACCGCCGGCGAGGAGAACGGGAACGATCGGGGAGGCCATCATCATCCTTGTTTCGTGGCGCCGCTGCGCAATGCCGTCCGCATGACGGGATAGCCGCGCAGGCCGATTTTACCAAGGGCTATTCAAAATCGTGCCCAGGGTCGGGTAACGGGCATTGCGCTAAGATGCTACCATGGGGTGCATTGGTGTTGAAGGCGGCGCATGGGTTCGTGCCCGCCGTCTCGGCAGCGAATGGCCACAAATAACGGATCTAGCCGAATGCAGGTCAACCGTTTCGAAATCGACGGGCCGCTTGTCCTGACTCCAGGTCGGCACGCGGATGATCGCGGCTGGTTCGCCGAGACGTTCAGGGCGGATTGTTTTCAGGCAGAGATCGGTCCGGCATCGTTCGTCCAGCACGGCCGGTCGCGATCGAACCTGAAGGGAACGGTGAGAGGGCTTCATTTCCAGGTGGAGCCGGCGGCTCAAGGCAAGCTCATCCAAGTGCTGCGTGGGCGGATTTTCGATGTCGCGGTCGACTTGCGATCGACATCGCCGACATACCGCAGGCACGTTGCTGTGGATCTGTCGGCTGACGATGGCCGACAGCTATGGCTGCCCGTCGGCTTCGCTCACGGCTTCTGTACGCTCGAGGACGATTGCGAGGTGGCGTACATGATGACCGACTATTACAGCGTCGAGCATGAGCGCGGCCTTCGCTGGAACGATCCGGCGCTCGGCATCCAATGGCCGGTTCAGGCCGACCGCGCCATTCTCTCGGCGAGAGACGGGCAGCACCCTTTACTTGCCGACCGCGCCACCGAATTTTTCTGAGGTGCCGGCCGCATCGCAGTCGCGCTGCGGGCCATGCGGCATCCGCGCGAATGTTGGGTGAAACTGTCGCCGTTCATCTTGACCGGCTTGCAACGGCGGTGCTCAATCGCGATAGGGGCGAGGCATTCATGAAAAGTGCCGTATATTTACGGACGGCGGCGGTGATTGCCGCGGTGACCGTACTTGCCGGTTGCGGCGCGAGCCCCATAACGATCGCCAGCGACGATGCCGCTTTGTGCCGATACGCCGCAGAGGCCGGCAGCGCCGAATCCGTCGATGCGTGCCGCGGTCGCCTCGTTAGCCAGCACCGAATTCGGACCGCCGCCGCTGCGAGCCGCATTGAGGGCTATGCCTTGCTGAATACGCCGGCGCCGCCGACGGCGGTTGCCGATCAGTGCAACAAGCCCGGCGCGCCGAAAGAGTGCGAGACGGGCGACGTGACGGGCACGATCAAACGCGATCCCGCGAAGTGACGCGCCGCCGCGCCAGCGAATACAAGAAGCTGGAGCTCCGGCTTTCATTCCATAAAAGCCGGAAAAAGCTTTAGTAGGTGGCGCTGGCTTGCGCCTCGCCGCGTGGCATGCCGGCGGCGATCAGCAGTTCATTTATTTCTTTTGCCCGCGTCAGATAAACCGCGCTGGCATTTTTCTTCGGCAGCGAGACGTTCGCTGCCGTGGTGCCGGGGCGCAGCTTCATGCCTTCGGCGAGCGCGGCCTTGGCCTCGTCGAAGCGGCCGAGGCGTTGATAGGCGGCGGCCAGCAGAAAGTGCGTGCGGCCGGTGCCGGGGGTGACCGCGAGCGAGCGCTCGAGCCAGGATAAGGCCTCTTCGCTGCGGTCCATGAGTATATAGGCCTGTCCTACTCCGAGCAGCCACGTCCAGCGCGATACCTGTGGCGTGTCGTAGCGATCGGCCAGCATGTAAGCCGCCAGCGCGTCGTCGAAGCGGCCGAGTTGGACATGTGTCAGGCCGAGATGAAACAGCACGAGGCCGTCCCATGGATTCTGTCTGAGCGCCCTGGCGCAGGCGACCAGGCTGTCGACGAAGTGGTTGGTCGCGGTCAGCAGCCGGCAGCGGCCCTGCAGGAGGGGCAGGTAATTAGGCTCGAGCTTCAGCGCGCTCTCCAGGAGCTCGCCCGCCCGCGCCGCCGCTTGATCGGCCTCGGCTCCGGTGAACCAGGCGGTCTGGATGCCGCGCAGCAATTGCGTTGCCAGTTCGGCTTTCAGGTCGGTATTGGCGGGATCCTCGGCGAGGCCCTTCTCCAGCATTCCCAGTGAGGCCCTGAATTTCTCCGGCGAGGTGCGGTTGATGAAAGCCTGCGCCTGGTCGATCACCACGGCCGCGTTGCCGGGGCGGCTCTTGTTGTTCTCGAATGCATTGAGCTTCGCCGCCGCGGGATAGCCAACGCCAGCGGTAATGCGCGACTGCTGCAACGCGACATCGCTGCCGCCGGCATCGACCGCAAACGTCGTGGACCAGCGCACCTCGTCGGTGGAGGCATTGACGATGCGGGCCTGGACGTTCCAGGTCCCGTTCGACTTCTGCAGTTCGCCGCGCAGCACATAGTCGGCATGTGCCGCCGGTGCTGCCGCGACGCCATTCTCCGGCCGCGGCGCCAGCACGCGGATGTCGGGGATTCGCGACAGGCCGTTGACGAGCTGTTCGGTCACATTGGCTGCCATCAGCGCCACCTGCGGATCGCCGCTGCCATCGCCAAAGGGCGACACGGCGATGGTCGGCTCGGTCCGGGCGGCGCGCTGGCCGAAGAACGGCGCTGCGACCGCCAGCCCGATCGCGAAAACGGCGAGTCCCGCCGCGGCCAGAGCGACGGTGCGCGGCGCCGGACGCCGCCGCCCGGCCGGCAGCGGAAGGGGGGCTGGGGCGGAGATGGCCTCTGTCGCCGGACGCGACTCGGCGGCGGGCGGTGTCGGAGTGGTGGTCTGCAACTCTATCGACGGCGTCGCAACGGTTTCAACTTCGGCGTCAAGCAAATAGCCGCGGCCGGAGATGACCTTCAGAATCTGACGGCGCTCGTCGCCGATCGCGGCGCGGATTTCGCGGACGCACTGGAAGAGGCTGTCCTCGCTGACCACTACGCTCGGCCACACCGCATTCATGAGCTCCTGCTTGCCGACCACACGGCCGGCATTCGAGGCAAGAAACTGCAGCATCGTGAACGGCTTGGGCCGAAGCCGCACGGCTTCGCCATCGGGCCGGCGCAGGTCGGCGCGCTGGCTGTCGATTTCAAATCCGGCAAAGCGAAGCACGGTGCTCATCGCTGTCCTGGTCGTCCGATCCCGGCTCGCGGCCGCCACTATCAGGAAAATTTCAGAATGTCTTCGGTCCGCGCCCCAAGACACTCAACCTAAGGGTATGAAAATATTAGCGAACTGTTAACCACTAAGGCGCGCGCAGCCGCGTCGACGGGGAAGAGGTCAGGTTTCGGACGGGGCGTTAGCGCCATCGGTAGCGGGTAGCACATCCTGCGGCGATGGCGGTATTGCCGTCAATTCAATGTTGAATTCGCATTCAACATCGGAGCCGTCCGGCGCCAGCGAGACATCCCCGCCGTCATCCGGTTGCCGCCGCCTTGGGCAGGGCAAGTCGACTGACAAGTCGCCCTGACAAGGGCCAGCGGACGTTATGGGGCAACCGACGGCATCAATGCCGGGAGAGAAACGGGGCGGGTCGCAGCCGCTGGCGCGCGGTCGTGCGCCGGTCGCGTCCGGGCTGCGGCTGGACTGGCGCGCGCGGGTGGATCGCCTCGCCACCCAGGTGATCTGCACCGGCCTTGCCCTGATGATGGCGGTCTGGCCGGTTCGCGCCCAGCAGGCCAACGTCATCATCACCGACGGCCGTACCCAGACCCAGCTCCAGACCAACGGCAACGTCACCAACGTGACGACCTCGACGGTCTCCGGCGCCAACGGCTTCAACTCGTTCTCGCAGTTCGGCGTCGGCTTTGGCAACACCGTCAACCTGCATCTGCCGACCGGCACGCAGAACCTGATCAACATCGTGCGCGATGCGCCGGCCTATGTGAACGGCACGCTGAACTCGTACGCAAACGGCCAGATCGGCGGCAACGTCTACTTCGCCGACCCGCACGGCTTCGTCGTCGGCCGCACCGGCGTCGTCAATGTCGGCAGCCTCAACGTCTCGACGCCGACGCGCGAATTCGTCGAGGGCATGATCGGCCCGGGCGGCCAGATCAACGAAGGCGCGGTCTCCAACCTGCTCGCGGGCACGTTCCCGATCTCGCCGGACGGCAACATCCGCATCAAGGGCCGCATCAACGCCGTCGATGCCGTGCGCCTGACCGGCCAGAACGTCTTCGTCGGCTCCGGCCGCGATGCCGCCATCAACCGCGAACAGGCGACGCGCTTTGCCTCCACGGTCAATTCGCGCGGCCTGCGCAGCGCCAATAACATCGTGGTGCGCAACGGATCGATCCAGATCGTCGCCGCCAACGACGCGACCGTGAATGGCGGCGTCAAGGCGCGCAACGGCGGCGCGATCGACATCAAGGCCGGCAACAATGTCGCGATCGGCTCGCGCGCTCGCATCAGCGCCGACAACACGAACGGCAACGGCGGCACCGTCGCCGTCAATGCCGGACATGACATGGTCGTCGCCGGTTACGGCGTAATCTCGGCCAAGAGCGCAAACGGCGATGCCGGCACGGTGCGGCTCATCACCCAGAACAAGCTCACCGTGGAGGCCGGCGCCAAGTTCGACGCCAGCGCCAAACAGGGCAATGCCGGTCTCGTCGAACTGAGCGCCTTCGGCAGCTTCGAGCTGGAGCACGGCTTCACCGTCGACGTGTCGGCGCTGAATGGACGGGTCGGCGCCTTGCTGATGGATCCGCCGAACGTGGTCGTCGGCGTTGCCGGCACCGCCGGCGTCACCATGAGCAATGCCAGCATCGCGGCCGCCATCGACGCGCTGACGGTCGGCGCCGAATACCTGATCCCGGCGCAGAATTTCACGCTCAACGCCGACGGCGTCATTCGGACCAATGGCCGGAACTTCCGGCTCGTCGCCGATGGCTCGATCACCATCAACGGCCTGATCGATACGCGCAGCTATGCCGGCGCGGACGCCGCCAATTTCCTCGCGGATCTTGCCCGTTTCTCGACCGGAAATTCAGGCTCGGTGCTGATCTCCGGCGCCAATATCACGATTGGTTCGAGCGGCAAGATCTTCGCTGACGTCAACAACACGACGGGGCAGGGCGCGACCAGCTACACGGGCGGCGCCGTGACCCTGGCGGCCAGCGCGCTCGACCATCAGGGCACCGCCGAGTCGCAGGCTTCCGCGCAGATCTCGATCGCCGGCAAGATCGGCGGCAGCTCGATCACCGCGACGGCGAATGCCGACGCCAGTACGTCCTACACGAACTCCGCGCTCGCCATGGCGCAGTTCGGCGCGGGCGTCGTGTTCGGCATGTTGACCGGCTTCAACGGCGCCTATGTGAAGTCCGAGGCCACCGCCAAGGTCCTCATCGAAAATGGCGCCGAATTGCGCGCGACCGGCGCTGTCACGCTGGCCACGATGGGCTCGGTGCTCGCGGAAAATCCGGCCATCACCTTCTCGCTGGCGGCCTTGCAGAACGCCGTTGCCGCCGGTTTCGTGGTCGGCGTCGTCAATGCCGATGTCGAAACGCGAATCAAGTCCGGCGCCACCATATCGAGCGGCGACCTCCATGTTCTCGCCGGCACGAGCGCCGCGCTGAGCGTCGCGGCGCTGGTCTTCACCGAAACCTCGGCGGCCGACGTCGTCGTCGCCTATTCGACCGGCACGATGAATACCAAGGCGCTGATCGATGCCGGCGCGAATATCCAGAAAGTCGGCAACGTTTCGGTTGTCGCCCAGAGCCAGAACAGTTTCTCGACGACGGCCACGGCGCTGTCCGGCGGTACCGGCTCGGCGGCGATGGCGGTGGCGATCAGCGATGTCACCAGCAACACCGTCGCCAATATGGGCGCCGGTGTTACCCAGGCCGCCGGGGCGGGCTCGGTGACCGTTTATTCAGGCAGCGAAACGACCAAGAATGCGGTTTCGGCGTCCAGCACCGTGGGCACGCCGTATCTTCTTCGCAATATCATCACCAAGGTGCCGGGGGCTCAGGGCTTCACCCGGCTGTTCAGCGCTGGCGGATTGCTCGACGGCACGCGGCTCTTCAACATCACGGAATCGCAAGGCACCACGGCGGCGTTTCGCGCCGGTCTGACGCTGGCGCTCAACATGCCGACGCTGACCTCGTCGGCCTCGATCGCCAATATCGCTCCCGACGCTAACGGCGACATGGTGACGTCGGGCGCCGCGCCGAACATCTACGCTTCGGGCAATGTCGGAGTCGTCAGCATTCTCAGCAATGCCGCGCTGCGCACCAATGCCGCGACCTCGATCGAATCCAATCCGGCCGGCACGCCCGCCCAACCGACGACGCAGAAGGGCATGTCGATGTCGCTCGCCCTGACGCAGGCCGAGCAATCGTCGAACGCCTATATCGGTTCTCTTGCAACGGTCACCGGCGCGCATATCGGCGTTGCCGCCGAGACCGACACGCCGATCACCAATACGTGGCTGAATTTTGCCAGCTACAGCTCGGTGACGCAGACCATTTCCGACCTGATCTCGCACGCCAACGGCAATCTCGGCATCGTCAATAATATCCTGACGTCCTACGCCAATGCGACCGCCGAAGCCACGTCATTCGGCTTCTCGGGCTCGATGAATTACTTCGACCTGACGACCAGCACCACGGCCTGGATCGGCAGCGGCGCGACCATCACGCGCACCGGCAGCGGTTGCGGCGCGGCGACGACGTGCTGGTCGTCTCTGCCGACCCTCGCGACGCCCGCGCCGCCCGACAACCTGACACTGCCGGCGGCCTTCAACCTGGCCGACCTCGGCGCGCGCACGCGGATCGACTGGGGCAGCGACGTCGTCGTCAAGGCGACGACGTCGACCGAGTCGATCCACATGAGCGGCAACTTCAGCTGGTTCACGTTCTTCGGCACCAATGGCGGGCCTGACTCGCCGGATGTCGCGACGGCGATCGGCGGCTCCGCCAACGTCAACCAGTTCCACACCACCACGGTGGCCGGCATCGGCGCCGGCGCGGTTATCAACACCAACAGCGGCTCACTCGCCGTTGCCGCCAATACCAGCGACCTCGTTTATGCGGTTGCGCCGACCTCGGGCAAAGGCGGCGGCCTCGGCCTCAACGGCATCGCGACGGTGCTGCTGGTCGACAACAACACGTCGGCCTCGATCAGCAACACCGCCCGGGTGACGTCGTCCTCTGTAACGGTCTCGGCCGAACAGAGCATCTCGACCTTCAATGTCGGCGGCGCGGTGGGCATCAGCTCCGGGTCCGGCATCGGCCTCGTCGTGGCGCTGGCATCGATATCGAGCAACACGTCAGCCTATATCGGTGATAATTCGGGAGCCTTGTCGGGCACCGCGGGCGCAAACAATGACGCCGGTTTCGTGCCTTCGGTCGCCGGCTACATCGATGCCTTCGAGACCAATGTTAACGCGCTGTCGGTCGGCCGGCTGACGACGGTGGCGGTGGCCGCGACGGCGAATAACAATACGCCTGCTCCTGGCGCTACTCCGGCGGAAGAGGCGGTCAATCCGGGCGCGACCGGCTTCCTGGCGTCGGCCGTCAATTACTTCGGTGGCATCGCCGCAACGGTCGCGTCCAAGATCGCCGGTATCTACGACAAGCTCGACCAGCAGGTCTCAGGCCCGGTCAATGGCGGCACTTCGGCTGCGGGCGCCGGCAGCGCGGCGATCGATCTGACCTCGGTGGCGACGGCCGCCAGCATCGCCGATGCGACAATCAAATACACACCCGGCGGCAACAACCGTGTTTCCGTTCAGGCGCTCAACAACACCATCATCGACACCGCCAGCGGCGGCGCCGCCATGTCGAAGGGTGCGCCGGGTACGGCGTCCACGATCGGCATCGCCGGTGCGGTCGCCGTCACGCTCGGCAACGATCTGACGACGGCCACCATCTCGCGCTCGACCGTGACGGCTTACTCGACGACCGTGCAGGCGCTGGCTGGCGGCGAGAACACGACCATCGGCCTCGGCATCGCCATCACAGGCGGCTCGGGCAGCCAGACGCAGGTCGCCGTGTCGGTTTCGGCCGCCGATCTCAACAACGGCGTCCAGGCCAGTGTCGACAGTTCGACGATCGGCCAGGCCAATGGCGGGTTCGCCGGCGATTTGACGATCGTGGCCTCGCAGAACACCAATATCGGTATCGGCGGCGGCTCGCTGTATGGCGGGCTCGGCACGGACGAAAGCAACGGCCTCGGCGTATCGCTGACCTATGCGGGCATCGGCGATCCGACGAGCGGCGCGGCGGTGTCCGCAATTCTCTCGAATTCGAAGGTGTTCAACACCGACGACCTGATCATTCTGGCGATGAGCAACAGCCGTATCATCGCCGGCGCCGCGACCGCCGGCGGCGGCCCCAATGCCAACGGTTTTGCCGGCTCGGTCGTCGTCACCGAGATCAGCCCGACGGTTTTGGCCAAGATCACGTCGGTCCCGGCCGTCGCCGGAACGGCGGCGGTGACCGGCGGCATTTCGGTCTCGGGCGATGTGCGTGTGAACGCCTACAGTGGGTCCGACGCCACTCTCAATACTCTGATCCGCAACGCCGCGATCACCGCCAATGGCGGTCTCTCTTATTCGGGCGATTCCGATATCAACTTCGACGCGTCCGATCTCAGCCCGTCCAGTGCGACCGGCGCCGCCATCATCGCCGTGGCTGGCAATGTGCAGGGCGGCAAGTCCAATGTCGGCGTCTCGATCGTGGTCAATCGCGTTGCCTCCAGCTACGAGGCCTATATCGACCGCATCTCGGTGACCTCGGCCGGCGGTGTCGTCGATGTGTCCGCGCGCGACAGTTCGGAAATCATCGGCATTGCCATCGGCGTCGGCGTGGCGACGGGTTCGGTCGCCGGTAACGGTTCGGTGGCCTACAACGCCATCAACAATTTCGTTGTCGCGCAGATTGGCCACGGCGTGGTGACCAGCGGCGATCCGCTGAACACCGCGACGGCCACTGTCTCGGCGGCGGCGGTTTCAGTGACGGCGACGGCCAGCGGCAAGGTCCGCAGCGCGGCCGGCGCGATCTCCGTCAATCTCGGCGGCGGCAACGCCGTCGGCTTGTCGGCTGGCGTCAGCCAGATCGGCACCTATGTCTCGGCCGCCATCGCCGGCGCCAATGTGACGGCGACCGGGGCGCTGTCGAACAGCAGCCCGTTGATTGGCGGCAACCTGCGCGCCGGCAACGTGCTGGTGTCGGGCGCATCGAGCGCCGACATTATTACTGTGTCTGTCGGCGCGGCGATCACCACCGGCAACAACAGCGGCGGCCCGCCGACGCCGCCGGCGTCGTCCGGTCTCTCGACCCTGCTCACGCGTCTCGCGCCGATGTCGACGCGTACCTTGCCGGGCCTCAGCGGCCCGCCGCCAGCCCCGCCGCCGGCGCAGAGCCCGCCGTCCGACGGCATGTCGGGCGCCGGTTCGCTCGCCATCAGCACGCAGTCCGGCAAGGTTTACTCCAGCATCGTTCTCGGCGGCGCGAATGTCGGCTCGAACGTCACCGCGCTGGGCAACGTCCTGGTGCTGGCGAAGAACGCCAACGACATCTCGGTCTTCGCGGGCGCGATCAGCGCCGCCCTGAGCGCGGGCAAGGGGCTCGGCGCCTCGGTCGTGGTCAACACCATCAATGGCGAAACCGGCGCGCTGATCAACGGCTCGACCGTCGATGGCCGCGGCCTGTTCAGCACCGCCACGATCGACAACGGCGTTCTCGCCAATGCGATCGACCCGTTGGATGAGGTGACGCCGGCGTCCCTGGTGAACCTCAGCAACGGCACGCAGTCCATCAAGGGCGTCGCCGTTGTTGCGACCTCCGCGCAGCGGGCGCAGACCGTGAGCGCGCTGTTGACGGCCTCGTCGAACGGCCTCGCCATCGGCGCGAATGCCGTTACCAATGTGATGGGCGGGCGCACCGCCGCGGAAGTGCTGTCGTCGGACGTCAACACCCGCTTGCAAGCCGGCGACACCGCCGCCGTGCAGGTGACGGCGTCGAGCGCGTCCTTCGCCAACAATCTGGTTCTCGGCATGTCGGATTCGGGCGGCAGCGCCGCCGGAACGGCCGCGCTGAACGTCAACACCATGAACCGCACCACTGTGGCGCGGATGACCGGCACCGATGTGGGTTCGGCGACCGTCGCGGCCGGCGCGGTCGGCATCAAGGCCAACGCCTTCCAGTCGGCGTCCAGCATCGTGCTCGGCGCCGCCGGCTCCGGCGGCAGCGCGGCGATCACCGGCTCGTCGCTGGCCAACATCTTCCGCTCGACCACGCAGGCGATCTTCGAGCAGGGCACGGTCCGCGCCGGCGCCATGTCGGTGACGGCCTCGGGCCTCAACGGCTTCTTCGGCGCCGTCGGCGCCGGTTCGGTGGGATCGTCGGTCGGCGTCGGCGCAACCGTATTGGTGGCGATGAGCGACAACACCGTGCAGGCCGTCGTCGGCGACGACGACCCGACGACCACGGCGACGGCGCTCTATCTCTCCGGCCCGCTGATGATCGCGGCGGCGAACACCACGCGCAATGCCGGCTGGGTCATGGTCGCCGCGATTGGCGGCTCCGGCGGCATCGCGGCGCAGTTCTCCGGCATGTTCGTCAACAACAACGTGTACGCCGCGCTGCGCAACGCGTCGGCGACGATGAGCGGCACCGGCGCGAACGGCGCCGTCTCGGTGCTGGCGAACGAGACCGACAGCCTGTCGCCGATCGTCGGCGGTCTGGCCGGCGGCGGCAGCGTCGGCTTCGGCGCCGCCGTCAATCTCGTCTCCTTCAAGAGCAACACGCGGGCGCTGATGGCCGGCGCTACGGTGACGACCGCCGGCGTCGTCAGCGTCAATTCGCTGAGCGTGCGCGAAATCAATCCGATCACCGTCGCCGGCAGCCTCGCCGGCACCGGCGCCTTCGCCGGCACCGCGAGCGTCGTGCTTGTCGACAGCGGCGCCGAGACCGACGAGATGAGCGTGCTCAATGCCGGCGGCACGATGAACAACGCGCAGGCCGCGACCGGCGTCGACGTCGTCGGCGGCATTGGCGGCGATGCCGAGGGCATCGCGGCGCAGGTGCTCAACAGCAGCGTCACCGCCGGCGCCATCGGCATCAACGCCGCTTCGGAAATGGCGACGAAGAACATCTCCGGCGCGCTTGCGATCGGCGGCTCGGGCGGCATCGGCGCGGCGGTCGCCTACACGACAGTCAAGCAGCAGGTCACCGCGGAAGCGGTCGGCGGCCAGCTCACCTCCAACGCCATTTCGATCGGCGCCGTCGCCGGCGACCACGGCGGCGACAAGGCGGTGCAGACCTTCGCCGCGGCCGGCGCGGGCGGTCTCTATGTCGGTCTCGGCGCGGCGGTCGGCGAGTCGCACATCGACAACACCGTGCGCGCGACATTGGGCGCGACCACGACCGGCGCCACCGGTGGCCTGACGTCAGGCACCGTCGCCGTCACGGCGTCCGACAGCTCGAGCATCACGTCCGACGGCTATGGCGGCGCGGGCGGCATCGCCGCCGTCGGCCTGTCGCTGGCCAATGCCGAGAAGACAAGCAAGGTCACCGCCGAAATCGCCGCCTCGACGCAGGTCACCAACGTCGCCAATGTCGCGGTGATGGCGACCGGCGGCGGCAGCGTCAGTGCCGAGACCGTCGCCGGCGCCGCCGGCGTGTTCTCGGGGGCGGGCGCTTCCGCCACGGCCACTGACTCGCAGAAGATCACCGCGCAGATCGGCAACAGTGCGCGCGTGCAGGCGGCCGGCACCGGCGTTCTGGTCTATGCCAGCGGCACGCCGGATGTGTCGGCGATATCGAAAGGTGTCGCCGTCGGCGGCGTCGGCATCGGCGTGTCCTCGACCATCGCGACGGCCGGTCTCGAGGTCACGGCCTCGATCGGCAACAGCACGAACTTCTCCGGCAGCAACGCGCTCACCGTCAGCGCCGTGGGCGCCATCGCCGATGGCGAGCACTCGGCCTATGCGCAATCCATCGCCGCCGGCGGCGGCACGCTCTACGGCCTGCAAGGCACCAATGCTCAGGCCAAGAATACAACCACGGTTCACGCCTATGGCGGTACCAATATCACGCTGCCATCCGCCGATGTGGCCATCGGGGCGCAGAACGACACCGATCAATATGCTGAAGCGACCGGCGTCGCCTTCGGCTACGTCGCGGCGGGCGCGACCTTCTCCGAGGCGACCGCGGGTAGCGAGACCAAGGCCTGGCTCGACACCGGCGTTATTGCCACCGATGTGAACAATAACGGCTCGCTGTCGATCGTCGCGTCCGGCACCGACACTACGGTCGCCAAGTCCACCGCCGGTTCGGGCGGTCTGTCGGCGGGCGCCGCCGCGATCGCGAAGACCTCGACCACCTCGACGGTCAGCGCCGAACTGAAGGGCGGCACGACGGCGAATACGCTCTATGTCACCGGCCTTGGCGTACGCGCCACCCACCGCACCAATTATGCCGCGACCGGCGATGCCGTGCAGGCTTCCGCCATCGGCGCCAGCGGCGGCTCGGCCGACAACTTCGTGGATTCGACCGTCACCGCGAAGGTCGGCGACAACCTCATCGTCAATTCCTACGGCCGCGACCGCGTCACCGGCCAGGCCCGCGACGTGAATGTGATCGCGCTCGATGAAGTCCGCCAGACCGCGGGCGGCGCCCGCGCCGGTTCCGGCGGCGGCCTCGCCGTCGGCGCCTCATTGAGCAAGACGACTGTCACGCAAACCATCGACACACTGGTCGGCGCCGGCACCATTCTCAGCCTCAACGACAATCCGCTGACGACCCTGTCCAAGATCAATATCGAGGGTTACGCCGATCTGCAGACCACCGACACCGTGACGCTCACGGCGGCGGGCCTGTTCGCCGGCGGCGGCGCCAAGACGGAGATGGAGGCGACCGCGACCATCACCGTCCAGATCGATGCGGCGCGCCTGTTCAGCGCCGGTGATATCGCCATCGGCTCCGCGGCGAAGATGATCGCTAACAACAATGCCAATGCCAGCCTCTATGGCCTGGTCGGCGGCGTCGGCGCCAGCAGCCACGCCGACCTCACCGCCACGCAGAACGTCACCATCGGTGGCACGCGCGTCGAGGCCTGGGGCATCATCAACATGTATGCCGGCAAGGCCGGCGACGGCGGCCGCGTCAGCCAGATCCAGTCGAATGCGACCACGGTCGTTTACAACAACACGCTGATCGCGATCACGGCCGAACATGGCGGCTACGGCCGCGCCTATGGCTATGCGACGCTCACCATCGAGCCTGGTTCGCTGATCCTCGGCGCCAACAATGTCTTCATCGGCGCGACGCAGGGCGCCGTCGAGGCCAATGGCCGCGGCACGCTCTACAGCCCGTTCCTCGAGTTGTTCTCGACCGAAGACCACGACAACAACAGCGACTCGAACGGCTCGCACAGCGACAACGCGGCGGCCAACGTCGGACGTGGCGACGTGATCGTGAACGGCAAGGTGATGGCCGGCGTCCACAATCAGGCCAACATCACGATCGGCCTGGACGGCGCCGTCAATCTCGATACCAGCGGCACGCCCTGCGCGCTGCTGCCGGCGGGCCAGTCCTGCGCCGTCACGCTACAGCAGGTGTCGGACCCGACCCAGTTCTCATCGATCGTCAGCTACAACAATCAGAAGATCTACTGGTCGTTGACCGGCGGTTTCAGCCCGTACCAGGACGTGCTGCAGCAGATCGCGGCGCTCAGTGGCCTGACGACGACGCAGGTCGATGCCGCGCTCACGGCACGGCAGAACATCGCGGCGATCAACGACGACGCCGACCAGACCAAGCAGCGTCAGGTCGATACGCTGATCCAGCAGGCGCCGTTCGCCTCGCGCGGCTCAAACCAGGTCTATGCGTTCGGCGATATTCTCGTCTCGGCCGGCAGCGTGTCGGTTCTCGCCGAAAAGCTGACCGGTACGGGGCAGATCGTCTCGCAAGGCAGCGCCGCCATCAATATCGACAACCAGGGCCTCAAGTTCCTCGGCCTGAACAGGCTGACCATCTCCGGCGTGACCGGCGGCCGCAACGTGTTCACCGGCCGCGCCAACGACCAGAACTCGACCACGCTGACCTATCGCAACGACAGCAGCGGCACTGCGCCGCTCATCAAGGTCGACGCCAGCTATTACCGCAAGGACCCGAATACGGGCCTGTCGATTGATCCGCAGGGCCAGTTGCTGGCGACGACGCCTGACATCTATTTCAACGGCGTTGTCACGAACACCAACGGCCTGCTCAGCATCGAGAACAAGCTCGGCAGCGTGGTGGCGACGCAGAGCTTCGTCGCGCTGGCGATCGAAATGAAGGTTCCGGAAGGGGCCTTCACCTTCAACGGCGGCGCCGGCACCGTTTACAACATGAACGGCGACGTCGCCTCGCAATGGAACGGCAAGCAGTACCGGCCGACCGACACGTTGAGCGCGGTTGAGCTCGCGGCGACCTGGCTTGGCACCTACGGCAGCATTTATGTCGGCGGCATCGGCTGGGCGCATCCGTACCAGTACTACTCCACCAATACGGACGGCGTGCAGGGCTCGCCTGTCACCAATTACGGCACCAGCGCGAGCGCCGTCTTCACGGCGCGCATGCTGAGCCTCGGCTACGCTGGCGGCGAATTGTGGTCGGCGATTTTCCTGCCGATGAACGGCATTCCCGGCGCCGCTGGCCTGGCGACCCTCGAAGGCACGACTGCCGACAAGATCGTTGTCTCGGGTTGGGAACGCCACTGGTTCGAAAACCAGGCCTATGGCGACGGCGGCCGCGGCGGCCCATTCAACTGCTCGGGCTGCACCAATTACTTTCAGGTCATCAAGATCGCCGATGCCGCGGTCCAGCCGGTGACTGCGGAAACGACCAATGTCCAGCGCGGCGAACTGACCATCGGCAAGGCGATCATCCTGTCGGCCGGTGTCATCAACATCAACGGCAAGGTGACGGTCGGCCAGACCAGCAACTATGCCGCCAATATCGGCCAGAGCGCGCAGGACGTGATCACCGGCCTCAAGAACGATGCCGATGCGCTGGCCAGGGCCAAGATCGACGCGGCCGCCGGCAAGTATGTCGATCTGACGGATTACGTGACGACGACCGGCAGCGACGTCCGCATCGGCGCGCGCTACGACGCGCTCAACGACCAGATTCTGCTCAACAGCGTGGTGCAGGGAACCGGCGGCTACGTCTATCTCAACGGCAAGATCATCAGCACCTCGACGTCCGGTCTGGCGCAGGGCGAAATCGTCGTCAACGGCGGCGCCGGCACGGTGAATGTCGTGAACACGACCGGCACTACGCTCGTCACCAATACGATCAATACCGGCGTCACGGCGGCGAGCGTGGTGCAGATCGTCGATCGGTTGAAGAACGAGACGACCTGGTACGTCTACAATGCCGGCGCGGCAGCGGGGCAGCAGGTCACGACCTATTGGGCGGCCGGCACCAGCACCACCAGCTATCAAAGCCAGGGTGTGCAGAACCAGGGCCAGAGCGGGCCGACGGGGCTCATCTATCGGCCCAAGGAGAATATGTACTACCAGTGGGTCGACACCGCGACCCTGACGCGTCCGCAGACGTCGCAGTCGAACGACTACGGCTGGACCTTCGTCGGCGCCAACGCCAACTCGGAAGTCTATCCCTGGGTGCGCAGCGCGCCGACCCTTGTGGAGAACGCGCAGCAGATCGTGAACGGCCAGGCGGCGGGCAACCAGTGGACCAACTTCCAGCAGGTGGTCAGCGCCACCGGCGACGCTCACGATAATTCGTTCTCGACCGGTGACCGGTGCTGCGGCACCGACTTCAGCGGCACCTGGCATCAGCTCATCTATTACCGCCTGACGCTCAATCTCACGAACACGGTCAAGGCGTCGTATCCGATCTCGATCTCCTTCAATGGCGGCGGCGTCTCGAGCGTCGATGTGCGCTCCAACAGCAGCATCGTTCTCAACGGCCCGATCAACAATCTGCAGGGCACGACGACCATCACGACGACCGGCGCCAATTCGTCGATCACCGTGGCGGCGGGCGCGACCAATCCGCTGGTGTCCGGCACGCAGGTCGCGCTGTACGGGCAGGGCGGCGTCGGCTCAGCCGACCGGCCGATCCCGGTGCAGGTCTATGGCGGCGCGCTGACCGCGGTCTCGACCGATCGCGATATTGCCGTCGTGTCGCAGGGCTCGCTGAAGATCGCGCAGGTTCGCGTCGATAGCGCCCGCACCAATGCGACGACCGGCAAGCCCGAGCCGCAGGGCAACGTCTACATCACGGCATCCGGCGACATCAATTCGGCGTCACCCTACAACGTCAACAGCCCGGTCATCATCGGCAAGTCGATCACCATCGACAGCACCAGCGGCGCGATCGGTGCGATCACCACCGTCGATGCGCAGGGGCACAGCACCCTCGGCAGCATCAATCCGCTGGTGATCCAGACCTGGGCGACGATCTTGCCCGGCGGCACCGCCGACGGTGGCGTGCTCAACAGCGCCTCGAACAGCGGTTCCTATCTGATCCAGTCGAGCGGCGACCTGCGCATCGGCGAAGTGAGCGCGACCGACGGCCCGGTGTTCATCGCCGCGATGAATGGCAGCATTCTCAGCGGCCACAACAATGTCGGTTTGACCGCGCAGCAACAGCAATATCTGGAGAGCGTGTGGACGAGCCTCGAGCTGGTCAACGGTTCGGGCGCGGGGCAGGTGGCGAGCTTCGAGTCGCTGATCAACGCGGCCTATCGCGACTACTGGCAGCTCCGGAACCTCGCCTACAACGTGCCGGGCCAACCCGATCAGTACAACATCACCGATCTCGGCGTGAAATCGATCGGCGCGCAGATGATCGCGGCGGGTACGCTGGCGGCCAACACCGACCTGAATTCGCCCGAGGCGCGCACGGCAATCCAGGCTGAAGTCGCCAAGCGCTATATGCGCGCGCAATACCTGCTCGGCATCGTCACTGCGGACCAGCTCGGCAGCGGCGTGACGCTCGCGTCTCTGTTCAATATCGATGCTGCTTCGGCCGCCCGGTTGCGTCAGGCGCCCGGCGTATCGAGCGCGGCGCTGACCGCGTATGACGCCGATTATCGATACACCTTGTCGACCACATCGGACGTCTACGCCGCGATCACCGATCGCTCGCAATGGTCGCTCGATCAGTTGCGCTACACGGTTTCATCCGGCGCGACGTCGGCCAATCCGCCGTCGATCGCCAGCCTGCCGCTGAACGTCAAGGGCCGGCAGGTCATGCTGTTCGCGCCGAACGGCTCGATCGGCAGCCTCGCGGCGCCGGAGCAGTTCTCTTTCACCAGCGTCGATGCCTCCAACCTGACCGCGGCGCAGAAGGGCCTGCTGGCCTCGGCTGGTCCCGGCCAACTCACGGTGACGCCGGTTGTCGATCCGCACACCGGGATCACGACCTATTACGTGACGGTGCAGCAGCAACAGCTGATCATCGTCGATCCGCTCGGCCCGGTCGCCGCCAAGGCGAAGAACGACATCTATCTTGGCAGCGCCTCCGACATGGTGCTCGGCGGCGTTCCGCTCGCCTCGTTCGGCCCGCTTGTGGCAGCGCAGACGCAGGGCGTCCAGACCACGGCAGCGGGCGGCGGCAATGTCCGGCTGGTCGCGGTCGGCAGCATTTACGGCGTGTCGGGTGCGGTGGCCGTGTCCGGCAACATCGCCAGCCTGACGCTGATCGCGGAAACGGGCTCGATCGGCCGCGCGACAGCGGCCGGGCAGAATCCGGCCGACAATCCGGACGCGCTGTTGCTGGCGCTGACTGGCGCCGCTGGCGGTCGCATCGACCAGGCCGCTGCCAAGCAGGGCATTTTCATCCGCCAGACGACCGGCGATCTCGTGCTCGGCCAGATCAGCGCCGATCAGGGCTCGGCCGCGATCGAACTCGCCGCGTCCGGCAGCATCTACGGCCTGCCGTCCTTCACGGACATGACCGTGGTTCATATTTTCGGTTCGACTCTCGATCTCAGGGCAGGGGGCAATATCGGCTACAACGGCTCGACATTGCAGCCGTTGCTCGTGCGCATCGGCGGCGCCATCACCGGCTCGTCCGTTGGTGACATGGCTATTTATAGTCCGGCCAGCAACATGACCCTCGGTCATGAATCGGCCTACGGCGCGCTGACCGCCGGGGGCAAGGCGACCTTCAGCACCATTGCCGGCTCGATCACCGTCAACGCCGACGTGACCGCGGGTAACGCCTTGCAATTCCTCGCCAATGCCGGCGTGACCTTCGCCGCCGGCACGGCGCAGGACCCGCTGGTCGCCAGGAGCACGGCCGGCGCGATCCTGGTTTCGGCCGCATCGCTGAATATGGGCGCCTATGCGGTGCTCGACGCCGCCGGCGTATTGACGGTCATCACCACCGGCGATGCCACGCTCGGCCAGCTCATCTCCCGCGCCTCCTACGCCGCGGCGGGCAACGCCGCCTCGATCGTGGTCCAGGCCGGCGGCGTCACCACCGCCGCGATCCTGAGCAATGGCGACGCCCTGACCGACATCGTCACCACCGGCACCGGCGCGGTGGTGTCGCTCAACGCCAGCAACATCGGCACGGCCTCGCAGCGCGTGGCGGTGAGTTCGCAGGGCCTTTCCGCGACCGCGACCACCGGCAGCATCTACCTGACTGCGGCGCCGGACATGCGCGCGACGCTGCTGTCGGCGGTCAAGGGCACCGTCGATGTGACGGGCGCCGGCAGCTACAGGCTCGACAGCGTTCTGGCCTCAACCGACGCCGCCGCGACGGGCTACTTCATCGCACAGACCACCGGCTCTGGTACGCTCACCATCGGCACCGCGACCGGCCGCGGCACGCTGCGGCTGCTGGCCGCGGACAATGTCAGCTTCGGCAACCTCACCAGTCTGGCCCTCGCGGGCGATGCCGGCGACGTCATCGTGACGACCGGGACCGGCGCGATCCTGGGCGGTTCGATCACCGCCGCCGGCGGCGTCACCCTGACGGCCGGCGCGACCCTGCCCGCCAACTCGCCGCTGCTCGCCAATGCCAAGATCACCGGCACTGGGACTATCGCCTCGGCAACGTCGATTGCCCTCCATGCGCGCGGAAACATCGATTGGGAGACCCTCAACGCCGCGACCACGATCGACGTAACCTCGACTGGCGGCGGCGCGCGGGTCGGCACGGCGACCACGGTCAACGCCATCACGATGGAGGGCAAGCAGGACGTCGCCTTCGATCAACTGACCAACACGGCCGCGCCCGGCCTGGGCGACATCACGCTGACGTCCTATAGCGGCTCGATCGTCGGTGGTTCGATCACCTCCAACGGTTCCGTCTCGCTGATCGCCGAAGGCTCGATCACCGCGACCGGCGCGGCCGGCGACGGCGGCGAGCTGAACTGGTCCGTGCTCCGCGCCGGCGGCAGCATGTTCGTGCGCTCGCTCGGCGCCGCCGTTACGGTCGATGTCGTTGAAAGCGGTGGCAGCCTCACGCTGTGGGCCAAGTACGACGTCACCTTCAGGCAGGTGAAGACGACCGGCAACAACAGCAACATCGTCCTCCGTTCGGATGAGGGGGCGGTCATTGCCCTCGGCACCGGGCTGGTGAATGTGGACGCCAGCGGCTCGGTGACGATGACCGCCGGAACGACCATCACCGGCGCCGAAGTCAGGGCGGGCGGTTCGGTCTCGATGACCGCCGCCAACGGCCAGATTGTCTGGAACGCCGTCACGGCCGGGACGACGGTGGATGTGCGCTCGTCCGCGAACATCATCGATATCGCGACGATCACGAGCGGCGGGACGCAAACCCTGTGGGCCAAGAATGACGTTACCTTCACGCAACTGACCGCCACCGCCGGTGGCGCCGACATCACATCGGACACCGGCAAGATCGCCGGCGGCGCGGTCGCTGTTGGTGGAGCGACGCGGATGGCCGCCAAGACGACGATCTCCGGCACCACCGCCACATCAACTGCCGGCGCGATGGAAATGACCGCCGAGGAGATGATCACATGGAATGCCGTGGAAGCGACCGGCGGCAGGCTGACCATCACTTCGACCCGCGAGACGATCGATATCCCGAGCCTGACCAGCGGCGGCAAGATGACGATCGATGTCGCCCAGGACATGATGATTACCCAGATCACGACCACGGGCATTCAGGGTGATGCCGGCGACGTCGAGGTGACGTCGCATACCGGCCGGATCACGGGCGGCACCATCGCCGCGAATGGCGGCGTGACGCTCAATGCGCCGGTCTCGATCACCGGCGTGTCGGTCACCGGCACGACGGGCGCCGTGGCAATGAACACAGCCGGCCTGATCGACTGGACCACCGTGACGGCGGGCACGACGGTCGATGCGCGCTCGACGGCGGACCATGTCCGCTTCGGCACCGTGACCTCGGGCGGCACGCAGACCCTGCGCGCGGCCAACGACGTGACCTTCGACACGCTGACGTCGACTGGCGGCGACATCGACGTCACCGCCGACACCGGCAAGATTGAAGGCACGGAAGTCGCCGCCAACGGCTCGGCTTCGCTGACTGCGGCGACCACGAACAAGGGCACGACGCTGGCCGCGACGCTGGGTTCGGTGACGCTGAGCGCAACTGGCCTGATCGACTGGACCACCGTGACGGCGGGCGCGACCGTCGATGTGCGCTCGACGGCGGACCATGTCCGCTTCGGCACCGTCACCTCGGGCGGCACCCAGACGCTGCGCGCGGCGAACGACGTCACCTTCGGCACGCTGACTGCGACCGGCGGCGACATCGACGTCACCGCGGACACGGGCAAGGTCGAAGGCACCGAAGTCGCGGCCCATGGCTCGGCTTCGCTGAATGCGGCGACGACGAACAAGGGCACGAGGCTCGCCGCGACGCTCGGCTCGGTGACGATGAACGCCGCGGGATTGATCGACTGGACCACCGTGACGGCCGGCACGACGGTTGATGCGCGCTCGACAAATGACAACATCGGCTTCGGCTCTGTCACCTCGGGCGGCACGCAGACCATCCGCGCCTATCGGAACGTCGCGTTCAACGCGCTGACAACCACGGGCATTCCCGGCGATCTCGGCGATATCATCGTCGTTGCGGAGAATGGCTCGATCAACGGCGGCACCGTGATGGCGAATGGCGATACCTCGTTCGCCAGCGGCCGCTCGATCAACGTCTCTGCCATGCAGGCCAGCTCGGCGACCTTGAGCGCGCCGCAGAACCTCACGGTCGGCATGCTCAAGGTCTACCGGGCGATGATGCTCGGCGCCGACATCATCAACGTCACCGCGGTGCAACTGCCGTCGCTGCCGCCAGTGCCGCTGAACGTGCAGGTGACCGGCTATCAAGGCGGCGTCGCCACGCGCGCCACGCTCAATATCGATCCGCCGGAAGTGATTATCGGCCAGTTCCGGGTTGTCGACTCGACGGTGATTGTCGACTCGCCATTGCTGACGATCACGAGCGGCTATGTGCCCGGCCAGATGTTGCTGCAGACCCCGGCGGGGCAGATCCTGCTCGACAACCGCGGCCCGGGTCCGGTCGGTGGCAACAATCTGCAGCTTTACCAGCCGGGCGGCGTCTTCACGATGAAGCAGGTCGGCAACGCCAACTTCAGCGATACCCAGGTGGTCTATTACGACAGCACGATTTCTTCGACGATCATCAACTATGGCGGTGGCAACTTCACCGGCTCGAGCTTCGTCCGCAATGCCATCCAGGACATGCGCAACGGCGACGCGGCCGGAGCGGAAGACCTGCAGCGTACGCTGCTGATCGCGTTCTATCTGCAGAGCTTCGGAGAAGGCTGGCGTGCGCTGGGCCCGATCCACGTCCTCGGCGACGGGCCGGCGGTTAACGTCGAAGGCCTGCTCGGACCCGGGGAGAACCGTAAGTCGCGTAAGGGTTACCGGACGAATCTCCGCAGTTCGGCCGTGGAAAACCGCGCCGCCATTAGCTTTGCAGCCGCGGACTATGGTAGGTAACCGTAAAGCCTTGCATTTCCGGCCATTTTCGACGCGGCGGCCGGCCGATGGTCGCAACGGGACATCCATGCGCATTGCTTCGGCGGGCCTGGTTTCTGCCCTGATCCTGACTTTGGTGGCGCTCGCCGCGGCGCCGGCGCGCGCCCAGCTATCGCCCCAGGTCAACCCCGGCCTGATCGAGCAGAATATCGAGCGCCAGCGCCAGCGCATCGAGCAGCAGGGCGAGGCGCCGAAGCAGCAGGGGCCCGCCGTGGTCGGGCCGGGCCGGGCACCGGCGGTGCAGATACCCGGCGGCGGCCAGACGTTCCTGCTCCGACGGGTCATCTTCGATCCTTCGAAGTTTATTACGCCGGAGGAGCTCGACGCCGTCGCCGCCAAATATGTCGGCCGCCGCGTCGATATCGCGACGCTCATGGCGCTGGTGGCCGACGTCAACGCCATCTATGTGGCGCGCGGCATTGTCACCGCCATCGCCATCCTGCCGCCGCAGACGGCGGACAAGGGCGTCATCAAGATCAAGCTGACCGAAGGCCGGCTGCAGAAGTCGTCGGTGATCGGCAATCAGCAGACTCGCGAGAGCTTTATCCGCAGCAGCGTCGATCCGCCGGCCGGCGAAATTCTCGATGTGCCGAAGCTCAATCAGGACGTCGTGCGCTTCAATCGCACCAACGAAGTGCAGATGCGCGCGCTGTTGCAGCCGGGCACCGATTTCGGCCTGACGGACCTGCAACTCGCCATCACCGAGCCGCCGGTCAACACACTGCAGGTCTTTGCCGACAACCAGGGCGTCAAGACCACCGGCCGCAACGAAGTCGGCCTCTATTACAAGCGCCACGGCCTGCTGGGCTTCGACGACCGGTTCACGTTCTACGGCGTGAAGTCCAAAGGCAACATCAACGGCAACGTCGCCTTCAATGTGCCGTTTAATCCGTGGGGCGGCCGCATCGGCATTAGCTATACGCAGGGCCGCATCAAGATCGTGCAAGGCCAGTTCGAGAGCCTCGACGTCACCGGAACGTCGAACCAGACCTCGCTCAACATCTCCCAGCCGTTCTGGAACAATGACGTCTGGATGGTGCAGGCGACCGGCGCTTATGGCTACGGCAATTCAACGAGCGATTTCTCGGCCGTGCCGGTATCGAACAGCCGTTACTCAAAGGCGACCGGCGGCCTGTCACTGTCGGCGATCGCCGCCAACTACAACCTGACAATCTCGCCGGCGGTCAACGGCATCAACTGGCACGACAAGATTCTCGGCGGCGAGCGCAGCTTCACCACATTCACCGGCTCGGTCTACGGCAACCTGCAACTGCCGTCGCAGTTCAGCGCGGTGCTGCTCGGCAGCTGGCAATATACCGGCGACAAGCTGCTGCCCGGCGATCAGCTGTTCTCCGTCGGCGGACCGACGACCGTGCGCGGCTACGCCACCAACACCGCTTCCGGCGACAGCGGTTATTATTTCAATTTCGAAGTTCACCGGAACATGTCGGATCTGATCAAGGGCCTCGACATCTACGCCTTCATCGACAGCGGCGCGGTGTTTTCGACCTTTCCGGCAATCACCCAACTCGATTCCGCCGGCGCCGGACTGTCATGGACGCCTTATGCGGCCGTTACGTTTGAAGCCAGCGTCGGCGTGCCGTGGCGAACCGTCATCGTCGGGCAGCCGCGGAGCGAATTCTACGGCCGCGTGACGCTGCGGCCGCTGCAACTGTTGTGAAAACCGGCCCCGCGTACCGCGCGACGCGGCAAGGGGCCTTATGGAGAGCATGATGAAAGCAACTTCGTCTATCAATCGTATCAAGCTCGCGGGCGTTGTCGTCGCCGCCGCGTTGCTGGTGAGCCAGGGACCGGCTCTGAGCCAGGGCACCAAGAAGGATCAGCCGCCTCCGGCGCCGCCGGCCGGCGCGTCCGGCGTGATGTCGACCTCGTCCGCCAATGTGGAGGGCTTCCGCTCGGCCAAGTTCGGCATGAGCGAGGCCGAGGTGAAGACCGCGATCACCAAGGATTTCGGCGTCAAGGCCGACGCCATCCGCGAGCAGCCCAATGCCGGCGAGCGCACCAAGGCGCTGGTCGTCAGCGTGCCGGACCTGCTGCCGGGCGGCGGCGGCGCGGAAGTGTCCTATGTGTTTGGCTATCAGAGCAAGAAGCTGATCCAGGTGTCGGCGTCGTGGTCGAAGGCGACCGACGACAAGATGACGCCGGAGCAGCTGTTCTCGAACTCGAGCGTGCTGCGCTCGCATTTCATGAGCGAGGGCTTCAAGCCCGACACCGTCGCCACCAACATGCCGATCAATAACGGCCTGCTGATGTTCCGCGGCAGCGACGCCAAGGACCGCACCGCGATCCTGCTGCTGCAGGGCACGTTCAGCCAGGGCGAGAACAACCAGCGCATCCTGACGCCGGGCAGCCTGATGCTGTTCTACATCGCCGACGCCAAGACGCCGGACATCTATCGCCTGCCGCCGGGCTCGTTCTGATCCGCAACACATCGTCATCGCCCGCGAAAGCGGGCGATCCAACTCGTTGATCGAGAAGGGCTGGATGCCCCGCTTACGCGGGGCATGACGGTGGAAGAGCGCTAGCGCCCCTGATAGGACGGCGTGCGCACGATGAGGCCGTCGAGCGCCTCGGTCACCGTGATCTGGCACGACAGCCGCGAATTGGCGCGCACGTCGAAAGCGGCATCGAGTTCGGCGTCCTCGGACGGCGAGGGCGGGCCGACGCGCTCGACCCAGGCTTCATCGACATAGACGTGGCAGGTGGCGCAGGTGCAGCCGCCGCCGCACTCGGCGACGATGCTGCTGATGTCGTTGCGCAACGCCGTCTCCATGACGGAGGCGCCGAGCTCGGCCTTGACCTCGTGAACGGTGCCGTCATGTTCGATGAAGGTGATCTTGGGCATGGTGCTGGTTCGTTTATTCTCAGGCGACGCCGAGTTTCTTTTGCAGGCTGGTGGACGACGTTGTGTACTGGAACACGAGCCGCTTTTCCGGGTGCACGTAGTGATGCGCGCGGTGCGCCATCAGCGCGCCCTCGTGGAAGCCCGACAGGATCAGCTTGAGCTTGCCGGGGTAGGTGTTGATGTCGCCGATGGCGAAGATGCCGTGGCGGTTGGTCTCGAAGGTGGAGACGTCGACCTTGATCAACTCGTCATCCATGTCGAGCTTCCAGTCCGAGATCGGGCCGAGCTTCATGGTCAGGCCGAAGAAGGGCAGCATGGCGTCGCAGGCGACGCGGTCGAGTTTGCCGTCCTTGTCCTTGACCGAGAGGGCTTCGAGCTGGCCGTCTGCGCCTTCCAGCGCGGCGACCTGGCCGATGCGCAGATCCATGGCGCCGGCGGCGACCAGGCTGCGCATCTTGTTGACGCTGTCGGGCGCGCCGCGGAAGTCGTCGCGGCGGTGGACGAGCGTCACGCGCTTGGCGATCGGCTGCAGGTTGAGCGTCCAGTCGAGCGCCGAGTCGCCGCCGCCGACGATGACGATGTTCCTGTCGCGGAAGGTCTCCATCTTGCGCACGGCATAGAACACCGACTTCGCCTCGTAGGGTTCGATGCCCTCGATCGGCGGCCGCTTCGGCTGGAACGAGCCGCCGCCCGCGGCGATGACGATCACCTTGGTCTCGAAGGTTTTACCGGCGGTGGTGGTGACGCGGTACAACGGGTCGCCGATATTCTCGATGCCGGTCACCATCTCGCCGAGGTGGAAGGTGGGGTTGAACGGCTTGATCTGCGCCATCAGCGAATCGGTGAGGCCCTGGCCGGTGATCTCCGGAATGCCGGGAATGTCGTAGATCGGCTTCTCCGGATAAAGCTCGGCGCATTGGCCGCCGACCTTGTCGAGGATGTCGACGAGATGCGCCTTGATATCCAGGAGGCCCAGTTCGAACACGGCGAACAGGCCGCAGGGGCCGGCGCCGACGATGAGAACGTCGGTCTTGATGATTTCGCTCATCGGGGTCATCCGGCGGGGGCCGGCTCCTTGCTTCGTGCGGGTGGCGCGATGACGCGCAGCAACTCGCCGAGATTTTGCTCGGGCGTCTTGCCCGTGGTGGTGACGGTAGCTTCCGCCCTCGCATAGAGCGGTTCGCGGCTCTTGAGAATAGAAATCAGGTCGTCCATCGCGCGCGCCGAATTGGCCATCGGCCGCATGTCGCCCTGCGCCATGACGCGCTTCATGTGCTCCTGCGGCTCGGCGCGCACCCACACCGTGAAGCAGGATGCCAGCAGCATGTCCAGCGTGCCCGGCTCGGTGACGATGGAGCCGGAGGTGGCGAGGACGAAGGCCTCGTGCTGGTTGACGACGTCGTCGAGCGCCTCGCGCTCGGCACGACGGAACGCCTCCTGGCCGAACATGTCGAAAATCTCGCCGAGCGAGGCGCCGGCGCGGCGCTCGATCTCCCGGTTGAGCTCGACGAAGGGCACGCCGAGCTTTTCTGCCAAAAGCAGGCCGAGGGTGGATTTGCCGCCGCCACGCAGGCCGATCAGGGCGATGCGCCGTTTCCGCGCCGGATCGTCGGCGCCGGCCGCTCGGAAACGCTCGCTGAGCAGATGACGGGCCTCGGCCAGTTCGCCGGGCGACAGGCGCTCGAGGAACTGGGAGATCAGGACGAGATCGAGGGGCGGGTCGCTGCCGTCATGAACCAACTGCGTTACCGGCAGGCCAATGGCGCGGGCGATGCGGCGCAGAAGGACGATGGAACAGTTGCCGAGGCCGGATTCGAGCTGGGCAATGTAGCGCTCGGAGACCTTGGCCTGGCGGGCCAGCACCTTGCGCGACATACCGCGCTGATTGCGCAACATGCGCACCCGTTCGCCGAGCCGATGCAGATAAGCATCGGATTCGCGTGGCGGTTTCCTCGGCGCGGCTTTTGTCAGGGCCGTGTGCATGCTCCGTGCTTACCATGCATTATAATGCTGATGCAACGGAAACTCAGAATTATTATGAACTAAAACGTTGCCGCCTACCGGAGGCGATGATACAAATGTGCAAAATAATGCATATCGCTCCGATTTCGCAGGGAAGACACGCCGGGATGACCGACACCGCCGAACCCAGCATCGTCGACTACCGCACCGATCCGTCGCGCTATCGGCACTGGCGCATCGAGATCGACGGCAACGTCGCCAATCTGATCATGGACGTCGATCCCGCCGGCGGCCTGCGGCCGGACTACGAGCTCAAGCTGAATTCCTACGACCTCGGCGTCGATATCGAGCTCAACGATGCTGTGCAGCGGCTGCGTTTCGAGCATCCGGAAGTGCAGGCGGTCGTCATCAGGTCCGGCAAAGACAATGTGTTCTGCGCCGGCGCCAATATCCGCATGCTTGGCAAGTCGACGCATCAGTGGAAGGTGAACTTCTGCAAGTTTACCAACGAGACGCGCCTCGCCATCGAGGATGCCAGCGCCAACTCCGGCCAGAAATACATGGCGGCGGTCAGCGGTGCCTGCGCCGGCGGCGGCTATGAACTCGCGCTCGCCGCCGAACACATCATGCTGATCGATGATCGCCGCTCGGCGGTGTCGCTGCCGGAGGCGCCGCTGCTGGCGGTGCTGCCGGGCACCGGCGGGCTGACCCGCGTCACCGACAAACGGAAAGTGCGCCGCGACCGCGCGGACTTTTTCTGCGCCACCGAGGAGGGCCTGCGCGGCGCCAAGGCGGTGGACTGGAAGCTGGTTGACGAGACTGTGCCGCCGTCGAAGTGGCAGGACGCGGTCAAGGCGCGCGCCGCCGAAATCGCAGCGCAGTCGGACCGTCCGGCCAATGCCAAGGGCATCGCACTGACGCCGCTCGAGCGTACCATCGCCGACAGCCGCGTTTCCTATTCGCATGTCGAGGTCGAGATCGAGCGCGACAAGTCGATCGCGACGGTTACGGTGAAGGCGCCGGGCGAGCCGGCGCCGGTGTCGGTCGATGCCGTTCACGAAAAGGGCGCGGCATTCTGGCCTTTGGCCATGGCGCGTGAGCTGGAAGACGCCATCCTTCATCTGCGCACCAACGAGCCGACCATCAATCTCGTCGTGCTCAAGAGCGAAGGCGATGCCAAGGCGGTGCTGAGCCACGACGACGTGTTGCTGAACGGTCATAATGACTGGCTGCTGCGCGAAATTCGGCATTATGTGAAGCGCGTGTTCAAACGGCTCGACGTCACGCCGAAAACGCTCATGACCCTGGTCGAGCCCGGCTCGTGCTTCGCTGGCACATTGGCGGAACTGGTCTTCGTCGCCGATCGCTCGGCGATGCTGATCGGCACCCGCGAGGGCGACAACCGTGCGCCCGCCGCGATCACGCTCGGCAAGGCCAATTTCGGACCCTATCCGATGGGCAACGGCCTGACGCGATTGCAGACGCGGTTTCTTGACGACGATGAGTCCTTGAAGGCCGCTGAGGACAAGATCGGCGAGCCGCTGGAAGCCGACGATGCGCTCGAACTGGGCCTCGTCACCTTCGCCTATGAGGACTTCGACTGGGATGACGAGCTGCGCGTGATGATGGAAGAGCGCGCTTCGTTCTCGCCGGATGCGCTGACCGGCCTGGAGGCCAATCTGCGCTTCGCCGGACCCGAGACCATGGAAACGAAAATTTTCGGCCGGCTGACCGCCTGGCAGAACTGGATATTCCAGCGGCCCAACGCCATCGGCGAGCAGGGCGCGCTGAAACTGTACGGCAGCGGCGTGAAGCCGACGTTCAATAAAGAGAGAGTGTAACTTTTACTCCGCTCATTCCCGCGCAAGCGGGAATCCAGAAAG
>Ga0182736_1001060_pt1 | contig 30631 bp, 38 predicted proteins | sample eDN5th30CKraftBY_FD_128882 | JGI IMG/M metagenome (GOLD analysis project Ga0182736, IMG submission 128882) | Enriched backyard soil microbial communities from Emeryville, California, USA - eDNA 5th pass 30_C Kraft BY (version 2) (version 2) | ecosystem: Environmental > Terrestrial > Soil >...
CAGGCGTCCACGCCATCGGTTATGGCCGGCGCTTCCACTCGCTCGGGTCCAACACGACGGGCATCGAGGCCTATTCCCACGGCCGCTATTTCACCGTCACCGGCGAGAGCACGGGGCAGGGTGAGATTTGCGACATCGCCGACTTCGTGGAGGCCCGCCTGGCGCCGCTCCACAGCCCGCGGCCGCAGGACACCAGCGCCGCCGCGCCCAGCCCGTCTGGCTCGCTTACGGGCGCGCTGGCCGCCCGCGACCTGCGCTCGGCGCTGGCGTCGATGCGCTCCGACGACCGCGACCTGTGGGTGCGCATGGGCCACGCCCTCAAGCCCCTCGGCGACATCGGCCGCGGCCTCTGGCTGGAGTGGTCGCAGACCTCCGACAAGTACGATCCGGCCGACGCGGCGCGGGTGTGGGACAGTTTCCAGCCCAGCCACACCGATCATCGCGCCGTGTTCGCCGAGGCGCAGCGGCAGGGGTGGGCGAACCCGGGAAAGGGGGTCGGTCAGGACGACCTCCCTCGCCACGATCCCGAGACGGGTGAGATCCTCGAGGACGACGCTTCCACCCCCATCATCCAGGCGACGCCCTATCAGTGGGTGCCGGCTTCGCAGATTCCGCCGCGAGACATTCTCTACGGCAGGCACCTCTTCAGGAAGTTCCTTTCCGCCACCGTGGCGCCGGGGGGCGTCGGTAAGTCGTCCCTGGAGATCGTCGAAACCCTCGCCATGGTCACCGGTCGGACGCTGATCGGCGAAGCGCCCAAGCGCCCGCTCTCCGTCTGGTACTGGAACGGCGAAGACCCGCTCGAAGAGTTGCAACGGCGGATCGCCGCGAGCTGCCTGCACTACAGGATCGGCCCGGAGGACATCGACGGCCGGCTCTACGTGGATAGCGGCCGCACCCTGGAAATCATCGTCGTCACCGAAGACCGGGACGGCGCCAAGATCGCGACGCCCGTTGTCGATGCGCTCGTCGCCGAGGTGAAAGCCCGAGGCATCGACGTCCTGATCATCGACCCGTTCGTGGCCTGTCACGCGGTCAGCGAGAACGACAACAGCAAGATCGAACTCGTGGTCAAGCAGTGGATGCGTGTCGCCGAAGAGGGCGGGTGCGCCATCGAGCTTGTCCACCACGTCAGGAAGCCCGCTGGCGGCGTCCAAGAGACGACCGTGGACGACGCCCGCGGCGCCGGCGCGCTCCTGGCCAAGGTGCGCTCAGCGCGGGTCCTGAACGGCATGAGCATGGCTGACGCGGCCGAAGTCGGCATCGAGGCGCATGAGCGCTGGGCCTACTTCAGGGTCGATAACGGCAAGGCAAATCTGATGCCCCGCGGGGGCGATGCGAAGTGGCGAAAGATGGTCGGGGTCGCCCTCGGCAACCGTGTGGACGTGATGGAAGACAACGTGGGCGTGGCGACGGAATGGGTGAAGCCGGACGCGTTCCGGGGTGTCGGTGAACGCGGCCTGATGGCCGTTCGTGCGGCCGTGGCGGTGGGCGAGTGGCGCGAGGACATCAGGGCCTCGAATTGGGTGGGTGTGGCGGTGGCGGGCGCGCTGGGCATCGATCTGGACGAGGTCCAGGCCAAGGCGCGCGTGAAAACGATGATCAAAACATGGGTGCAAAACGGCGTCCTCGAAGTCGTCCAAGGCTTCGATCAGGCGCGCCGTCCGAAGAACTTCGTGGTCGTCGGAAAGGACAAGGAATGACCTGCTCAAGTCCAGAAAACCAACTGGAGCAGACTGGAGCAACTGGAGCAATTTCGCCTGCTCAGGTCCTCTCTACCCACCACCCCCTTAAGGGGGTGGGTAGGAGTGGAGCACTGGAGCAGCGGCCGAAAACGAACTGGAGCATGCTCGGAACTGGAGCGGCCCCATGTCGCTGAGCCCCGCCGACGCCACCACGATCACGGCGCACCAGATGGGCGTTGACCAAGCTGCCCGTGACGCCGAACTCGAATGGGGCGTGGACCGGCTCCCGTTCCTCGTCGACGCCGAACTGCGCGCCCGGTTCCTCCTGGCGCAGTCGCAGTGGTCGGAGGTGCTGAACGCCGCCTGGTCCGCCGACATCCTGACGCGAGACATGCTCGACCTCGTCACCCGCAAGGCCGCCGCCCTGATCCGCGGCTGGGCGAAGCTGGCGGAGGTCGCGTCCGAGGCCGGGCACCGTCGCCTGTCGCCCGACGTGTGGACATTCCGGCTGACGGACGGCTCGTCCGCCGCGATCACGCGGACGACGGCTGAGGCCGCGGCGGAGATCCGGTCGGGCCGCAACCTGCGGGTCTACACCCTGGAGGAGGTGGCTCACCTGATCGAGGCCGCGGGCTTCGTCGGCGACGTCAAGGACGCCTTTCCCGGCGCCGTCGTCACTGGTGGCCGGGCGCCGCCAACCGATCGGTCGTGGACGAAATCCGGCGATGACATACCGTTTTGAGGCGAGACATGGACAGTGAAACGAGGAAGGCTTCGAAGGATCGATACCGGGAGCGCAATCGCGAGAAGATCAACGCTAAAGAACGAGAGCGACGTTTGACTGATCCCGAACGCTCTCGGGCTAGAAGTGCCAAATGGCGGAAAAATAACCTCGAAGCAGCTCGCGAAATGTGCCGGAAGAGAGCTGCTGTTGTTAGGTCGGAGCGGCCAGATGATATCCGCTCAATTAAGCGCGGCTGTGAGTCTTTTCGACGAGCAAGGATATCTGGTCGATTGGCTCCATGGATGACAAATGAGGAGCGAGAACAGATCAAGCAGTTTTACGCGAACTGCCCTCCGCAACATGAGGTTGATCACATTGTTCCGTTGAGGGGCCACCTTGTCAGCGGTCTGCACACGATCTCAAACCTTCAATACATCACGAAATCAGAGAACCGCCGCAAGGGTAATCGACTGGTGAAGCACGGCGACGATCTGCCGTTTTGAGGGGCGAGAATGACCATCATCGAGATCAACCAACCGCTCGGCAATCACGCCGTCGGATCACGTCGGGGAACCATCATGGGCAAGAAAAACCACATCCGCCGCGGGCGTCCGTACGACCCGGCTGAGGCGGCGCGCAAGCGGGCGGAGCAGGAGGGCAGGGCGCGCGCCAACAGCGCTGCTCAGCGCGCCGATCCGGCGCAATGGGGCGTCAACCGCGCGGCGATGCAGCTCGTCGCCAACGAGGACGTCCATGCCGTCGACGCCGAGCGCGGCAAGGTGGCTCGGGTGCGGCGGTTCGACGTGTTCGCCCTTCTGCACAGCCGGGACGCGCTCCCGTCGTCGCATCTGGCGGCCGTGCGGCGGCTGCAGAACGCTATCGCCATCCTGCACGCCACCGGCGGCGAGGTGGACTATCACCGGGTGGACTTTGGCGGCGTGAAGGCCAACGGCTTGAGCGGCGCCCGGCTTGAGGCTGGGGCGGAGGCGGCGGCGATCCTGGCGGGCTGCGGTGAGCGCCAGGGAGCGCTTCTGACGGCTCTCTGCGTTCCTGAGGTGGTGGAGGGGCGGCGGGTCAACTGGCGGGCCGTGGTGGAGCGCCTGGCGGGCGAGATCGACCATCGCCGCCAGGCGGACACCGTTCGGGCTGTTTCGGCGGCTTGCTGCGACGCGTACGTGGCGTGGGACAACCGCGCTCGGGAAAGGGCGGCGTGACGATGGTCGGCATCAAATCGCGACCGCCCCCTTGACGCCACGCGCGAAATCTGCGTAGATCGTCACAATTCGATTGCTGCGACTGAAGCCCCGCGCCCTAACCGGCCGGGGCTTTTGCGTTCAGCCGCCCCCATCGCGCCCAGGCGGACGCGGGACACGCACCGCCAAACCCTGACGCCGAGGTCTGACCTGCGGCGCGACCCCACGAGGACAGCAACATGTTCGCCATCGGCGCCGCATTCGGCGCGTGGGCCATGGTCGCCGTGTTCGCCGCCTTCCGCCCCAAGCCTCAACCCCGCGATGAACGCGGCAGATTCGTCCGGAGATCCTGATGGCCACTGAGCAGACCTACACCCGTTCCCGCGAGGCTGGCACGCCCTCCGCCCGCCCGAGCTACGCCCAGATCGTCCCCGTCACCATGGCGGCCGGCGCCACGACGCAAGCGACGATCACCGTACCCATCGGCTCAGCGCTCGGCGCGATCCGGGCGGAGGTGGCCACCGCGTTCACCGGCTCGCCGACCAACATCAACCTGACTGTCGGCACCGCTGCGGCAGGCGCCCAGGTCGTCGCAGCCACCGACGTCAAGGCGCAGGGGCACATCGCCTGCACCATCGTGTCGACGTTCGACAGCGTGGCGGGCACGGACGTCTACTACCTGCAGATCGCCGCCGTGGGCGGCACCAATCCCGCCGGTACAGTGAACGTCGTGCTGACGTATCACCCGCCGGGGATCTAGAAAAACAATCGGCGGAAATCATCATGGCTGGCGGCGCTAGACCAGGAGCAGGGCGCCCCAAGGGTGTGCCGAATAAAGTAACTGCAGACGTGAAAGCTCTGGCGCAACAGTACGCGCCCGACGCTATGCGTAGGCTGAACGATATCGCCATGAATAGCGAAAGCGACGCGGCCTCTGTTGCTGCGATCAAGGAGCTTCTGGACCGCGGATACGGCAAGGCGAAGCAGCCGCTGGTTGGTGGGGGTGAGGGCGACGCGCCGATCCGGAACGAGCTGACGGTCAAGTTTGTCTGACGTCCAGATCCCGGCCGCCTTCCGCGAACTGTTCACGGAGGGATGGCGGGACGCGGCCTACTACGGCGGGCGGGGCGGGGCCAAGTCTCACAGCGTCGGCGGCGCCCTCGTCATCCAGGCGGCGGCCAAGCCGCTCCGCATCGTCTGCGCCCGTGAGATCCAGGAGAGCCTGAAGGACTCGGTCAAGCAACTGATCGAGGACAAGATCAGCGACTACGGGCTGCAGGACCATTTCGAGGCGCTGCGAGACGAGACCCGGGCCAAGAACGGCGGCGGGTTCATCTACAAGGGCGTCTGGCGCAACCCCGACGCTCTGAAGTCGCTGGAAGGCGCAGATGTGTTCTGGGGGGAGGAGGCCAACCGCTTCTCCGCCCGCTCCATCCGCCTGATCCGACCGACCCTGCGCAAGCCGGGAAGCCGGATGATATGGACGTGGAACCCGGAGTTCGACCACGACCCCATCGACAAACTGTTTCGCGGTCCCGCGGGACCGCCGCCCAACAGCATCGTCCGAGAGGTAAGCTGGCGGGACAATCCGTGGTTCGGCGACACGCCGCTTCAGGCGGAGATGGAGAACGACTACCGGTCCGATCCCGCGACCGCCGAGCACGTGTGGGGCGGGCAGTATGCCGTCGCCGTCGAGGGCGCCTACTACGCCGCCCAGCTCGCCAAGGCGCGCGAAGAGGGCCGGGTCACGGCCGTCGCCAAGGACCCCATCCTGCGCGTCCGCGCCTATTGGGACCTCGGCCGCCGTGATGCGACGGCGATCTGGATCTGCCAGTTCGTCGACCGGTCCATCGTCGTGCTCGACTACATCGAAGGGCGAGGGCAGCAGCTCGGCTACTACATCGCGGAGATGCAGCGCCGGGGCTGGGGCGATGCCCTGTGCGGCCTGCCTCACGACGGCGTGCACGTGCGCCTGGAGTCGCCGGGCTCGGTGGAGCAGCAGCTACGGGCCGCGGGCTTCGAGGTGGACGTCACCTCCAACCAGGGGGCCGGCGCCGCCATGCAGCGTGTGGAGGCCGCCAGGCGGCTGTTCCCGCGCATCTGGTTCAACGACACGCCGGAGCTGGCGTCCGGTCTCAAGGCGCTCGGGGCCTACCACGAGAAGCGGGACGAGAAGCGCAACGTGGGCCTAGGCCCCGAGCACGACTGGGCGTCCGACCCCGCCGACGCCTTCGGCCTGATGTGCGTCGCCTACGAAGAACCACAGGCCTACGCGCCGCTCCGTCGCGGCATCCGCGGCATCGTTTGAGGTCCACATGATCCCCAATGGCTTCAACCCGGCCCGCGCGGTCGCGGTCACCAAGTCGGACACGGCGCCCAACGCCTACGACGCCCTGTACGTCGGCGGCGCCGGCAATGTGGCGGTGACCACGGCGGGCGGCGACGTCGTGACGTTCACAGCCGTGCCCGTGGGAACCATCCTGCCGGTGAAGACGTCGCTCGTCATGTCCACCAACACGACCGCGACGCTCATCCTGGGGCTGTGGCAAGCCTGATGGACCTCGAAACGCTGGAGTCGTCGGTCCGCGCAGAGATCAGCGACGCCACCAGCTTCATCGACACCAACATAGGCCTCCAGCGCATGGAGGCGACGAAGTACTATCGTGGCGAACTCTTCGGCGACGAGGAGGAGGGGCGCAGCCAGGTCGTCAGCCGCGACGTGCACGACGTCATCGGCCAGTACATGCCCTCGCTCATGCGCATGTTCTTTGGCCCTGAAAAGGTCGTCGAGTTCGTCCCGCAGAACGCCGAAGACGTCGAGAGCGCCGAGCAGGCGACCGACTACATCAATTACATCGTCCAGCGGGACAATCCCGGCTTCGAGGTCTTCTATTCGGCGTTCAAGGACGCCCTGGTCCGCAAGGCCGGCTTCATCAAGTGGTGGTGGGACGAGAGCGAAGAGGTCACCACGGCCGAGTATACCGGCCTGGATGATATGGCCCTGACCAAGCTCATGGAGGATCTGGAGGCCGCCCAAAAGGCCGAGATCGTCGAGTCCAAGCAGGGTGAGGACGGCCTGTCGATCACGGTCAAGCTGACCAGGGTCAAGGATCGAGCCTGCATCGCCTGCTTGCCGCCCGAGGAGTTCCTGATCAACCGCCGGGCGCGGGATATCGACAGCGCTACCTTCGTTGCGCATCGGTGCATGAAGACCGTCTCGGACCTCGTCGCCCTCGGGTTCGACAAGGACGAGGTCGAGGGCGCGTCGCAGTCCGCCGACGAGATGCAGTTCAACCTGGAGACCCAGGCGCGCAACCAGTACCAGACGGTGTGGGGTCAGGTGGGCGGCGAAGACCCGACCATGCGCCTCGTGCTCTACATCGAGGGCTACATCCGCGCCGACGTCGATGGCGACGGCATCGCCGAGCTGGTGAAGGTCTGCGCCATCGGGCCGAGCAACAAGCTCGTCCACCACGAGGCCGTCGACACCACGCCATTCGCCGCCTTCCACGCCGACCCGGAGCCGCACACCTTCTTCGGCATGTGCCCGGCCGACAACGTGATGGACATCCAGCGCAGCAAGTCGGCGCTCCTGCGCGCCACGCTGGACAGCATCTCCCTCGCCATCAATCCGCGCACCGTCGTCACGGCCGGCGCCAACCTCGACGACGTGATGAACACGGAGATCGGCGCGATCATCCGCGCCAAGGCTCCGACCGACATCACGCAGCTTGTGACCCCCGACGTCAGCGGCGCCGGGTTCCAGGGCCTGACCTACATGGATCAGGTCAAGGAGGCCCGCACCGGCATGTCGCGCGTCTCGCAGGGGCTCGCGCCCGAGACGCTGCAGACCATGACGGCGACGGCCTCCAGCGCCCAGTTCACCCAGTCGCAGCAGCACATCGAACTGATCGGCCGCATCTTCGCCGAAACCGGCATGAAGCGCCTGTTCCGCGGCCTGCTGAAGCTCGTGGTGGAGAACCAGCGCAAGTCGCGCATGGTGCAGCTCCGCAACAAGTGGACGGAGATCGACCCCCGCGCCTGGCGCGTCGACATGGACGTTACGGCGAATGTGGCGCTGGGCGGCGGCACGAACCAGGAGAAGCTGGGCCTGCTCATGCAGGTCAAGCAGACGCAGGAGCAGATCCTCCTCAGCGTGCCTGGCAACCCCATCGTCGGCCTGCCGGAGTACCACAACACCCTGTCGCAGATCCTCCAGATCGGCGGCTTCAAGAACCCCGACGCCTTCTTCAAGGACCCGGCCAACGCGCCTCCGCAAGAGGCCAAGCCCGAGCCGCCGAACCCCGACCTGATCAAGGTGCAGGGCGAGCAGCAGGTGGCCGCCCAGAAGCTCCAGATCGAGCAAGGCAGGCTGCAGCTCGACGCGACGCGCATGCAGATGGACGCCCAGGCGCAGGAGCACGCGCAGAAGCTGGCCGAGTACAGGCTGCAACTCGACGCCCAGAACGCCGAAGCGGATCGCGCGGTCGACCAGGCGCTCAAGCTGGCGGATCTGAACGCCAAGTACAAGACCTCGGTCACGGTCGCCCAGATCAAGGCCGAGGCCGAACAGTTCCGCGGCCATGTCGACCTCGCCATTCAGGCGTCGGAGGCTGGTCACGCCGAGCGCATGGCGCACGCGGACCGTGAGAACGCCAAAGAAAACGCTGCTGAAGGCGGTTCGGAGGCGGGAGAGGGCTGATGGACGAGGACTACCCCGAGTTTCCGCATATCGGCGGGTCCGGCTCGCTGCATGACCTGCACTCCGAAGAGCCGGAGCCGCGGCTGTGGCGGATGAAGTCCGTCAGCCAAGCCGCCGCCATAGCGATGGCGCACAAGCCGAAACCTGTGCGCCGGCCCATGGGCTTCCATCTGCCGTCGGCCCGATGAACACCGACGAAATCCTCACCCGCGGCCGCGCCGCGCGCGAATTGCTGGAGAACGAGACCTTCGCGCAAGTCGTCAACGAACTGCGCGATCGGGTGATGCAGGACTGGCGCAACACCTCCTCGGGCGCCGCGTCTCTGCGTGAGGTCCACCACGCGCAGGTGTCCGCCCTGGACGCCATCGAGGGCGAACTGCGCAGCCGCGTGGACGCCGCCAAGTACGAGGAAGCCAGGATCGAGAAGGAAGCGCAGCGGGCGTCCGCCCGGCGCCTCAATCCCTTCCGCAACTAGGGACAGCACATGTCAGAACCTACCCCCGGCGACGCGCAAGCAACCGGGATGACGGAGGCGCAAGCCGCCGAAGCCTTCGAAGCCCGGCTAACCGCCCAAGAGGGCGGCGACAGTGACGGCGACGAGGCGTTGCAGGAGGACGAAGAGTCCCCCGAACAGGCCGAAGGCGAAGAGCCCGAGGTCGAAGAGTCCGACGACGATGCTGAGGACGCCGAAGAGGCCGAAAAGCAGCCCGCCCTCGTCACCGTAAAGGTAAACGGTGTCGAAGAGCAGGTGACGCTTGAGGAGGCCATCGCCGGCTACCAGCGTCAGCAGGACTATTCCCGCGAAAAGAACGCCGTGGCGGAGGAGAGGCGCGCCCTCGAACCCCTCAAGGCCGAACTTGCCGCGGAGCGCGAACGCGCCAAGAGCCTTCTGACGGTCCTGGAGCAGCGGCTCCAGGAGCCGACGATGAGCCCCGAAGACCTGGAATGGCTCCGCATCAACGAACCCCTGCAATACGGGGTCGCAGTTGCGGACGAAATGCGGCGTACGAGCCAGGTGCAAGCGGCGCAGGCCGAGCGGCAGCGCCTTGAGGCCCAGACGCACGCCGAAATGGCCGCCAAGCAGGCCGAGACCATCCAAGCGGAGCAAGCCAAGCTGTTCGCAGCCCGGCCCGACTGGAAGGACCCGGTCAAGCAGAAGGCCGCCGAGGAGGCGATCCGGGGGTACATGACGCAGGTGGGGTTCGACCCTGCTGAGCTGAGTGTGCTCACCGATCATCGCCTCTATCTGATCTTGGACGAGGCCGCGAAATATCGCGCGCTGAAGGACAAGACGCCCCAGGTACAGAAAAAGGTGGAAGCGGTGAAGACCGCCAAGCCCGGTGTCGCATCTCAGCAACCGTCGAAGGTCACCGAGGTGACGCGAGCGAAACAACGTCTCGCCAAGACCGGCAACGTCCATGACGCCGCCGCCGTCTTCCTTCAACGCATGGGATAAGGAGCCGCCACGATGGCGCTTACGACCAACGGCTACACCACTTACGACGCGAAGGGTATTCGCGAAGACCTGTCGGACATGATCTACAACATCAGCCCGACCGAAACGCCCTTCGTCAGCAACATCGGCAAGCGCTCGGTGAACGCCACCTATTTCGAATGGCAGACCGACGCCCTCGCCGCCGCCGTGACCACCAACGCACAGCTTGAAGGCGGCGACGTCACGGCTGTGGCGATCACTCCGACCGCTCGCGTCGGCAACTACACGCAGATCTTCCTGAAGAGCTTCGCCATCGCCGGCACGCTCGAAGCGACCAACCGCGCCGGTCGGAAGCAAGAGCAGGCCTACCAGATGGCCAAGAAGACCAAGGAGATCAAGCGCGACCTGGAGGCCACCTTCACCTCCTCGCAGGTGGCGGTGGCGGGGGGCACGACCACGGCCCGTCAAACGGCCGCGTTCGACTCCTGGCTGAAGACCAACACCAACAACGGCAACGGCGGTACGGGTGACTATTCCTACACCACGACCCCTATCACCGGCCGTACGACCGCCACGGCGGGCGCCATCCGCACCTGGACGGAGACCATCTTCAAGGATGTGATCCAGAAGACCTGGGTGTCGGGCGGCGAGGCCGAGATGGTTATGGTGGGCGCCGTCAACAAGCAGCGGGCGTCCGGCTTCGTCGGCATCGCCTCGCTGCGGCATGAGACCGGGTCCGGCAAGGTGGCCATCATCGGCGGGGCGGACGTCTACAAGTCCGACTTCGGCGACCTGACCATCACGCCGAACCGCTTCATGCCGGCCAACACCGCCTATCACGTCGATCCGAGCTACGCACAGGTCGCCACCCTTCGTCCGCTCTTCATGGACGAACTGGCGAAGACCGGCGACGCCCGCAAGTTCGAGATGATCATGGAGGTTGGCCTGCAGGTGGGGAACGAAGCCGCCCACGGCGTCGCCCGCGACCTGACCACCACCTAGTACCAGTAGCTTACGCGTAGCGTGCAAGAGGGCGGTCTTCGGGCCGCCCTCTGCATTTGAGGGAGGGCGCATGTCCGAACGCTTCTTCGATCATGACCCCCTGACCGGCGTCACCGAGACCTTTATCTGGAGCGACGACGACACCTTCACGCTGAAGACCCAGCAAGACGTCGAGCCCATCCTTGAGGCAGCCAAGCGCCGCTTCAACGACTTCACGGGCTCCGAGCGCTGGAACCCGGAAGGTGAGTACGTCGGCACCATCCCCGCAGTTTTCCTCGACCAGATGATGCGGGACGGCAGCATCCGCGACCCCAAGGCGGTCATGCGGTTCTTCGAGCAAAACCCCGCCTTCAAGAGCCGCCCTGGGAGCCTCCTTTGAAATCCAAGAAGCGGCCCGACATCAAGGTCAAGATCGGCATCCCCGCGCGGGACTCGGTGATGACCGGCTTCGCCCATTCGCTCGCCATGCTCACGGGCGCCACAGGGTGCGTGCCCGGCATCGAGCTGGGCGTGTCGACCAGCGCCGGCACCCTGATCTGCGACCAGCGCGACAAGCTGGCCCAGGCGATGCTGGACGACGGCTCGGACTACCTGCTGTTCCTCGACAGCGACATGCGCTTCCCCGCCGACGCGCTGGTGCGCTTGCTGGACCGCCAGCAACCCATCGTGGCCTGCAACTACACCACTCGCCGCGCCCCGGCCGAACCGGTCGCCTTCCGTCGGCTGGCGACGGCCGAGAAGCTGTACACCGACGAGGACAGCACGGGCCTTGAGGAATGCGCGGCCGTCGGTCTCGGCGTCTGCCTGATCGCCCGGGAGGTGTTCGAGCGCACCCCCAAGCCCTGGTTCTACATCCCGTACGTGCCCGCCATCGAGGGGCATTGGGGTGAAGATGTCTGGTTCTGCAATCAGGCGCGCAAGGCGGGCTTTCCGACCCTGATCGACCACGACCTGTCCAAGCGCGTGACCCATATCGGCCTGCGGGAGTACGACTACCAGGACGCCCTCGCGGTCAAGGACGAGGTCCGCGAAATCTGGCGCCGTGACACCGAGGCGCAAATGGCCCGCGGCGCCAACTGCGCCGGCGAACCGCTCCAGGCGGCCGGCTAGATGCCCCTCTCCACCTACAGCGGCCTGGTCGCCGCCATCCCCAGCCACATGTTCAACAACACGAGCCTGACCACGGCCGTGTGCCAGGACCTCGTGACGCTGGCGGAGGCGCAGATCAACCGCCGCTTGCGGGTGCGCAGGATGCTGGCCTACGCCGTCGCCGTGATCGAGGGCGAATACTCCGCTCTTCCGCCGGATTTCGCCGGTGAGCGCACGTTCGAGCTGCAGACCGATCCCGTCGCCCGGCTGGTGTTCCGCGCGCAGTCCGAGACTGACGCGCTGCACACGGACTTCCCCGCGGCGGGCAAGCCGCAATTCTTCACCATCGTGGGTAGCGAGTTCCGGTTCATGCCGGTTCCTGACGCCGCCTACACGGCCAAGCTGACCTATTACCAGCGCATCCCGCCCCTCTCCGACGCGGCCGAGACCAATTGGCTGCTTGACGATCACCCGGACGTCTACCTGTACGGCGCCCTCTATCAGGCGGCTCTCTACCTCAAGAACCCGGATGAGGCGTCGGGCTACGCCGCCCTGTTCACCACCTTGCTCGACGACGTGATGTCCGCCGACAAGGTGGACGGCTACGGCGGCCGGCTGGTCATGCGCGGACGGCGCATCTGATGGTCGCGCGCCTCCTCGACAACTGCGCTGTTCGCGTCCCCACGACGGGAACTGGCGGGACGCTGGACTTGGGTGAGCCGGTCCAGATCGCCCGCCAGTTTATGCTGGCGTTCACTGATGCGGGCGCGGTGGATGGCGTCGAATACGCCTATAAGATCGTGGACGGATCGGGCTGGGAGATCGCCAAGGGGATCTGGAGCGCCACCTCCAACACCATCGGCCGCACCACCCTGAAGGCCCATGACGGGCGCGCCGTTTCGACGTCGCCCCTCAATCTGTCGGGCCGCGCCTATCTCGCCGTCACCCTGAGCGCTGACGACTTCGCCACCCTGGCGCAGCTTCAGGACAACCTCGACGTTGTTCAGGCGTCAGCCGACGCCGCCGCCGCCAGCGCGGCCGCAGCAGCGACCAGCGCGGCAAGCAAGGTCGTTGGCCCCGCATCGTCGACAGCGCACCGCATCGCCGCCTTCGCCAACGCCTCGGGCCTTCTGCTGGAGGACAGCGGGAAGCTGGTGTCGGACTTCTTGCTGAAGGCTGGCGACACCCTCGGGGCCGCGCTGAATTGGGCCGCCGCGGTCACCGTGGCGTCCGCTTCCACGTGCGATATCGGCGCCGCCGCCTCGAACTACGTCAACATCAGCGGCGCCGTCACAATCACCAGCCTCGGGACGGCCGCGGCCGGGGCCGTTCGGTGGGTCAAGTTCACCGGCGCCCCGCTGCTGACTTACAACGCGACATCGTTGATCCTCCCGACCGCCGCCAACATCACCGCGGCGGCCGGCGATACGGCGCTGTTCGTGTCCGAGGGCTCGGGGAATTGGCGCTGCCTCGGCTACAGCCGCGCATCCGGCCTTCCTCTCGCGCGTTCGACGTGGGTGACGATAGCCTCCGGCTCTTTATCCGGAACAGCCGTAAGCCTTACAAGTATCCCTCAAACATATACAGAGATTCGCCTTTCACTTGCCGGCGCTAGCCATAACGGCGGCTCAAGCGAAAGTATAACTTTTGGGGTGTCGGCGAATAATGGGTCAACATACTCATCCCAGCCGATTTGTAGCGCGCTGTCGGCTTCTGCGTTAGTAGATATCGTGGTCATGTTCCCAAAATACACATCCAGTACGTCTGCTATATTTAGCGCGTGGGGGATCGCCCAGCCTAGCCCAACCGTTTATGGAACCGCGACGACAGGCAACTACACGACGACGCACACGGGCGGCTGCAACGCGATCCTTTTGGCGCTCACCGGCGGTGCGTCGTTCGACGCTGGCGCATACCTTCTGGAGGCGCGCTGATGGTGCAGTACGTCTACGACTGCGCGACCGGCGACATGACCGAGGCGGAAGACTCTCCGATTGATTTGGGTGTGCGCAAGGCCAACGTCCGCGAAAAGATCAGCGCCCAGACGCAGGCTGTGTTCGACGCAGGATACACCGTCCCGACCGGAACACTTGCTGGCCACAACCTGCAATGCCGCAACGAGACCGACCGCACGAATTGGTTGACGTCGCTGTCTATGTACCAAGTCGCCGTGGCGGCGGGTCAGGGCGACGTAGTCGATGCGGTGTTCCGCACCACGGCCAACGAGACGATCAAGACGACCTACGCCGAGGGCTTCCAGGCCATCTTGGGCATCGCGCAGTGGGGCAGGGCGGTCTACGCGCGCTCCTGGGCGCTGAAGGATGCGTGTGAGGCGGCGGCCGATGGCGCCGCTCTCGACGCGGTCGAGGCCGGTATTCTGAACGGCTGGCCATGAACCCGCTGAGGTGGCTCTGGAACCTCCTCGTCACCGTCGATTTCGCTTTCAACACCGTCGTCCTCGCGTCTTCCAACGCCGAGACACTGTCCAAGCGGGCCGCCCGCGCCCGCAATAAGGCCCAGCGCTGGGGCTGCATCCTCTGCGCCCTGCTTGAGCGGGTCGACCGCGGCCACTGCGACGACGCCCTGAACGGGCCGTAGCGCCTCAGAACGGAAATCCAAATGGCTTCAAACATTAAGGCTCAGACGGCGCTGCGCAACGCAATGCTAGATGCGATCACGACCGCAATCGGCACGTCGGGAAAGCTGAAGATCTACGACGGTACGCAGCCGGCAACGGTCACCACCTCGATAAGCACTCAAACCCTATTGGCAACGTTGCCCCTGTCTTCAACCGCCGCTGCGGCAGCTTCCAGCGGCGTGTTGACGTTCAACGCTATCACCCAGGCAAACGCCGTCGCCGGGTCTACAGCGACTTGGTACAGCGTCACTAAGTCTGACGACACTCGGATCGTTGAAGGATCGGTAGGTACGTCGAGTGCCGACCTCGTCTTGAACACCACGACCATTGTTTCGGGCGGCCCCGTAGCAGTCTCCAGCTTCACCTACACCGGCCCGGGCGGCTGATAGCCGATGCCTATTACCTGGAACCCATCCGACAAGGCGGCCAACGTCGCTCTGAGCGGCGGCAACCTGATCGCCACCGGAACTTTGACGGGCACGGCCGGGAACAACGTCCGAGTCAACGCCTATACGGCAAGCGGCCTGATCTACTGGGAAGTCGTCGCCAATACAGTGAATGGCGGCGCCGGGTTCGGATTTGGGTTTGCTAATGCATCCTTCACCATCGGTGCTGGCGTTTACATAGGCGAGAACAGCAATAGCCTTGGCTGGTACGACAACAGCGAAGTATACATAAACGGGTCCATCGTCGCTTCGTACACGCTGACGACCGCCGCTCCATTTTATAGCGGGGACGTTCTAAGCGGGGCTCTCAATCTAACGACCCGCCGGCTGTATCTACGGGTCAACTCCGGAAAATGGAACGGCGCAGCCAATGCCAACCCCGTAGCGGGTACCGGCGGCATCGACGTTTCCGCGATCACCGGCAACATCGCCGCCGCCCTGGAACTGAGCTTCAACACCGAACAGGGGACGCTTCGGGCGCTCGCTGCGTCGTTCACCCAGTCGGTCCCATCCGGCTATAGCGCGCTCGACCCCGGCGTTGTCGCTGGCAGCGCGCTCCCCTCGCGCGTGAGCCGCATCATCCACAATCTTGCGAGGTAGGCCATGGGCCAGCGCTATATCGTCAATGTCAGTGCTGTCGCGGTTTCCGCCGCTCAGGACGTGTTCGAACTAAATGTCGCCTCTGACCGTTCTGTCATCCTGCACGAGATCGGCATTAGCCAGTATTCGGACGCGGGCGACGCGCAAGCGGAGCTGCTGTCGGTCCAGTTGATTACCGGTTACACGACCTCCGGCTCTGGCGGCTCGACGCCAACCCCGGCCCACCTACAAGGTACGGTCAGCGCGTCGTCCACGGTTGAGGCGAACAACACCACTGTCGCCAACACAGGCACGGCCAAGACTCTGCTGTCCGATAGTTGGAACGTGCAAATCCCCTATCTGAAGCTCTGGACGCCCGAAACGCGGCCCGAGTTCAAGGCGTCGACGCGGGCCGTGGTGCGCATCACGGCGCCGGCCGACGCGATCACCCTGAATGGCTACATGATCTTCGAGGAAATCGGGGCCTGATGTGTCCTATGGCGTCTTTCGCGCCTACTGGCCCAATTACCGGGACAGACGCCCTCGGTTAGTTCTTGGGGCGACGCCTGGGGTTTCCGGCTCCGGTAGCGCCCAGCTTGATTTAACTGCCTCCGCAACCGCCGCGCATGGCGTCTCGGGCGCGGGGGCTGCAATCTTCAACCTCGCTGCGGCCGCATCTGGCTCAAGCGTCGTCGGGGTAGGCTCCGCTACCCTGACCATCACAGCCAGCGCCAGCGGTGCGCGAGGGGTCGCTGGAGCGCACGCAGCGACGTTAGCGCTGGCCGCTTCGGCGTCCGGGGCCGCGGGCGTTATCGGATCTGGCGGCGCCACGCTTGTTCTAACCGCCTCGGGGACGGGTTCGGTCAAGATTTCAGGGACGGGGGCCGCCACCCTCATCCTGGCTGCGTCTGGAATTGGCTCAATCGCCGTCACGGGCTCAGGCGCGGCCACCTTCAGCCTGAAGGGCGTGGGGGTTGGCCGGGTAGCAGTCGCCGCCCCGTACCCCTGGCATCCGCCGGTCGTCTGGTTCCCGCCTACCTCGGGCTGGGGGCCGCCCGGCTTCCTCTTCGCTCCGATCTGGGACGACCCGCCGGACGTGCAGACGACGTGGGCTGCGCAGGGCGCCGCCTCGACCGCGTGGACCCAGCCGGCGCCGGCGCAAAACGTCTGGAGAACCTGAATGGCTGATACGCCCAACTACGGCTGGACGATGCCGGTCGTGAACGCGAGCCGCAATGTTTGGGGAACCATCCTCAATACGCTGTTCGGCGAGGTCGACACGGACCTGAAGGCGGTCTCGGACGCACAAGCTGCCGATGCTGCCGCCATTACGTCTCTCGACGGCCGCGTAGATGTGCTGGAGGCCCGCTCCCCGGCGGGCTTCGTCTATGGATCGGGTGTCTACTTCTGGGGGGAAACCTGCCAGGGCCTGGAAGAGGAGACGATCACCGAGACGAACACCAGCATCCTTGCGGTGCCGTTCAATCAGGTCGGTACGTTCAGTAAGGTCTTCTTCCGCCCGTATGCCGCCTCGGTCACGTTCACGCTCACCGTACGAGACAGCGTGAACGGCCGCCCGGCTGACGCCTCGCTGGCGACGGCCACTCTGACCGGCACTGGCGGGATCACGGGCACGCAGGTTGTTGACCTGAGCCAGTCCGTCACGTTGAGCCGCCCGGCATGGCTTACCGTGACCGGCGGGCAGGTAAACACCCGGGGCACTACCGGCGCGCTTCCTCGCTTCACGCTGGGCACGCCTGGAATCGTCCCCAGCGCGGTTACCGACGTGCCCACCTGCCTTAAGCTCAATGGGTCGACTTGGCAGGCAATAGGACCCGGAACCAAGAAGTGGGCGCCAGCCATCGGTCTGGTGTCCGCCTAGATGACGCTTTTCTCGCTGAGAATTCCGCCCGCGATCAACCGCGGCGAAACCGAAGCGAAGTCGGCAGGTTCCTACTATAGCTGGACGCTATGTCGGGGAACGCCAGGGGGCGACATCGTTCCAGAGCGCGGCTGGATCCAGCGGGCCAACGACGCGGTGGCGGGCATGGCGCGAGCCATGCTGGTGTGGAAGGACAACGTCGACACCACCCGGATCGGGGTCGGAACCCACCTGGGCCTGTTCACCTATGATCTCCCCGGTGCGCTGACGGACATCACCCCGGTGGGGTTTGCCCCCGGATCAGCCGATACGGAGGTCAACACCGGGTACGGCGGCGGCGACTACGGCGCCAACGACTACGGCACCCCACGTCCGCTCACCGATGTGCCGGTTGACGCCGCCGTATGGACCCTGGCCGTTTGGGATGAATATCTGGTGGGGTGCTGCGCCAGCGACGGCAGCATCTACCAGTATTACAACGACGGCGCGCCGGCCGTGATCGTCGCCAATGCGCCCACTCTAAACCGCGGGTGTTTCGTCGCCGAGGTCATCCTGCTCGCGCTGGGCGCGGACGGAAATCCGCGCAAGATCGCCTGGAGCGACAAGGGCTTCAACGCGATCTGGACGCCCGACGCGACCAACCAGGCAGGCGATTTCATCTTCCCCACAGCCGGCCGGCTTATGTGCGGGACAGCGGTAGCCAGCTTCGCGCTGGTCCTGACCGACATCGACGCTTGGGTGGGGGTCTATGGCCTCCCCGCGGTGTGGAGCTTCACCAAGCTTGGCGATGGCATGGGGGCGATCAGTCAGGGGGCGCTCGTCAGCGCCTCCACCCAAGCGTTCTGGTGGTCCCTGGGTGGGTTCAAGAAGTTCAACGGGGGCTATGTCGAGGATCTGCCCTGCACCGTCTGGGGCGCGATCCAAGAGGACATGAACGCGGGCCAGAAGGCCAAGATCGTCGGCTGGATGAACAGCGTCGCGAACGAGGTGATCTGGGTCTACCCGTCTGAGAACTCCAACGAGTGCGACCGCAAGGTGGTGTTCAACTATCAGACCGGCCGGTGGGGCTTCAGCGACTACGACCGCACCTGCGGGTGCGACCGGATCGAGAACGGCAACCCACTCGCCATCGATACCGCAGGCCTCCTCTACGACCACGAGGTGGGGACCTATCACGGCGCCTACACCGCCAAGGCGCGCACCGGCCCTATCCGCATCGGCGAAGGCGACCAGATCATGCAGATCAAGGCCTATATCCCCGATCAGCGGACCTTGGGCGACGCTATGGTGACCTTCTACGGAAAGGACCGCCAAGGGGCGGCCTACGCCGCCTACGGCCCGTACGCCGCGGCCGAGCGGCTGGATCTGCGCATCTCGGCCCGCATCATCGAGGTGGAATACACCTTCACGGGCGACGGCGCGGTGGGCGAGCCGCAACTCGACGTTCAGCCTGGGGGGCGCCGATGAGGCTGCAGAACCCGCCCCTGGCCTACAGCTACCAGGACCAGGTCAACCTGCGCGCGGCCATCAGGGAGGCCGACGAGGCCAACCAGAAGCAGGACGCGGCGATCATTCGCACTTCGCCCAACGGCACACGCTGGGTGCTCGGTGTGTCGGACGCCGGTACGACCACATGGACCGCGCTATGAAAATGACCTTCGACCGATCCGCCTTCCAGGCCGCCGGCATGGATACGCTGCGCCCTAAGGATGGGGTGATGACCGTGATCCTCCCCGGCGCCCAAGACCTGACCCGCGTCAGGATCGAAGGCGACGAGATCGAGCTGCATCCGCAACGCTCGTCCGCCCACAAGCTGATCTTGCTGGCGCTTGGACGCTGAGACTGAGTGGGCGCGGTGCGCGCCCTGGATCGAAGCGGCTTTGGAGTGGCAGCGCGGGACGCACACCCTTGAGGATGTCCGGGCGCAGATCGAGGCCGGCAAGGCGGTCTTCTGGCCCGGCAAGCGCGCTGCCGTCGTCACCGAGTTTTTCGACTACCCGCGCCGCCGAGCGCTGAACTTCTGGCTCCTTGGCGGCGATCCCGTCGAGCTGATCAAGCGCATGCGCCCCTGCATCGAAGCCTGGGGCGAAGCCAACGGCGCCACCCTGTTTCTCGGCTTCGGCCGTCCCGATCAACACCACTGGGCTCAGGCCCTTCGTCGCCACGGCTACGCCCCCGACTGCATCGGGTACGCAAAGGAGGTCGCCCATGGGTAAAACCACCACCACGCAGAAGAACACCTACGACCCCGCGATGCAGAAGCTCGTCACCGACAACGTGTCGGGGGCGCGCGGCTTGCTCGACAACTACACCCCGTACACCGGCCAGCTCACCGCGGATCAATCGCCGCTCATGGGTCAGTTCTTCGGCGCAGCCTCGAATGTCCAAGGCGCCGGGTCTGGCCTGATCGGGCAGGCGGCCGGCGCGGCGCAGGGCGCGCTCGGCTACCAGCCGATGCAGATCACGGCCCCCACCTCCACGGCGGTCAACAGCGGCCCGGCGCAAACCTACGATCCCGCCCAGGCGATGGGCTACCTGGGCAACGCCTCGACCATCGACCGCGGCGCGGTGCGCGACGTCAACCTTGGCGCGTTCGGCGGCGATCAGATCCGCGCCCTCTACAACCCGTTCGAGACCGACAAGGTCAACGCGGCCCTGGGCGACTACGAGCGCGGGCGGCAGATGCAGCAGAACAACGACGCTGCGAAGTTCGGGTCCGGCGCCTGGGGCGGCTCGCGCCAGGGCGTTGAAGCGTCTCTGACCAACGACGCCTTTCAGCGCAACAGCATGAATGCGGCGAACGATTTGCGCTACCAGGGCTGGAACAGCGCCATGAACGGCGCCCTGGCCGCCCGCGGCCAAGACCTCTCCGCCGCGCAGGGCAACCAGAGCGCCGATTACAATGTGGCCGCTCAGAACGCCGCCGCGATGAACGCCAACAAGCAGTATGGCGCTGGACTTCTGGGCCAGCTCGGAACGTTCAACACGGGGCAAACGAACGCCGCCGCCGAGGCCAACGCGGGCCGGGCGCAGCAGACCGGCCTCGCAAATCAGGATGCCGCCCTGCAGGCCGCCACGGCCAATCAGAGCGCCGGCCTCGCGGGCAATGCGCAGCAGCTTCAGGGCGCCGGGCTGCTCGGGCAGCTCGGGCAGGCGCAGTCGAGCAATGCCCTGGCGCAGACCAGCCTGCTCGGACAGGCAGGAGCGGCGCAGCAGGGCCTGGCGCAGGAGGCCCTGGACCGCCTGGCGGCGCAGCACCAGCAGGATTGGACAAACCGGCTGAACGGGCAGCAGGCCGTCACCAGTGCGACCGGCATTGTGCCGGGTGTCACGAATAGCACGCAGCAGACGACGCAGAGCCAGGGGTTTGGCGGAATTGCTGGTGGCCTGTTGGGCTCACTGGGCACGGCGGCGTTCGGGCTTGGGTCGATGGGCTTCAAGCCGTTCGGAGGCAGCTAGTATGGGGCTATTTGGGTCATCGAAGACCGCTGCTGGGTATAACCCGGCGGCCCTGTCAGGGTCAGATAAGCTGATGCTGTTCGGGGCAATGTTGCGCGATCTTGGTTCCGGCCAAGGCCCGCAGACCCTGATGGGCACCCAGGATCTTCTAGCCGGCAGGCAGGCGCTGGCGCGCAAGCAGGCGGCGGAGAATGAGGTGGGCGCCATGTTCGCGCCCCAGGGCGTCCCCACCGCGCCGCCCGCCATGGCTGCGCGATCCATCCCGTCCACCGGCACTGGCGCACCCGCCCTGAACCTGCCGCAGATCGACGCCGCGCCACAAGCGCGCATGCCCTCCATTGCGGACCCCGCCACCATCCAACGCCTCATGCGCATCAAAGCCGCGGGCGTCGACATCGCCCCGATCATGGAGGCGATGAAGGCCAACCAGCCGCAATGGCAGGTTGGGCCGGACGGGCGCCCGTACAACCAGCGCGCCGCCGAGGCGCCGGGCCAGTTCGCCAACCCCACCGTCGTCGGCAACACGCCGATGAACATCAACGACCCCTCCACCTGGGGCAAGCCCGTCCCGCAGCTCGACAAGGGCATGGTGCAGGGGCCTGATGGGAGGGTCACACCCATGCCGGGTTACGTCGACTCCGCGTCGGCTATCACGGCGGGGCAGGAGGCGGCGAAGGCGGCCATCGGCAACTATTACGCCGGGCCGAACGCGCGGGCCGAAGCGGCGGGCCGCGCGCCCTATGACTTCATCAGCACGCCGACGCCGAACGGCGCGCCGCAGGTCATGTCCAAGTCGTCTGCCGCCGGTGGCGTGTTCACCGGCCAAGCCCCCACCGATGCCGCGCGCGCGACCGCCACCACCCAGGCGGCCATCGGCCTCCCGGCGGTGATTGATCAGGCCAAAAGCACGCTCGACCTCATCGGCAAGGTGAAGAATGACCCGGCGCTGGCGATGCGGACGGGGGCCTTCTCCGTCCTGCCGGCGATCCCTGGAACCGCGGGGGTCGACTTTGAAAGCCGCGTCTCGCAGCTCAAGGGCAAGGCCTTCCTCGACGCCTACAACGCCCTGAAGGGCGCCGGGCAGATCAGTGAGATCGAGGGCGCCAAGGCCACCGACGCTCAGGCGCGCCTCAGCACCGCGCAGACGCCCAAAGCCTTCAAGGAGGCCCTGGACGACATGGAAGGCGTCATCCGCACCAGCATCGCCCGGGCGCAGAAGCAGGCCGGCCAAGGGGCGCCCAGCGCGACCTCCGGGGCGCCGCCGCGATCCGCCATCGAAGCCGAACTGCGTCGCCGCGGGCTGATCAAATGACCGACCTCTCGCAGATGTCCGACGCCGAGCTGATGAGCCTCTATCAGCGCAGCGATGCGTCCGCCGCCATGCCCGCCCTGATCGCCCAGGAGTCGGGCGGAAAGGCGGGGGTGCTCGGGCCGCCGACGCGCTACGGCCGCGCTCAGGGCCTCACGCAGATGTTGCCCGCCACCGCTCAGGCGACGGCGCAGAAGCTCGGCATGCCGTGGCGCCCTGAGCTGATGACGGCCAGCACGCCCGAGGCGGCCGATTACCAGCGCGCCCTCGGGCAGGGGTATCTGCAGGAGGGTATCGACAAGACGGGGTCCGTCGAAGACGGGCTGCGCTACTACCACGGCGGCCCCGACCGAAAGCAGTGGGGACCGAAGACCGAGGCCTACGCTCAGCAGGTGTCGTCCCGCATGCAGCAGCCTCGGGGACTGTCCGACATGTCCGACGCCGAGCTGATGGCGATTTACAATCAGGGCGCCCCGCAGGCCGCCGGCTACACCTCGTGGAAAAATGCCGCCGGTCAGACGGAGGTCGGTCCGGCGTCGAGCGCGCCGAAACCTGCCGCGGCCCAGCCGAAGTCCGACCACTGGGCGGGCGCGACGGCGCAGCTCCTCCGTGCCCTGCCGCTGGCCGACGAGCTGGCGGGGGTGTCACGCGGCGTCGTGGACATCGCCACCGGCAAGGCGAAGATCAATCCCGCGGCCCTGGCGTCCGCGGCCATGCAGGCGCTCCCCGGCAATCGCCCGACCGAGGCGTGGGCCGCCCTGCAAGCCTCTGGCGTGCCCGCGGCCTTCGCCGGCGGCCTCAAGGCGCAGCGAGGGGTTGAGGACGCCTACCAGGCCGAACACCCGCACCTGGCCGCCGCAGCGCGCGCCGTGGGCGGCGCGGCGTCTGTCGCGCTTCCCGCCGGGCCGGTCGCAACCACCTTCGCCAACGGCTCCCGCGCGGTGAACGCCCTGCGCGGCGCCACGACCGCCGGCCTTACGGCGGCGGGTTACGCCGCGCTCGACCGCGGTACGCCACAGGAGCGGCTACGGGCCGCATCGTCCGCAGCCCGCGATCCCATCGTGCTTGCGCTCGGAGCCGGCGCTGGGGCGCTCGCACCCGCCGCCGCGGGGCGCCAGCGTCCACAGCCGGTCGATGTGGAGAAGCTGCGCGCGGCCAAGCAGGCGGCGTACGAGGCGGTGGACCAGGCCGGCGTGAAGTACACGCCACAGGCCTTCGGCGATCTGGCCGACAACATCGCCAAGGACGCCGCCTCAGCCAAGCTGAACCCCATGCGCCACCCCAAGGCCGCCTCCATGCTGGAGGAAATCCAGGGCCTGAAGGGGTCGTCGCCCTCCCTGACCGAACTCGACCAGCTTCGTCAGGTCGTGCGGCGCGACGTCGCCAGCGCATCCGACGACGCCGAGCGGTTCTTCGGCCAGCGCATGATAAAGCAGATCGACGACTTCATCGACACGGCCGGGCCGAACGCGGTCGTAGCTGGCGATGCGCAGCAGGCCGCCGGGCTGATGAAGAACGCCCGCGCCAGCAATACCCGCTTCCGCAAGGTCGAGGACGTCACCGACGCCGTGGAGAGCGCCAAGCTGCGCGCCGGCTCCACGGGCTCGGGCGGCAACGTGGACAACGCCATCCGCCAGAACCTCCGCCGCGTGCTGGAGAACGGCAAGAATTTCTCCCCCGAGGAGGAGGCTGCGCTCAAGAGCATCGTCATGGGCGGCAAGGGCCAGAACGCCCTACGCCTCGTCGGCAAGCTCTCGCCGTCCGGCAATGGGCTGATGGCGGCCCTCAACCTCGGCTCGGCCGCGACCTTCGGCGGCATGGGGGCTGTCCCCGGCGCGGCCGGCATCGGCGCAAAAGCCGCGGCCGACGCCATGACTCGGCAGAAGGTGACGAGCCTATTGGCTCTGATGGCGAACGAGCGCGTCCCGCCATCCCAAGCCGCGGCGGCGCGTCAGCAGCTTACGCAAATCCTCGCGTCCAACCCGGCCCTCACCAGTGCTCGTTCGCAGGCGGCGGGACGGCTCGTGCGAGGAGTCGGCGCCGTCGGCGGGACCGGGAGATAGGGCGCCACCAGCGCATGTAGGCGCGCCAGCCGCACATAACGAAGTGGCCGATCCACTTCGCGCCGATCACGGCGGCGAAGACGAAGACGAAAAGACCCGGAACCCAGGAGTTCCGCTCGAAGAAGCGTTCGCCGGCGAGCCACCGGATTTCTGTCCCCATCCAGCAACCCTACCACAGCCCCGCCGGCCGCCAAAGAGGTCCGCATGAGCATCACGCCGCTGCGCGACCAGGAGCGGGGAAGGCGGGCGCGCACCTGCGTGAACCCGGTCGATATCGTGGACGCCGTGGTGCGTGAACGTGATCGCCTCCGCACCGAAGTGGCGGTGCTGCGGGCGCGGCTGGCGATGGTGGACGAGAGCTTCGACGCCAGCCTGATCAACGATCACAAGCTGAACCTGCAGCAGGCCACCGTCATGTCTCTCCTGATGGGGGCCGCGCCCCGCGCCCTGAGCCGCCTGAGCATCGAGGCGGCGCTCCCGGCCCGCGACCATACCAAGGACCGTCAATCGAAGCTGGTGGACGTCCTGATCTGCAAGATCCGCAAGAAGCTGGGCGCCGAAGCGATCCTCACCGTCCCCGGTCTCGGCTGGCGGATCAATCCGAACTGGCGCCCGCCGGCCGCACTGGAGCCGCCCCATGACCCGTGAAATTCCAGAGATCGCCCTCGCCTTCATAAGCAAGGCGGAGGGCGTACGCCTGCGCGCCTATCAGGACTCCGTGGGCGTCTGGACCATCGGCGTCGGCCATACCGGCCTTGAGGTGCATGGCGGCCTGGAGATCGACCTCGATCAAGCCATGGAATTGCTGCGGATCGACCTCAAGACCGCGGCGGCGCGCCTTCAGTCCGTCGTCAAGCGCGACGTGATCGACGCCCTCACCGACAACCAGTATGCGGCCCTGTTGTCCTTCGTGTTCAACCTCGGGGCCGACAAAGACTGGACGATCTGGAAGCGACTGAACGCCCGCGCCTTCGATCAGGTCCCCGTCGAGATGGCGCGCTTCGTCAATGGCCGCGTGAATGGCAGGCTGGTCAAGATCAAGGGCTTGGTGAACCGGCGCGGCGCCGAAATCGCCCTTTGGTCCGAGGACGAGCCGGGCTCCGTTGACGTCGCCCTCTCATCCGGCCGCACCCGCGACCTCGTCACGCCGCCCACCCCGTCCGACCCGGTTCCGCCGCAGCGGTCTGCCGTGCTGATCACCGGTCTCGCCGGAGCTGCAGCGTCCGCGCCGGCGGTCATCAAGCAGGTGCAGGACACCCTTACCCCCGTCGCCGCGACCAGCCCGGCCGTCGCCCAGGTCATCACGGCGCTGTCGGTCATCGGCGCGCTGTTGGCGGCGGCCTCCATCGTCCTCTTCTGGATCCACAAGCAGACAGCACGGAGCTGACATGAGCCTCAACATCGGCAAGATCGTGAAATCCATCGCCGGCCCCATCGGCCTGAACGCGGACAGCGCGTCCGCCATTGTCGTTCAGACCCTGTCCCTGATCGACATGGCCGAAGACATCTACGACGGCCTCAAGGGCAGCGAGAAGCTCGCCGCGGTGCAAGCCGGTCTGCGCTCGTTCATCGAGGAGCTTGACCCCTCTCTGGTCGATCGGTTCGGCGATATCTGGCGCGCCCTCAAGCCCGCCATCTCCATGATCGTCACGATCTACAACGCCGTCGGCATCTTCAAGAAGGCGCTGTCGTGACGGCGCTGCTCTCCATCGTCGTCAACCTGCTGCTCGGCCTGTTCGGGCTGCAGCGTCGAGGCCCCTCCGCTGAAGAGCGCGCGGGCGCCGCCGAAGCCAACCTCCAAACCGCACAGAAGGCGTCCGCCGATGTCCAGAAAGCTGTCGTGGCGTCGCGTGACGCTCATGCTCGCGCTGCTGCCGATCCTGGGAGCGTGCGCGCACCGGACCGCTACTCCCGCGACTAACACCGCGTGCACGGCGTTCGCGCCTATCGGCTTCAGCCGCCTGCACGACACCGAAGAAACCATCATCGCGGTCAAGGCGCACAACGCAGCCTGGGACGCGGTGTGCGGGCTGAAGCAGTAGCGCAGGGGGAGGGCAAATGGCCAAGTTCAGGGAACCACAACGTTCCAGAGTCGTCGACAGTGACCGATGAGCGAATGACTGTGGCTGGGGCATACGCCAAGATTGAAGCGCACGAGGATCTCTGCGCCGAGCGGTACAAGAATATCCACGACGCCATCGCCGATCTCAAGACCGGTCTGAAATGGGTCATCGGCGGCATCTGGGCGGGAGCTATCGGCGTCGCTGCCTGGTCGCTGGCCCAATTGTACTCCGTGCAGATCGGCCATCAGATCGGCCAAGACGGGCCGCCGCCCGCCCACGGTCAACGCTGAATGGCGTTCACATCGACGCCAGCCGATAAGCTGGCGCGCGTGGTGGAGATCGTCAACACGGTCTACGCCGAAGGCTTCACGCCGGGCCGAGGCGCCCTGTCGGAGGCTGGCCGGCGCGCGGTGGGCGAGGGGCACTTCTCCAACCCGATCCAAATCTGGAACTGGCTGGAGCGCGCCAAGAGCCGCATCGGCCTTGAGCCGGACGAGACGCTGTATCGGCCCCGGCAGTACCGCCACGCCGTTCCCGGCGAGCCGGTCATCCCGTCACAGGACCACATTGCCGAACCCGAGCCCGAGGGCGAGCCCATCCGCATCGCTGTCATCGGCGACGCCCACGACAGCCCGCACCTGCCCGACAAGGCCCGGTTCAAGTGGCTGGGCGCCTACGTCGCTGAGCATGGCTTCGAGTGGGTCGTGTCGGTCGGCGACTGGATGACGATGGATTGCTTCTCCTCGCACACCGACCGGGCGACGTTCGAAGGGCGCGCCAAACCTACCTTCGCGCAGGACATCGACAGCTTCCACGCCTCGCAGCGGGCGTTCCGCGAGGGGCTGGGCGGACACAAGCCGAAGCTCCTGTGCACCCTCGGCAACCATGAGGCGCGCGCCTGGCGGTACGACAACTTCCACCCCGATGGCCTGTCGCACGGCCTCCTGGTGGATGAAGCTTTCGCCCAGTGGGGCTGGCGGACGTCGCCCTATGGCGAGTACCGGTTCATCGGTGGCGTCGCCTTCGTCCACATCCCGCAGAACGCCATGGGGCGCGCTCTGACCGCATCCCAGCGGCCCAACAAAGCGATGGTCGACACCATCCATGGCGACGATCACCGCGCCACGCAGATGACCGATTTCAAGTCCGGTCCGTTCCGCTCGCCCACCGTCTACAGCGCCGCCTCCGCGCTGCCGCCCGGCTACATCGAGGGGTTCGCCAACAAGGGCGGCTCGACGTGGCGGTCAGGGATTTGCGAGGCAACCGTCTGGGGCGGTCACGTGCGGCGCTGGGCCTTCGAAGAAATGGTCTTGCTGCGGAAGCGGTACGGCTAGAGCGCCCAAACCACGCGGAAGGGATTAAAAACACCCATTTGATCCTGCACAGGGTATGGCGCGGGCGGCTGAATACCTAGCCCCTCCTGCATTAGGCGCAAATTCTTGCTGGCTTCACAAGCTTCGGCACGGGCAAGCTCATAAAGCTTGCTCCGCTCCTCTTGTTCTTCCGGGGTGCCGTTAGCGTTCATAAACCCGAGCGAACAAAAGCGGTTGTTCTTCTCGAACTCCTCCCCCGCCAACCTTGCGAGTTCTTCGCGGTCTTCGTCGGTCATAGCTTTCTCCCTCTTAAAGCTTAGCACAATCCCCACCCCGACGCACCTCCCTCACGTCGGCAACCTTGCGCCGGTCGGTCCTTCGGGGCTGGCCGGCGCCTTTTGCGTTTCAGTCCGCCGCCTCCCCCAGCCTCAGCACCACCTCCGTCTTCGACCCCCATCCGCTGAACTGCGAGACGACCAACTCAGCGACCGGACCCCGGCACTTCTCGCACCGAAGCTTCGGATAGAGCTGCACCAGCGGGACGTCTGCATACTTCGGCCAGGGCGCGAGCCTGAGGGCAGGGGATACCCCGGCGCCGCAACGTCCAGAGCCGCACCTGAGCAGCAGTTGCAGGCCGCGCTCCAGCACGTCAGCGGGGGTTAGGGAGGTGTCGCCGGTGCAGAACATCTCTGGAACATTATTCGGGAATGGACCGGGACTTCGAGTCCCGAACTACTCCATTCGGTTCTGTTTCGTTCCAACTGGCGAAGTCGTTCGCGGTGCGATTTCCCTAGGGAAACCCTGGAGGCCTGGCCGAGAATCGAACTCGGGTACACGGATTTGCAGTCCGTTGCGTAACCACTCCGCCACCAGGCCGATGGGTGCGTTCGCGAGCCGGTGAGCTAACAGAACCGCATCGAGGGGGCAAGGAACACGGCGGCGATTGCGTTCTCGTTAAGAGCGGACCTATAAGCGGCCGATGTTTTTCGGGTGCGGCGCGAGGCGGGGATGACGCAGGATTACGGCTCGGCGCGGGTCAACATGGTGGAGAATCAGGTCCGCACCAATGACGTGACCGATCACGGGATCCAAGACGCCATGGGCGTCGTGGCGCGCGAGCGGCTTTGCCCGCCCGGCCGCGCCTTCCTAGCCTATGCGGAAACGCCGGTGGAGTACGCTCCCGGGCGCTTCCTGATGGCCCCGCGGGATATCGCCAAGCTGTTGCAGGGCCTGCGCCCGCGGCCCGGCGAAAAGGCCCTGGCGATCTGTGCGCCCTATGCGGCGCTGGTGCTGGCCGAGATCGGCCTGTCCGTCACCGCGCTGGAGCCGGCCGGCGATGCGGCGGAGATCGCCGGCAAAGCCCTGGCTGATTCGGGGGTGGCGGTGGTGGCCGGGGATCCGCGCACGGCGGGCGCCGACGGTCCTTACGATCTGATCGTCTGCGAAGGCGCGCTGGTGGAAGCGCCCAAGGCTTGGCTCGACGCTCTTGCGGTCGGCGGGCGGCTGGGCGTGGTGGAGCGGGACGGCCCGGTCGGCCGGGCGAAACTGTACCTGCGGGCCGACGACGGCGCGCTGGCGGCCCGCCCCCTGTTCGACGCCGCTCCGCCCATGCTGAAGGGGTTCGAGGTCGCCCGCGGCTTCGTTTTTTAAGGTCGAAGTCGAGAAACATCGGCGCAACGCGGCGTGCATAGGTACCAAGGTCAGGGCGTAAAGCAGGGCCCGCGGTGGTCAAAAAGAGGGGTCTGATGCCGAAGTCGCCGCCCGGCGCCCGTACCGCCCTGGTCGTCCTGGCGTTCGCCGCCGCCGGCGGCCCTGCGAGGGCCGACACCCTGGCCGACGCCATCGCGCTGGCCTATCGCACCAACCCGACCCTCCAGCAGCAGCGCGCCCAGCAGCGCGCCCTCGACGAGACCTATGTCCAGGCCCACGCGGGATGGCGGCCGACCCTCAACGGCAATGGGTCCATCACCTATCAACGACAGGCGCTCGGCCAGTTCGGCGGCGCCAACATCGGCAACGCCAATCTGCAGGCGTCGCAGCCGCTCTACACCAGCGGCCGGGTCAGCGCGGCGGTGGATGCGGCCGAAGCCAACGTTTTGGCTGGGCGCGAGGGCCTGCGCGCCGTCGAGGGACAGGTGCTGCAGTCGGTGGTCCAGGCCTACGAGGACGTGCGCCGGGACCAGACCATCCTCGGCATCCGCGAGAAGAACGTCGAGGTGCTGCGCAACCAGCTCGAGCAGACCAAGGTCCGTTACGAGGTCGGTCAGGTGACGCGCACCGACGTGGCGCAGGCGGAAGCCCAACTCGCGGCGTCCCGCGCCCAGCTCGCCACCGCCCAATCCCAGTTGCAGAACAGCCGCGCCGCCTACGCCACCGTGGTGGGGCAGAATCCCGGGGATCTTGACCCCGCCCCGCAGCTTCCCGGCCTGCCCGCGACCGTGGACGAGGCCTTCGACGCCGCGGAGCACGCGAATGGCACGTTGCAGCGGGCGCGCCTGCTGGAGGCGTCGTCGCGCGCACGGGTGGCGCAGGCGAAAGCGCTGGGAGGGCCGACCTTCACCGCCAACGCCACCATCGGCGTCGCCGGCCCCATCGCGCCCTTCGATCGGCGCGACTATGGCACCAACATCACGCTCCAGGGGGTGATCAGCAAGCCGCTGTTCGCCGGCGGCGTGATCCAGTCGGGGGTCCGGCAGGCCCTCGAACAGAACACCGCCGACCGGGTGGCGATCGAGGGCGCCCGCCGGCAGGTGGTGCAGTCCGTCGCCCAGGCCTGGAATGTGATGAGTTCCGCCCGTGCCGGCGTCACCGCCAACGAGGAGCAGGTGAAGGCGGCCACGGTGGCCTTCACCGGCATCCAGGAACAGTATCAGGTCGGCATCTCCACCATCCTCGACGTGCTGGTGGCTCAGGCCACCCTGCGCGACGCCGAACTGGCCCTGGCGCAGTCGCGGCGGGACTTCAACGTCGCTCAGTCCTCGCTGCTGGCCGCCATGGGCCGGCTGGAGGCGCGGGCCGTGCTGACAGGGACGCCGCTGTACGATCCGGC
>Ga0182736_1001061_pt1 | contig 30558 bp, 25 predicted proteins | sample eDN5th30CKraftBY_FD_128882 | JGI IMG/M metagenome (GOLD analysis project Ga0182736, IMG submission 128882) | Enriched backyard soil microbial communities from Emeryville, California, USA - eDNA 5th pass 30_C Kraft BY (version 2) (version 2) | ecosystem: Environmental > Terrestrial > Soil >...
CACCCAAGTTAGTCGTTAGGCCGATCTTACCCTTTCGCATATTCAGGTTTCCGTTAAAATTGTTCTGCCTTGTTCCTATCCCACCGGATATCGACCCATTAACGCCAACAACATCTCTTTTCTTAGTGATGATATTGATTATACCAGATGTACCTTCCGCATCATATTTAGCAGAAGGACTGGTGATCACTTCAACATTCTTTATCTGATCGGCGGGGATCATTCTCAATGCATCAGCCACATTATTATTCATCGCTCCCGACGGCTTCCCGTTAATAAAAATACGTACGTTTTGATCACCGCGAAGCGAAACATTGCCATCCATATCGACCGATAATAGCGGCACCTTTCTGAGTACATCGGCCGCATTTCCTCCCGCTACAGTAACATCCTGCTCAGCATTATATACCAGCCGATCAATCTTATTTTCTACTACCGGAACTTGCCCCGTTACTTGTACCTCTTGCAATGCAGTAGCCGAAGGTACTAATAAAACATTCTTAAGACTTAACTGGGGGTTCTGCTCTGTGATTGCTATTCCTTCAATTGTTCTGGCGCTATAGCCCATAGCACTTACAATAAGCTTATACTGCCCTTCCGCAATTTTATCAAGGCTAAAATTCCCTCTTTCATTGGCTAAAACCCCATTTACTGATTGTGATATTCCGCTTTTTAATAAGGTTACGGTTGCAAAATCAATTGGTTTACCAGTTAAAGAATCTATTGCCTGACCATTTATTTTCCCTATTCCAATCTGTTGCCCATATACCACTGAACCGAGTAACTGCACCAATATATAAAATATTAACTGTCTACTTTTCCCCATTTTTGATCTATTTTTTGAACATTAGTCGACTTCACTTTTCAAATGTTACAAGAATAACACTGCCAAAAAAGTAACTTATTAGTTACCTACAAAAATAAAAAAAGCATACGCTCCCTTTAAAAGCGCTAAAAATACTACAGACAACTTTATTCAAAATACTTTTTATGGTGAAGCAAACACCAATTGGAAATAAAAGGGAACTTCCGCATTTTTTTGGCACGATATATGTGAAAAAGCAGGTAGGTTTAGGTTGATTTGAAACTTAGGTTTCGACCCCACTTCCCAAGGTGGGGTTTTTTTATTTTTCAATTTTCCGTTCTCTGTTAGGTCAATTCTTATAACTAGCAAGTTACTTTCCAAATATTTCCCCTTTATTTTTAGGCATTTAGGCCTTAATACCCTTTATAATTTTCAAACAAAGGCCAGACAACAAACAATGTTGATAAAGCTCAGAAACCCGACACTTTTAATCCATAGCTAAAAAATAAAAAACAACTGACAGGCTGTCACAATCCACCGTAAGCTTTTTTTAATTTCGAAAACAATGTCCTACTTAACTAGGGTTGGAAATACTGTTTCACTATTAAATTAAAACCAAAAGCAAAATACATCAATAACCTGATTAACAATATATTATAACTAAAAATTTAAAATAATTACAAATTTTGCAATCTCTAAAAGCCATAAACGCCTTATCTGACTGCATTACCGTTACTGCTAACTATAACGCACGAACCATTAGCAAACAAAAACAACACATCATACTGATTATAAAATACTTATAAAAGTAAATATCTGGAAATTGTATTTTTCATAATCTGAAAAGGCAGGAAATTTTAGAAACAGGCCAAAAAAAATCGCTAAAAAATAGAGACAAAAAATTACTAATAAATTTAGTATAAGCGAATAGCTTAAATACCGCTTTTTTTTCAAGTAAAATAAAGGTAACGCTTCCATATTGACTATAAAAACAAAACTTTTCTAAAAAAAGCACTTCACTTGACAACTGATTGGAGCAGAACATAGTGACCTATTTTTTTACCACTGTGCTAAAAGGTAGACAAGTATAGTTTTTAGCACAATACTACGTGCAGATTTTTTATAACATTTAGATGAATATGAAATGTACAAATATTCATTACCTTCATTTCCGAACTCCGAAAGTCGCTTTACATATAAAGGGTGCGACTCTCCTATAGGGTTTACGACAACATCAATAGCTTAATAAAGACAATATGGTTAAATGGAAAATCGACACACAACATTCTGAAATTCAGTTCAAAGTTAAACACATGCTTATTTCTACGGTAACTGGTATGTTCACCAGATTTAACGGATTTGCAACTACCGCAGATGAGTACAATTTCGCTAATGCAGAGGTAGAACTAACCATTGATGTCACAAGCCTCCACACCAATGAAGAATATCGAGATGAACACTTAAAGTCTCAAGCATTTTTTAATATCGAACAGTTCCCCACAATCACCTTCAGATCTACGTCCCTAAGGAAAAGCAATAAAAAGAAAAACACGTTTGTTTTAAAAGGCTTATTAACCATCAGAGATGCTACCCAAACAGTGGAGTTAGCAGCTGTGCTTGACGGATCGGCCCATCACGAGGGAAGGCAAAAAATAGGATTTGATGTATTTGGAAACGTTAACCGCCGGGATTTCGGCCTAAGCTATAACCCATTAATGGAAGCCGGTGGCATGGTAGTTTCCGAAGAAGTAGAAATTAAGGCGAATATTGAATTGATTAAATTATAGCAACTCTATGAACAATTATAAAACGGTAACCGAATCGCAAACAACAATGACCGAATTAATGATTCCAGCTTACTCTAATTTTGGAGGGAAAATACATGGCGGTATTATTTTGTCGTTAATGGATAAAGCAGCTTATGCTTGTGCGGCTAAACATGCAGAGACTTACTGTGTGACAGCTTCTATAGATACGGTAGATTTTAGGGCTTCAGTGGAAGTAGGCGAAATTATATCTCTAAAGGCCTCTGTAAACTATGTAGGTAATTCATCTTTGGTAGTTGGCATAAAGGTACTTGCTGAAAACATAAAAAGCCATCAGGTTAAACACACCAATTCAAGCTATTTTACGATGGTAGCGCTAGACGAACAACTTCACACTCCCGTACAGGTTCCGGGACTTATCTTAGAAAATGAAACGCAGGTTCAGCGCTTTATTACCGCTATGCACCGAAAGGAGTTAAATCGTTATTATAAACAAGAAGGAGAACGATTAAAAACCGTATTTAAAAATCAAGATTTCATGGAAGTGCTGAAGAAAGAGCGCTGTATTATTAAAAATCCCATCACTCAATAGCTTAATAAATCAGAACAATATTCATACAAATAAGATAATATCAGAATATTATTCAGTAATAATATTTTATTTGTGTATATTTGCACGAATAAACACCGTATGACATGGATAATACCAATGAGATTACTTTAGACAGGATAGATTTACAGATTTTAGACTATTTACAGACTAATTGCAAAATAACCAATGCAGATTTAGCCCGCGAATTAGGCATGGCCCCGTCGGGTATATTGGAGCGGGTAAGGAAACTGGAACAGAAGGGAGTACTTGTTCAATATACCGCACGAGTTAAGCCTGAAGCGGTAAACCAGAATCTCTTGGCTTTTATTTTTATTAAGGTAGCTGATGGCTTAGGATGCGACGATACCGATAAACTACTTTCGACCATTGAGGCGGTACAAGAGGTGCATCACATTACCGGAGACGACTGCTATCTGGTTAAAGTGCGCGTAGCAAGTTCGAATGCGCTCATGCAATTGATGCGAGACTCTTTTAAAAATATTCCCAACATCGTTTCTACCAGAACCACTATTGTACTAGAAACGGTAAAGGAAAACCAACATATTGTTATACCAAAAGCTATTAAAGTAAATGATCACACATAAAAAAACTTCATCCTTATCTATCATAATTGCTTATCTCTTAATCTATATTGTTTGGGGTTCAACTTACTTTTTTATACATATAGCGCTACAGGGTTTTCCTCCCTTTTTATTAGGTGCTATTCGTTTCACTACAGCAGGTCTGCTACTATTAGCTTGGTGTAAGCGGGTAAAAGAACCTATATGGGACAAACAGCTTATCAAGACCGCAGCGATAACGGGGGTTCTATTGCTTTTTATCGATATGGGTTTAGTGATGAAAGCACAGCAATATATACACAGTAGCCTCGTTGCCATTGTGGCTTCCTCTACCGCCATTTGGATTTTGCTATTGGATAAAAAAATGTGGAAAGTCAACTTTAAAAACTGGAATACCATTGCTGGGGTACTCATTGGTTTTATAGGAGTAGTCATGTTGTTTAGCGAACAACTCGTTCTATCCTTTCAAGAAGCTGGAAATTCTAACAAAGCAATAGGTATGATTTTACTTATCTTAGGTACGCTTACGTGGGCTACCGGCTCGGTTTACTCTAAATATAGCAAGCAAGCTAAAGGCGTGACATTTGCCAGCGCAGCGTGGCAAATGTTAATAGCTGGCACCCTTTTTTGGATTGCTGCTTTTGTTCATAACGATGTGCAGCAATTTAATATCCAAAAAGTACCACATTCCGCTTGGCTTGCCATTGGATATTTAATTATTTTTGGCTCAATACTCGCTTTTACGAGTTATACCTGGTTGTTAAAAGTAAGACCCGCCACCGAGGTAAGCACGCATGCCTATGTAAATCCATTGGTGGCTGTGTTCTTGGGCAGCACTTTTGCCAATGAAGCAATTACGCTGATTCAAATTATTGGTTTAGTGATTATATTGTGTGGTGTTGCTTTAATAAACCTCGTAAAAAGCAGGAAGGCCAAGCAAGTTAAACCCCTATGTTCTGAATGATCTTTCGGCAGAGCCCCTACTGCCCAGTACAATAGGGGCTCTATTTTACCTTCCCATAACATTATAAAAATTATAATCTGTATTAGGCGCATCGGTAAAACCTAAACTCCGGCCAATGGATACAACCTGACCTCGATGATAGGTGTTATGATTTACGAGTTGCATAATATACTCAAAGGTTGAAAGCTCACAGCTAAACCACTGGCTTTCTACAAGAACCTCCTCCTGAAAATCGGCTTCTGACATGGCCTTAACAAAGTCGGCAATACGTGCCGATTGCTCAATTAATCCCGCAAGGACTTTGTCTAAAGCTGGCGAATATTCTTCTTCTTTAAAATCTTTTTTTCCATTTATTATGGAAAACCAATACGCTTGCGTCTTCCACATGTGATGTAAGGTTAGGCATATACTTGGAAAGCTTGACGAAACCTCTTGCTCTAAAAGCGCTGCAGGTTTGGAACCTAGCCATCTTATTAAGGCCAGATTCGTCCACAAATTGTAATCAATATAATTTTTAACAAAATCACCCAGTGCTACTGATTCCATTTTCATTGTAATTTTTTCTTGTACCATAACCATTGTGTTTAATATAATACAAAGAAAGTTTAGGAGACTGACAACAGTATGTCAGTCGCTATTTTGCCATGTTATATTTTTTACTTTTTATACGAAATCTATGTATTGTATTATTGAAAGCTTTTATCTAGGTTTGTTTAAACCTGAGTTCGATTATTATTTTCTGCTCAGAACGCTTTGAAATGGTTAGATTCAACTGAGAAGGACGAAGGAATAGCGGGCTATTTCGAGGAGTTTTCAGGAAGAAGATAGCCGTTTCAAAGTGAGTATTTAGATAAAGCTAATCCAATAGCTGCCCTATGCGGCGTTACCTCTGCTTGATTTATCCCGATAAATCTTCGCAAAGGTGCCTTGCCTAGGTTTGCAATTGAATTTCTGAGCTCATAAAGAATAATCGAACTCAGGTTATGAACGTCCATACAAATGAAACCCGTATGAATAAAGCGATAAATTTTGAGGCTATTATAACAGAAACAGCTGAGTGGATAAACAACTATGTAGAGCAACATGCCAGTAAATCGCTATGTTTTCACAACATGACCCATACGCTGCAAGTCGTGGAGGCAGCAAAAAAAATTGCTTCGTACTATCAATTAGCGGAAAAGGACTATTTTATTGTTATAGAAGCCGCCTATTTTCACGACATAGGTTATTATAGTGGGGCTTCGGAAGGACATGAATTAAGAGGTGCTGCAATAGCCTCCTCCTTTTTGAGCGATCGATCAGTTGATGAAAATACTATTCTGGCTATTCAAAACTGCATCAAAGCTACGCGTATTCCTCAACATCCCACCACCCTATTGGAAGAGATTGTTTGCGACGCGGATTTATTTCACCTGGGAAGCGAAGAATTTATCGAAAGGAACCGGCTTATGCATCAGGAAATGGAAAAATGTAAAGCTACGCCAATAGGTAAAGACAAGTGGCGAAAAGGTACAATACGCTTGCTGGAAGAGCACCATTATCATACAACTTATGCACAATTATTTTTGAAAGATAAAAAGCAAAAAAATCTTGAGTTGCTGCTAAAAAAAGAAAACAAATCCCAAACCGATACCGACGAAAAACCAAAAGTTAAGAAAAAGGACAGTAATCGGCCAGACCGGGGAGTAGAAACGATGTTCAGAATAACATCCACCAATAATCAAAGGTTAAGCGATATGGCCGATAATAAGGCGCATATTCTCATTACCGTTAATTCCATCATTCTTTCTGCTGTTTTTGCACTGCTTATGCGAAAATTAGACAGTAATGAGCATCTCATCTTCCCAACATTAATATTGCTCGCTGTAAGTTTATCCACCATGATTATAGCAATATTGGCTACGAGACCCAATATTCCAAAGGGCTATTTTACAAAAGATGAGATGTTTGAAAAAAAGGTAAATCTATTGTTTTTTGGGAATTTTTATAAAATGGATTTAAAAGCCTATAATCAGGGAATGAGAACCGTTATGGAAGATCGGGATTTTCTTTACGATACACTCATTATGGATGTTTATTCGCAGGGTGTTGTTTTAGGCAGAAAATATCGTCTGTTAAGATTGGCCTATAATATCTTTATGTTTGGTTTAATAGCAGCTGTCCTTGCCTTCTCTGCGGCAGCTATAGGGTACTTGTAGACTAAATTATATATGACAAAACATAGAAAACGGTTTATTAGCAGAGACCTCAGCTGGTTGTCTTTCAATGCCAGGGTACTTGATGAAGCTGCAAAACAGGAGGTACCTTTACTGGAACGCCTGAAGTTTTTAGCCATTTACTCTTCCAATCTTGACGAATTTTACCGGGTAAGAATCCCTGTCTTAATGGCTTTGAAGGAATTAAAAAAGAAAAATCTATTAAGTATCCCGCTCATAAAAAAGAGCATTTTAAAGCGTGCAAAAAGAACGATCGACAAGCAACAAGCATATTTCGGACATATACTAGAAGATGATATCATTAAAACGCTTAAAACCGAAAATATTTATTTACTCTATAATGAGCCGATACCCAAGGAGCTGAAAAAGAAAACTAAAGACTTTTTTTTTCATACCATAGCTGCTTATCTTGAAATCGTGAACCCTATAAAGCAATCTTTCTTCCCCAAAAACAACCAGCTCTACTTTGCAGTTACGTTTCCGGAAAACAGCGATTGTACATTGGCTATCTTAAACATTCCATCGGATAATATTTCTCGTTTTTTATGCACTAAATTGAACGATAAACTGTATATTATTTTTATTGACGACATCATTAAAGATAATCTCCGTTATATTTTTCCTGATGTTCCTACAGATGCCTATAGCTTCAAAGTAACAAGAGATGCTGAACTCGATTTGCAAGATGAGTTTACAGGCGATATCGCTAAAGAAATAGAACAGCAATTAAGTCTGCGGGAATTCGGTATTGCCACCAGGTTTTTATATCAGCCAAGAATTCCGGAAAATGTACTGAACACGTTGACCGATTCACTACAGCTAGCGCATGCCAATCACATGGTTGGTGGGATATATCATAATATAAGCGATTTTTTTGATTTTCCCGTAAAACTTAAGCACCTGCAATATCCAGAAGCTTTAACTTATCATACCCCTCTTCCAGAGACGCTATTTAAGGAGATCGACCGTCGGGATATATTATTACATACGCCGTACGATTCTTACGACACGGTATTACGTTTTTTTAATGAAGCTGTTATCAATCCAGCTGTTTTAGAAATCTATACCACCATGTACCGGGTTGCGCCAGATTCCCGTATTATGCATGCTTTAATCACCGCAGCCCGGAACGGAAAGCAGGTAATGGTATTTGTGGAACTTAAGGCCCGGTTTGATGAAGCCAATAATATCAAATGGGCAAAAATGATGGAAGCTGTTGGTATACGGATTATCTATAGTACGGCAAAGCTCAAGGTACATGCCAAAATTGCTTTGATAAAAATACAATCATCCGTCGGCAAAAATTTATTGGGTTTATTATCTACCGGTAATTTAAATGAACGTACAGCTAAAACTTACACGGACCATACGTTATTTACATCAAGCCCAAGCATTACGGCTGAGCTATACGAGCTTTTCACCTATCTGAAAAGTAAAGAATTTGGGAAACAATATCCAAACATTCCATTTAAACAATTATTGGTGGCTCAATTTAATCTACTAGCCGCATTTATACAGCTTATTGATAATGAAATAAACAATGCCCTGCAAGGTTTGCCAGCCAATATTACCATTAAAATTAATAACCTAGAAGAAGAGCGGTTAATTGATAAACTGTACGAAGCAAGCCAAGCTGGTGTTACCATAAATTTAATTGTGCGAAGCATTTGCCGATTGAGACCAGGGATAACCGGACTCAGTGAGAACATTCGGGTAACCCGTATTGTAGATCGCTTTCTAGAGCATGGCCGTATATTTATCTTCCATAACCAAGGAGATGAACAGATTTTTTTAGGTTCTGCGGATTGGATGGACCGAAATATCTATCGTCGAATTGAAGTTTGTTTTCCTGTATATGACGCGCAATTAAAACAACAAATCAAAGAAATTGTTGCTTTACAACTTGCAGATGATGTAGCCGCAGTTAATCTGGATAAAGATGCGCAAAATATACAGCTAAAATGTTTAAAAAACGTCCGGTCGCAAGCAATGATTTATCCTTTGCTTCATCAAGAAATTACGCATTTATGAAACTTTTTTTCACACTTTTAATTGCCTTAGTAACTTGCATCGCCTGTGCGCAAAAAAAAGAAAAAAACTTCACTTCTCCGGAAGGCTATGATTTTAATCAACCAGAAAAAATCATGTTGCCTGCCATGCTGTTAGAAATCTCGGGAATTACCTTTAATACCAAAGAACCAAACACACTCTTTGCCCAACAAGACGAAGATGGCTATTTATTTTATTTCGAACCTCAGTCAGAAAAAATCAACGCTGTTAAATTTGCCGGCCCAGGAGATTATGAAGATTTAGCCATTGTGAATGATCGGGTAGTTATGTTGAGAAGTGACGGAACATACTTTACTTTCCCTTTATTACTAAGCTATCCAAAAACAGTGTCAGCTGTAAAAACGGAAAACCTCCTGCCTAAAGGAGAATATGAAAGCCTTGCCTCGGGACAAGATGGCAAGTTGTATGCTTTATGTAAGCAATGTACCATCGACAAAAAAACAGACCAAACTACGGGTTATATACTTAAACTTCTGCCAAATGGCTCACTTGTTAAGGAGGGTACTTTTTCAATAAACACGCGGGAAATAAATCATTTTACCCATTGGAAAGGAAAGGCTTTTAGACCATCTGCATTAACCCAGAACAAAAACCGCAAAGAGTGGTATATCCTTTCATCAATAAACAAATTATTAGTAATAACCGATCTCTCATGGAAAGTAAAAGCTGCTTATTCGTTAAATCCGAAACTATTTAACCAACCCGAAGGAATGGCATTTGACCACCACAACAACTTATACATTAGCAACGAGGGAGGAAAAGGAGGGCAAGCTACGCTCTTAAAATTCACTTATAATGCAAACGAATAACAACAATTTATGCGAATAAAACACATGTATTGTTAAGCATAAGCGTATGAAATTGAAATTTCTACATATTATTTCTATCATATTATACATTGCCATACAGCCTGCATTGGCACAGACAGATAGTACTACTACCCAAGCCAATGCTATATACAACAAGGTCGGTAGTTTTCATCGAAAACTTTTTGGCGAAAATTATCGCAAGGAATGGGCCGCGGAAACACGCGTACCCGTTATCCACGTTTCTACCTTTCAAGGAGGACTAAGCCCATTAAAACAAGGAGGTGGAATGCAGACCGTCTCCTTGCGTTTAGCCGATAAAACTGGCAAAGAATGGGTGATACGAAGTGTTAATAAAAACACGGATGCACTCTTACCAGAAGAACTACAACAAACATTTGCACGCGATTTCCTGGATGACGCAAATAGCGCTCAACACCCTTACTCGGCCCTCATGATTCCGCCTATTGCCGATGCCGTTGATGTTCCGCACACTAACCCTATCATTGGCATCATTGCACCCGATACCGCATTAGGATCTTATAATGATTTATTTGCAAATACCCTCTGCCTTGTGGAAGAACGAGAACCGGAAGGGGATTCTGATAATACCATAAAGATGCTAAAAAAAGTAAACCATGACAATGATGATGTTTATAAAGCAAAGACCTTTTTACGTGCCCGGATGTTAGATTTGCTGGTGAGCGATTGGGATCGCCACGAAGATCAATGGCGGTGGAAAGATGTGAGCGACAATAGCGACAAGGACTATTTACCCATACCCCGCGACAGAGATCAGGCGCTAAGGGTAACACAAGGCTTTTTCCCTAATATTGCATCGCGTAGTTGGGTATTACCCACGCTTCAAGGCTTTGGACCAACAATTAAAAGCCCGAAATACTCGCTAATTAAATCGAGGTTCTTAAACGCTCACCCAAAGGCACAATTTAGTTACGAAGAATGGATGGGAATTACCAAGGAGTTTGTAGCGAAAGTAACCGACAGTGTTTTGGAAAAAAGCTTAAAACAACTACCTTATGCTGCTTATAAAATTAGACACGACACTTTACTCAAACAACTCAAAGCACGACGGGACGACATTCCGCGGGCAATGGAGGCATATTACGCATTTATTAACAATATTGTAGACATCAAATTAAGCGATAAAAATGAATGGGTAAATATAACAGATGACGCTAACGGTGCTTTAAAAGTAACTGTCAGAAAAATCAACAAAGAAGGCGAACGCAAAGGTAAGCTGATGGAGAAGGTTTACCAACCAGCGCTTACCGAAGAAATCAGGATTTATTTAGCTGAAGGGAATGACAGCGTACGGATAAACAACAATCACGCTGCCATTAAGCTAAGAATTATCGGTGGAGAAGGTAATAAAGATTATTATATCGATAATGCAATACATCCTATTCGTGTTTACGATAAAGGTAAAAATGCTGTTTTTTCGGGAGAGGTATCTAAATTCCGAAAACACCTCTCTACCGACAGCGCTAATACTGCATTTGCACCTGTAGACCTTTATAATGTTTGGATGCCACTCATAACGGGAGGCTATAACGCAGACGACGGCCTCATGTTAGGTGGTGGCTTTAGGTATACGCATCAGCGCGGGTTTAGAAAAACACCCTTTGCCCATCAACAACAGCTACTCATTTCTGGCGCTTTCGCTACGGGTGCCATAAAAGTAAAATATAAGGGGCAGTGGACAGCATTAATTGGCAAAGCTGACCTATTATTGGCGGCTGATATCTATGCACCAAATAATATACAAAACTTTTTCGGATTGGGAAATGCATCTGAGTATGACAAGCAAAACCATGATATGCGCTATTACCGAACACGGTTTAATTTGTACGAGATGCATTCAGCCCTTCGGTGGGCGCTAACAAAGACGTCGACTATTAGCGTTGGTCCTTCTTTTCAGGCTTATTATTTTGATCCGGACGATAATACAGGCCGGTTTATTAATAACACACAATTACTGCATACATACGATAGTTTAACTATTGCAAAAAATAAGTTTTTTGCAGGCATTAATGCCATTTTTATTCAAGATCACCGTAATAATAAGCTGCTCACTACCGAAGGTAATTATATGCAGCTTGAAGTTAAAGGCCTAACGGGGATGAACCGCTATGCAAAATCTTTTATGCAAGCAAAAGCATCAATTGCACTTTATAAAAGTATCTGGCAAGATGGCCTGACTATAGCCAACCGCATTGGTGGCGGCGTAACTTTGGGCAAAACAACTTTCTATCAGGCTTTATTTTTAGGCGGGCAAGATAATTTATGGGGATATCGCCAATATCGGTTCGCTGGCGAACACTTATTTTTTAATAACTTTGAAACAAGAATCAAGCTGGCACAAATTGGCAGCTATATCGCTCCGGGACAACTCGGTATGATTGGCTTCTATGATATAGGCAAAGTATGGGCCGAGGGTTTAAATAATAGTAAGATTCATCAAGGTGTAGGAGGGGGAGTATATTATGCACCCGCAAGAATAGCCTTGATACAGTTTATATTAGGGCACTCAACAGAGGGATGGTATCCTTACTTTACTATGGGATTCCGTTTTTAGGAAACATTTACTTAAGTCATGTTTACGCAAATAATCGACTTATCGAAAGATAAACATCCACTACTGGCCGAATTAGACCTTCGGCTTTCTATAGATGAATTTATTGAACATTTTAAAAAGCTAACGCAAGAAAAGAATAACAGCAAGCATGAAATCTTTGCGTTCATCTTAGCTAAATTTTTAAATGCCAGAAAAACCTATGGCCCTTTAACCGAAAAAAATCTAACAGATTATGGGGAGACGTTATTCTACATATATAATTTATTAGTCCCCCCTTTAGTTGACGAGCATGAAAACCTTTGGGCAATAGCTTATCCTTTAGGTAAAAAAATCATTTACGGAACCGAAGCCTTTTACTCGCGCTTACAGCAGCAATTTGATGATGAAGCTGCCAATGCCGTTTCGGATAAGAAGAAAGACTTGCAGGAACAAAGCATCTACAGCTTGATCTTAGAACGCTTTTATGAAATTCCGTCTTTCGAAAATGAAGCTATTGAATTTTCCTGCAAAGACGGGAGTAGCGACCTGCCCAAATATTTTGCCATAAATATTGATAATAAATTTATAGAAATTACCCCTAAAGGAGAGCTTCCTCCCTTGGATTATCGAAAGCTTCGGAAAGAAAATGTACAACAGTTTGATTGGAAAATCATTAGAGAAACATTGCCGTTGTCGCAGTTTATCTTCAAAGGTTTTTCCATCATTACGGTAAACGATATCACTTCGGATAAGGTAATTGAAAATATACGAAACATCGTTATTAAAAACGCAGACGACGATATTGAGCATTCTTTTGACGTGTTGCAGGAGTCTTTACAAATTCTTACGGGAAATCAGCATATCAAATTCGGACTTTCGCCTATTTTACAGCTCAACAACAAGCCTATTCTTGACCAAGTTTACCTACATGGTAGTATACTACCAGACCTGTTAAAAAGAAAGACAAAAAATTGTGAAGAAGCTAATATTTCTGAAACTTACCTCTTAAATCCACAGGTTATCATTTATAACATAGGAATAGAAATTGGCGACAACAACTTCAAATTCATTAACGACCTTTCGGACCTAGGGGTTACTTCATATGTTTGTATTCCCTTATATTATAACAATAGTGTAACCGGCTTACTCGAAGTGTATACGAATGACGGCCATGTTTTTAATAAAACCGCATTAGCCAAATTACGTAAAATTACACCTTTACTAGCACAGTTACTATACGATCAGGCAAATAGCCTTCATGCAAAAATCGAATCGGTTATTAAAGATAAATTTACTTCGCTGCAACCAGCTGTTCAATGGAAATTTAACCAAGTAGCTTACGAATACTTAAAGAAAATTGCTCCGGAAAAACCCAAACCCATTATTGAAAATATCCAGTTTAAAAATGTTTATCCACTATACGGTGCAATTGATATTAAAAACTCTACCATTGAACGAAATAGAGCTCTTATTGCAGACTATAAAACGCAATTAAATTTATTAAAAAATGTTTTACAAGCAATCAAAAGCACGTATAGTATTGCCATTTTAGATGAAATGGAATTTAATTGCAATAAATGGCTTGTCGAGTTAGACAATAGCCCGATCGATAGCGTACAAATAAAAGTAAGAGCCTTTATGGAGAAGGACGCTTGGATGCTGCTACAACATTTTAAAAACAGCAATCCCTTACTTGCCGAAGACATCGAAAACTATGAGAAAGAGCTGCTTTCAGAAACAGGATTAACTTATAAAAACAGACGAACGTTAGAACTATCAATCCACACCATAAATGCAGCGATTAATGGTTATCTAGAATTACTAAATGACGAAATCCAGCATTCCTATCCCTGTTATTTTGAAAAATTCAGAACAGACGGTGTAGAATATGACATCTATATAGGCCAATCTATAACACCTAATAAGCCTTTTGACCTACTTTACCTAAAAAATGTACGGCTTTGGCAACTCAGCTCAATGGCAGCTATTGCCAAAATTACCCATAAGCTCTTTAACCAAATAGAGACACCTCTTGAAACAACGCAATTGATTTTTATTAACAGTAGCGATATTGACATAAGCTTCAGGGTAGACGAAAGGCGGTTTGACGTGGAAGGTGCCTATAATATTAGGTATCACATTATAAAAAAGCGAATAGATAAAGTGCATTTGAAGGATTCTTTTGAACGCCTAACCCAGCCCGGAAAAATAGCCTTAGTATATAGCGATCCTAAAGAGGTAACCGAATATCTAGGTTATATCAGTTATTTACAAGACAAGGATATTTTATTAGACGACCTGGAAAAATTAGAACTAGAAGAACTACAGGGCGTAAATGGACTAAAAGCCATACGTATAGGTGTGAAATATTAACCTGAATTCGATTATTCTTTATGCGCTCAGAAATTCAATAGCAAACCTAAGCAAGGCGCCTTTGTGCAGTTCTACCGGGATAAAACAAACAAAGGCAACGCAGCATAGGGCAGCTATTGGATTAGCTCCACTACAATATTACACTTTGAAACGGCCATCTTCTTCCTGAAAACTCCTCGAAATAGCCCGCTATTCCTTCATCCTTTTCAGTTGAATCTAACCATTTCAAAGCGTTCTGAGCAGAAAATAATAGTCGAATTCAGGTTATTAAATCGCGAAATCTCATATCTTGATATTCCTGTAACAATTAAATGTAAAAAGATGCCCTATCTTTACCCCTCGATTTTAGTATTTATGAAATTACTCCTTAAGTATTTAAGCAGACATAGATGGTTGATTTTTTTAGCGTTAATTTTAGCAGCTATTAATCAGGTTTTTTCTTTATTAAATCCATACATTTTAGGTAACCTCATCATTGATCCCTATGCGAATAAAGCAGATAGCTTCCGTGCTTCGGGTGCGGACGGCGACTTTTTTAAGGGAATAACAATAGGTTTGCTGTTAATTGTGGGTGTTGCCATGATTTCGCGCATAGCTAAGGCTTTTCAAGATTATGTAGTAAATGTTATCATACAAAAGTTTGGTGCAAAGCTGTATACGGATGGCCTTCAGCATGCTTTGCGTTTACCTTTTCAGGATTTTGAGGATCAACGTAGCGGGGAAACACTGTCGATATTACAAAAGGTAAGGGCGGATTGCGAAAAATTCATCACCAGTTTTGTTAATGTACTCTTTGCAACAGTGGTAGGAATTGTCTTCGTAGTCATTGTAGCCTTTAAATTAAGTCCGCTGCTACCGGTGATTTACCTGGTAGGAGCAGTTGTGCTAGCTATTCTCACCAGTTTTCTTAGCCGCAAAATCAAATATATACAAAAGAATATAGTGAATGAAACTACCGCTTTAGCAGGATCTACAACAGAATCATTACGAAACATAGAATTGGTTAAAAGTTTAGGTTTAACCCAGCAGGAGATTGGCCGGCTAAACGATACCACTATGAAAATCTTGAAACTGGAATTAAAAAAGGTAAAAAGTATTCGTTCGGTGAGTTTCGTCCAAGGTACATTTGTAAACTTCCTCCAACAATGTATCATGTTTGCCCTTTTATTTTTTGTATTTAGGGATAAAATTACTGTAGGTCAAATGATGATGATGCAGTTTTATTCTTTTTTTATTTTCGGCCCACTGCAGGAACTCGGCAATATCATCATGTCATACCGTGAGGCAGAAGCATCGCTAAACAATCTCCAACTGCTACTCGATAGAAAAGTAGAGTACCAACCATCGATGCCTAAAAAAATCCATGCCATTAAACATCTACGTTTTGATGACGTACACTTTCAGCATCAATCTGCCACAACACCCGCATTAGACGGTATTTCTTTTGAAGTTAAACAAGGAGAAACCATTGCCTTTGTGGGCCCGTCTGGTTCGGGCAAAACTACCTTAGTGAAGTTATTGGTAGGGCTTTACCATCCCAGCGCAGGCCATGTTTTTTATAATAAAAACAGTGATAGTGAAATAGATTTTGAAGAGCTAAGGCTTCAAATAGGGTTTGTTACACAAGATACCCAACTCTTTTCGGGCACCATCCGCGAAAATTTACGCTTTGTTAATCCAACGGCTACGGACGAAATGATTGTAGACGTTATTCAAAAAGCATCTGGATACAATATTCTGGCAAGAGCCGAGAATGGATTAGAAACAGTTATTGGCGAGGGAGGCTTGAAATTATCTGGCGGTGAACGACAGCGTTTATCTATTGCCCGTGCATTACTCCGGCAACCAAATTTATTAATATTTGATGAGGCAACCTCTGCATTAGATTCTATTACAGAAGAAGCTATTTCCAATACCATACGTAATATTACCGATCAAAGGCAACATCTTACCCTAATGATTGCGCATAGGCTCTCCACCATTATGTATGCTGATAAAATCTATGTTTTAGAGAAAGGTAAGATTGTTGAGACGGGCAATCATACCGATTTGTTGGCACTAAAAGGTTTGTATTATGCCATGTGGCGCCAGCAAATAGGCGAACGTAAGGAAGAAAGCACGGTAGAGGCGGACTAATAACCGTTAATATCAATACGCATTTAAGGTATTTTTAAGGATTTGTACTATTGCGGCTAGCTCTTCTTTTTTTAAAGAAGCAAAACCAAACCTAATGGCATTGTAATCTATATCAGCGGTGTTATATTTTGTGCCATCGCTCATGAGCAGTCCCTGTTTACTCACGTCCTTTGCTACTCTTTTAACGGCGTATGCTGTTTTAAACTTCAACCATAGGGCCATACCGCCAGCAGGTATTTCAAAATCCAGGAAGTCGGTTAAATGATCGTTTATCAAAAAACTGATATAATCCCTCCTCTCCCGGTAGATACTAACAGATTTTTTGATATGCCTGCCAATATCTCCTGCCCCGATCAAAGCTGCCAAAGCATCTTCCATAACAAAATCGCCTCTTAAATTAATCTGGCGCCGTATTTTTACAGCTTCGTTTATGATATTAGAGGGGGCTACCATGAAACCTACCCTTATCGAAGAAGCCAAGCATTTTGTTAATGAGCCGATATAGATGATCCGGTTATTGCATGAACTAATTAGTGGTAAATAGGGTGAGGATTGGTAGTGAAAATCATAGTCGTAATCGTCTTCAACAATAGCAAAATTAAACCGCTCTGCCAGAGATATGAGCTGCATCCGGCGTTGCGGGCTCAAAGTTACTGTAGTAGGGTGGTGATGATGCGGAATAACATATAGCATATTGATTTTATGATTGCTGCATGCCTCTTCGACCTGTGTTATGATCAGGCCGTCTTCATCCACAGGCACACGAATTATTTTTGCTCCTAAACTTTCAAAAACACTATTGGCCATAAAGTAACCGGGCTCACCAACAATAACACAATCTCCTGGTCTCAGCAATAAGTTTGCTGCAATATAAATACCCATTTGTGCGCCCTGTGTAACAAGTAATTGTTTTATATTGGCCTGTATTCCCCGTGTATCTGCTAGATAAGCCGTTAAGGTCTCTCGAAGAGAAAGCGAGCCAGCAGAAAAGGTGTTAGCGCCTCCTCTAAAGAAAATGTTCTTTTTTATACGGTTCTTATATTCGCGTGTAAGCAATTCGAATGGGGCTAAACGGGGATCTGGCAAACCGTCGTCTATCACCAAATCGTATTTATAAAAATCTGCTGAAGGCTCGGCAATAGTTTTAGCATTAACCGGATAATAAAATGGTTCATATTCTGCCGCAATTACAGTTGATGTCTGTTTAGCCCAACTTTTAGGATTTAATTCCGGTAGTACCGATGAGATATAAATTCCCTTTTTGGGCTCGGATACTAACCACCCCTGTAAAGCAATTTCGTTATATGCGGCCACGATTGTTTTACGGTGCACGCCAATTAAAGTTGCTAACTCGCGCGAGCTGGGTAGTTTCATCCCAGGAGTCAATACACCCTGCCGCACTAATCCCACTAATTGGTTGGCTAGTTGTTGATAAACGGCAACACTTGAATCTCTATTAATGGACAAAAGATTAGCAAACGGCAACATACTGGACTATTTTATTTATACAATCTGGACGCTTACGCTAGTCCAAATATAGTTTATCTTTACCTTAATATCATAAAGAAAATAGTATGTCTAAAAGAAAAACACTTCAAGAAGCAGATCCGAAGGCTTTTCAAACCATGTTAGCCTTTGAACAGTATTTAGCACAGAGCTCATTAAAGAAAACGCATGCCGAACTTATTAAAATTCGGGTATCCCAGCTCAATGGATGCGGTTTTTGCATTAATAAGCATACACAAGAAGCCCGTAAAGCAGGTGAGACGGAGCAGCGTATTTATTTATTAAATGCATGGAAGGAAGCACCTTTTTTCTCCGAAGAAGAAAAAGCTATTCTAGCACTGGCGGAAGAGATTACCCATATTTCGGTTAATGGGGTATCCGACGAAGTGTATGATCATGCCATTATTCTCTTAGGGCAACAGTATACGACAGCAGTAATTATGGCCATAATTGCCATGAATTCATGGAATAGAATAGGCATCACTACTGCAAGGAAAATAGCATAATGAGTCAAAAAAACAATGCATCATGTTAAAAATCAGTTACAAATACGATCTCATTCCGACTACCGAACAAGTTATACACCTCTATGAGGATGCCGGATTAAACCGGCCTACAACGGACGCCGAAAGGATTAGAAAAATGTATATACATGCCAATCTGATTATAACAGCGTGGCATCAAGGTGAATTAATTGGCGTGGCCCGCTCGTTAACTGACTTTTGTTACTCCTGCTATCTAGCAGATCTAGCGGTAATGAAGAAATACCAAAAGCATGGTATTGGGAAAATGCTGGTTGAATTAACCAAAGAAAAAATAGGTAAGCAAAGTATGCTGCATCTACATGCTGCTCCCACTGCTATGGAATACTATCCGAAAATCGGCATGCTGAAAGCGGAAAATAGTTTCATGATCCGTCGGTTAGAATAAGCGAACTTGGCTTGAACAAATAAAATTGCCAATAACAAAAAAATAAAACAGTGTTTTAAATAAGCCAAAAATAAAACCTGTATCTTTATAGTAAAACATCCTATATTATGATGGATCGGACAGCTATTTTAGATCAGGTTTTAGCCGGCTTAATGTATAGGTACAAGACCCGTGTACCAGACGTGACCGGTATCATTAAAGCTATGCAACAGGAAAACATCATCCAAAAGGCTGATGATATCGAGAACGACCATATTGCATTCAGAACAATGGGTGTGCCTTTATTAGGCATAAAATCATTTGAGAAAATCTTCACCCATTATGGCTATAGCAAGCGCGACTACTACAATTTTGATGGCAAGAAATTAGATGCTTATTGGTACGCGCCTCCAACGAACAAGCATCCCCGTATTTTCGTGAGTGAATTAAGGGTTAACGACCTTTCGGACAAATCACAACGCATTATTAAAAGTTATACCGATGAGGTTAAAACCGACCCTGTAGACAACCTCGATTTAGATAATGCAGAGGCTGTTGACCATTTTTTGCATAGCCCTTTGTGGAGAATTCCTACATTGGCCGACTATAATGGCTTAGCCGAAGAAAGCGAATATGCCTCTTGGGTAATTTACAATCGTTATTACCTCAATCACTTTACCATTAGTATCCATAATCTAAAAAATGGTTACAACGATATTGCGTCTTTCAATCAGTTTCTAGAAAAGCACGGATTTAAACTCAATACTTCGGGAGGAAAAATAAAAACCAGCCCAGATGGAGGTTTACTACAAAGCTCTACAGTAGCTGAAATGATTGAAGCCACCCTTGCCGATGGCGAAAAACAAAATATTTCAGGCTCTTATGTTGAATTTGCCGAGCGCAAAGTGCTTCCGCAATTTGCTCACCTCCCTCCTGAACAAATTAAAAGAGCGCATAGAAGAGATGGCTTTGAAGCTAATAATGCCGATAAGATTTTTGAAAGCACCTATAAAGCGCAAACCAAATCATGAAGAAAAAACTAGGAATAGGCATGGCTGTCGGTTTAATCCTATTGCTTGCTACAGGCAATAGCTGCGCGCAGGTAAGCCTAAAACAACCGCTTGGCCGGCAATTGTCGGATACAAGCCTCAGGATATGCACTCCTACTTCGCCTCACACAAAAGAACCACTGTTTATAATGACGGCCGGGAAAAAGTCTGTAAAGCTAATCCATACACAATTTCAGCAATTAGATCCCACACAAATCGTCGCCGTTAATGTATATAAACCCGAAGATACAGCTGTCAACAAATACGGAGAAAAAGCTAAATGGGGAGTAGTAGAAGTTAAAGTACTTCCCAAAACCTTTAGAAAAATAAAAAAAGCATCAAAAAACGAATCTATCTAATGGTAAGCATAGCTTTCTTAGTCTAAAACATTTGTACTAAACTATGCTTACCAAATAGCGGTCTTATACGACGACATTAACAATTTTACCCTTTACTACAATTACCTTTTTTGCCGGCTTACCATCCAGATACCGTTGTACATCGGCATTGGCTAATACCGCCTGTTCTACGTCGTTTGGTTCCAAGCTTAAGGATAACTGAAGTTTCATCCGCATTTTACCATTAAAAGAAATAGGATATTCAAATTCATCCTCTACCAAGTAATCAGGGTTAAATTTAGGATAATCCGCATAAGATAATGATCCCGGCGCGTTACCGAGTAATACCCATAGCTCTTCACAAATATGTGGTGCATAAGGCGATAGTACAATCACCAGATCTTCGAGTATAGCACGTTTATTGCATTTTAAATCTGTCAACTCATTTACACAGATCATAAAGCTGGAGACAGAAGTATTAAAGGAAAAGCGCTCAATATCCTCTTCTACCTTTTTAATGATTTTGTGTAGGGATTTCAATTCGGCCTTTGAGGGGCTTTCATTACTAACAGTAAAATTAAGGGTATTGTCGTGGAATAATTTCCAGAACTTACGTAAAAATTTATAAACACCTTCTATACCATTGGTGTTCCATGGTTTACTCTGCTCTAATGGGCCTAAAAACATTTCGTACATGCGCAAGGTATCAGCACCATATTGATCGATGATGTCATCAGGATTGACTACGTTAAACTTCGACTTCGACATCTTTTCTACCTCGTGCCCACAAAGATAGCGCCCATCCTCAAGCATAAATTCTGCCAGTGCGTACTCCGATCTTGACTCACGAAATTTCTCCAGATCCAATACATCATTGTGTACAATATTTACATCTACGTGTAAAGCTGTTGTTTTATATTGGTCTTTCAAGCCATGCGAAATAAAAACATCCGTCCCTTTCCCCTCTTCATCCAATAGGCGGTACACAAAGTTAGATCTTCCCTGAATCATTCCTTGGTTGATCAATTTCTTGAAGGGCTCTTCTTCTTTAACTTTTCCAATATCCTTTAGAAACTTATTCCAAAAGCGACTGTATAATAAGTGACCGGTAGCATGCTCAGAACCTCCAATATAAAGATCAACTGCTTGCCAATAATCAATGGCTTCTTTTGAAGCAAAGGCCTCTTCATTATGCGCATCCATATACCGATACCAATACCAGCTAGAACCCGCCCAGCCGGGCATGGTGCTTAATTCATAAGCATATTGATCCTGATATTTCCAATTCGCTGCACGACCAAGCGGTGGCTCTCCACTTTCTGTTGGTAAATATTTATCTACCTCAGGTAGCAGTAAGGGTAGTTCATCAATACTGATGAGATGTGGCAAACCATCTTTGAAATACACGGGCACGGGCTCTCCCCAATAACGCTGTCTGCCAAAAATAGCATCGCGCATCCGGTAGTTTATTTTAGCTTTACCCAAGCCTTTCTCTTCGAGTACGCCGATCAGTTTCGGAACGGCTTCTTGATAATGCAATCCATTGATAAGTTCAGAGTTAATGTACGCCCCTTCCTTTCGGCTGTCTGCTTCTTCTTCTAGCTGCTGCCCGTCCAAAATTTTAATAATAGGTAAATTAAAATGTTTGGCAAAAAGATAATCACGCTGATCGCCCGAAGGAACAGCCATAACTGCACCAGTACCATATCCTGCCAAGACATAATCGGCTATCCAGATAGGCACTTGCTCACCTGTTAAGGGATGTATAGCAAAACTACCGGTAAAAGCTCCTGACACCGTCTTGGTATCCGCCATCCGGTCGCGTTCTGATTTCTTTTTAGTTTGTTCTATATAGGCATCTACCTGTTGCCGTTGGATTTCCGTAATCAACGAAGGCACCAATTCATGCTCGGGGGCCAGAACCACGAAACTTACACCATAAATGGTATCTACCCTCGTCGTAAATACTTCTATAGTGCTTGGAGTTGCTGCATCTGAAACTTCAAAACTAACGCTAGCTCCGATACTCTTACCTATCCAGTTACGCTGCATTTCTACTAAAGGTTCCGGCCAGTCTACAGTTTCCAAACCTTGCAACAAACGTTCTGCATAAGCAGTAATGCGCATGCTCCACTGCATCATTTTCTTTTGGATTACCGGATATCCTCCTCTCTCAGAAACGCCATCCTTTACCTCATCGTTAGCCAACACGGTACCCAATGCGGGACACCAATTAACCGAGCTTTCTTTAAGGTAGGCTAAGCGATACTTTAACAGCTCACGCTGCTGCTGCTGAGGAGTAAAATCTTTCCACTCTTCTGCCGTAAAGTGCAACACATCGTCATCACAAACAGCTTGTATCGCCGTACTGCCTGCCTGTTCAAAAATATGTACTAACGATGCGATAGATTCGGCTTTATCCGTAACCGTATTATAGTAGGAATCAAAAAGCTGCATAAAGATCCATTGCGTCCATTTATAATACGTAGGATCGCTGGTTCTGACCTCCCGGCTCCAGTCAAAAGAAAAACCAATATTATCCAATTGCTCTCGATAGCGCTTAATATTAACTGCAGTAGTAATCGCAGGATGTTGCCCAGTTTGAATAGCATACTGCTCGGCCGGTAAACCGAAAGAATCATATCCCATGGGATGCAATACATTATATCCTCTCAATCTTTTATAACGGGAAAATACGTCTGATGCAATATATCCTAATGGATGCCCCACATGCAGTCCGGCACCCGAAGGGTAAGGAAACATATCCAACACATAATATTTTGGCTTATCTGACGTATTATTTACTTTAAATGTTTGATTACTGGCCCAGAATTGCTGCCACTTTTTTTCTATAGTCTTAAATTGATAGTCCATTATAACACATTAGGGTATGACTTGCGAAAGTACGAAAAATCTCACATCTCATGTCCATTATCTCATATCTAATTATTAATTTCGCATTTCAAACATTTGCTCTATGGAAGAATTTGAAGTAAGCACATCCTCACGTAAAACGAAGTCTGTTTATATATCTACTGTTATCAGCATAGCTTTAGTATTATTAATGACAGGCCTATTAGGACTAATTTTGGTGCATGCCAAAAATCTTTCTAATTATGTGAAAGAGAACATTGTACTGAACATCATTGTAAATGATGGCGTTACAGAAGCCGATATGCTAAGCCTTCAAAAGGAACTTGATGGTAATCCGGCGGTATTACGTACCCAATATGTAAGTAAAGAATTAGCTGCGCGGAATTTACAGAATGATTTAGGAGAAGATTTTGTGAAATTCTTGGGTTATAACCCGCTACTTTCTTCGATTGATGTTTATCTTAAGGCCGAAAATGCCAACAAAGTCGGCATAGAGACTTTTACGAAGCAAATTTCAAGCAATAGCATGGTGAAGGAGGTTGTTTACCAAGATTCTTTGATAGATATGGTTAACCAGAATATCCGTATTATAGGATTGATTATCCTGGCTTTTGCAGCAATATTATTAATAATTGCTGTAGCCCTGATTAACAATACCATTCGATTAGCTATTTATTCGCAACGGTTTCTTATTAAAAGTATGCAAATGGTTGGTGCTACAAAAGGCTTTATAAGACGTCCATTTTTAGGTTACGGTATTTTGCACGGTCTTTTAGGTGGATTAATTGCCATTATCTTACTATTGGTAACCTTATATTTTGCGCAGCAGCAAATTCCGGAAATTGTTATTTTACGTAATTATTTTGAATTTGCACTTATCTTTTTAGGTGTTATTTGCCTGGGTATCATCATATCTGGCGCAAGCACTTATTTCGCTGTTAGTAAATATTTACGTCTGCGTATAAACGATCTCTATAGATAATCAACTTATTCTTAACAAAAAATATATTATGTCTCAAGATAGAAAGAAAGTGGTTCACAACGAACAAAAGTCGAATTTTGTGTTCGGCAAGTTGAATTATCAGTTGCTGCTATTAAGTATCGCAATTGTCATTATTGGTTTTATCTTAATGGCTGGAAAAACCGACATTTATAGTTTCACTAAAATCACGTTAGCCCCTATTGTTGTTGTTGCAGGCTTCGCCCTTGGCATAGTAGCCATTTTAAAGAACCCTACAAACAAACAGAAATAAGTAAATGACATTAATTGAAACGATTGTTTTGGCCATCATAGAAGGCTTAACCGAGTTTTTACCGGTATCTTCTACAGGCCATCTCATTCTCGCAACGGCCCTTATGGGAATTAAGCCGACAGCATTTGTAAAGCTCTTTACAGTTGCTATCCAGTTGGGCACTATCTTGTCTGTAGTTGTTTTATACTTCAAAAGATTTTTTAGATCGTGGGCATTTTATTTTAAGTTGTTAGTTGCATTTATTCCAGCTGTGGTATTTGGCTTGCTTTTTAGCAATCTGATTGACGAAATGTTAGAAAGCCCAATGACCGTAGCAATTACTCTTGTATTGGGAGGTATTGTGCTCTTGTTCGTAGACAAATGGTTTAATCAGCCGCAAATTGACGATTCGGACAATATTTCTTACACGACAGCACTTAAAATAGGCTTATTTCAGTGTTTAGCTATGATTCCAGGCACATCCAGATCGGGTGCCACTATCGTTGGTGGTATGGCGCAAAAGCTTTCACGCAAGGCAGCAGCTGAATTTTCTTTTTTTCTTGCTGTACCAACCATGTTTGGTGCCACGGCAAAAAAATTAATAGATTTCTACAAAGAGGGAAACCAATTTACACCTCATGAGTATAACGTGCTCCTTATAGGAAATCTAATTGGTTTTATAGTAGCCATAATTGCTATCAGAAGCTTTATTGGCTACGTAACGAAATATGGCTTTAAGGCATTCGGCTGGTACAGAATTATTATAGGGGTAGTGATTATTGCAATGCTGCTAAGCGGCCATAGTTTAGCTGTACTTTAATGGAAAAAGAAATAGAAACGCCCGTATACCCGGTTTTTAACTTTTCAGAAGGCGAAGTATTGTTGATTGATAAACCTTATGAATGGACGAGCTTTGACGTGGTAAGCAAAATACGAAATTCGCTAAAACCGCTTAAGCTTAAAGTTGGGCATGCCGGAACGTTAGACCCTTTAGCTACGGGTTTATTAATTGTTTGCACCGGAAAACGGACAAAGACTATTGATGAACTTCAGGCGCAGGAAAAAGAATATACCGGTACATTTACGCTTGGCGCTACTACGCCATCTTATGATTTGGAAACCCCACCCAATCAAACTTTTGATATTAGCGATCTTACAGCAGAAGCCTTACATACTGCAAGCAAACAGTTTATTGGCGAGCTGGAGCAATATCCTCCGGCGCACTCTGCCGTAAAAATGCAAGGCGAACGCTTATATGAAAAGGCCCGAAGAGGCGAAAGCGTTGAATTAAAACCCCGTAAAGTTACTATCTTTGAATTTGAATTAACGCGTATTAATTTACCTGAAGTGGATTTTAAAGTAGTTTGTAGCAAGGGCACTTATATCCGTTCTTTGGCAAATGATTTTGGAAAAGCTTTGGAAAGCGGCGCCTATTTAAGCAAGCTTAGAAGAACAAGAAGCGGCCAATTTCGCGTACAGGATGCTTATGATGTGCTAACACTTGCAAACCATATTCGTTCTTTAAAAGAACAGGCAGGCTAGCTTATCCAAGTCTTTGTGATCAGGCAAATTTAATATGCTGATGAACCCTGCATGAGCTGCTACTCAAAAAAGTATATGAACTTAACGATTAATCTCTTGAACACCGCAGAAAACAAACGCGACGTGAAAAATAAACAACTCACGCCTGCCTGCGGTAGGCAGGTTAGCTCCGTCGCCTTAAAAAAATTAGCGACCGCCGAAGGCAGCTGCGAAGCAAACCGTTCTCATTGATTCCGTTAAGAACAAACAATAAACAATTATTCTGATGAAAATATATAGAAACATTGAGGATTTTATACCACTTGACAATGCCGTTGTAACCATAGGCACATTTGATGGTGTGCATATAGGACATCAAAAAATAATCAGTAGCTTAAGGGATTATGCAAAGAAAATAAACGGTCAAACTGTTCTGCTTACTTTTTTCCCTCATCCCCGGATGATTTTGCATCCCGATGACGACAGCTTAAAACTGATCAATACCATTGAGGAAAAAGCCGATCGTTTAGCAGATAGTGGCATTGATCATCTTATTATAACCCCTTTTACCCGCGATTTTTCAAATCAATCTGCTGAAGAATACATCCGTGAAATTTTAGTGAGTAAAATAGGTACTAAACGGATTATTATAGGGTACGACCACCACTTTGGAAAAGACCGAAAGGGGTCTTTGGTTGATCTTCTCAAATTTGCAGAATTATATCACTATACGGTAAAGGAAATTCCCGAACAGGATATAAATGATGTAGCGGTGTCATCTACAAAAATACGTGAGGCCTTGATTATCGGCGAGATAGCAACCGCTAATAAATACTTGGGATACCCGTTTCATATTACGGGAAAAGTAATAAAGGGGCAGCAACTAGGCCGTACGATAGGTTATCCAACCGCCAATATTGATGTGCCCGAAAGCTACAAACTAATACCTGCTTATGGCATTTACGCCGTAGAAGCAACACTGATTGAGCAAGCCGAAATGGCAACGGGCGAGTATATTCCGGCAAAAAATGGACCTGTATTAAAAGGTATGGGTTATATCGGCACACGTCCTACAGTAAAGGGACTTAACCGCAGCATTGAAATTAATTTCTTTGATCTACATGAAGACTTATATGGAAAAACGCTACGAATCCAATTCTTGCATTTTGTTAGACACGATCATAAGTTTACCGGCGTTGAGGAGCTAACTGCCCAATTAGCAGAAGATGAGGAGAAAATAAGGCTGCTTCTGGAGACTTAGAAAGTAAGCCATACTGTATACATTCAATTAAAGGTAATGAAAAACGTAGATAAACAGGAGCAGGAAACTATTGAAAATGCTATCACGCACTGGCAGAATACCAACATTATTGACGAAAAGACGGCAGAGGAGCTCCGCGATTCTTACGAAGTAAAAGGCTTCGATTGGCGCAGACTTGCGCAATATTCTTTTTGGATAGCCCTATCGTGCATCGTATTGGCCTTTTTATCGTTATTTGTAGACAAAGAAATTCTTGATCTAATGACGAAATTATACGATACACCCAATATCGTTATTTGCATAATTTGTGCTCTTCTCTCTTTTTCATGCTATTATCTCGGCTATATTAACAAGAAAAAACATCCAGAAAAAGTATTCAGCAGCGAAAGCCTCATGTTATTAGGTATTTTTGCCACGGCAACCTGTATTGGCTATTTGGGTAAAATTGTTGAGAAAGAGAGTGGGGCTTATTCCCTGCTATTCTTTATTTCTATCGTAATATATTCCATTTTGGCAATTAAGTTGTACTCAAAAACTATTTGGGCATTTATGCTTATTGCGCTGGGGATTTGGTTTGCGACGGAAACAGCCTATCATAGCGATTGGGGTTTTAAATTCTGGGGCATGAATTATCCGCTTCGTTTTTCGCTTTTCGGAGCAGCGCTTACTTCGTTTGCTTTATTACTACAAACACGCTGGACGGTTCTTAAACCTTTCCAGCAGTTGAGCTATGTTATAGGAATTCTTTATTTATTCATTTCGCTTTGGCTGCTATCTATTTTTGGCAATTACAGTGACTTAGATAAATGGGCCGCTACAAAACAATTCCACATTTTATTTTGGGGAATATTATCAACAGCCATTACCTTATTCTTTGCTTGGTATGGCTTAAAACGAAATGATATTGTAGCTAGAGAATTTGGCATTACCTTTCTTCTCATCAACCTATATACACGTTTTTTTGAATATTTATGGGATAATGTTAATCGTGCTATTTTCTTCTTGCTCTTGGCTTTGTCGTTTTGGTTGATCGGAAGAAAAGCAGAGAAAATTTGGAGTGGAAGTTTTCTAAAAAAGAACAACTCCCACTAATGTCTATTGCTTAATAAACTGTAAACTCAAAATCATTTTTACCTCGTCGCCCACTACCACTGAGCCCGTTTCTGTTATATCATTCCATTTTAATCCAAAAGCCTTCCTACTAATTTTGCCAGATGCTTCAAAACCCACCTTAAGATTCCCATAAGCGTCTTTAGCTGTCCCGCCAAACTCAACCTTAAATTCAATTGGCTCCGTATGTTCTTTTATGGTTAGGTTACCTTTTAATATATAATTCTGGTCGCCCCCTTTCACAAAAGACGTTGATTTAAATAACAAATTCGGATATGTTGAGGCATCAAAAAATTCGGCTGATTTAAGGTGTTCATCTCTATCCTTCATGTTAGTATCAATACTCGCTGCATCGATAGAAAAAGTTACCAGCGCATCCGCAAAATCATTTTCATTTGAAGTTTCGATGGTACCATCAAAGGAATTGAAACCTCCTGTAACGGTTGAAATGACCAAATGCTTTACTTTGAACTGAACTTCAGAGTGGTTCGGATCAACTTTCCAAATTACTGCCATAATAATTCTCCCTCTTATTTTATTGAAACAACAAGAATAGAAGCCGAATGTTTAGCCCGCTTGAAATTTTAGCTATCTAATTTTAAAAGATTATTCAATCTCAACCGAATAGGTAATAGCTACTCCTCCTGCGGCAAGCATATCATGAACAGAACAGTACTTTTTCACAGCAAGCTCGGCTGCTTTATCTGCCTTTTGCTTGTCGATCGTTCCAGTTAACTTAAAGTGAATATGGATAGCTGTGAATACAGCAGGGATAGCATCGACTCGCTTACCCTCCACGTCTATTGACACGTCTCGTATTTCTTGCTTCTGTTTCTTTAATATTCCAATCAAATCAAGCACACTGCAAGAACCCAGTGCCATCAGCACTAATTCCATCGGGCGGGACCCCAGACCTTCTCCTCCTATTTCGGGAGACCCGTCTATATGCACCTTAACAGCTGTAGAAGAGCTTGCTCCTTCGAAGTGTACAGCTTGATTAACTCTGTTTAACGTTATTTTCATCTGTATATTTTTTTAAGATGATGAAGCTTACCTGCCTACCGCAGGCAGGCATGAACTTTATTTTTTACACTCAGTTAATTGTTCAACGGCATTCAAGGAATCGCGACGCTGAGTTCATCCCCTTTTTGAGTGACAATTCACGTAGGTTTCATTAGTATAAATTATTTTAAGACAGCAACCTTTCAGTTAAGGGTAAATCAATCCTATCTACTTGCTTTTCTCCAATGCTTGCTTCAAATCTCCCAAAATGTCGTCGAGATCTTCCAAACCTACCGAAATTCTGATTGTTCCAGGATGAATCCCTATCTGTTCTTGCTCTTCAGTAGTTAATTTAGAATGCGTTGTTGATGCAGGATGGGTGGCGATAGAGCGCGAATCACCCAGATTCGACGTAAACAAAATCATTTCCAAGGCATCAAGAAAACGTTTTGCCCGTTCAAAACCTCCTTTAATTATAAACGTTACGATACCGCCGCCAGCTTTCATTTGCTTTTTAGCCAATTCATATTGCGGGTGAGACGGCAAGAAAGGATAACGTACAATTTCTACCTCTGAGTGTGCCTCTAACATAGAAGCTACTGCTAAGGCATTGCTACTGTGCCTATCCATCCGAAGGCCTAAAGTTTCTAAACTTTTGGATATTACCCATGCGTTAAAAGGAGACATTGCTGGCCCTGTATGGCGAATAAAAAACAACATCTCGTCCATCAATTCCTGTTTCCCCACTACTATACCACCAAGCACGCGCCCCTGCCCATCCATATATTTTGTCGCTGAATGACTAACCAAATCAAATCCATAAGCAATTGGCTTTTGCAAATAAGGTGTAGCGAAACAATTATCTACATTTA
>Ga0182736_1001063_pt1 | contig 30521 bp, 26 predicted proteins | sample eDN5th30CKraftBY_FD_128882 | JGI IMG/M metagenome (GOLD analysis project Ga0182736, IMG submission 128882) | Enriched backyard soil microbial communities from Emeryville, California, USA - eDNA 5th pass 30_C Kraft BY (version 2) (version 2) | ecosystem: Environmental > Terrestrial > Soil >...
CCTGGCCTACGTCAGCCACAAGGGCTCGACCGGCACCGCCGTCGATTCGGGCGTGATGCAGAGCTTCCCGGCCGACCGCTCGGTGCCGCAGGTGCCGGGTTCGGTGCCCGCCACGCCGTCGGGGGCCTCGTCCGTGCCGGGCGCGGGCTCGGTTCCGGCCGCGCCGGCCAAGCCCGACGCTTCGGTGCCGGCGGCGCCCGCCGCCCCGGCTCCCGCCGCCCCGGCTCCCGCCGCGGGCGACAAGCCGGCCGAAACGCCGGCGAAGTAAGCCACAGCAGACGAAAAGGCCGGCGCATGCCGGCCTTTTTCATCGCCGAGCCGCCATGGCCACTTCCAAACGCTCCTCCCGCACGCCGTCCGCCGCCGCCGACCCGCAGCGGGGTTCGCCGCAGGCCATGCTGGCCCGCATCCAGAGCCTGCTGCCGTCGATGGGCGCGGCCTCGCAGCGCATCGGCGAATTCGTCATCCGCCATCCGGCGGAAGTGGTCCACATGTCGGTCAGCGAGGTAGCCGAGCGCACCCAGTCCAGTGAAGGCAGCGTGGTCGGCTTTTGCAAGCTGCTGGGCGCCACCGGTTTCCAGCAGCTGAAGATCGCGCTGGCGCAGCAGATCGTGCAGCCGGTGCAGTACATCCACGAAGACCTGGCCGCGCAGGATACGCCGGAACAGGTCGTCAGCAAGATCTTTCACAGCAACATCCAGACCTTGCAGGAAACCGAATCGGTGCTGGACGTGGCGGCGCTGTCGGCGGCCGTGGAGTTGATCCGGGGCGCGCGCCGCGTGGAAATCTACGGTATCGGCAGTTCGGCGATCATCGCGCACGACGCGCACTACCGCATGCTGCGCATCGGCCTGAACGCGACCGCGGTCACCGACTCCCACGTGCAGGCCATCAGCGCGTCGCTGACGGGGCCGGACGTCGCGGTGCTGACCATCTCCCACTCGGGCAGCACGCATGAAACCGTGCTGGCGACGCGGCTCGCCAAGGAAGCCGGCGCGCGCACGGTCTGCATCACCAATTTCGGAAAATCGCCGATCCAGGAGTACGCGGACGTGGTGCTGCACACCATGTCGCGCGAGACGCGCTTCCGCACCGAGGCCATGACCAGCCGCCTCGCGCAGCTGGCCATCATCGACACCCTGATCGCCTGCCTCGCCCTGTCCGACTACGACAAGGCCGTCTCGACCCTGCGCAGCACGTTCGACGTGCTGTCCACCAAGCGCTACTGATCCCCGTCGGCCGCGATGCCCTCCGGCAACGCATGCCGGCGCGGGCGCGCGGCCGCAAGCAGCCGCGCCATGTCCGGCGCGTCGGCGTGGGGCGCATCCCCGACCAGCAGATAAGCCATGCCCAGGCGCGCCGCGCCCAGCGCGTCGGTGCGCGCGTTGTCGCCGATGACGGTGACGTCCCCGGCCGGCAGACCCAGTCGGCGCAATCCTTCCTGGAACAGCATGGCCGCCGGCTTGCCGAGTATGAGGGGCCGGATGCCGGGCGCGCATGCCAGCACCGCGCGCAGCAGCGCGCCGGTCTCGGGCACCACGGACCCCTGGGGGCCGGGATGGGTGAGGTCGCCGTTGCTGACCATCAGCAGGGCGCCGGCCGCCAGTTCGCGGGCCAGGGCTTGCAGCGTGGCGTAGCTGAAGTCGCGGTCGCGCGCCAGCAGCACGATATCCGCGTCGCGCGTCACCAGCGCCAGGTCCAGGCCGGCGGCGCAGGCGCGCAGCGTTTCGGAACCGCACAGCATCAGCCTGGCTCGCGGATGGCCGCGGGCGATGTGGCGCACGGCCTGCTCGCCGGCCAGGACCAGGGAATCGGCCTGGACCGGCAGGCCCAGGGCGCGAAGGCGCGGCGCCAGGCCCGCCGCGGTATCCGTGGAGTTGTTGGAGACGATGACATAGCGTCCGGCCCAGCGGGTCAGCAGTTCTCCGGCGCCGGGGATCACTTCGTGGCCCCGGATCAACGTGCCGTCCAGGTCCAGGATCAGGCCGTGCGACCGTTGCGTCCAGGGCGGCTCGGCGGTCGGCGACGCCGAAGGGGAAAGCAGGGAAGCGCGGGCAATGCGGGTCATGGATGGGCGGCGGGGCGGCGAGGCGCGTAGAGGGGTTGAAGGGGAGCGGGGCGGCGGGATCCGGCCGCCCGGCGGTGCAGATTCTATCTGAATAAAATTCAAAAACATGTTTTTTTAAATTGAGCGTTTTTCATTTCCTTGTCATGTGCGACGCCTAATCTGCGTTCCGGAATCAGGGCGGCCCACGCGTCGCCCCGATGGCAACTTCACCAAGACAAGGAACAAAGACATGAAAACGCCGCGCTTTTCCGCTTCCGCATTGGCGCTCATTTCCCTGCTGGCGGCCGCGCCGCTCGCACAGGCCCAGTCGCTGGCCGACGGCTCGGCGCAGCGCCCGCTGCGCGTGCTGCTGATCCCCGCCGACGGCGGAACGGAGTCGGGCACCAAGGCCGACTACGCGCCCATCTTCAACGCCATCACGCGCAGCACGGGCCTGCATTTCCAGCTCACGGTGGGCCAGTCGTACGGCGCCGTGGTCGAGGGCATGTGCAACCAGCTGGCCGAAGTCGCGTTCCTGGGCCCGGTCTCCTACGTGCAGGCGCATGACCGGCAGTGCGCCCAATTGCTGGCGGTGGGCGTGCAGAAGGGCGAGTCGGCCTACTACGCCGCCATGTTCGCCAAGGCGGATTCGCCGATCGGTTCGCTGGCCGACCTGAAGGGCAAGCGCGCCGCCTTCGGCGACGTCAATTCCGCTTCGAGCTTCACCTTCCAGGTGGCATCGATGCTCAAGGACGGCATGAACCCCGCCAAGGACCTGGCGGCGCTGCAGCTGACCGGCAGCCACGCCAGCAGCCTGGCGGCGCTGGTGCAGGGGCAGGTGGACGCGGCCGCCCTGTCGTTCGATTCGTTCGACAAGGCGGTGCGCCAGGGCGCGGTGGATCCCAAGTCGGTCAAGGTCATCTTCAAGAGCGAGCCGATTCCCTATCCGCCGCTGGCGATGAACACGCGGTTGCCGGAGCCGCTGAAGGCCACGCTCAAGCAGGCGTTCGCCACCGTGCACAAGGCGCCGGGCGTGACGCCGGACATGGTGCGCGGCTACGGCGGCGCCAAGCTCGACCGCTTCGATACCGAATTCTCCGAAGAGCAGTTCGCCGGCCCGGCGTCCAAGATGTCCTTGCTGACCGACGAGATCAAGGGTGAAATCCTCGACAAGGCGGCGCAGCGGTGAGCGCGGGCGCAAGAGACGCGGACATGCTGCGCTACGAATCCGTGGGCATGCGCTACGCCGACGGCACCATGGCCCTGGACTCGGTTTCGCTGCGGGTGCCGCGCGGCCAGTTCTGCGTGATCCTGGGCGCGTCGGGCGCGGGCAAATCGACGCTGCTGCGCATGGCCAACGGCCTGACCACCCCGACCCAGGGGCAGGTCTGGGTGGACGATACCGAGGTCCGCCCGTCGACGCTGGCCGCCGTGCGGCCGCGCATCGGCATGGTGCACCAGCATTTCAACCTGGTGTCGCGGGCCACGGTGGCGACCAACGTGCTCTCGGGGGCGCTGCCTGGCCTGCCGGCCTGGCGCGCCTATCTGTTGCGCTTTCCCGCCGAGCTGCGCGAGCGCGCCTGCCGGCTGGTGCGCGAAGTCGGCCTGCAACCCGAGCACCTGCGCCGCCGCGTGAGCGAGCTGTCGGGCGGCCAGCAGCAGCGCGTCGGCATCGCGCGCGCGTTCATGCTGGCGCCCGCGCTGCTGCTGGCCGATGAGCCGGTGGCCAGCCTGGATCCGCGCATCAGCCGCGACATCCTCGGGCTGCTGCGCGACCAGGCCCGCGAGCGCGGCGCCACGGTGCTTTGCAGCCTGCACCAGGTCGACCTGGCGCGGGAGTTCGCCGACCGCATCGTCGCGCTGCGCCAGGGAGCGATGGTGTTCGACGGACCCGCCGGCGCCTTCGACGAGACCACCGCCCGAGCGCTATACCAGGCGGGCTCGTCGCCCGCGCCGCGCGAGGCCGCCGCGGCCACGCCCGAGGCGGGCAGCGAACCGCCGGGACAGCGCCTGGCCGCGCGCGTCCGGCCGGCGCTGCTTTCGGTGGGAGGCGCGCGATGAGCACGCAGGCCGAGAACGCCGCCTGGCGGCTGGATCCTCCGTATGGCGCCCGGGCGCTGTTGGTCGTCATCGCCGCGCTGATGCTGTTTCTCTACACCGGCCAGCGGGTCGAGATGGGCCGCATGGCGGCGCTGACGTTCGATGGCGCGCTGGCGGCGGTCGGCCTCAAGGAGCAATCCCAGGTCACCGCCGGCCTGGGGGCGCTGGCCGACAGCCTGTTTCCGCTGCAGGTGTCGTACCGCACCGAGACCTCGCGCATCGAAGGCTTCGATCCCGACAGGCTGCCCTGGCTGGCGCGGGTGGAAACCGTGCAGGTCACGGAAAGCCGCCTGAATCCGCACACGCTGAAGATGGAGGACGAGATATCCACCCACACCTACCTGGTCGAGCCGCTGGGTTACCTGTGGCGGGTGGCGGTCAAGATGGTCGAGACCTTCGAGATCGCGATCTGGGCCACGCTGCTGGCGGTGCTGGGCAGCGCGCCGCTGGCCTACTGCAGCGCGCGCAACTACGCGCCCAACCGCCTGCTGTACGTGGCCGCGCGGGCGGCGGTCAGCCTGTTCCGCGCCATGCCGGAGCTGATCTGCGCGCTGTTCCTGGTGCTGGCCTACGGCTTCGGCTCCATCGCCGGCGTGCTGGCGCTGGCCATCCACTCGATGGGCTTCCTGGGCAAGTTCTACGCCGAGGACATCGAGACGGCCGACACCAAGCCGCAGGAGGCGCTGGCCGCGATCGGCGCCGGCAAGCTGCGCGTGCTGGCCTATGCGGTGCTGCCGCAGGTGTTGCCCAAGTTCACCGGCTACACGCTCTACATCCTGGACCGCAACGTGCGCATGGCCACCGTGGTGGGCCTGGTGGGCGCGGGCGGCATCGGGCAAGAGCTGAAGGGCCGCTACGACATGTACCAGTACGCCCACGTCGGGACGATTCTCGTCGTGATCTTCATCACCGTGTTTTTGCTGGACCAGGTGGCCGCCCGGCTGCGGCGGCGCCTGATCTGAACCGGCGCGGCTCGCCTCGCCGGGCGGGCCGCGCCCCGATCGCCATCCTGCCGGGCAGACCCGGCAACGTTCCCTGACCAGGAGTAGTCATGACCCCGTACTTTGCACCGGGCCGCGCCCTTGTTGCGGCCATCGCCCTGAGTTTGACCCTTGCCGCCTGCGGCGGCGACGACGATTCGGATGAAGGCACGGCGCCGCCGCCCGAGATCGAAAAGCCCGTCACGCCGCCGCCCGCGCCGCAGCTGCGCTGCGCGCCTTGAATGCCCGTCCCGTCCAACCCAACGCATGAGTAGCCCCATGACCAAGACTTCCCTTCCGCATTCCGCCGGCGCTTCCCCTGCCTTGCCGGGACGCCGGCAGTTCTTCCGCGTATCGGCCCAGGCGGCCGGCGCGCTGTCGGCGATGGCTTTGCTGCCCGCGTCCATCCAGCGCGCCCTGGCGATTCCCGCCGCGGTCGACAGCGGCACGATCCAGGACATCAAGCACGTCGTGATCCTGATGCAGGAAAACCGTTCGTTCGACCACTACTTCGGCACGATGCGCGGCGTGCGCGGCTTCGGCGACCGTTTCCCGATTCCGCTGGCCAATGGCAAGCCGGTGTTCTTCCAGCCGAACCCGGCCGGAGGCCAGGACATCCTGCCGTTCCGCCGCGACTCCAGGATCAGCAAGGCGCTGATCGGCTCCGGCACGCCCCACAATTTCCCCGACCAGCAGGCGGCGTGGAACCAGGGGAAAATGGACCGCTGGATCCAGTTCAAGAACCAGGCGACGATGGGTTTCTTCATGCGCGAGGACATTCCGTTCCAGTTCGCGCTGGCCGACGCCTTCACGGTCTGCGACGGCTACCACTGTTCCATCCTGACCGGCACCGACCCCAACCGCATCGTGTTCTGGTCGGGCGCCAACGCCAACCCCGAGCTGCGCAAGCTGGGCATCAATTGCACCGACACCGATTCCGAGCCCGTCAACTCGCGCTGCTGGCCCAGCCCGTCCAACTGGGTCGCGGGCCGGGTGCAGGAGGTGGACGGTTCGGGCCAGATCGATCCCGTCACCGGCACCTACAACTACAAGTACAAGAACAACGCCTTCAAGTGGGACACCTTGCCCGATCTGCTGGAGCGCGCCGGCGTCAGCTGGCACATCTACCAGAACATGAACAACAACTGGACGGGCGCCATGCATGGCTGCCTGGCCTTCAAGAGCTTCCGCGAGGCCCAGCCGGGTTCGCCGATCTATGAGCACGGCCTGACCGGGGGCCCCGAGAAGGCCGACGGCGCCGTCAATTTCCTCGCCCAGCTCAAGCAGGACGTGGTCAATGGCACCTTGCCGCAAGTGTCGTGGGTGCTGCCCACGCAGGCCCTGGCCGAGCATCCGGGCAGCAGCGAAGGCGTCGCCGGCGCGGCCGACTTCATCGCCGACGTGCTGGACGCGCTGACGTCCAATCCCGAAGTCTGGAGCAAGACCGCGCTGTTCGTGACTTTCGACGAGAACGACGGCTTCTTCGACCACGTAGCGATGCCGGCGGTGCCCTCCTATGACGCCAATGGCGTGCTGATGGGCAAGTCGACCGTGCCGCTGGACGGCGAGTACTTCGACGCGTCTGTCGGCAGCTACCTGAAGGCCGAGGACACCACCACCGGCACCGTCCGGCCCTGGGGCATGAGCTCCCGCGTGCCGATGTACGTGGTGTCGCCGTGGAGCAAGGGCGGCTGGGTCAATTCGCAGGTGTTCGACCACACTTCGGTAGGCCGGTTCCTGGAGCAGCGTTTCGGCATCAAGGTGGACGCCATCAGCCCATGGAGCCGCGCGGTCAGCGGCGACCTGACCACCTGCTTCGATTTCGTCACCCCGAACGATCCGCGGATTCCCAAGCTGCCCGACACGAGCAACTATCCCGCGATCAACGCGGCGCAGAATCTGCTGCCCACGGCCCCGGTGACCCAGGCGCCCGCGATACCGCAGCCGCTGTTCCAGGAGACCGGCACGCGCTTCTCGCGCGCGCTGCCCTACGAGCTGCACACCAGCGCCCGGCTCGGAACGGACGGTGCCGTCGAACTGCTGTTCAGCAACACAGGGGACGCCGGCGCGGTCTTCCATGTCTACGACAAGCGCAACCTGGACTTGATTCCGCGGCGCTACACCGTCGAAGCGGGCAAGACGCTGTCCGACACCTGGACCGGCGGCGACTACGACCTGTGGGTCTACAGCACCAACGGCTTCGTGCGGACCTTCGCCGGCAACACACAGCGCGGCGCAGCGCTGGAAGTGCAGGTCTGCTACGAGCCCGCGGGCGGCGCGCTCTACGTGAAGGTGTCCAACCACGGCAAGGCCCGCCTGCAGGCCGCGCTGCAGGCCAATGCCTACCGCTCGGACGGTCCCTGGACCCTGACGGTCGAACCGGGCGCGGTGGCCGAGCACCACTGGTCGATCGCGGAGAGCGGCAACTGGTACGACTTCACCGTCACCGCCGAAGGCTTCGAGCGGCGCTTCGCCGGACGCATGGAGAACGGCCGCCACGGGGTCAGCGATCCCGCCATGGCGCTCCATCTCTGACGGCCGAGGAATGCGCGGGGCGGGCGCGCATCGGGGTGCGCGCCCGCGCCGTCCTGGACAATAAACGATCAACGCTCTCATGAAACACACATACGCAATTCTGGCCGCCAACGGCCTGTCCGTGGCCTTCCTGGTGGGCGCGCTGGCCGGGGGACCGCCCGCGCAAGCCCAGTCCGCGCCGCCCGTGCAATGGGACGGCAGCAATCTCGGCTACGGGCCAGGCGCCGGCCAGGGAACGACGGGCAAGGGCAATCACGCGATCGGCAAGAGCGCGGGCGTCAACGTGACCGGCAGCAATAACGTGGCCCTGGGCAACGGCGCGGGCAAGGACGTGTCCACCAACTGGAACCTCGCGATCGGGGAGGGCGCGGGCTCCAAGGTCGGCGGCAAGAACGCCAACCAGGCCATCGGCTACTACGCCGGCACCAACGTGCAGGGCGGCTGGAACCAGTCGTTCGGCCGCAGCGCGGGCCAGAACGTCACGGGCGACTACAACGACGCCTACGGCTTCTGGGCCGGCACGGACACGGTGGGCAACAACAATGCCGCCTACGGCGCCAACTCGGGGCGCAACGTCAAAGGCAACGGCAATTCGGCCTTCGGCCAGGAGGCCGGCCGCAATGTCATGGGGGACGGCAACCTGGCGCAGGGCCAGAACGCCGGCCAGCAGGTCGAAGGCGACGCCAATCTGGCGCAGGGCAAGAACGCCGGGCAGTACGTGACCGGCTCCAACAACCTGGCCGCCGGCGCCTACGCGGGCTACGGCGTGACGGGCGACGGCAACACCGCCAGCGGCCTGGCCGCGGGCCGCAATGTCACCGGCGACAACAACGTGGCGCAGGGCACCGCCGCGGGCTCGGGCGTGCAGGGCAGCGACAACGTCTCGATCGGCTCGAACGCGGGGCGCGGTTCGGCCGCCGACCGCAGCGTTTCCGTGGGGGCGGCATCGGTCGCGGCCACTCAGAGCGTCGCGGTCGGCGCGGGCGCCGCCGCGGCGGCGGCCGATAGCGTGGCGGTGGGCGCGGGAGCCGCCGTGACGGCGGGCAACAGCGTGGCGCTGGGCGCGGGGTCCTCGGCGGCTCGCGGGGCGCAGGAAGGCTACGAGGCCTATGGCCTGGCGGCGCCCCAGGGCTCGGCGGGGGAGGTGAACGTGGGCGGGCGCCAGATTACCGGCGTCGCGGCCGGCAGCGAAGACACCGACGCCGCCAACGTGGGGCAGCTGCGCGCCGTCAGCAGCGCGGGCGAGGCGAGGGTGGGCGCGGTGGAACGCTCGCTGCAGAACCTGCGCAGCGACCTGGACTCCCAGGAGCGCATGCTGAGCGCCGGCGTGGCGGCCGCGATGGCGACGGCATCCCTGCCGCAAGCCTATCTGCCCGGCCGCAATATGCTGTCCGTCGCCGGCGGCACCTGGAACGGCGAATCCGGCTACGCCATGGGCCTGTCGCGCGTGTCCGGCGGCGGCCGCTGGGTATACAAGGTGTCGGCCAACGGCACCTCGCGCGGGGACTTCGGCGGCGCGGCCGGCGTCGGGTACCAGTGGTGAGGCGGGGCCTGCGATAATGCGCTTGCGCGGCGGCCGGGCCTTGTTTCTCCGGCCGCCGCCCGCACAGGTATTTTCGGATCGGCCCCCATGGAAAAGCGTTTGATGCCGTCGATGATGGCGCTCCAGTGTTTCGAGGCGGTGGCGCGGCACATGAGTTTCACGCGCGCCGCCGAAGAACTGCACATGACCCAGAGCGCGATCAGCAAGCAGATCGCGCAGCTGGAAGCGCTGCTGCGCAACCCGCTGTTCCTGCGGGTGCGGCGGCGCCTGCAGCTGACCCCCGCGGGGGCGCTCTACCAGTCCGAGGTTCGCGCCATCCTGAACCAGGTGGACATGTCCTCGCGCTACATCCTCACCTATGGCAGCGAAACCCAGGTCCTCACCATCGGCACGCAGCCGACGTTCGGCGCGCGCTGGCTGATCCCGCGCCTGCAGCGCTTCCTGTCCGCCCATCCCGACATCCAGGTGAAGGTGCGCAGCGAGACTCGGCCGTTCGACCTGATGCAGGCCAAGATCGACATCTCCTTCTTCTTCGGCCATGGCACCTTGCCCGGCGCCCAGTGCCGCGAGCTGTTCGAGGCCGAGGTGGTGCCGGTCTGCGCGCCCGGCTTCCTGCCGGGGGACCGGGTGGACAGCCTGGAGGCGCTGAGCGGCCAGGCGCTGATCCAATGCGCGTCGCGGCCGGAAGCCTGGCACGACTACTTCTCGCGCCAGCAGTTCCAGTCCGACCGCAGCTACCACGGGCCGCGCTTCGACACCTTCTATATGTGCGTGCGCGCGGCCGAAGGCGGCTGCGGCATTGCCCTGACGCCGCGGCTGCTGGCCGAGGAAGAGCTGCAGGCCGGCAAGCTGGTGATTCCCTGGGGCTACGTGCAACCCAGCGACGGCGCGTACTTCGTGGCGTATTCGGAGCATTCGGCCGAAGTCCCGAAGATCAAGCAATTCGTCGCCTGGGTGGAGGAAGAAGCCGCGCGCAAGCGCGCCGGCGACGCCCAGCGCAAGCGGTCCATGAAAAAACGGACTGATTAGGCCGATTTTTTTCATTTGATTGCGGCAGCGCGGCATGATTTCATGCGGCCATTCTTTGTTTACCGATGTGCCGAGCCCGCCATGAGTCAGAATTTCGTCAGCCCGGACCAGATCCGCGCCTGGTTCTCCCGCGCCATGTCCGACATGTACAAGTCGGAAGTGCCCCTGTATGACACGCTGCTCGACCTGGTCGCCCAGGTCAATGCCCGGACGCTGGCCGAACAGCCCGAACTGGCCGAGCAGCTGGCGCGCACCGGCGAGATCGAGCGCCTGGACATCGAGCGTCACGGCGCCATCCGGGTGGGCACGGCCGAAGAACTGGCCAATATGCGCCGGGTGTTCGCCGTCATGGGCATGCAGCCCGTGGGCTACTACGACCTGTCGCCGGCCGGCGTGCCGGTGCATTCGACCGCCTTCCGCGCCACGCACGAAGCGGCGCTGCAGGCCAGCCCGTTCCGCGTCTTCACCTCGCTGCTGCGGCTGGAACTGATCGACGACGTCGCCCTGCGCGAGAAGGCGGCCCGCATCCTGGCGGCCCGGCAGATCTTCACCGCGCGGGCGCTGGAACTGGCCGCGCGCTTCGAGGCCGAAGGCGGCCTGGACGAAGCCTGCGCCCGGGAATTCGTGGCCGAAGCCCTGCATACCTTCCGTTGGCACGGAGAAGCCACCGTCAGCCTGGAAGACTACCGCGAGCTGCATGGCCAGCATCGCCTGATCGCCGACGTGGTGGCCTTCAAGGGCCCGCACATCAACCACCTGACGCCGCGCACCCTGGACATCGACGAAGCGCAGGCGGAGATGCCGCGCCGCGGCGTGTCGGCCAAGGCCGTGATCGAAGGCCCGCCGCCGCGCAAGTGCCCGATCCTGCTGCGCCAGACCAGCTTCAAGGCGCTGGAGGAGGCGGTGAGCTTCACTGGCGCCGACGGCCGCGCCGCGGTCGGCAGCCATACCGCCCGCTTCGGCGAGATCGAGCAGCGCGGCGTCGCGCTGACGCGCAAGGGCCGCGCGCTGTACGACCGCCTGCTGGACCTGGCGCGCACCCGCATCGACGGCGCGCCCAGCGAAGGCAACGCCGCCGCCTACATGCAGAACCTGCAAGCATGCTTCGCCGAGTTTCCGGACGACTACGCGACGCTGCACGACCTGGGGCTGGCCTACTTCCGCTACTACCTCACAGGCAAGGAAGACGCGCCCGCCGACGCCGATCCGAGGACGCTGATCGCCCAGGGCTACATCCGCTTCGAACCGCTGGTGTATGAAGACTTCCTGCCGGTCAGCGCAGCGGGCATCTTCCAGTCGAACCTGGGCGACAAGGCCCAGGCCGAGTACGCGCAGAACGCCAGCCAGACCGCCTTCGAGCAGGCGCTGGGGGCGCCGGTCCTGGACGAACTGGCGCTCTACCAGGACACGCAGGACCGTTCGCTGGCTGCCTGCCTGCAAGCGCTTGGCGCGCAAGCCGGCGCGTCGGTGGCCGCATGAGCCGCCTGGGCCGCTGCCTGTCGGTGCGGGACTTCGAGCGCGAGGCGCGGCGCATCATGCCGCGTTGCGTCGAAGGCTACGTCTGCGGCGGCACCGAGGATGGCGCTTCGCTCGACGAGAGCGTCCGCGCGCTGCGGGACATCGGCTTCCGACCGCGCGGCTTGCGCGTGGTGGACCAGCGCAGCAGCCAGGTCAGCCTCTTCGGCCAGGACTACGCCATGCCGATGGGCTTCGCGCCCACCGGCTTCTCCGCCATCGTCATGCACGAGTGCGACCTGGCGCTGGCGCGCGCCGCCCAGGATGCGCGGATACCGTTCATCATCAGCGGCGCTTCCAGCGTACCGCTGGAGCGCCTGCAGCAGGCAACGGGCAAGCGCTGCTGGTACCAGGCCTACCTGCCGGGCAATACCGATCGCATCGCCAAGCTGCTGGCCCGCCTGCGGCAGGCGGAGATCCCGGTCCTGGTCGTCACCATCGACACCTGCGTCGGCGCGAACCGCGAGAACCTGCAACGGCTGGCATTCACCGTGCCCTTCAAGATGAGCCCGAGCGTGGTGCTGGACGGCATGCTGCATCCGCGCTGGACCCTCAACGTCTTCCTGCGCACGCTGTTCGGCAGCGGGGTGCCGCGGTTCTCGAATCTGTACGAAGAGATCGGTCCGCCCATCACGCAGGACCCGCCAAACGGCTTTCGCGGCGAGCGCGACAAGCTCTCCTGGGAGCACATCCGCTGGATCCGCGACAACTGGCCGGGCAAGCTGGTGCTCAAGGGCGTGATGCACGCCGACGACGCGCGCCAGGCCTGGGCGGTGGGCGCCGACGGCGTCATCGTCTCCAACCATGGCGGACGCCAGCTCGACGGCTGCATTTCGCCGCTGCAGGCGCTGCCCGACGTGGCGGCGGCGGTGCCGCCCGGTTTCCCCGTCATGGTCGACGGGGGCTTTCGACGCGGATCCGACGTGCTCAAGGCCGTGGCCCTGGGCGCGCGCCTGGTCTTCACCGGCCGGCCCCAGCTGTTCGGGGCGGCAGTCGGCGGCGACGCCGGCATCCGCAAGGTGGCGGAGATATTCCGCAGCGAGATCTCGACCAACATGGCGTTGCTCGGCTGCCGCACGCTGGCGGACGTGACGCCGGACCTGATCGCGCCTATACGTCCCGCCGGCTCAGCCTAGGACGGGCAGGCCGCGGCGCGGCCGATCCAGGGCGGCCCGACCGCCCAGACAACAACAAAAACAGGCGCGCCCATCCGGGCGTGCCCATCCGTTTTCGACAGGAGGAAACATGAAAAAGATCTACACCAAACTGGCCGGCGTGGCGGCGGTGCTCGCCTGCGTCGCGTCCGGGCCCGTCCAGGCCCAGGCCGGCGCCTATCCGACCAAGCCCGTCCGGCTGGTCGTGGGCTATGCCCCCGGCGGCACCACCGACATCAGCGCGCGCATGATCGCCGACGTGCTGGGCAAGGAGTTCGGCCAGACCTTCGTGGTGGAGAACAAACCCGGCGCCAACAGCAACATCGGCGCGGAGTCCGTGGCTCGCTCGCCGGCCGACGGCTACACCTTGTTCGTGGGCTCGATCTCCACCGCGATCAACCAGTCCCTGTACTCCAAGATGTCGTATGACGCGCTCAAGGACCTGGACGCCGTCGCGCTGCTCAACGTGGTGCCCAACATCCTCGCGGTCAATGCCAGCGTGCCGGTCAAGACCGTCCAGGAATACATCGACTACGCCAAGAAGAACCCCGGCAAGCTCACCTGCGCCTCGCCCGGCAACGGCTCGTCCGCGCATCTGGGCTGCGAACTCTTCAAGATGAAGACCGGCATCGACATCCTGCACGTCCCGTACCGCGGCAGCGGCCCGGCCGTCGCCGACCTGCTGGGCGGGCAGGTGGACTCCATCTTCGACAACCTGCCGCCGCTGCTGCCTCACGTCCGCGCCGGCAAGCTGACCGGCCTGGCCGTCACCACCGGCAGCCGCGTGCCCTTCGCGCCCGAGATTCCGACCATCGCCGAATCCGGCGTGGAAGGCTTCGACGTGGCCGCCTGGTTCGGCCTGTTCGCGCCCGCCGGCACTCCGCCGGAAATCGTCCAGAAGGTCAACGCCGCCATCAACAAGGCCCTGACCTCCGACGCCGCCCTGGCCGCCAGCTATCAGACCAACGGTTTCCTGATGCCCCCGCCGCCCAACACGCCGCAAGCGTTCAAGGCCTTCATGGAAAGCGAAACCCGCAAGTGGGGCGAAGTCGTCAAGGCGACCAACCTGCAGATCAACTGACCGGACGAGCGCCGGGGCGGGCCTGCGGCCGGCCCCGGCGCCAAGTGCGGCTCCAAGGGGGGCGGGAGGTATCCGAACGACAAAGCCGGGCGGATCCACCCAAAATTCAAATTGCGTGATAGAATGTTCGACTTTCCAGGAATGCATGCTTTTCTGGACGGTTTAGCCGACGTGGTGAAATTGGTAGACACGCTATCTTGAGGGGGTAGTGGCGAAAGCTGTGCGAGTTCGAGTCTCGCCGTCGGCACCAGGAATTTGTTCCAGCATTTAGTCTGGAAATTGCGAAAGCCCGTAAGAATCAACGTCTTACGGGCTTTTTCTATTTGCGGTTCAGCGGACGCGGGGCGCGATGAAGTCGTGCCCCAGTTCCGTCACGTCGCGGCAGCCCAGGAGGCCCAGGTTGCGGTCGATTTCGGCTCCCAGGATGTCGATGATGCGCGTCACGCCGGCCTGGCCGGCCACGGACGCGCCATAGAGAAACGGACGCCCCATGAACACCATGCGCGCGCCAAGCGCGATGGCCTTGAGGATGTCGGTGCCTCGGCGGAAGCCGCCGTCGATCATTACCGGGAACGTGGAGGCCACGGCCGCGACCACGTCGGACAGGGCATCCAGCGATCCCTGCGCGCCGTCGAGCTGACGCCCGCCGTGATTCGAGACGATGAGGCCATCCAGGCCCATGCGTTCGGCCATCTGCGCATCGCCGGGATGCGCCACGCCCTTGAGGACGATGCGCCCCGGCCAGGCCTCGCGCATCCATTCCAGGTGAGACCAGTCCAGCCGATCGCGGCCGCCGCGCAGGCCTCCCTTCGGTTCTTCCGTGATGCGGTAACCGCGCGCGTCGGCGACCACGTTGCAGAAGCGCGGTATTTCCCGATCCGAGAGCAGGGTGCGGGCGAACACGTTGGCGGACCAGCGGGGATGGCGGATGCCATCCCAGAGCAGGCCGCGACTGAACTTGAACGGAATGGTGAAGCCGTTGCGCTGATTGTTTTCGCGATTGGCGCCCAAGGGCGTGTCGATGGTTACGACCAGCACGTTGACGCCGTTGGCCCGCAGGCGCCGCATCAGCGGTTCTATGACTTCCTTATCGCCGGGAAGGTAGCCCTGGTACCAGAAATCGGCGTCTGCCTTGCGCACGGTTTCCATGGCCAGCGTGGACAGGCCGCTCAGCACGAATGGGATCTCCGCGTCCGAGGCGGCCTTGGCCAGATCCCATTCGCAACGGTGGCGGCACATGGCCGTCACTCCCATCGGCGCAATCCCGAACGGATGATGGTATCGGCGTCCCCAAAGTTCGACCGCCTGCGTCCGGTCCGCCACGCCGACCAGGCCGCGAGGGCGGAATTGAACCGAGCGAAATGCGCTCCGGTTGGCCTCAAGCGTCAGGCAGTCTTCCGTGCCGCCGTTGACGTAGCCGAAAACCGCGCGCGGCAATACCGACTGTGCCGCGCGCTCGAAATCCGCCACCGACAAGAGATTCTTCGAGTTCATTGCAGTTGGATGTTCGCTTCGGTGATTTTCGCCTTCCAGAAATCCCGCTCGGCGCGCACGCGCCGCGTGAAGTCGGTGGAAGACGTCCCGGTGATCACGAAGCCCAGGGACTCCATCTTTTCCTTGAACTCCGGGGTCTTCTTGACTTCCGCTATGCCGGCTTCCAGCCTCTTCAGCACCGAGGGCGGCAGTTTCGCAGGGCCCATCACGCCAGTCCAGCCTCCGACGTCCACGCCCTTGAATCCGCTTTCTTCCATGGTGGGAACCGTGGGCAGCATGGCGTTGCGCTCCTTCGATGTGATGCCCAGCGCGCGCACCTTGTCACTTTTCGCCAGGCCGATGGCGGCATCGGTCTGGGCGAAGACGAAGCTGACTTGCCCGGCCATCACGTCGTTGAGCGCCGGTGCATTTCCCTTGTAGGGAACGTGCAGCATGGGCGCGTTGGCGGAGCGCGAGAACAGTTCGCCCGCAAGGTGGTTGGTCCCGCCCAGGCCCGAGGATCCGTAGGTGACGGCCGTCGGATTCTGCTTGGCGAATTCCACCAGTTCCTTGAGATTCGCCGCCTTCGTTTGCGGGCCGGCAAGCAGGACCAAGGCATAGTCAACCAGGTCGGATACCGCGGTGAAGTCCTGGGTGACGTCGTATCGGAAGTTGGGCTGCGTGAGCGGCGCGATGGCGGTCACGGGAGACACCATGATCCCCAGCGTATAGCCATCCGAAGGCGCGCGCGCCAAGGCCGTCAATGCGACGATGCCGCTTGCCCCGGTGCGGTTCTCGACCACCACGGGCTGCCCCCACAGCTTGCTCAGTCCAAAGGCGAGTTGGCGCGCGATCAGGTCGGTGGGGCCTCCGGCGGCATAAGGCACCAGGAAGGTTACCTGCTTGGAGGGATAGGCGGAGGCCGCCTCTTCCTTGGCATGCGAGGGGGCGCCGGTCATGCCAAACGCCGCGGCCAGTGCCAGTCCCGCCTTGATGGCGAAACGCCGATTTGCTTTCATTTTTGTCTCCTTGGGTTTTTCTTGGTATTGCCGGCGCGCCGCCTTGCCCGGCGGCAGCGCAATGCGCATGGCTTCAGTCTATGGCGATGTTCGCGGCCCGAACCGTCTTGCCCCACATCTCCCTTTCCTGGAGGATGAAGCGCTGAAACGCTTCGGGCTGCATGGCGCGCGGCGTCACGCCCATGTCCGCGAAGCGCTGGACCACGGCGGGAGCGGCCAGCGCCTGCACCATAGCCTGGTGTAGCTTGTCGATGACCTCCTTCGGCGTGCCTGCCGGCGCCACCATGCCGTTCCATGCCGAGACGTCGAAGCCGGGAAGGGTCTCGGCGATGGAGGGTACGTCGGGCGTCATGGGCGAGCGCTTGGCGGTCGTGACGGCAATGGCCTTGAGCTTGCCGGCCTGCACGTGGGGCAGCGCCGAGATCATCGTGTCGAAGCTGAGCTCGCACACGCCCGCGATGGTGTCCGTGATCGCCGGGGCGCTGCCCTTGTAGGGCACATGCGTCATCTGCACTTGCGCCAGGTTGCAGAACAGTTCGCCGGCCATGTGGGTGGAGTTCCCGGTGCCGGAGGTGGCGAAGTTCAGCTTGCCCGGGCGCGCTTTCGCGTACGCGATGAACTCCGGCAGCGAGTTGACCGGCAGGCTGGGGTGCACAACCAGCATGATGGGGCCTTCCTGCAGGAAGCCGATCGCCGAGAAGCTGCTTGCGAGGTCGTAGCCGGGTTTCTTGTACAGCCAGCTGTTGATCGGATGCGCCGTCGTGAGAATACCGATGGTGTAGCCATCGTTGTCCGATCTGGCCAGCGCCTCCAGTCCCAGGTTTCCGCCGGCGCCGGGGCGGTTTTCCACGATGAAGGTTTGCCCCAGCGCGCGCCCCATGCCCTCGGCCGCCAGCCGGGCGGCGATATCGGTCGAGCCCCCGGGGGTAAAGGGCACGATGACCTTGACCGGCCTGCGCGGCCAGTCGCTGGCGGCAAATGCCCGCGGGCCGATAGCCCCGATCAGCGCTCCGGCCGACAGTTGTTTGAGCAAGGTACGTCGAGAGTCGCGCATGTATCCAGTCTCCTTGTATTTGGACCTTGGCAGTCCAGATGGGCAGAGACGTCGTCGCCTAGCTCTGCTACTCGACCACCTAAATGTTCATCATTGAACGAAATTAATTATTCATTCATTGAAAGTTTTATTTCTTTATTGTAATTTTGGTCTGCATCATCATTCAATTCGGAGAAGAACGCAAGTGCCTATCCATCAAGGAACCCGCCCGGACACCTCCCCCGAGCTCATCGACGCATTCAAGGGACTCGCCACCAGCACCATCGGAAACGTGCTCGATGACCTGGGCATCGGCAGCATCGGCCTGAACCTCAGGCCCGTCGCCCCGGGAATGCGGTTCGTCGGCGCCGCGCTTACCGTCAAGGAAGTGACGGGGGCCAAGAACGCCTACCTGCCCTCCGAGTTCGGGCTGGGCGCGGTCATCGACATGTGCAAGCCCCTGGATGTCGTCGTGATCGACAATGGCGGCCAGCAAGTGTCCACCTGGGGCGGCGTGGCCTCGGTGGCCGCCGTGCAGAACGGCGTTGCGGGGCTGGTGGTCGATGGCGGCGTGCGCGACGCCGACGAGATCATCGAACAAGGTTTCCCCGTGTTTTCGCGCCATGTCGTCCCGCTGTCGGGCAAGACGCGGGTGAAAGTCATCGAGATCAACACCACCGTGAAAATCGACGGCATGCCCGTGCATCCCGGGGACATCATCATCGGAGACGCCAGCGGGCTGGTGGTGGTTCCGCGTGATCGCGCGGCGGAAGTGGCGCAGCGCGCCGGCGAGCTGGAGCAGCAGGACAGAAAGGCCAGCGAGGAGATCCGCGCGGGCCTTTCGTTCACGGAAGCCCTGCGCAAGTACGCTAAACTCTGATCCGCAGCTTGGCCGGAGCGCGTCAGCGGCTGGACTCGGCCCATGCGCGCCCCGCCTTGTAGACCAGACTATGCCAAGACCACGTAAAAATCCCGCGAGTTCCACCGCCGCCGAGACGGCCGCAATGACCGATGGCGTCAAGGGGAACGGGCCGCTGGCTGGGACCCTGCTGCGCGGCCTCGCCCTGCTGGATACGCTGCTTGCCGCAAGCCATCCGATGACGCTGGCGGAATTGGCCGCCGACGTGAAGCTGGATCTAAGCACCACGTTGCGCCTCTTGAGAACGCTGGAAGACGCCAAGCGCGTCATCCGGATCGGCGATGGCAAATACTATCTGGCATCGCCTTCCACCTTGCGGCCTCTGGCATTGAAGCACCCGCTGGAAGAATTGCGCCGCCAGGCCGACCCGCTGGTGCGCGGCCTTGCAAACAAAGTGAGCCAGTCTGTCGTGCTGGTCGCCTACATAGGCGGCGAACGGGTCGTCGTCGATGTGATGCAGGCGGGGACTTCCCTCAACCCGTATTACACGACCTGGCTGCATGGCCCGCTGCATGCGTCGGGCCCGGGCAAGGCGCTGCTGCTCGCGTCTGACCCGGCCAGGCGCGAGGCGCTGCTGGGCAAGCCGCCCTATGCCGCTCGGACCAACAAAACCCTGACCACCAAGGCGGCGCTGGACGCGGATCTGGAACGTGCGGCGGCGAACGGCTATGTGCTGGTGCGTGATGAGTTCTACGATGGGTTGAGCGCCATCGCGGCCAATTTCTATTCGTGGGACAAGACCGCGCTGGGCTGCCTGGCGATCACTGCCTATTCCGAGAGTTTCGACGACGAGACCATCGCGCTTGTCGCCAAGGAACTGCTGGCCTGCACCCGCCTGATGCCGCTCCAGGTGCCCGCGCTGCAGCAGATCGCGCAACTGTCCGGCCGTTGACGCCGGCCGGACCGGGCTGCCTGGGGATCAATCCTGCGGCTGGATCCCCGAGGCGGCCGCCACTTGCTTCCAGCGCTGGTTCTCCGCGACGATGAAACGGCGGAACTCCTCGGGCGAGGAGGGCGACGGTTGCACGCCCGAGGCCGCGAAGTTCCGCTTGATCTCATCCGACGCCAGGATCCTCACCAGGGCGGCATTCAGTGTCTGGACGATTTCCCGCGGGGTTCCTGCCGGGGCGAGCAGGCCCTGCCACGACGAGGCCTCAAACCCCGGCATGCCTTCTTCTATCACCGTGGGCAATTCCGGCGCGGCATCGGAACGCGTCTCGGCGGTCAGCGCCAGCGCCTTCACCTTTCCGGCCTTGACCAGGGCGCCCATCGTGGAATAGGGGTCGATCATGAAGCCGATCTGCCCGCCCAGCATCGCTTCAATGGCGGGCGTCGTGCCCTTGAAGGGAACGTGAGTCATCTTTACGCCCAGCTGCGCATTGAAGGCTTCCGTGATCAGTTGGTAGGAACTGCCGGAGGTGCCGTAAAACATGTCGCCTTGCGGGCGTTTTTTCAGGTAGGCGGCGAGTTCCTGGATGCTGCCGGCGGGCACTGCCTTGCTCACGACCACGACCAGCGGCTGCTTGGCCACCAGCCCGATATGCTCGTAGCTCTGGACCGGGTCGTACCGGATCTGGCGATACATCACGGGATTCGTGCCCAGCGGGGCAATGCCCGCCATCAACAGGGTATAGCCATCGGGTTCCGCCTTGGCGGCCGCTTCGCAACCTATCATGCCGCTGGCGCCGGGACGGTTTTCGACGATGACGGGCTGGCCAAGCTCGGTGCTGAGATGGCTGGCTATCGTGCGTCCCATGACGTCGGTGATGCCGCCCGCGGCGAACGGCACGATGATGCGGATGGCGCGTTGCGGATAGCCCGCCGCATGAGCCGCGGTCGCCAATATGGCCGCCGAGCACAGAAACAGGCTGCTTATCAGTTTTTTCATCATTGTGTCTCCTCTGGTGCATGGGAACCGCCGGGCCGGATTCGCGCGATGTCGGCGTACGGCAGGGGGATCAGGCGGATGTGTACGCCGTCTTGACGACGGTGTAGAAGTCCACGGCATACTGCCCCTGTTCGCGCGGCCCGTAGGAGGAAGCCTTGCGTCCGCCGAACGGCAGGTGGTAGTCCAGTCCGCTGGTTGCCTGATTCACCTTGACGATGCCGGCCTGGGCCTGCCGTTTGAACTGGGACGCGTGGCGCAGGCTGGTGGTGCAGATGCCAGCCGCCAGGCCGAATTCCGTGTCGTTGGCGATATGGAGCGCCTCTTCGAAATCGCGGGCTTGGGTGACCGATGCGATCGGTCCGAAGATTTCTTCGCGCGCGATCCGCATGGACTGATTCGCCTCGGTGAACAGGGTGGGCTGCAGGTAGTATCCCGGGGTGTCGCGCTCCAGTACTTCGCCGCCCCAGGCCAGGCGGGCGCCTTCCTTGCGGCCGATGTCGATGTACTCCAGGTCGACGTCGAATTGCTTTTGATCGACGACCGGGCCGATGTGCGAGTCCGCCCGCAGGGCATGACCGATATTCAGCCGATCCAGCCGCTGGATGATCCCGCGGACGAAACGGTCGTGAATACCTTCGGTCACAATGAAGCGGGACGTAGCGGTGCACCGTTGTCCCGTGCTGAAGAACGCGCCTTGCACCGCGCACTCCACCGCAACCTCCAGATCGGCGTCGTCCAGGACGATCAGGGGATTCTTGCCTCCCATTTCAAGTTGCATGCGCTTCATGGACGGACCGCTCACGCAGTCGGCGGCGATGCGGCGCCCGGTGGGGACCGAGCCGGTAAAGCTGATGGCGTCGACCTCCGGATGCGAGCACAGCACGCCGCCGATCTGGCTTCCAGATCCCATCACCAAATTGAGCACGCCATTCGGCAACCCCGCGCGATGCAGGATATCCACGAGTGCCCAGGCCGAACCGGGCACCAGGTCCGCAGGCTTGAACACCACCGTATTGCCGTAGGCCAGCGCGGGCGCGATCTTCCAGGCGGGAATGGCAATTGGAAAATTCCAGGGGGCGATCACGCCCACGACGCCAAGGGGTTCGCGAGTGACTTCGGTGTCGCTTCCCGGCTGCAGGCCGGGGAGACGGTCTCCCCGAATGCGCAGCGCTTCTCCGGCCATGAAGGCCAATACGCTGGCGGCGCGCGCCACTTCGCCGATGCCTTCGGGCAGTGTCTTGCCTTCTTCGCTTGAAAGCAGGCGTCCCAGTTCCTCCTTGCGGGCCAGCAGTTCGTTGGCTGCCCGGGCAAGGATGTCGTGGCGCAGCTGCGGAGAGCTTTCCGCCCAGGCCGGGAAGGCGGCGCGCGCGGCCTCCACCGCGTGCCGCGCGTCGGCCGCGCTGCCGCGCGCGTACAGGCCGACAATTTCCCTGGTGTCCGATGGGTTGATGTTCCGCGTGACCTCGGCCGGCTCGCGCCAGTGCCCGTCGATCAGGTTGCGATGTATGGCTTTCGCTGTATCCATGATGGTGTCCTTCGCGCCTGGGTCAGCCGCGGCCGGCGGCCAGCGCGGACGCGCGCAGTTGCGAAAGCGTGAACGCGGGGCTGATGGCCTCCGGATCGATCACGCAATGCAGAATGGCTGGCTGGCCGGATGCCAGCGCGCGTTCGAACGCGGGAGCGAATTCTTCCGTTTTCTCGACGCGTTCGCCGTGTCCGCCGAATGCGCGGGCGTAGGCGGCGAAGTCGGGGTTGCGCAATTCGGTGGCGCTGACGCGGCCTGGATACTCCCGCTCTTGATGCATGCGGATCGTGCCGAACATGCCGTTGTCGACCACGATGACGATGATGGGCAAGCGGTATTGCACGGCCGTGGCGAATTCCTGTCCGTTCATCAGGAAACAACCGTCTCCGGCGAACGCGATCACCGTCTTGTCCGGGAATACGCGCTTCGCGCCCACGGCGGCCGGAACCCCATAGCCCATCGAGCCCGAGGTCGGCGCCAGCTGGGTGCCGAATGCGTCGAAGCGATAGAAGCGGTGGATCCAGGTGGCATAGTTGCCAGCGCCGTTGCATACGATCGCGTCTTGCGGCAGCACGCTGTTGAGATGCTCCATTACCTGGGCCATCTGCAATGCGCCGGGGGTCGCCACCGATTCGGTGCTGCGCCACGTTTCGTAGATGGCGCGCAAGTGGGTCGCATAGGTGGCGCGGGACGCCGAGGCGGGCAAGGGCTCGGCGCACAGCGCCTGGACAAAGGCCGAGGGCGTCGCGCAAATGCCCAGCGTGGGGGCATAGACCCGGCCGAGCTCGGCCGCGTCCGGGAACACATGGATGAGTGTTTGCCTGGGCACCGGGATGTCGAGCAAGGTGTAGCCCTGGCTGGGCGTTTCGGACATGCGGCTGCCGATCAGCAGTATGAGGTCGGCCTGCTTCACTTGTTCCACCAGGGCCGGGTTCGGGCCGAAGCCGAGATCTCCGACGAATGATTCATTGCCGGTGGGAAAGAGCATCTGGCGGCGCAGCGACACCGTGACCGGCAAGTGAGAATCGCGGGCCCATTGGGCGAATCGGCTCACGGCCTCGGCGTTCCAGCGCGTGCCTCCAAGCACGACCAAGGGCCGCTTGGCCTCGGCCAGAAGCGCCAGCGCGCTGGCCACCTGGTCGGCGCCGGGGTTGGCTTGCACCTCGCGGGCCGGCTGCGCGTCGGTGCATTCGACACGGTCTACGAGCATGTCCTCGGGCAGCGCGATCAGAACCGGGCCGGGCCGGCCGGACATGGCCGTGTGCACCGCCCGCGACACGATTTCCGGTATGCGGCGGGCATCGTCGATTTCCGTTGCCCACTTCGCGAAGTGGCTGAACGCCGCGCGGTAGTCCAGCTCCTGCAGCGCGCCGCGCTCGCGCACCCCGCGCTCGATCTGGCCGACAAAGACCAGCACTGGGGTGGAATCATGCGACGCAATGTGGATGCCCGGCGTGGCGTTCGTGGCGCCCGGCCCGCGCGTGACGAAACAGGCCGCGGGCCGCCCGGTCAATTTGCCGTGCGCCTCGGCCATCATCATGGCGCCGCCCTCCTGGCGGCATACCGTCACGTTGATGTCGGCGTCGTGCAGTGCGTCCAGCACCGCAAGATAGCTTTCCCCCGGAACGCAGAAGACGTGATCGATTCCATGTATGCGGAGTTGGTCGACCAGAATCTGCCCGCCGGTGCGGGGCCGAGATTTCGGGGCGGGGGCTGTAGGTGTTGCGCTCATTGTTTCTCGGAAGATGGCGTGTAGGGGTGGAAAGAGGAGGCGCCGAAGCCTGGCGGCATGCGGGTATGCCCCTGGTTGCGCTCCGGAAAGGTCGGAATTTGTGGTTTTAATCATAGTAATGAAAGTAAAATTTCACAAGTAGCAAATTTAATTTCGATAATTAGTCATCGAGACAGCATTTCATGTGAACTGCGGTCTTGCGCGAGGGAGGAGGGAAGGCGATGGACTTGGGTATTTCTGGAAAGCGGGCATTGGTATGCGCCGCGAGCAAGGGCCTGGGCTATGCCTGCGCCCAGGCATTGGCGCAGGCGGGCGCGCACCTGGTGATCGTCGCGCGCAACGACGCGCCGTTGCGAGCCGCGGCCGAGCAACTGCGGTCGCTGGGGCCGATATCGGTGGAGGCCGTCGCGGCAGACATCACGACCGAACAGGGGCGTGCCAGCGCCCTGGCCGCGGCTGCCGGGCTGCCCGGCGGCGCCCCGGGTGCATTCGACATCCTGGTTACGAACGCTGGCGGGCCGCCGGCGGGAGACTTTCGCGATTGGGACGAGGCCGCCTGGCTGCAGGCGCTGGGCGCCAATATGCTTACCCCGATCGCATTGATGCGCGAGACGCTGGACGGAATGATGTCGCGCGGCTGGGGGCGGATATGCAATATCACCAGCACGGCGGTCAAGGCGCCCAGTCCCTACCTGGGCCTTTCCAACGGCGCCCGCAGCGGCCTGACGGGCTTCGTGGCGGGCCTGGCGCGCCAGGTGGCGGGTAGCGGCGTCACCATCAATAATCTATTGCCCGGGACGTTCGACACGGACCGGCTCAGGTCCAATCTCGTAGCGGGCGCCGGTCAGGCCGCGATGGCCCTGGATGCCTATACCGCCAAACGCCTGGACGGCATTCCCGCGCGGCGTTTCGGACGGGCGGAGGAATTCGGGGCGGCCTGCGCCTTCCTCTGCAGTCGGCAGGCCGCCTACATCACGGCGCAGAACCTGCTGATTGACGGCGGGGCGTATCCCGGTACCCTGTAACCGATTCACGAAGCAAGAGGAGATTCCATGACTTCAGCCATCGTCATGCATGCCACGGGGGGGCCCGATGTTCTTCAATGGGAACCCGTCGAGGTTGCCGGGATGCAGGCGCATGAGGTGCTTCTGCGGCACACTGCCGTCGGCGTGAACTATCACGATGCCTATGTGCGCTCCGGCCTGTACAAGACGCTCGCCTTGCCGGGCATTCCCGGGATAGAGGCGGCGGGCGTCGTCGAGGCGGTCGGCAAGGATGTGCAAGATTTCAAGGCGGGCGATCGCGTGGCGTACGTCACGCGCCAGTACGGGGCCTATGCGGAACGGCGGGTCATCGCCGCGGACCTGCTCGTGCCGCTGCCGGATGCCGTTACCGACATCGCGGCCGCCTCGTCGCTATTGAAGGGATTGACCGCGCAAATGCTGGTCCAGCGCGTATATGCCGTAAGCGAGGGCGACTGGGTGCTGGTGCACGCGGCGGCGGGCGGCGTCGGCACGCTCCTGTGCCAGTGGGCCCGGCATCTGGGGGCCAAGGTGATCGGCACGGTCGGCTCCGCGGAAAAGGTGCCGTTGGCGTTCGCCGCAGGCTGTCATTCGGTGGTGCGCTACCGCGAGGAAGACTTCGTGGCGCGCGTGCGCGAGATCACCGGGGGAGAGGGCGTCCAGGTCGCTTACGACGCGGTAGGCAAGGACACGTTTTTTGGTTCGATGGAATGCCTGGCGCCCTTTGGGCACCTGGCGAACTACGGCCAGGCGTCGGGCGCGGTGCCGGCCTTCGAAGTGTCGATGCTCTTTCCCAAATCGAATTCGCTTTCGCGCCCCAGCGTCTTCCAGCATGTACGGACGCCCCAGCTCTTGCGCGATGCCGCCAGGCGTTACTTCGCGGCTTGCCAGGAAGGCGCCCTGGACATCCCGGAGGGCCAGTCGCTTGCGCTGCGCGATGCCGCGAAGGCGCATGCCTTGCTGGAGGATCGTTCCCGCCTCCGTCCCCTGGTGCTGCGGGTCGATGCGAGCTGAACGCGATCGCGCCGGCGTCCGCCTGGCCATGTCCGCCGGACAACGCGCGATTGCGGCCAGGTCTGGTGTTTCGCGCCTTCACTTCACGCTGATCAACCAATCGGAAAACGTGCTGAAGGGCGGGCCGCTGGCGCGCGCGGGATTGCTGACCAGGTAGTAGCCCTTGCTGCCGCCCGCCGTATGGGGCAGGGGCTGGACGAGTTGGCCGGTGGCGAAGTCCTGGGTGATGTAGGCGCGCTGGGTGACGGCGATGCCCAGGCCTTCGGCCGCGGCCTGCAGGCACAGGACGGCGTTGGCCAGCGGAATGAAGCGGGTGTCGCCGCTGGCGGCCAGGCCGGCGGATTGTAGCCAGCGGTCCCAGCAGTCGGGGGCGATCATGGACTTGAGCAGGGTTTCGCCCAGCACGTCTTCGGGGCGGCGCAGGCGCTCGGCCAGCGCGGGCGAACAGGCGAGCACGAGCTCGTCGGGAAACAGCAGGTCGGCGCGCAGGCCCGGCCAATCGCCGTCGCCGCAGCGCACGACGAAGTCGGCATTGTGCAGGTCGGTGTCGTCGGCGCGCGCGACCGTGGCGATTTCGATGTCGATGTCGCCGTGCCGCACATACAGCGAGCCCAGCCTGGGCATCAGCCATTTGATGGCGAAGCTGGGGATGACTTTGACGCGGATGCGCCGATTGGCGCCGGCTTCGGCCGCCTTGGCCAGCACGCCCTCCAATTGATCGAAGAGCTCGGCGGCCTGTAGCGCGAGCTCGGTGCCGACCGCCGTGAAGGCGATGTCGCGGCCGTCCTTCTGCACCAGTTGCACGCCCAGTTCGCTTTCCAGCCGGCGCAGCTGGTGGCTCACGGCGCCGGGGGTGACGTGCAGGAGCTCGGCGGCCCGGCCCACGCCGCCGCTCCGGTACACCGCGTCCAGTACCCGCAAAGGCCCGAGACGATTTCTGAGTTTGTGCATTGTTGAAATGAACTCAATATTTGAAGAATAAGTTTCGACAGACGCCGAAGGGGAAGGCGCCTACAGTCTGCCTTGTACGACAAAACTAAATCAAGTATCGGAATGCGATGCCATGCTGCGTCGCGGCAAGGAGGAGACGGAATGAGCGGGTTTTTTCGGCGCAAGGCAGGCGCCTGCGCATTGCTGCCTTTTGCTTTCTTGGGGGCGGCGCTCTGGGGCGCGGGCGCCGGGGCGGCCTATCCGGAACGGTCCATCCGGCTGATCGTGCCGTTCGCGGCGGGCAGCGCGGCGGACACGCTGTCGCGCGTGGTCGCCTCGGCCCTGGCCGACGAACTGGGCCAGGCGCTGGTGGTGGACAACAAGGGCGGCGCCGGCGGCACCATCGGCACGATGGATATCGCGCGCGCCAAGCCCGATGGCTACACCTTGGGTATCGCGGCGCAGGGCACTTTCGTGAACAACCAGGTGCTCTATAGCGCGCCGGGCTACGACTCGATCAAGGACTTCAGCTTCATCAGCGAGATCGCCGATGTGCAGAATCTGCTGGTGGTGGCGGAGAAGTCGCCTTATCGGGACGCGCCGGCCCTGCTGGCCGATATCAAGGCCAAGCCGGCGGAGACGTTCCGCTATTCCTCCAGCGGCGTGGGAACCAGCCATCACATTGCCGGCGCAACCGTGTCGCAATACCTCGACAAGCCGATCATGCACGTGCCCTATACCGGCGCGCCCCAGGGCCTGAGCGCCATCATCAGCGGCGACGTGGACATGGGCCTGTACAACCTGCCCGCGGCCATCGGCCTGGTGAGGGCGGGCAAGCTCAAGGCGCTGGCGGTCACCGGGCCCAAGCGCTCCACCTTGCTGCCGGAGGTTCCCACGCTGCAGGAAAGCGGCCTGAAGGATTATTCGGTCACCCTCTGGTGGGGCCTGGTCGGCCCCGCGAGGCTGCCGGCCGACGTGTCGGCGCGTCTGTACACGGCCCTGGACAAGGTCATGAGCCAGCCCGCATTGCGCGAGAAACTGATCGGCCAGGGCTTCACGCTGCCTGACATGCCCATCCCCAAACCCGCCGATTTCGAGGCCCTGGTGCGCCAGGACCTCGCGAAATGGGTCCCCGTCCTCAAGGAACTGGGAACCGCCGCGCAGTGATGCCGGCAGAACGCAATCATCGAGGAATCTACTGTGCAATCCCCCTCCTTGGCGCGCCCCTTGGCGCGCCAGCTGGCCGACTTCGTCTTGTCCACGCGGGCCGATGCCCTGCCGGCGCTCGCCATCGAGCACGCCAAGATGAGCCTGGCCAGCACCCTGGCCAGCGCCTCCATGGGCTATGGCATCGAATCGGCCCGCATCATCCGTGAGCTAGGGCTGGCCGATGGCGGCGTGCCGGCGGCAGGCCTGTGGTTCGACGGCGGCCGCCTGCCGCTGGCCAGCGCCGCGCGCATCAACGCGGCGGCCAGCGATGCGGCCGCGTCGGACGACAGCGACATGCGCAGCATCGCGCACATCGGCACCATCGTTTCCAGCGTGGCGCTGGCCGTGGGCGAGCGCGAGGGCGCGAGCGGCAGGGACGTGCTGGCCGCCATGGTGCTGGGCTATGAAGTCGCGGGGCGCCTCGACGAATCCTTGACGCCCGGCCGCATGCAGCGGGGGTTCCATGGCTCGTGGTCCACGGTGTTCGGCGCCTGCGTGGCGGCGGGCCTGCTGTTGCGCCTGGATGCGCCGCGCCTGGCCCATGCCATCGCGCTCGCGGCGACCTCGGCCAGCGGCATGGCCATCGCGGCCGATACCAGCTGCGCGCGGGAATACCACGCGGGCCAGGCGGCAAGCGCCGGCATACGCGCCGCGCTCGCGGCGCAGCGGGGCTTCGAGGGCGAGCTGGGCGTGCTGGAGCAGCCGCGAGGCCTGCTCGATGCCCTGGGCGGGCAGGCGCGCGAAGACATCGCGCGCGATTGGGGCGAGTCCTGGGACATCGTGACCGACCTGGCGATCAAACTCATGCCGGGCGCGCATCCTTTTCATGCCACCGCCGAGGCCGCGGCCGAGGCGGCGCGCGCCGGCGCCGTGCGGCCGGAAAGCGTGGCGCGCATCGTCGTCTCGGCGGCGGTGCAGTGGACCAATTTCAAGGGCGAACCCCATCCGCGCAATCTGGTCGACGCGGCGCACAGCCTGCCGTATTTCGTGGCCGCGTCGATCGCCGACGATGGCTTCGGCTGGAACCACATGGACGAGGCCCGCATGGCCGACCCGGTCATCGCGGCGCTGCAGGACAAGGTCGAGTTCGATCCCGATCCGCCGCCGCTGCCGGATCGGTTTCCGCACCGGCACGGCGGCACGGTGACGATACACATGCGCGACGGGGCGGTGCACAGCGCCACCTGCCGCGCGCCTCGCGGCTCCGGCGCGCGCGGCATCGATTGGCGCGACGTGGAGGCCAAGTTCCTGCGGCTGTTCCCGCTGGCCGGCTTGCCGGCGGGCGCGACCGGAGCCTGCCTGGAAGCCATCGCGAATCTGGACAGGGCCGGCTCCGTCGGCGCGCTGGCGGGGTTGCTGAGCCGGCGCTGAACCGTTTTTTCCACCAAGGCACAAGGCCGCCAAAGGCCGCCCCATAGAGAGGAGACAACATGAAACGACGCATCGTATCCGCGCTTGCCGGTATCGCCCTTTGCCTGGGGGCGGGCCCGGCGGCCAGGGCCGACGAGAGCTTTCCGTCGAAGTCCGTCACCATCATGGTGGGGGTCGCGCCCGGCGGCAGCCTGGACGCCCTGGCCCGCCTGATCGCCAGCGAGCTGGGCAAGGCCACCAAGACGACGTTCGTGGTGGAGAACGTCACCGGCGCGGGCGGGCTGCTGGCTTTCCAGCGGCTGACCCGCTCGGCGCCGGACGGCTACACCCTGATGTTCAGCAATCAGTCCATGGTGCTGATTCCCCTGCTGTATCCCAAGGCCGGCCTGGACATCGTCAAGGACACGACGGCGGTGGGCACCATCGCCAACGTGCCCATGGTGCTCAGCGTGAGCAACCAGAGCGGCATCCAGGACCTGCCCTCGATGCTGGCGGGCATGCGCAGCGGCGAGCTCAAGCTGAACTTCGGCTCCGGCGGGCCTGGCACCACGGCACATCTGGCCGAGGCCATGTTCCTGCAGATGGCGGGCGTGCAGGCCGAACTGGTGCAGTACCGCGGCTCGGGCCCGGCCATCACGGACCTGATGGGCGGCACCATACAGTCGGTGCTGGACCAGACGGTCACCATGCTGCCCTTGCACCGGGGCAAGCAGATCAAGGCGATCGCCGTGGCGTCCAAGGAGCGCTTGCCGCAGATGCCCGACGTGCCGACCTTCGCCGAGGGCGGCGTGCCCCAGTTCGACCTGCAGATCTGGAACGGCCTGGTGGCGCCCCAGGGCACGCCCAAGGCCGTGGTCGACAAGCTGGCCCAGGCATTGACCGAGGCGGTCCAGTCGCCGGATTTCCGCGCGCGCGTCGACAGCCTGGCCGCGCGGATTCCCTCGGCCGAGGAGCGCAGCCCCGACAGTTTTTCCCGCGTCCTGGCGCGCGATCAGAAACAGTTCGCCGAGCTGGCCCGGCAGATCGGCCTGCAGGCCCGCTAACCCCTGCCGCCAGCGGCATATTTCGAGGATGAAAGATGAGCGAGACGATTTACGGATTCATTGGGTTGGGCAACATGGGCGGCCCCATGGCGGCGCGCCTGCTCGACGCCGGCTACCCGCTGCACGTGGCCGATAGCAACCCCGCCGCGCGCCAGCAGCTCGCGGCCCGCGGCGCCGTGGCCCACGACACCGCCCGCGCCGTGGGCGACGCGGCCGACGTGGTGTTCCTCAGCCTGCCCGACGGCAAGGTGGTGGAGCAGGTGCTGGGCGGCGAACAGGGGCTGGCGCGGGCAGGCAGGGCCAAGTGCGTGGTCGATCTATCGACCATCGGCCCGGCGGCGGCGCGGCGCGCCTTCGAC
>Ga0182736_1001067_pt1 | contig 30462 bp, 33 predicted proteins | sample eDN5th30CKraftBY_FD_128882 | JGI IMG/M metagenome (GOLD analysis project Ga0182736, IMG submission 128882) | Enriched backyard soil microbial communities from Emeryville, California, USA - eDNA 5th pass 30_C Kraft BY (version 2) (version 2) | ecosystem: Environmental > Terrestrial > Soil >...
CCGCATCGTATCCGGCAGATCGATATGCGGACGGTCCATCTCGCTCGCCATGCGGTTCTCGATGCGGAAGACGAAGGCGAGCACCGTCGCCACCGCCATGAACAGCCGCTCGTCAATCTCCCGCCCCGCGCGCGAGGTGAAGTAGATGGCACGGGCCAGCTCGGGATATTGCAGCACCGGCACGCCCTTGTCGTGCGCCAGCTCGCGGATCGCGGCGGCCATCTCGTCCGCGCCGCGCGCCAGCACCACCGGAGCAAGATCGCGACCGGGATGATAGCGCAGCGCCACCGCGAAATGGGTGGGGTTGGTGAGGATGACCGAGGCTTCCTCCACCGCCTTGCGCACCGATCCATGCAGCGTCTCATATTGCCGACGGCGGATGGCGGCCTTGAGTTCGGGGGAGCCGTCGCTCTGCTTATGCTCCTCCTTCACCTCCTGCTTGGTCATGTTGAGGCGGCGGGTGCGCTGGAGCATCTGCGCTGGCACGTCGATCCCGGCGATGAGGAACAGCGACCCCGCCAGCGCCAGCGCGACGAGGATGAAGATGGACCCGAGCGCGCTGGCCGCCGGCGCAACGCCGGTCTTGGCCATGGCGCGGATCGCGTCGGTATGTGTCCACAGCAGGTAGAAGCCGATCGAGCCGAGCAGCAGGATCTTGGCGAGCGATTTCACCAGTTCGATGAGGCCCTGCAGGCCGAAGATGCGCTTGATGCCGTTGAGCGGGTTCATCTTCTCCGGCTTGGGCTGGAACGCCTGCGGCCGGAAGCCGAGCGAGCCGAGCAGAGCCGGCGCGGCGATGGCGGCGGCGAGCGTGGCGAACAGCACCCCGCCGAGCGGCAACGCGATGGTGCCGAGCAAATGCGCGGCGCGGTCGTCCGGCTCGAACCCGGCGATATCGGCACGGTCGAAGCGCAACCCTTCGGCGAGCATTTGCCGGATCGCCTCGATCAGCGCCGGCCCGGCCACCGCCAGCCAGCCGACGCCGGCCATCACCACCATCGCCGTGGAGAGTTCGCGCGACTGGAGGATGTCACCCTTCTTGGCGGCATCGGCCAGCTTCTTGGGTGTCGGCTTTTCGGTCTTTTCGCCGCCGCCCGGACTCTCCTGCGCCACGGCTCAGCCCCCCGCCAGCATCTGCGCGAGGTCGAGGCTGGCGCGCAGCGCATCCTCGATCGCCTCGCCCATCACCGGCGCACCGATGGCGAGCAGAACCAGCCCTGCGAGCAAAGCGGCGGGCATGCCGACCGCGAACAGATTGAGCGAGGGCGCGGTGCGCGCCAGCATTGCCATGACGAGCTGGACGAGGATGAGGGTGAAGGTGACGGGCAGGGCGATGGTCACGCCCGCCGCGAACATCGCTCCGCCGAACGCGGCGATACTCTCGAACGCGCCCGCCGGCATCAGTCCGCCGCCGGGTGGCAGCGCCTGGTAGCTGGCGACGATGAAGCGCACGAGCATCAGGTGCCCGTCCATCACCAGCAGCAGGAAGGTGGCGACGAGCGAGAGGAACTGGCCGACCACGGCGGTAGAGTTGCCGGTCAGCGGGTCGATCATCGAGGAGAAGCCGAGGCCCATAGCGTTGGCGATCGTCTCGCCCGCCACGAAGGCGGCGGCATAGCCGATCTGCAAGGCGAAGCCGAGCGCGAGGCCGGCAACGACCTCACCCGCCACCAATGCGATGCCGGCAACGCTGGCCAGCCCGCCCTCGGGCAGCGCGAAGGGCACGCTGCTCTGCGCGGCGACGCCAATGGCCAGCGCGAGGATGATGCGCAGTTGCAGCGGGACGGCCGCCGCGCCGAAGACCGGCGCCGCGACAAAGGCCGCGCCGGGGCGGATCATCGCGAGCAGCCACAGCCAGAGCTGCGCCTCAACACCGGCGAAGCCCGGTGCGATCATGTGAGGATATCCGGAATCCGGTCGTAAATCTCACGGGTGAAATCGACGAGCAGCATCAGGATGGAGGCGCCGAACAGCGCCAGCATCACGCCCACGATGATGAGCTTGGGCACGAAGGACAGCGTCGCCTCGTTGATCGAGGTCGCCGCCTGGATCATGCCGATGATGAGGCCGCAGACCAGCGCCGGCAGCAGGATGGGAGCGGTGGCGAGCGCCGCCACCCACAGCGCCTGCTGGGCGATGCCGATGAAGAAATCCGCATTGTCCATGGCTCAGCGCCTCTCCGTCATGTCGCGAACGATCCCGCCAGCGACCCCATGGTGAGCGCCCAGCCATCGACCAGCACGAACAGCAGCAGCTTGAACGGCATGGAGACGATGGTCGGCGAGAGCATCATCATGCCGAGCGCCATCAGCGTGGAGGCGACGACGAGGTCGATGATGAGGAATGGCAGGAAGATCATGAAGCCGATCTGGAAGGCGGTCTTCAGCTCGCTGGTCACGAAGGCGGGCAGCAGGATGGAGAAGGGAATGTCGGCGGTCGATGCGAAAGCCGGCGCCTTGGCCAGCCCCTGGAACAGCGCGAGATCGTTCTGCCGGGTCTGCTTGGCCATGAAGCCATGCAGCACCTTGGCGGAGCGGCCCACCGCCTCCTCGATACTGATCTGGCCCTGCCCATAAGGCGTGTAGGCCGTCGCCGTGATCTGATCGATCGCCGGGCGCATCACGAACATGGAGAGGAACAGCGCGAGGCCGACCAGCACCTGATTGGGCGGCGTCTGCGCCAGGCCCAGCGCTTGCCGCAGCAGCGAGAGCACGATGATGATGCGGGTGAAGCTTGTCATCATCAGCACCAGCGACGGCAGCACCGTCAGCAGGCTCATCAGCACGAGAATCTGGAGTGAGAGCGACAGTGGACGGCCCTCGCCGGAAACCTCGTCCAGTGCCTTGGTGAGCGCGCCGGAAGCCTCAGCGGCGGCTGGCGCGACGGGGCCGGTGCCCAGCGCCGGCGGCGTGGCCTGCGCGCTCGCGGGCGCCTGCGCCGGCCCCACCTGCGCCCGCACCGGGCCGGCGGCGGTCAGGCCGGCCAGCCCCAGCAGCAGCGCGAACCAGATCGCGCGCGGCATGTCAGCCATTGCGAGGATCGCTTTCGGCGATCTTCTCGATCTTCGCGCGTGTGACGGCAAGCAACAGCCGCTGCCCCTCGAACTCAACCACGGCCAGCTTGCCGAACGTGCCCATGGGCATCGCCTCGAGCAGCTTGATGCGGCGATCCGCCTGCCCGCCGAGCATGCCGGGCTGATATTTGCGCCACAGCCAGAGCGCGCCATAAGCCATGCCGCCGACCAGCGGCAGCAGGATCAGCAGCTTGAGGAAATACCAGCCGAGCGCGCTCATACCCGGCGCTCGATGCCCGGGAAGCGCCCATCGGTGGCCGCGACCTCGGACACGCGAATGCCGTAACGACCGTTCACGGTGACGACCTCGCCGCGGGCGACCAGCGTGCCGTTGACCATGATGTCCAGCAACTCGTCAGCCTGCCGGTCGAGCTGGACGACACTCCCCTCGCCCAATGCCATGATGTCAGCAAGGCGAAGCTGCGTCGAGCCGACCTCCACCGACATGCGCACAGGAATATCCGCCAGCATCCGCATGTTGCGATCCAGCCCCGCCTGCGGCGCGCCCTCGGTTTCCAGTCTGGGTGCTTCGCTCATATCGCTCATTGTTCGTCCCCGAGGCTCTCAGGCCAGTTTTTCAATCATGAAGGCAACGCTGCCATCCTGCTCACCCACCGTGCCGTGCGCGAAGACGCGCTCACCGACGAGCAGCGGCAGGTTCCGCGCGATGTGGATGGGAATCACGTCGCCCGGTTGCAGCGCCAGCAATTCCGACATTTTGAGGTTCGGCCGCGCCAGCACGGTGCGCGCGGGCAGGCGCACATCGTCAAGCCGCGCGGCGAGGCCGGCCTGCCAGACGGGATCGGGCGGCAGCAACTCGGCGCGCTGGCTCACGCTCTTCTCCCCCACGCCGGCCGAGGCGGCATCCAGCCCCGCGAAGCCGGCCTTGGGGTAGATGATCTCGATCAGGCGGTTATCCTTGCCGCCCAGATTGACGTCGAACCCCTGCACGACGACTTCGGCTTCGCCCGCCATGATCTCGGCCTGGCCGACATTGGTCTCGCGGGCGAGCAGCACGGGTTCGATCTGCGCGATCTCCGCCCAGCATTCCGCCAATGCGGTGACGATCTGATCGGACAGGCGCGCGATCAGGCGCACCTCCGTCGGCGTGAACTCGCGCCGCGCGGCAACGATGCGGGGACCATGGCCGCCATAGAAGCGATCGACCAGCAGCGAGACGAGATCGGCATCGAGGCGCAGCACCGCGACGCCCTTGATCGGGTGCAGGCGATAGAGCGACAGGCTAACGAAGGTGGGGACGCTCGCGTCCCACATCATGAACATGCTGTCCTCGACCGGACGCGCCATCACATCCGGCCGACAGCCGCCATAAGGCTCCAATATGGCGCGCAGCCGCCGGGCCATCCGGTCGCCCAGCTTCTCCAGCCCGCCCAACGGCGCGACCGGCGGAGCCGTGACGCCGCCAAAGGCATAAGGTTGCACGTCGTTCATGTGATGTCAGTCCCCATCCGACCCCCGTCGGACACGGCGCTATTGAATAACGAAATTGGTAAAATAAACGTTATCAACGCCGCCGAAGCCCGTCTTTTCCTTGAGCACATCATTAACAGTGTGGAGCAGCTTGGCCTGCAATGCCTCCTTGCCGCGCGGCTCGGACAAGGCGACGACCTGCTCCTGCGCCATCATCATTAGGATCGCCGAGCGGATCGCCGTCTCATGCGTCTGCACGGCCTGGATGACGCGATTGTCGTAATAAGTGGCCACCGCGATCGACACCTGCACGAACGAATCGCTGTCGCTCAGGTTCGAGGTGAACGGCGCCGGAATCTGGAAATAGGTGGCCTGATAGGCAGCGGGAATGGCGGGGCGGGGCAGGTCCAGCCCCTTGCCCTTGCCGACCTGCGCCATGCCCTCGGCCTGCTTGGCCTTGGCAAGCCACTGGTTAGCGATCTCCTCGGGATTCTCGCCCTTGAGCACCAGTTGCGGCCGATAGGGATCTTCGCGCGGCCCATCCACCTTGTGCATCGAACCGGCGACATAGAAGCCCGCCGCCGCGCCGCCGCCGCCGAGCAGCGCCACACCACCGATCAGCAGGATCAGCTTCTTCTTCGCGCCGCCCTTCTTCCTCACGGCATCCTCGGTTTGAGGTATCTCGCTCATCAAATTGCTCCCTTAAGCGAATCGCACATGGTCGCCGGCGGCCTGCCGACCAGCGGTGCCCGGCAATGCCTCGCCCTGCGCCTCCTGCTGGTCCCGGAAGGATCGGCTGACCCAATCGCCCTGCGGCTGACCGCTACCGGCGCGGGCATGGTCCTGATGCTGGTTTTGTCCCTGGCCCTGGCCCGCCATCTGCTGCTGTGTCTGGCCGGACGGCTGGCCGCCCGGGCGGTGGCCGGTGTCCTGCGGTGAAGCGGCCTTCTCGACCGTGATACTGCCCAGATTGATCGCCGCCATGCGCGCATCGGCCTGCAAGGCGGTGCGGCCATCGTTCAGGCGCCGTGCGGCCTCATCCGTTTCGGCAACCATCCGCACGCTGGTCATGTCCTGCCCCTGCCAGAGATCGACCTGCAGACGGCCAAGATGCGGCGGGTGCAGCGTGAACCGGCTGTGGCCGCTCCCGTCAGCCAGCGCCGTGATCTCGCGCGCCATCCGGTCGATCCATTGACCGGAGACGCCCATGTCGATCACTTGCTCGCCAAGCTGCGCACCGGTCGAAGGGCCGCTCACGGTCGCCGTCACTCCCGCCGCCAATGTGGACTGCACTATGGGCGGCAATGATTCGACGATCATGCGCAGCGGCGTCGAGCCACCGGCGGCGGCCGGCATGGCGCCCGCGCCCATTGGCTGCGTCGACTCACGCGTGCGACCGGTGTCGAGGGCGGCGGCATCATTCCCGGCCTTGCCGGTCGAATCGTCCAGATCAGCCAAACGCGGGGCGGATATTCGGGGTTGGATAGCAGGCTTCGTGCCCTCTTTAGCCTTGAGATCGGCAGGCGGCGCTTCAGCCAGAACCGGTGTGGAAATCGCCGATTGAGCGGCAGGCGGCAGGCTCGCCTCGGGTTTCACGCCGCCAGACTGCGCATCGGCAGTCAAAGCTGGAACGGCTACGCCCGCAGGCGTCTGCACGGATTGGCTCACGCCGGCCGCTACTGGGGACGGGGCCGGCGCGATTCCGTCAGCGAGGATCGTCGCGGAAGGCACGGGCACGGCAGACCGTCCATCAGCCCCGGAGCGACTGTCACTTGCCGGAGCGCTCTGCGCGATGGCGGCGATCGGCTTATCCGTCACCTCGGCCAGAGCTGCCTGCGATGGTGCAGAGGCCCTTACCTGTTCCGGCATCCACGGCGCGAGCATGGCGGCCGCACCCGGCGGCAAGGTGAATATCTGCCCCGATTCCGCAGGCGCTGCGTCTGCTGTCGTTTCGCCGGGCGTCAGAACCTCTTGTCCGGCCGTTTCATCGGCAAGCGGGGTAGTCACGGGGTCGGCGGCAGGCGCCGCCTCATCCACCAGCGCCTGAAAGGGCATGCTCTGCGCAATCTTGTCCACCTTGCCCGACGCGGCGCGTGGGAGGGCGGGTTGCGTCGGCAGGGTCGCCGCATCGTCTGTCGGCAATGAGGCGACCATCGTGCCGGCCATCGCTGCGCCATTATCCACAACAAGGCGCAGCTCGGCCTGCGCCGGACGCGAATCGGCCTGCGCGGCGAATTCGACCAGCGCGGCGAACGCGCCGCCGGTCGCGACGCCAGCCTCCCCGGCTGTGGGCGCAACGGATGGAGCCGCGCCACCCTCGGCGCCCTTGCCGACGATGCGCCCCATGATGGCGGAGAGGTTTATCATTCGTCCGTTCCCCTGCTCTGCATGCGGCGATAGCGCGGCAATGCCGCCAGCCTGGCCTCCCGCTGCGCCTCGCGCGCGGCATGGGCCTTGTCCTTCAACCGCTCGGCGATCTCGCGGTCGCGATTGGCGTGGATGCGCTCGGCATCGCGCTGGTCGGCGCGCTGCTCGGCATCGTAAAGCGCCCCATCGAGCTGCCGCCCGGCACGCTCCAGCCGGCTCGCCAACTCCCGGCGAGCCGCGAACAGCGCGCCATGGGTGGCCCCGTCACCGCCGAACAACTCCTCGCGCACGCGGGCGATGCGCGTGGCATTGTCGGTGATCTGGCTGACCTCGTTGCGCGCGCGCATCAGGGCTGCCGCCGCCTGATTGTGCTGGACATGCCGCACCCGCAGCAGCCGCTTGCGCGAAGCGATGAGCCGGCTCATGCGCCAAACGCCCCGACCAGCGCCGCGATGCTGTCATCGGCAGAGATGGTCGAGCGGCTGCTCTGCCGCAGGAAATCGAGCAACTGCCCACGCCGCTCCACCGCCTCGTCAATGGTGGCATCATTGCCGGGGCGGTAGGCGCCCATCAGGATAAGATCGCGATTCTCTTCATAGGCCGCCCACAGCCGGCGATAATTGGCGGCGGCGGCGAGATGCTGGTCGGTCACAATGTCCGCCATCACGCGCGAGAGCGAGCGGCCGACGTCGATCGCCGGGAAGATGCTCTGCTCGGAAAGCTGGCGGGAGAGCACGATATGCCCGTCGACAATGGCGCGGGCGGTATCGACGATGGGATCGTCATTATCGTCGCCATCGGCCAGCACCGTGTAGATCGCGGTGATCGACCCGCCCGAGCGGCTGTCCACCCCGGCGCGCTCGACAAGGCGCGGGATGAAGGCGAGCGCGGAGGGCGGATAGCCCTTCATCGCCGGCGGTTCACCGAGCGAAAGACCGATCTCGCGCTGGGCATGGGCGCAGCGCGTCAGGCTATCGAGCAGCAGCAGCACCTGCTTGCCGCGCGCGCGGAAATATTCGGCGATGGCGGTGGCCCGCGCGGCGGCGCGCAGACGCAGCACCGGCGGATGATCGGCCGGCACGGCGACGACGACGCTCTTGTGCATCTGCCCGGCAAGCTTGGTTTCGAGAAAGTCGCTCACCTCGCGGCCGCGTTCGCCGATCAGGCCGACGACGATCACATCCGCCTCCGCGCCCGCGATCATCTGCCCCATCAGCACCGATTTGCCGACGCCCGAGCCAGCCATGATCGCGATGCGCTGGCCGCGCCCGGCGGTGAGCAGCGCATTGATCGCGCGCACGCCGACATCGAAGCGGCGCAGCACCCGGCCGCGATCCAGCACATTGCCTTTGATGCCGTTCAACGGCCATTGGCCGTTGGCGAGCACCGGCCCCTTGCGGTCGAGCGGCTGGCCCATGGCATCGACCACGCGGCCGATCAGTCCCTCGCCGACCTGCACCATATTGGCGGCGCTGTCCGGCTCGACGCGCGCACCATTTTCCAGCGGCGCGTCCTGATCGAGCGGGACCAGCACCGCGCGCGTGCCGCGAAAGCCGACGACTTCCGCGCGGATATGCTGCCCATCGGACGTGCGCACCCGCGCACCCGCGCCGATCGGGCGGGGGAAGCCGGTCACTTCCAGCATGCCGCCATCATGGCCGATCAGGCGCCCCACCTGGCGCGGGGCCTGGCTCGTCACCTGCATATGGGCAAAGAGCTTCGCTGCCTGGCCAAGTTGCGCCTGCCTCACAGCCGGCCCTCCATATCATCCATCAGCGCCTGCAAGCGGGCAAGGCGCACATCCGGGCCATCCTCCACCCAGCCGTCCGCCGTGGCGATCCGCACCGATCCGCGCGACAGGGCCGGATTGGCGGCCAGCGTCACCGCCATCGCCTCGGCCTCCAGCAGCGGCAGATCCTCAGGGTTGACCTCCAGCACGGCACGGCTCTCATCGCCGTCGATGCAGGCAGCGACCGCATCGCAGCGCGCCTTGAGCACCGCCGGGTCGATGGGCACTTCGCCGATGATCTGCGCGACCAGCCGGAGCACCGCCTGCGAGAGCAGCCGGGCCAGCTCACCTTCGCCGGCCTGCGCGAGCTGCCCGAGAGCGGCGGCCAGCTCGGCGCGCGCGTCATTGTCACGCTCGGCCGCCTCGCGGGTCAGCCGCTCGCCTTCCTGGAAGCCTTGCAGGAACGCCTGCTGCGCCGCCTGCTCGACAAGATCGATCGGCTCGGTCACGCTCTCATCATGAGTCGGCTCGGCCGGGTGAGTGACGTTCCACGGCCGGCTGCCCTGTTCGACGGCATAGAGATTGCGGAATGCGGCGCCATCGCGACCGATGCTGCCGAACGCGCCCCAGCCGCCGAGCGCGGTCGCCTCGTCCATCGCCTTGGCGGTCCAGAGCCTAGACATAATCGTCGCCCTTTCCACCCAGCATGATCGTGCCTTCCTCGCCCATGCGGCGCGCCTCGGCGATCACTTCCTTCTGCGCCTCCAGCACTTCGGCGAGGCGCATCGGGCCACGCTCGCCCATCTCGTCCTCGATGGACTGGGCGGCGCGCTGCGACATGCAGCCGAGGATGCGAGTGCGCAGCTCGTCGCTGGCGCCCTTGAGCGCCACGACCAGCACCGCGCTGTCCACCGCGCGCATGAGCGTGCCGAGATCCTTGTCGGAGAGGCCGAGCAGATTCTCGAAGATGAACATCTCATCCTCGATGGACTGCGCCACGGCGCGGTCCCGCTTGGTCAGCGCCTTGATGATGCGCTGCTCGTGATCCTTGCGGATGTTGTTCATGATCGCCGCTGCTTCGCTGGTGCCGCCGCGCTTGGTGGTGGGGCCGCCGGCGCGCGCCTGCTGCGGACGGCTCTGGAACAATTGCTCCAGATCGTCGATCGCCTCGGCGCTCACCGGCCCGAGCGTGGCGACGCGATAGACCACGTCGTCCTGCGCCTCCGCCGGCAGCAGTTGCAGTACGGCAGCAGCAGCAGCGGGATCGAGATGCGCCAGCACGATCGCCATGATCTGCGGATGCTCCGGCTCGATGATGGCGGCGATCTCGCCCGGCTCCATCCACTTGAGCATGGAGAGCTTGTTGGAGCGGGTCGGCGGCGTGATCTTGGCGAGGATGGTATCGGCCCGGTCCGGCCCCAGCGCCTTATGCATGGCGCCGCGGATATGCTGACTCGCGCCATAGCCGATGGCGGTGCGCCCCTTGGCCTTGGTCACGAACTGGTCGAGCGCGTGATTGACCTCGTCCACCTCCACATCGGCCACGTCATACATGGCATAGCCGAGCTGGCGGACCTCGTCCGGCTCCAGCCGCGAGAGGATCTGCGCGGCCTCATCCTCATCGAACAGCATCAGCAGCACGGCGGCGGCGGCGCTGCCTGTCAGGGGCACGACCTCAGGCATCGGCCTTCACTCCATCCTTGAGAAGATCGCGCACGACGAGCGCGGCCCGATCCGGATCCTGCTTCACAAAGTTGCGGATGAGCGCGGCGCGGTCCGTATAGTCCGGCGTTGCGCTGATCATGTCGATCGTCACCGGCCGGTCGGGGTCGCGCGCGGCGGACCGGCTCAGCTCGGCCTTGATCTCCTGCCCCAGCTGGCGGCCCTGCGCGGGGTCGAGCGCCGCGAGACCGGGCGCATCCCTGGCCGCCGACCAGCGCTTGAGCAGCGGACGGCCGATGCCGATGAGCAGGATCAGCGTCACCAGCACGGCGGAGACATTGCGCGCCAGCAGCGAGACCCAGCCCTGCTCATACCAGGGCGTCACCGCCGCGGTCATATCGGGCTGGGCGAATTTGCGCGAAGAGAGGGCGACGACGTCGCCGCGCGCCTGATCGAAGCCGATAGCGCCCTTGACCAGCGCCTCCAGCGCCGCGACTTCCTGCGCCGAGCGGGGCTTGCCGTCCGCGCCATTATCGAGCGCGACCGCCACGGACAGGCGCTTGACGGTGCCCACGGCATCCCGCGTGACGGAAACCTCGCGACCAAGCTCGAAGCTGCGATTGAAGGTTTCGGCGGTCTTGAAGGGCGGCATGCCCGGTTCAGCCGGTGTCGCGGCGGTCTGGCCGGCCGCCGCCTGCGCATCGAGCGGCGGCGGCGGTGCGCCGGGCGTGGTCGGGTTGACCGGCGGATTGGGTTGCAGCGCGCCGGGGATGCCGCCGGGCGCCGCGCCCGCGCCGTCCTGCGCTTCCGTATTCCAGCTTCCGGTTTCGGCACGCAGGCGCGCCTCATCCTGCGGATAGGTCTCGCGCGTGGCCTGACGCTCGTCGAAATTCACCTCGGCATGCACTTCGGTGGAGAATTTGTCGGCGCCGACGATCGGGGTCAGCAGCGCCGTCACGGCCTGGCGATAACGCTCCTCGATCCGCGCCTGCACCTGCAACTGGCGGTCCGTCTCGGCCCCGCTGCCGCTGGTCTGGCTGAGCAGGCGACCGTTCTGATCGACCACCGAAACCGATTCGGGCGCCATGTCCGCCACCGACGAGGCGACGAGATGGACGATCGCCTCGACCTGGCTCTGGCTCAAAGTCCGCCCGTTGACGATCTGGAGCATGACCGAAGCGGTCGGCCGGCTGCGCTCGCGCAGGAAGATGCTCGGCGGCTCGACGGCGAGGTGCACGCGCGCGCGGGTGACGACGTCGATCGCCTCGATCGTGCGGGCAAGGTCCAGCTCGCGCGCGGTGCGCAGCTTCTCGCCCTCCACCGCGCGGCTCGCCCCCATCGGCATGGAATTGATGAGCGAATCGCCATCGGGCGCGCTCTTGGGCAACCCCTCGGCGGCGAGCTTCATCTTCGCGTTGAAATAATCATCCTCGGCCACAGTGATCGCGCCGGTCGAGCGGTCGAAATCATAGGCGATGTTGCTCTTGGTCAGCACGTCCGCCACCGCCGCCTGATCGGCATCGGGCAGGCCACGGAACAGGTCGCGCTGCGGCGGCTCGCGCAACGCCAGCCAGGCCGCGCCGGCCAGCGCGACGAGGGCGAGCAGCCCCACCATCGGCAGGCTGCGCTGCACCGCCGGCTGGGCGAGGAAGCCCGTCATGCGCAGGCGCATCCCCTCGACGCCGCCGCCCGGCAGGCGGCCGGCGAGCGCGGGAAGGGCAGGCTGGGCGGCGCCCTGGCCGCCCGTGGTGGTCATGATGTTCGCGTCGCTCATCTGATTTTACACCGGCATGCTCATGATGTCCTTGTAGGCGGACAGCAGTTTGTTGCGGACTTGCAGGGTCGTTTCGAAACCGATCGACGCCTGCTGCTTGGCCATCATCACCGCGGCGATATCGGTCGTCTCGCCCCGCTCGAACGCGGCGGCCGCCTCGCTGGCGTTGCCTTGAAGACCGTTGACTTCGTTGATCGCGCTCTTGAGCGCGGAGGTGAAATCGGCGCCGCCGGCCTTGCCGGAGGCGTCGGTCGCGGCAGCGGCGCCACCGCCCGAGACATCCTTGAGCGCGGCGTTGCGCTGGAGGATGCTCTGGCGCAGCGCCATCACGCTATCGACGGAAAGACCTGCCATGGCTGTGTCTCCGGGCCTCAGACGGCCATCGCCAGGTCACGCATCTCGGCGAGCCGATAGCGCAGCGTGCGTTCCGATATGCCGAGCAGCCGGGCAGCATGGGCGCGGTGCCCGCCGGTATCGCGCAGCGCCGCGCGGATCGCATCCATGGCGGAGGCGCGGGCGACGTCATGCAGCCGGGCGGGCGCCGGGCAGCGCAGCACCGGCGCGGCGACCGGCGCCGTGACGGGACCGGCAATGGCGAGATCGGTCGCCTCGATCCCCTCGCCCTCGCGCAGCACGATGGCGCGCTGGAGGACATTGCCCAGCTCGCGGGCATTGCCCGGCCAGGCATGGGCTGTGAGGCGCTTCATCGCGGCCGGCGTCGGCCAGGCGAACGGCATCGCCCGCGGCGACTCCGCGCTCTGATGGCGCAGCAGGAAGGCGGCGGCGATTGCCGGGATATCCCCCGGCCGCGCCTTGAGCGGCTGGAGCTGGAGCGGCATGACATTGAGCCGCCAGTAAAGGTCCGAGCGGAAGCGACCGGCCTCGGCCTCCGCCGCAAGGTCGCGGTTGCCGGCGGCGATGACACGCACGTCGACCGGCACCGGATGAGTCGCGCCCACCGGCAGCACCTCACCCTCCTGCAGCGCGCGCAGCAGCTTGGCCTGCAGCGCCAGCGGAAGCTCCACAATCTCGTCAAGGAACAGCGTGCCGCCATCGGCAGCGAGGAACAGCCCGTCGGACGAGGCAGCCGCGCCCGTGAAGCTGCCCTTCTTGTGGCCGAACAGCATGGCCTCCATCATCGTCTCGGGCAGGGCCGCGCAGTTCACCGCGATGAAATCCTTGCCCGCGCGCGGCGAGCGATCATGCAGGAAGCGGGCAATGCCCTCCTTGCCCGTGCCGGTTTCGCCCTGGATGAGCACGGTGGCGTCACTCGCGGCGATGCGGGCGGCGAGGCGCATCAGCACCGCGCTGCGCTCATCCCCCACCGCCGGCATATGGGCGGGGCGGAGCAGCTCGCCGATCAGCGCGAACGCCATGGCCCGATCCGCCTGCCCGAAGGCGATGCGCGCCGGAAACCCACCCGCCGCCGGCATCAGGCGCGGCGCCCCCTCGCGCCATTCGATCAATATGTCACGGCAGGTGGCGTGCGCGATCTCCTCGGCCAGCAGGATGCGCTGCGTGGCCTTGCCACGCGGCATCTCGGCCGCAACGGTGCGCACGGAATAGCAGGCAGTCTCCAGCCACGCGGCCAGGTCCGGCAAGAGCCGGTGGACGCGCTGGCTCATGTCGACAGGCAACATGGTCAGTCCCCAATTGTTCGGCCCATGCTCCCCCGAGCCAGGCCGTCCTCCAATGGCGGGCACTTTTGCCAAAAATGCTTATCATCCCGTTAATCTCGGCCAAGGCTTGCCGGTGGGCGGCAAATCTCTGCCGGGCCGCATCCCCCAAAAGTCACCGATAAGTGCGACTCGCGGAGTCAGCGGGAGTCGCCGCTCACCTCACGCGCGCAGAGTCCTTTGAAGGACGCGCGCAAAGCCTCTCCTCAGTGACCGATCCTGCAAAAAATATTCGATCGCCTGCTTAAACTTCCCCCACCGAGTCCGTTCTGCTGGTTCGAGGCCGCATCCGCCGCTTGGCCGCGACCCAGACGAGAGCGGGAAAGGAAAACCCACATGACTGTTATCGCATCCAACGTTTCTGCCCTGCGTGCGCAGAATGCTTCGAACCTCGCCAATCAGGGCCTGTCCCAGGCGATGGAGCGCCTGTCGACCGGCAAGCGCATCAACACCGCGAAGGACGACGCCGCCGGCCTCGCCATCGCCACCAAGATGACCGCCGAGGTCCGCGGCCTGACCGCCGCCCGCCGCAACGCCAATGACGGCATTTCGCTGACGCAGACCGCCGAGGGCGCGCTGGGCGATATCTCGAACATGCTGCAGCGCCTGAAGGAACTGGCCATCCAGTCGGCCAATGGCACCAACGATGCCGACGCACGGACCAACATCAAGGCGGAAGGCGACGCGCTGATTGCCCAGATCGGCAAGGTCGCCTCCATGGAATATAATGGCGTCGCCCTGTTCAGCGCGACAGCGACGAACATTCAGGTCGGCACCGGCGCACAGGATCAGATCTCGATCACCACTGGCGCGATGGATCTGACGACGCTGGGTCTTAACGACGGCACGGACAATCTCGACATCACGACGGTCGATACCGATCTCACCGATGACGCGAACGCCGTTTTCGATGCCATCGACACTGCGCTCGGAAAAGTGACGACCGCCCGCGCGACGATGGGCGCCGTGCAGAGCCAGCTCGACTCGAGCGTCAGCAACCTGACCTCGACGATCACCAACCTGACGGACGCGCGCTCGCGCATCGAGGATGCGGACTTCTCGGAAGAGTCGACGGCGCTCGCCAAGAACCAGATTCTCAGCCAGGCCTCCACGGCGATGCTCGCTCAGGCGAACCAGAGCCAGCAGGGCGTGCTGAGCCTGCTCCGCTAAGCGGCGCAACGCCAATCGGGTCGGCGAAGGGACTGGTCCACCGACGCCGCCCGCCAGGCCCCCGGCACCCAATGAGTCCCCATCGGTGCCGGGGGTCCTGACCTTCAAGACGGACCGCTTCCGAAAACCCTCGCTCCCCCGGGCGGGGGTTTTCATTGTTTGGGCGGCCGCCGGGCATTGGGTGGAACTGACGACTCCCACTGGCCGCCGCCCCTCCGCCCGTTACAGGGATCATTCACGGCGCTTCCGGGAAGAAGGGCGGTCCTTCGACAAGCTCAGGATGAACGGGTCATTGAAGATGGGAGGAGAGCATGGGCGTGGCCGAGCATAAGCGGCCGAGAAGCTGAAACGCGGGCAAGCGGCGCATACTCGGGCAACCCCGACACCTCCAGCCTCGCGCTATCGTGCTCCCGCGAAGGCAGAAACCCATGGCGGCGAGAGACTGCCGCTGGGTCATGGGTTCCTGCCTTCGCAGGAACATGGTTGCCACGGCATCTCTTGCCGAACAGTCAGAACGGGTAGCGCTTGAGGGGCGGTATGCCCCGCGCCTCAGCCTTCGAGCTGCTTCTGCAGGGCGCGGATATCCGCATCCATCTCGGGATTGTCGAGCCGCATCGCCTCGATCGTGCGCACCGCGTGAATCACCGTGGAATGGTCGCGGCCGCCGAACACCCGGCCAATCTCCGGCAGCGAGCGCGGCGTCAGCTTCTTGGCGAGATACATGGCGATCTGTCGCGGCCGCGCGACCGCGCGGGCACGGCGGTGCGAGCGCATTTCCGACGCGTCGATGCGGTAATGCGCGGCGCAGAGCTTCTGGATTTCATCAATGGTGATGCGCCGCACGCTGGCGCGCAGGGCTTCGGCCAGCATGGTCTGCGCCAGATCGACGGTGATCGCCTTGTCGACCAGCTGGGCATAAGCGACCAGCTTGTTGAATGCGCCCTCCAGCTCGCGGATGCTGGTGCGGATCGAGCGGGCGAGCAGCGCGATCACATCGTCCGGCACCATGATCGGCGCCACGGCCGCGCGGCGGGCCTCCAGAATCTTGAGGCGCAGATCGAGGCTCGCCGGCTGGATATCGGCCACCAGGCCCCCGGCAAAGCGCGAGAGGATGCGCGGATCGACCGCGCTCAGCTGCTGCGGCGGCCGGTCGGCGGCGATGGCGATGCGCGCGCCCGAATCGATGAGGTCGTTGAGCGTGTGGAGGAACTCCTCCTGCGTCGGCCCCTTGCCGGCGATGAACTGGATATCGTCGATCAGCAGCATCCGCGCCGCCCGCAACCGGGCCTTGAAGCTGAATGTGTCGTTGGCGCGGATCGCCCCGACGAACTCGTTCATGAAACGCTCGGCGGACATATACAGGATCGCGCCGTTGCCGGCCCCTTCGCCCAGCGCCGCGCCATAAGCGGCGGCGATGGCGTGCAGCAGGTGCGTCTTGCCGAAGCCGGTCGGCCCGTGGATGAATAGCGGATTGAAGCGCGGCTTGTCCGGCGCGGCCATGGCCTGCGCGGCCGAGCAGGCGAGCATATTGCTCTCGTCGGTCATGAAGCTGGCGAAATCATGGCGCGGCATGAACCGGCCGGGCCGAACGGCCGCCGGCTCGACATGGCGGGCAACGATCTGCTCCACCGGCGCGGCGGCACGCGGCCGCACGGCAACGCTCTCCACCGCCTCCCGCGCACGCACCACCCGGATGTCGCGCACATCGGCCGGCGCGGCCCGCCAGGCCAGCGCCAGCCGTGTGGCGAAGTTGCTCGCGACATAGCTGGCAGAAAATTCTGACGGCGCCTCCAGGTCCAGCGTGCCGGAGAGCGTGCAATAGGCCCCCAGCGTCAGCGGCCGAATCCACTGATCGAACTGGCGCACGCCAATCGCCCGGCGCACGCCGGCGCGCACATCGGCCCACGTCGCTTCCAGCGCCGCGCGGTCATCCGCCTGCGCCGTCACCGCCGTGCTCTCCATTGCCTGCGCCCCCATGGCTGCTGATTGGCTATATCGTTGCTGGCCCACTTCTCGCCCCATGTCCCTGCCGCGATCCCCCACAAGCTCAATCGCTCCTGCCTATCATCCACCAAACGCAGATCGCACAAAGCCCCGCCATGGGAAGCAGCTCCCCATGCCTGTCGGTCGATCGCGATCGCTGTGACAGGTGTCGTGATTCGAGCCCTGCCGAACCATGTTTGTGGCAGCCCCCTTCCGGGCGATCAAGGGCGGCAGGCGTCAAAAATCTGAAATAAAGAGCTTGACCACGGAATCCCGGCAGCATCGGGATAATATAAATTTATCCCATTGATATTGCTAAATTAATTTCCGTAAACCAAAGCTATCGCGGCAGCTGCACGGGGGGCGAATCGTCATGAATCCGGGGCGTCCGGCGAGTCCCTGCGCAGCTGCGCAAAAATGTCATAATGGGCTATGCGGCGACAGGGCCGTGAATGCCGGGCCTTCCCTTACCCACGGGCTGGCCGCGTAACCGCGCCTATAGCGGGAGTCGATCAGGCGTCGGTGCCGTCGGCGGCCGCATCGCCCGGGTGGAGCGGAGCCGGCGCGGTTGAAGCCGCCGCCCCATCACGCGCCCGCGCCTGGCTCTTACGGCGGCGTAGATTGGCCCGCAGCGCCTCGGCGAGCCGTTGTGCGCGGGGGTCTTTCTCATCGGCCATGGCGTATCCCGTATCGCCCCCTCTGACCGCGCGGCCAAGGCCACACACCGGCATCGAGCCGTCTCACAAGGGAGAAAATGGTGCTGCCGGTGAGGATTGAACTCACGACCTCAGCCTTACCAAGGATGCGCTCTACCACTGAGCTACGGCAGCACTGCGTTCGTGGGGCGCCAGCCCCGTCGGACGAGGCCGGGCCTATGGCCTTGCGCCACGGGATTTGTCAAGGCGCGTTACCGCGCACCGGCGGGATTTGCGCGGATCCGCCGCCCGTTGGCCTGGCGATAGGAATGGCCCGCGCTGGCCGGCCATGACCGACCGAGGCCCGCCACGCGCGCCTTATCCTTCCGGGGCGGTATGGGCGCGGGCGCATATCCCGTCCATTTCCGCCCGGATTTGGCATGGAAGCGCCGGCGTCGCACCCCAGGCGGCGGCACCCGGCATTTGTTCGCGGGACCAGCCGGATGACGCTTTTCCCCACGCTCGGGGCGCATGCGACGGATCGCCCCGCCCCAGCCGATGAACGGCTGATCGCCCATAGTTTGTCATCGGGCCTCGCGGACCTAGCTTTGATCGACGGTCTTCAAAAGAAAGAAAGGTCCATGATGAAGTATCCGGTTTACGCTACCGCCACGGTGGCCCTCCTCATGGCTGGCACGGCATTGCGCGCCCAGACACCGGAGACGTCGGCACCCGCCGACGCGCAGGCCGCACCGCCCGCTGCGAGCGCACCGGCAACTGCGGCACCGGCAACTGCGGCGGAGAGTTTCAGCGACGCTGATCTCAAGGCTTTCGCACGCGCGGCGATCGCCGCCAGCAAGATTCAGCAGGACGCCACCGTCGCCGATGCTGAGAAGCAGCCCAAGATGCTCGCGGCCGTGCAGGCCGAGGGGCTGGACCCGGTGAAGTTCAACAGCATCGCCCAGGCATCCCAGGCCGACCCCGCGCTGCATCAGCGGATTCAGACGCTGGCCAATGAGGAAGCGGCGGCAAGCCAGGCGGCCGCGCCGGCTGCAAACGCCACCGCTCCTTAAGATCGTGCTTCAGCGGCGGAGCGTTGGCCGATGGTCGCGCCCCGCCGCTCCTCTTTCAGCCATATCTTTCTTCGTCGGCAGCTTGGCTCCGGCGAGGTCGTTCCCTTGGGCAATCGCCTCTCCGCACGCATGGTCGTGCCGGCGCTGATCGGATACTTCGATCACCGTGTCCGCCGCTATCCATTCGCCAAATGCCGCGCTGCGTGGCATAAATCATCGGCATAGCGGGCAGCCATGCCCATAGCGGACCCACAGGCAATGGAGATGAACCATGACAGACAAGGCGCTCAAGACCCCGACCGATCTCAAGGCCAATGCGACCAAGGCGGTTGCCGAGGCGCTGAACGGGTTGTTGGCGGATAGCTACGCGCTTTTTCTCAAGACCAAGAACTTCCACTGGCATGTCTCCGGCCCGCATTTCCGCGATTATCACCTGATGTTCGATGAGCAGGCGGCGCAGATCTTGGCTACGACCGACCTGATCGCAGAGCGTGTCCGCAAGACCGGCAACACGACATTGCGGTCGATCGGCGATATTGCGCGCCGTCAAAGCGTCAAGGACAATGACGCCGATTTCGTCAGCCCCGCCGACATGCTGGCTGAGCTGCGCTCGGACAATCTCGCTTTTGTCGAGTCGCTGCGCGCCGCCAAGGAGGTCGCGGGCGCGGCTGGCGACAACGCCACCGATAGCCTGATCGACGACTGGACAGACGCGGCCGAGCTGCGCGCCTGGTTCCTGTTCGAAGCCAGCCGGTCCATCTGAACGCTCGCGACACCAAAGGAAAACGGGCCGGAAGCAGCGCTTCCGGCCCGTTTTCCTTATGTCAGCCGAGAAGCCCGGCCTTGCGGATCAATCCGTCTTGGGCTGCAGATTCACGGCCGCATATTTGCCGCGACGGTCCACTTCCAGCTCGAAGTCCAGCCGGTCGCCTTCCTGCAGCGAGCCCATACCAGCCCGCTCGACGGCGCTGATATGAACGAATGCATCGGGCTGGCCGTCATCGCGCTGGATGAAGCCAAAGCCCTTCATGGCGTTGAAGAACTTGACCGTGCCGCTGGCGCGCTCACCGGTGAGCTGACGCATCGGCCCACGCTCGCCGCCACGATCCGCACCGCCACGGTCTTCCCGCTCCGGCACCGGCAAAGGTTCACCGTCGATCTGCAACTCGGTCGCGGAAATCTTGCCGCCCCGGTCGACCAGCGTGAACTTGAGCGGCTGCCCTTCGGCAAGGCCGGTCAGGCCAGCCTGCTCGACCGCGCTAATGTGAACGAACACATCCTCGCCGCCATCGTCACGAACGATGAAGCCAAAGCCCTTCTGGCCATTGAAGAACTTGACGATGCCAGACCCTTCGCCGACGACCTGGGCCGGCATGCCGCCACGGGCACCGCCGCCACCGCCACCGCGGAAGCCACCGCCACCGCCGCCGCTGCGGAAGCCGCCGCCACCGCCGCCGAAACCACCGCGATCGCCGCCGCCAAAGCCGCCACGATCACCGCCAAAACCGCCGCGCGGGGCGCCGTAACCGCCGCCACCGCCGCCGAAATCGGAATAGCCTTCAAACTGGGGGTCTCCGAAGCCGTCTCGCTTGTCCTTGCCGCGCCCGCGGCGCCCTCTGTCAAAACTCATGCCCTGCTAATCACCTTCGCTCGTCCCGATATAATTCATTCACCCATGCTGGACGACATGCACAGGGACTCGGCTGGAGCCAAACACAACCGCACCCCAGTATAGCGATAATTATCCACAAGGGCGAACGATTTTGGCGCCGCTCGCGGTGCCACTCACAAGGCCCTCTTTTTCCACGCGGACGCTCCACCCGTCACTCGCGTTTCCGCACGCTGCACTGCCGGCCCGTCACGGCGCGGGGACGGGTTTCCCTCGGCATCCCATTCGGTCTAAGGAGGCGCAATGAGCGTCTATCTGCATGAAGAAGACCTGCCCGCCGGCGTGCTCGCCGAAGGCCCGGTCGCCGTCGATACCGAGACCATGGGGCTGATCACCCCGCGCGACCGGCTGTGCCTCGTCCAGATCAGCGACGGCGGGGGGGACGAGCATCTCGTCCGCTTCGCGCCAGGCAGCGACTATGCCGCGCCCAACCTGCGCACGATCCTCGCCGACCCGGCCCGGCTCAAGCTGTTCCATTTCGGCCGGTTCGATATCGCCGCGCTGCATCATTATCTCGGCGTGCTGACCGCGCCCGTCTATTGCACCAAGATCGCCTCCCGACTCGTGCGCACCTACACAGACCGGCATGGCCTCAAGGAACTGGTGCGCGAGCTGGTCGGGCAGGACATCAGCAAGCAGCAGCAAAGCTCGGATTGGGGCGGCCCGGTGCTGAGCGAGGCGCAGAAGGACTATGCCGCATCCGATGTGCGCTATCTCCACCGCCTCAGGGCGGAACTGGACGTTCGCCTCGCGCGCGAGGGGCGCACCGCCCTGGCGCAAGCCTGTTTCGATTTCCTGCCGCATCGTGCGCTGCTCGATCTGGCGGGATGGCCGGAGGTCGATATCTTCGCCCATGCCTAGGCGCGACGGCCATATCCTGACCGGTGAGGAGCTGGTCATGTCCGCCCAGGCCACCGCGCAGCGCAGCGCGCGGCAGGTCTGGGCCGCGCCGCGCGGCAGCCTCGACCGGCTGATCCGCCCGCTCAAGAAGATGCTGCCCGTCCTCGCCGGCCTGCTCGGCGCCTTCCTGCTGACCGCGCCGTTCACGCATAAGGCCGAGGTCAGCTTCGTGCTCGACAAGAACAAGGTCGACATGGCCGGCGAACGGATGAAGGTGGTGGAGGCGCTGTATCGCGGCGAGGATGCGCGCGGGCGCCCCTTCTCGCTGCGCGCCGGCTCCGCCTTGCAGCGGACCTCGCGCGACCCCATCGTCGAACTTAACGATCTGGAAGCCCGGATGCAGATGGACCAGGGCGGCGCGGTCGTGAATGCGCGGCGCGGCACCTATAATATGGACAAGGAAACCGTCGCCATCGACGGGCCGATCCAGTTCCAGAGCGCCGCAGGCTATCGCCTGACCACGCGCGATGTCGATATCCAGCTCGATGAGCGCCGGCTGCACAGCCGGGGCAGCGTGGAGGGGCGCATCCCCGCAGGCACCTTCCGCGCGGACAATCTGAGCGCCGATCTGGAAGCACGGACCGTGACGCTGGAGGGCAACGCCCGCTTGCGCATGGAGCAAATTGATCGCAAAGGGCGCTGATGCTGCGTAAGTCGCTCATTCTGCTGACTGGGTCCATCGCCATGGCGCTCATGGCTGGCGCCCTGATGGAAGACGGCGCCGGCGCACAGGTGCTACGCGGCCACAATACCAGCGCGCCCGTCGATTTCTCAGCCGACCGCATCGAGGTGCAGGACCGCGCCGACCGCATCGTCGTTTCCGGCAATGTCCAGGTCAGCCAGGCCGGCCTCACCATGGCGGCCCAGCGGCTCACCGTGGCCTATCACGACCGTGATGGCATCGAGATCGACCGGCTCGATGCCTCCGGCGGCGTGGTGGTGACGCGCGGCAATGAGCGGGCCAGCGGCTCGGTCGCCATTTACGATCTCAACCGCAAGCTCATCACGATGATCGGCGGCGTCCAGCTCACACAGGGCAGCAACCGCCTGTCGGGCCAGCGGCTCGTGATCGACCTGACGACCGGCCGCTCGACGGTGGATGGCTCGGCGGCGGGCGCCCCGCCCGGCACGACGACAACGCCCAGTGGGCGCGTGTCCGGCACGTTCAAGGTGCGCCAGTCGAACGAGCGCTGAAGCCAGCCTTCCGGCGGCGCGTATCCGGTGGCTATCAGAGGGCGCGAGCGCATGATCCGGGCAGTTCATGCGCCGACCGCCGTCTGTCACGACTACCCCCGATATGTGCGATGGGTGCGTCCAGGCGGGACTATCCATGCAAATTCCCTGCCAATCCGAGATTGCGCAGCGCGGCAGATCATGCCAGCACGCACCGCATGGCTTGATGACCGATGCGCAATGACGAGGACCTTTTGATGAACGAGCTTGCGGCCCCTCTCCACCCGGATGCGGAGCAGGACATGAGCGCGCATCGCCTCCAGGTCATTTCGATCGCCAAGAGCTATGACAAACGCGCGGTCCTGGCCGATGTAAGCCTGGAAGTCGGCCATGGCGAGGTGGTCGGCCTGCTTGGCCCCAACGGCGCCGGCAAAACCACCTGCTTCTATTCGATCATGGGGCTGGTGAAGCCCGATTCGGGCCGCATCATCCTGGAAGGCGTCGATATCACCGGCTTGCCCATGTATCGCCGCGCGATCCTGGGTCTGGGCTATCTACCGCAGGAAACCTCGATCTTCCGGGGTATGACCGTCGAGCAGAACATATTGAGCGTGCTGGAGCTGGCCGAGCCGGACAAGGCGGCGCGCGCCGAGAAGCTGGAGACGCTGCTTGATGAATTCGGCCTGGCGCGGCTGCGCACCAGCTCCGCCATGGCGCTCTCCGGCGGTGAACGGCGGCGCTGCGAGATTGCCCGTGCGCTGGCCGCCAACCCCTCCATCGTGCTGCTCGATGAGCCGTTCGCCGGTATCGACCCCCTCTCCATCGCCGACATTCGCGATCTGGTGAAGGACCTGAAGACGCGCGGCATCGGCGTGCTCATCACCGATCACAATGTGCGTGAGACGCTGGAAATCGTCGACCGCGCCTGCATCATCTACGGGGGCAAGGTGTTGTTCGCCGGCAGCCCCGAGGAACTGGTTTCCAATGCCGAAGTGCGCCGCCTCTATCTCGGCGAGAGCTTCTCGCTGTGACGCGCCCCGTAGCGGCGCGTCCGCGCTGAGCATCGCGGGCTGATCCATGGCGCTCGCCCCCCGCCTCGATTTGCGGCAGAGCCAGTCGCTGGTGATGACGCCGCAACTCCAGCAGGCGATCAAGCTGCTGGCGCTCTCCAACCTGGAGCTTGAGGCATTCATCGGCAGCGAACTGGAGCGCAATCCCTTGCTCGAAGCGGGCGATGCGGTCGCGTTGCCGGCGCGTGACGAGGCCGAGCCGCTCGAAGGCGCGGAGCCGCGCACCGGGCCGGAGGCGAGCGCGGACACGCTGATCGCGCGCGGTGCCGGCGCGGCCGATTCGCCGCTTGATGTCGACTACACCGCCGAAACCTTCATCGACGATACCCCGGCGGATGGCGGCGCGGCGTTGCGCCCGGCCGGCAGCGACCGCATGGCCTCGGATGGCGCGCGCCCCAACGGCAGCGAGGAGGGGCCGGATTTCGACAGCTTCGCTGCGCCGGACATCGGCCTGCACGAGCATCTCATGCAGCAAGCGGGCGCGGCGCTCTCCGGCATGCGGCTCGTCATCGCCGGCCAGCTCATCGGCCAGATCAGCGATGCCGGTTATCTCGAAGCGGACCTGCCAGATCTTGCCGCCCGGCTCGGCGTGGCACTCGCCGAGGTGGAAGCCGTGCTCGCCATCATCCATGGCTTCGATCCCGCCGGGGTCGGCGCGCGCGACCTTGCCGAATGCATCGCCATCCAGGCGCGCGAGGCGGACCGCTATGATCCTGCCATGGCCTGCCTCATCGCCAATCTCGACCTGCTCGCCCGTGGGCAGCTCCCGCATCTGCGGCGCATCTGCGGCGTGGATGAGGAGGATATGGCGGACATGATCCGCGAGTTGCGCGGCTATGATCCCAAGCCCGGCCTGCGCTATGGCGGCGACCGGCCGGCAGCGGTGACGCCCGATATCTTCATCATCCCCCAGGGCGACGGCTGGGCGATCGAGATCAATGGCGCGACACTGCCGCGGCTCCTCGTCAACCGGCGCTATCAGGCGCAGCTCACCAGCAGCGCGCGCGACAAGGCGGCGCGGCTATGGCTCTCCGATTGCCTCGCCAGCGCCAACTGGCTGCTCAAGGCACTGGATCAGCGCCAGCGCACGATCCTGAAGGTCACGGAGGAGATCGCGCGCCATCAGGACGGGTTTTTCCGGCATGGCGTCACCCATTTGCGGCCGCTCACCTTGCGGACCGTGGCCGAGGCAGTGGACCTGCACGAATCGACGATCAGCCGCGTCACCAGCAACAAATATCTCGCCTGCCCGCGCGGGACGTTCGAGCTCAAATATTTCTTCACCAGCGCCATCCAGTCCGCCGATGGCGGCGAAGCGGCCTCTGCCGAGGCGGTCAAGAGTCACATCCGCGCGCTCATCGCCGAGGAAAAGCCCAACGCCATCCTCAGCGACGATACGCTGGTGGATTTGCTGCGCGAGCGCGGCTTCGACATCGCCCGCCGCACGGTCGCCAAATATCGCGAGGCGATCGGCCTCGGCTCATCGGTGCAACGGCGGCGGCAGAAAGCGCTGCTGCGCTGAATGCAGCCCGCACCTCATCAGTCGATGGCCTTGGAAATACTCCGGCCGGCCAGCAGCCCAAGCACGAGAAAGATAGCGAACAGCGCAATCGCAATGAAGAACAGGATCTTGGCCAGACCGACGAAGGCGCCCGCAACGCCGCCGAAACCAAGTAGTGCCGCCACCAGCGCGATCAGCAAACAGAGGATAGCCAGGCGAATCATGCGTCACTCCTTTGGAAACGTGATGCCCCAACGGCCCAGCCCCACCCCGGTTCCCGCTATCTCGGCAAACCGATCAGCCCCGCCTGCCCGATTGATGCGCCGTTATCATCATAACCGAATCCCGCAATGCCGAACCTTGCGAAACGCTCCAAGGCCCGCTACGGCGCGCAATCTCCAGAGCATGCGGAGCGGTGGCCGAGTGGTCGAAGGCGCTCGCCTGGAAAGTGAGTATACGGCAAAACCGTATCGAGGGTTCGAATCCCTCCCGCTCCGCCACACATGTCTAAATCATTGATATTAAAGGAAAATAATCCGGAAAGTGGCGCGGTTCCGCGCCGTTTGCAGGGATGGTCCGGTCTGCAGAGAGCATGTCAGGGGCAGCAATTGGTCGCTCCGTCGGCTTTTTCTCTGTCGCCCATTTCGGCAGTACGGAGTGGTCGGAGTGATGGGTGCATCATGAGCGCGATCGTAGGAGGGGCACCGATTTATCAGAGATGGCAATCTTGGCGCGGCTGTTGCAGGCTGCAGGAAGTCTCTCGGTACGGACTTAATGCCTGGCAAGAAGTCTGCGACACAGACCGGATTGAACGACGCGGGGCTATATTATCGCGTGATTTCCGTGGGTTACATGACTCCAGTCTGGCGTTTCGAATCTCTTTCCCTCCGCCACACATGTCTAATCCATTGATATAAAAGGAAAATGCTCCGGAAAGTGGCGCAGTTCTGCGCCGTTTGCGACGATGGTCCGGTCTGCAGAGAGGATATCCGGGCCAACATTTGTTCGCTCCGACGGCATTTTCTCTGTCGCCTGATTTGGCAGTACGGAGTGAGTAGCCATCGGCTACCTTTGTTGGTCCCGGCAACGCAGAGCGGCGCCGAAGCGCCGCTAGTGGTATAACACGTTGAGATCGATCACATCCCGAACAAAGTGATCTGCTCGTTCCAGTCGACCGGCAGGTTGGCTGTACGCAGGGCTGTCGCGTTGACGGAGGCGGGCTGGGTCCCGGCGAGGATGGCTTCGACGATCGCGGGCGCGAGGAAGTTCAGTCGGACGAGGCGCGATACCCATGAGTCATTGACCTTTTCCTCGCGGGCGATTGTGGCGATGTCGATCGTGCCGGTCTGAAGCTGTTGCCACCAGCTGCGCCCCTTGCGCAGCAACTCGACGAGGCCGGGATCGAGTTTGGCTTGTGACACCAGTCGGCCATCGCGCTGAACCAGCCGGATGGCCCGGCCGGTGCGGGTCAGACGGATCGGCGAGATAAGCGGAATCGAGGTCTGTGTATCTGCTGGGTGTTCGACAGCCAGAGCTGTGCCTAGAGCCGTGACTGACAGTTCGACCGATATCTCGTGTGGTTGGACCGTGACCTTTGCCACAAGATCGCGGATCGTATCGCGCTGCTTGCCGCGGATGGAAGCGACAAGCTGTTCGGCCTGTTTGAGGAACATGCGCAGGCGATTGCTTTCGAGCGGCATCCCTGCTTGAGCGAGCAGGGCCAGCGGATCATCGAGCGCCCCGGCCAGAATTTGGATGACGGCCGCCTCGATCTCCAGCGCCGGGATACGGAGACCTTCCGCATGGGGGGCATCAGGCGCGTGCTGGAGCAACCTGCTCACATAGTAACGATAGCGGACCTTCCCCTTGCAGGCATGGGCAGCGACCAGCGGCTCGCCGTGCTGATCGAAGATACGGCCTGCAAACAGGCTGGGTGATTGTGCCCTGCTGCCTGACCTCTCGCCTTGCAGATTGGCGGCAAGCATCTGCTGGGCGCTGTCCCATGTCACACGATCGATGATCGCCTCATGTTTTCCGTCATGGACCTGTCCCTTGTGATGGATTTCGCCGATGTAGATGGGGTTGGAGAGCAGCTTGTAGATCTGCCCTCGGGTGAAGGGACGGCCGCCTGTCATCCTCCCGGTTGTGGCGGTGCGCTCGGGCGCAAAAATGCCTTCGCGGGCCAGCTCGCCGACAGCCAATCGAACATTCCCGAGATCAAGGTAGTACGCGAAGATACGTCGGACGATCTCGGCATGCTCTTCGACGATCGTCAGTGTCCGGCCGTGGGGTTTGTAGCCGAGCGGCGGGTTACCGCCCATCCACATGCCGCGAGCTTTGGACGCCGCGATCTTGTCGCGGATACGCTCGGCGGTGACCTCGCGTTCGAACTGGGCGAAGGAGAGCAGCATGTTGAGCGTGAGCCGGCCCATGCTGTTGGTTGTGTTGAACGACTGGGTCACCGAGACGAAGGATACGTTCGTCCTGTCGAAGGCCTCGACCAGCTTCGCGAAGTCGAGCAGCGAGCGGCTCAGCCTGTCGACCTTGTAGACGACCACGATGTCGATCCTGCCGGCTTCGATGTCCTTCATCAGCAGCTGCAGCGCTGGCCGTTCCAGCGTTCCACCCGACAGCCCGCCGTCATCATACTCATCGGGTAGCAGCGTCCAGCCTTCGGACGCCTGGCTGAGGATATAGGCGGCGCACGCCTCACGCTGAGCATGGAGCGAGTTGAAGTCCTGCTCGAGACCCTCCTCGCTCGATTTACGCGTGTAGATCGCGCAGCGGACCTTCTTCATGCCGCTGCCTTTCGCGGCTTGAGGCCAAAGAAGGCCGGACCCGACCAGCGCGTACCGGTGATGGCGCGGGCCACTTCGCTAAGGCTTTTCCAGCGCTGCCCGTTCCAGTGAATCGCGCAGGTCTCGTCGACAGTGACGACGTGCACCGTGCCCTGCCATTCGCGCACCAGCCGCAGGCCGGGCGCGAGCGGCATCGCACGCGGGCGAGCATCACCAAAACCGTCCAGTTGCCGCCGGGCAGTGCGCGACAGGCCGCCTTTTGTTCTGGCCTGTATCTCGTAGCCCAGAGCGAGCCGCAGCATGGCAACGCTGAGCCGAGGCACCGGGCGACCGGTGAGCTTTGCCCACCGGTCCTGAAGCTCAGAACGGGACATGCTCGTGATTTCGCGCAATGCTTGATCGAGCTTGGCCACGATTATGCCTCCGTCGCGATGCGGTAGCAGGTCGTATCCCCGCGCTTGCCCTTCGCGATGGTATGGCCCTTCTTTCTGAGGCCGGTCAGCGCGGCGCGCGTGGTGTGGGGCAGCCAACCAGTGGCCGCGACTATCTCGTCAAGCGTCGCGCCTTCCTCGCGCCGCAGCAGCGACAACACCGTGCCGATCTTGCTGGCCGGAGGGGATAAAGGTTCGGTCGCGGGAGGAACCTTGCCCTCGGGTTCATCGGATGGCCGATTCTGTTCTTCCTCATCCTGACCTGCGCCAATGGCTGCCCGGCCGGCGGCAGTGATCCGCACACCGATCAGCCGGTCATGGCTTGTCGGCAGCGGTTCGCCAGCATCCGAGGTATCGAGCTCCGCCGCCAGGCCGCGTCGGATGAGGGATTTGATGGCCTTGTCGACTGTTGGCGTGCGTGCGCCGATGCTGTCCGGTGGCGGCAGCAGGCTGCCGTCGTCGCGCTGCGAGGCGGTCGAGAGAAGGATAAGCTGAAGGTCGTTGAGGCGTAGGGTTTTGGTCATGGATGGTGCTCCTGCTTCGAAGCGGCACCGCGCCGCTCCCACCACCCGAAGCCCCGCCGGTCGCGCCGGTCGGGGTGATAGCCGTTCTGGCCGGCCGAGATTCAGTGATGACAGCAATGCTTCGTTCCACCGCGAAGTCGAATGGAATATGCGAAGCGCTGGAAAAGCTGGGTCTGGACTTTGGTCGAGCCTCTGCGGCTTCGTCGGAGCATGTCCAAAGACGCCGAAGCCTGCCATGAAGTTATCCGCCGATTATTCTATCTCATCACCATCGCTGCCGAGGACGCGGCGGCATTGGCGGTGGAGGGGCAGTCCAGGATGTTGTCGCCCGATCACGCGAGGGCTTCCGCAGCCAGTCTCCGGGAACTGGGCATGAAGATCGAAATTCTCTCGTCGGCAATCACGGAATTGATCGAGGGTGGCGGGCAAGGCGGCGAGACTGCCTAAACAAACCGTCAGCTTATCGGATTATCTGATCAGGCTGCTTTTGGCAGAGAAGACTGCGTTTCTGCCGTTCGTTCAGACGAACTGAATTCCGAGTTGCTCGCGGATAACGAACGAGCATGTTCGCCAGGCTGGAACGACGTGGCATTGCATTGGAGGACGGGCGGTGCAGCAAATCATCGACAGCATCGCAGAGCAGGGCTAAATCGCCCCAAAGCTCTTTTAGACCCCGGAGGATTTTCTCGCCTCGGCATCTGCCAATCCGCGAGATTTCTCACTGATTCCTTATTCCGAAAGGAATGTGCACGCAGGGAGTATTTTCGGCGGCGGGTTCAAGGTGACCAAGCTGATCATCGAAGAAGATTTGAGGTTTGAGAACATCCAAGATATTCTTTTTCTCTATGCCGCCAGTGAGAAACAGCTCGTCCACCTCGATGCCTTCGTGCTTGAGCGTGTTCATCATGCGCTCGTGTGCTGGTGCATTGCGGGCGGTCACAATCGAGACACGAACAGCCTTAAGAGGATCGTTTACAGGGCGGGCTTGCTCGATCTTCTGGATGTTGGAAATTTTCTGCAGCAGAGGCATCAAGGGGCCGGCCTTCAAGGGGCGTTCCTTGTTCATGGTCTCGTAGTGGTGAAACAGCGGCAATCCCCCGTCGGCGTACTGGCTTTCGGCCTCGTCATCGACAAGGACGCCGTCAAAGTCGAATGCAATCCGCAGCTGGGTATCTAAGCCGTCGTTGGAGGTGACACATGGTAACACAAATCCCGCCGGATGCCCTTCCGTGACAGCGGAACGGACCTCTTCCTTGTTGGTGCTAAGATAGAGGCAGGCGTTGACAGCCTTCATGTAGGGGTACGGATCGGCACCGGAGAGAAAAAACGATCGGGTAATGTCTAGTTCGTATTGAGAAACCGCATCCATCATACGAAGCCCGGCTTGAGGATCGTTGCGAGACAGGATCACCACTTCGACCGGAGATTCGTCTGGGAAAAGCCGGTTAAGATTGAGAAGGCGCTTGATAAACGGGAAAGCGGCTCCAGGCTCCGGCAGCTTTTCCCGATTTGCTTCTTGGTAAAGCTTAAAGGCCTCAACACCTTCTTTCTCGTAAATCTGATGTTCAACGGAGAAATCGAACAGCGCTGTAGACGTGATTCCTACCACCAGCTTATTTTCTATAGGGTATCCCATTCACACCTGCTACCATGGAACTGCTACCAATTTAATAGAAGTGCCTTATTCTTCAATAGAAGTGTCTAGGGTTCAGACTCAATCGACGACATCTATGCGACTTATGAGTGTCTCAGGACGTTGATAAGGCGTCCGAACGGGTCGCGGACATAGAAGCGTCTGACGCCCCAAGGCTCGTCCGTCGGAC